>Ga0307376_10004851_pt1 | contig 12232 bp, 9 predicted proteins | sample TR2MG_FD_202536 | JGI IMG/M metagenome (GOLD analysis project Ga0307376, IMG submission 202536) | Soil microbial communities from Risofladan, Vaasa, Finland - TR-2 | ecosystem: Environmental > Terrestrial > Soil > Coastal area > Acid sulfate soil | place: Finland: Risofladan, Vaasa | collected... | reverse complement strand
TGCGCATGCTGAGCGCGCGCAATGCCAATCTCGGCATTGCACTGGCGCGCGTCCATCAGCCGGAGGTGATCCTGATGGACATCAACCTACCTGGCCTCAGCGGCATTCAGGCGCTGAAAATCCTGCGCGACGATCCGGTCACGGCGCACATCCCGGTGTTGGCCATCAGTGCCAATGCCATGCCACGTGACATCGAGAAAAGCCTGGCGGCAGGATTCTTCCGCTATCTCACCAAGCCGGTCAAGGTCAACCAGTTCATGGAGGCACTGGATGGGGCGCTGGAGCTTGCGGAAACGGAACCGTACAGCGTAATTGATCCGGCGCCCCTGTGATGCTGCGTGCCGACGATACGCTTAACGCCAGCATTCTGCTCGTGAATACTCAGGCAGCCAATGTGCATCTGCTGGTGCAAATAAAGGAAGCAAATTTTATGGTAAATAACGCCGATATTCTGAATGCCAACATCCTGATCGTCGACGATCAGGATGTCAACGTGCAGCTGCTGGAGCAATTGCTGCATGAAGCCGGCTACACCCGGGTTGCCTCGACGACGAACCCAAGCGAGGTCCGCACGCTGCATCGCAAGAACCATTACGACCTGATCCTGCTCGACCTGCAGATGCCCGGCATGGATGGATTCCAGGTAATGGAAGGTCTCAAGGAAAATGCTGCCGACGACTACCTGCCGGTCCTCGTGATCACCGCCCAGCCAGATCACAAGCTGCGTGCATTGCAAGCCGGCGCCAGGGACTTCATCAGCAAGCCGTTCGACCTGCTCGAAGCCAAGATGCGCATCCGCAACATGCTGGAAGTACGTCTGCTATATAAAAAGCTCGAACATTACAACAAGGTGCTGGAACAGACGGTGGAGGAACGCACCGCCGAACTGCGCGCAAGCGAAGCCCGCTATCGCAGCCTGACCGAACTGGCCTCCGACTGGTACTGGGAGCAGGACGAGAACATGAACTTCACCCGGGTTTCCGGCCCGGTCCTGGAGATGCTCGGCATCCAGGCCGGCACCCCGGCGGGAGAACCAGGCGGTGCTCAGGCCGCAGGCTGGAACGAGACGGAACGGAAGCTGCTTCAGAAAAAGATTGCCGCGCGGCAGCCATTCCTGGATTTTGCCTTTAGCCGCGTCAATGCCGATGGCTCGCAACAAACGTTTCGGGTGAGCGGGGAGCCGATGTTCGACCAATCCTCCCGCTTCATCGGCTACCGCGGAATCGGCGTGAAACTCAGCGCCAGAAAATAGAACAATATCCCGACGATTACCTATGCCATTGCCATCACCCCATAATCCGAATCAGAACCACCTTCTCGCCGCCCTTCCCGCGGCGGAATTCGAGCCCCTGGCTGCGCTCCTGGAGCGGGTTCCGCTGGCACTCGGCGAAGTCCTCTACGAGCCCGGCGAACAGTTGCAGCACGCCTATTTTCCCACCACCGCCATCGTGTCGCTGCACTACGTCATGGCGTCCGGCGCATCGGCCGAATCCGCCGGAGTGGGCAATGAAGGTATCGTCGGTATTGCGCTGTTCATGGGCGGCAACACCACGCCAAGCTCGGCGGTGGTACAGACCGCGGGCCACGCCTACCGCCTGGAGCGCAGCAAGCTGCTGCAGGAATTCAATCGCGCCGGCGCGATGCAGCGCTTGTTGCTGCGCTACACCCAGGCGCTGATTACCCAGATGATGCAGGCCGCGGCCTGCAATCGGCACCATTCAATCGAGCAGCAGCTGTGCCGCTGGCTGTTGCTGACGCTCGATCGATTGCCTTCGAACGAGCTGGTCATGACGCAGGAACTGGTCGCCAGTATGCTCGGCGTACGCCGCGAAGGCATCACGGAAGCGGCCGGGAAATTACAGCGCGCCGGCTTGATCAGTTACCGCCGCGGCCATATCGCAGTGCTTGACCGGGCCGGGCTGGAGCGTCACGCGTGCGAATGCTATGCCGTGGTCAAGAAGGAATTGAGCCGGCTGCTGCCCGATGTGCGGGATCGCCAAGGCGATGCTACGGTCGCTCGATAGCTGCCCCCAGCCGGTGCGGCCGTTCGCATGCGGCAACGGCAGGCCAAGTCTGAATTCCTTGCGGAAGTGTGCCGACACCGTGGGTGAAAAGCTGTTTGCAGTGCCAGGGAGCGCATTAACACCGACACAGAAAACAAATGCTTCGTCTCAAGATGAAAATGGATCACAGCCAGGAATGCTGCCGGAAACACCCTCCCGAGCATCCGAACCGTCAGCCCGGCCCGACCGCAACGGGGCCGCCCGGCTCGCAAATGCGTGTCATCGGAGGTCGGCGCCTGAAACGACCCTGAAATTTCTCAATTTTGTCTACATTTCTTGTCTACATTACTGATGTGGGTGGTAATATCCAACCGTCCTTAAACTATTTTGCCTTGTTAGACAAGCTGCAATAAATAAAAGGAGAGGGATTTATAATGACTTACAAATTTTCCAAGGGCCATGCCATGAACGATCAGAACGCCTCTGCCACTCAGGTCCAACATGGTATGCCCCGTGTTGCCGCAAGGGACTCCAGGCTCAGTCGAATAACTCGTGGCTTGCTGGCAGGCTTGGGGGTCACTGCATTTGTTTTGGTTTCCGCCCAGGCATTGGCCGCGACCGCGCCAAACCTTGGAACATCTGCCACATATGGCGTTCTCTCCAGCACCTACACCAATACCGCAGCAGGAACCACTATCAATGGGGATCTTGGATATACGACCGGACCCGCGGTAGTGCCCACGGTGAATGGCACGACACACGTTGCTGATGGTCCATATGCCACAGCAGGGATAGATCAGGGCATTGCCTTGGCGGATTTGAACGGTCAATCCTGCACTTCTCTCGGCGCTGGCGCGGTTGCTCTGGACACTGTGGACCTTGGGGCTGGGCCTGGAGTATTTCCTCCGGGTTGTTATTCCAGCGGCGGCGCAATGACGATAACCGTAAGCACGACAGTGACCCTCAATGGCGCCGGCGTTTACATCTTCAGGCCAGCAGGGGCGCTTACTACTGGAGCCAATTCCAGAGTTGTCGCGGCGGGCGGCGCCTGCGAGTCCGATGTATACTGGGCTCCCGTCGGCGCCACGACGCTTGGGGCAAATGCGGCAGCATCGCTTACACCGACGTTCCTGGGAACGATCATTGACGACGCCGGTATTACGCTTGGACATTTTGCAAACATGACAGGACGAGCCTTGGCATTTGGCGGGACCGTCACAACAGATACAAATACAATTACCGTCCCTACTTGTCCCGCCTTCGTTCCCCCAGTGACGCCTCCGGGCGGTGTTGCGCTCGGCAAGGTATTCTCCCCGACCTCCATTTCTGCAGGTGGCGTCTCGAGGCTCACCATTACGTTGAGCAATGACAATGTTGGTGTCGCCACCCTTTCCTCGCCCTTGATTGACAACTTGCCCACCAATGTGGTGGTCGCGCCCACCCCGAATGCAGCCACTAGTTGTGGCGTCGGGGTGCCGACGGCAGTTGCGGGTACCTCGATAGTGTCCCTACCGATCGGAACAACAATTCCGGGCGGCGCGCCCGGCACTTGTTCGGTGACCGTGGACGTGACCGCCGCGACCGCGGGTAGCTACACCAACACGCTGCCCGTTGGCGCCTTGGTAACCAGCAACGGCAGCAATGCCACACCAGCCAGCGCGGTCTTGACCGTCACATCTCTCGCCGCCACGAGCATCCCCACGCTTTCCGAGTGGGCGATGATCATGCTTGTAGCCCTCCTGGCTATGGCAGGCTTTGTAGCGATGCGCAGGCAGGTTTAAGTACGGTCGTTGAAATAACCCAGGGGCGCGCAAGCGCCCCTTGTTGTTTGCGTGCAAGGCGTGGCTTAGGTTGCACCCCTCACATAAGCCCGGATAATTCATCAGGGCGGTACTCTTTTTTGTGGGAGCGGCTTTAGCCGCGATTGCCACGGTTCGATCTGTCGCGGCTAAAGCCGCTCCGAAGGCAATGCTGCCATTCGATGGTAGCGGATTCTATTACTGAATTATTCTGGATAAGCACGCTTTTAATCCATTCGCTTATGTTGCGCTTCTTCATTCTCTTTGTTGTCATCCTGGTTACGCTGTTCGCGGCCGAGTTGACGCAGCCTGTGCAAACCGCCGTCGTGCTGCCGTGGACCGAAGCGCTGGCGCGAATCAGTGCCGGCCTGATCACGCTCTTCGATTCGAACGTTGCCGCGTACGGCAAGATTCTGCAGAGCACGACCAACGGCTTCGCGGTTTCCATCGAGGCGGGATGCAACGGCATTGAGGCGGCCATTGTTCTCATTGCCGCCATGCTCGCCTTTCCTGCGCCCTGGAAGCACCGCGTAATCGGCATCCTGGCCGGCCTGACTGCGGTGCAGGTGTTGAATATCGTGCGCGTGATCAGCCTTTTCTATCTCGGCCAGTGGAATATGAAGGTCTTCGAGTGGGCGCATCTTTATCTGTGGCAGGCGCTCATCATGCTCGATGTGCTGATTGTCTGGCTGGTCTGGATTCGGATGCTGCCGCCGTCCTCATCCTCCTCTGACGTACCTCCTCCTCCATCGGCAGGTGCCGGGGTGCGACAAGCGACAGCGCCATGATGGCGGGTACCCCTACGCTCGGGAAGTTTGTTCTGCGTACCCTCCTGTGGTTGCCACCCTGTCTCGCGGCCTGGTATTTCAGCGCGCACTATCACACGGCCGGCGCCGGCGCACTGGCTCACCTGCTGGTGGACGGGTTCCAACCCGGCATCGTGTCTGCGCTAGAGCAGCCTGGAATCGATCAGGTATTTGTGACCACCCTCGAGGTACACCCCGAGCCGGGACGAACCGGCCTGCTGGTACTGGAAGTGAATCCCCTGCTCTACACTTACGGATTGGCGTTTTTCGGCGCGCTGATGCTTGCAGCGGGCGCCAAGTGGTGGAAAATCCTGGTCGGCGCCGTTGTTCTTCTGCCCTTCCAGAGCTGGGGCATCGCTTTCGATTTGCTGGTACAAGTCGGCGTAAAACTCGGCCCTGACATTGCAGCACAGGCGGGTTTGTTCGGCTGGCGCAGGGAGGCCATCGCGCTCGGCTATCAAATCGGCAACCTCATTTTTCCCAGCCTCATACCCGTCGTGTTGTGGGCAGGTTTTAACCGGTCGTTCATTGAGAACTTGCTACGCTCGCAGGCCCGCAATACTCCTACCCATCCTTGACGACCCGTGCACCGGAGAGAAGTGGCTCCGCTTGTCTGAACAACATTCCCCGATTTATAAGTGGAACTCTGGCGGGTTAAAGGTGCGTCGTTGTTTCCGTGGATGTCGGGCAACGCGGGGCGCACCGAAAACTTCATTCTACGCAGCCTCGGCCAGCTTCGGCAGCCAGTCCATATAGGCTTGTTCGGACGTGGCGTCACTCAGACTCGAATGCGGCCTGCCCGTGTTGTAGCAGTCGATGTATCGGCAATGTCGGCACGCGCGGCGCTGACGCTGTCGTAGGCCTTCAGGTACACCCGCTCGTACTTCACGCTGCGCCATACGCGCTCGACGAACACGTTGTCCCGCCACGCGCCGCGCCCATCCATCGACAACTTGCAACCCTGAGCCAGCACCGCCTCAGTGAACGTCTCGGCGGTGAGCTGACTGCCCTGATCGGTGTTGACGATTTCAGGCGTGCCGTAGCGGGCAAAGGCCGCATCGATCACCTCCCGTGCGTGGCACGCTTCCAGCGTGATTGCCACCTTGTGTGCCAACACCCGGCGGCTGGCCACGTCGACCACGGCGGTGAGGTAGACGAAGCCGCGCGCCATCGGAATGTAGGTGGTGTCCAGCGCCCACACCTGATTGGAGCGGACGACGGCAAGCTTGCGCAGCAGATACGGGTAAATCTTGTTCCCCGGCGCACGCTGGCTGGTGCCCGGCTGGGGCGCAAGTGCAGTGATGCCCATCTTCTTCATGAGCCTGCCAACGTGGCGGCGACCGACCTTCACGCCTGTCTGCCGCAACTGACGACGCAGCATCCGTGCGCCCATGAAGGGGTGTTCCAGATGCCGTTCGTCGATCCGGCGCATCAGCGCCAGGTCGGCTTCGGAGACGGGCCTGGGCAGGTAGTACACCGATCCCCGGCCGATTCCCGGCAACGCAGCCTGGCGGCTGACGCTGAGGGTGTGGTCACGGTCGATCATGGCTTTGCGTTCAGCAATCCCGCCTTGGTGAGCGCGTGTTCTAAAAAATCGTTCTCCAGCGCCAGCTGGCCGATCTTGGCGTGCAATGGAACCAGATCGACCGGCTCGGTGGCTTCAGTCGTCGCGCCGAATACATCGGCGGCGCGTTCGAGCAGCTGCTTCTTCCATTCGGCAATCTGGTTGGGGTGCAACTCGAACTCACGGCACAGCTCGGCCATCGTCTTGTCTTCGTGCAGCGCGGCCAGCGCTACGCGTGCCTTGAATGCCGGATTGTGGGTGCGGCGGGTGCGCCGCGCCGATTTCTTGACCATCAAATACTCCTTCTCGCCAGACCGCTTCCAGTCCAGCATCATGCCCGGAGTTTCCACTTATAGCGCTGTGCAGATTTGCGGGGCAACTTCTAACGTCCCAGGGGAAAGGTGCAATCTTCGACATCCCGGCAACCTGTTCATAACCAGCCCCCGACAAAACCTGCTCGCCGCAAGCCGCTGGCGATATAAGAGCAATCTCGCATCACTCGCCACAACAGACCCGTGCGGTAGTTCTCGATCATCAAAACGATCGGCCCTTGATTCAGGCCGTAATGCCACGGCGATACCCAGCCGTAGGGATTGCTGCCCTTGTTCGGGTAGGTCGGATTGAACGTTGCCTTGAAGCCGCAGGGATTACCCGTTTTCAGGTCGACCTGATGCACCAGATAGTCGATTGCCGGCAACACGATCTCCGGCGCGAACGGTAGCGACGCCACCACCGCCCATGGCGCGACGGTGCCGTCGTCCGGGCCGTACGGTACGCCGCGGCCCAGGTAACCGAAGAACTGCCGCTCGATGCCATTTATCTTGAGGGTGCCGGGGCCGGGTCCGTCGCTTGCGGTGATTCCCCAGCAGTCTTGGCCATACTCTGCAAGCTTGAGCGGATTGTCGATCGCGTATTGTCGCTGCGCATAGGTAGCGCGACGGGTGTTCTCGAAGTAATCGATACCTTTTTCGCGCATGAACGCGTCCTGAATGCCACGAAAATCGATCCAGAGATGCGAAATCTGATGCGTGAATAAAGGCCCCGCGTAAAGATAATCGTATCCGCAGTTATTTTTCCACTCGTAAGTAGAAGCCCAGGCTGCATAGCTGCTCTCCGGCAGCGGATGGGTGGGCGAGCCGAGCCCCAGGATATACAGCACAAGCGCCTCGTCGTAGCCTTCCCAGCGGTATTTGAGAAATCCGCTTTCGGGTTTCCAGCCGTGCGTAACCGTCAGGCCACCGTTTTGTGCCCACGGCCAGTCGGCCCGGCAATAAAGAGCGTTAGCGACGTCGCGTATTTCCTTTTCTTCAGCCGTGTCCGCGTCAAAATATGCGCCGGCAGTCAATGCACCGGCGAGCAGAATGGCGCTGTCCACGGTCGACAATTCGCATTGCCACGCGCGCCGTCCGGTCTGCATGTCGAGAAAATGATAATAAAAGCCCTGGTAACCGGTGGCGTCCGGCTCGGGGCCTTGCGGGCTGTCCCGGAAAAACCTCAGTGTGGCGAGGACTGTCGAGATCGCCGCCGCGCGCGTGATGAAGCCGCGCTCGACCGCGACCGGATATGAAGCCAGGGCGAGGCCGGTAGCGGCAATGCTGGCGGGCCAATCGGGCTCGGTCTTGTCGCGCACCAGTCCATTTTGCGGATTGGTCCAGAGCAAAAAGTATCTGAAGGTATCGCGCTGAAGCGATTCCAGTTCGGCATCGGCCGTGGGTTTGTCGGTGTTCATGGTTTCACCGGGTCTGCGATTTGGACGTCAACGCAATCGTGACGGAAGCGACCGCATGCGGCGGTAGCACGGCATCAAGCGAATTTTTTGGTTCGATCATCTTCTTTCCTCAAGAAATTGCCTCTCAGCGGCACCCGTTCAACAGTATCGTTGACGAGGGCCTGCGCCTCATCAAGGTCTAGCCGAGCACAACGCGCAGCGTATGGGTTTGGCCGTCATCCGCCAGGGCAATCGCGTCTGCGGTAGTGAGCGCTTTGGCGTCGAGTTCGACGCGAGTTATCCCGCGACAGACATGGCCTGGATTTTCGACCGTGATGACGTAACGGGTGATGGCGTGTTGCCGGCCGCGCCGCTGGTAGGTGAGCTGGAAGCCGGCCCAATGTTTCGGAATGCACGGATCGATGCGCAGTTGGTCGCCGCGCAACTGGAAGCCGAGTACGGCCTCGAGGCCGGCGCGGTACAACCACGCGGCGGAGCCGGTGTACCAAGTCCAGCCGCCGCGGCCGAGGTACGGCGCAACCGAATAGACGTCTGCGCTGACGACATAGGGTTCCACCTTGTAGCGTGCCACTGCGTCGGTACTGTCGCTGTGGTGGATCGGGTTGAGCAGGTCGAACAGCGCACCGGCGCGATCGCCGTCACCGAGCCTGGCCCACGCAAAGACCGACCAGATCGCACCGTGTGTGTATTGGCCACCGTTCTCGCGTATGCCAGGCGGGTAGGCCTTGATATAGCCGGGATTCTTCGTGCCGTTGTCAAACGGCGGGGTGAGCAGTCGCGCGATCTGGTGCTGATAATCGACCAGCAGGCGATCGACCGAGGCCATGGCCTGCACCGCGTGATGCGGGTTCGCTGCGCCAGCCAGCGCGCTCCACGATTGCGCGATGGTATCGATCTGGCATTCCCCGCTTTCGTGCGAGCCCAGTGGCGTGCCGTCGTCGTAGTAGCCGCGGCGGTACCACTGGCCGTCCCACGCCTGTTCCAATGCAACGCGCATGTCGGCGGCATAGTCGCGCCAGCGTTTGACGCGCTCGGTTTCGCCGCGCTGCTCGGCATAGGGCGCGAACGCCGCGATGGTGGCCAGCAGAAACCAGCCAAGCCAGCTGCTTTCGCCGCGGCCCTGTTCACCGACGCTGTTCATGCCATCGTTCCAGTCGCCGGTTTCGATCAGCGGCAGTCCGTGCGCGCCGCGGGTCAGGCTGGAGTCGAGCGCGCGGGCGCAGTGTTCGTACACGCTGACTTTCCGGTCAGACTCGGTCGGCTGAAAGAACGTAGTGGTGGCCTCGGCAGGAATGACTTGCCCGGCAAGGTATGGCAACACTTCATCCAGCACCGCGGCATCGCCAGTCACGTCGACATAGTGTGTGGCGACGTAGGTGAGCCAGATGCGGTCGTCGCTGATCTTGGTGCGGATGCCCTGCCCGCCCGGCGGCAACCACCAGTGTTGCACGTCGCCTTCGGCAAATTGGCGGCCGGCCGCTCGCAGCAGATGTTCGCGGGCGAGATCGGGCCGGCTTACGCACAGCGCCGTCACGTCCTGCAACTGATCGCGAAAACCATACGCGCCGCTGGCCTGATAGTAGGCGGTACGCGCCCACAAGCGGCAACTCAGCACCTGGTACAGCAGCCAATCGTTGAGCATGATGTCCATCGCCCGGTCCGGCGTGCGTACCTGTACGGTGTCGAGCAGGCCGTTCCACTGGGCGGCCACTTCGCCGAGTACTTGTTCGATGTCGGTCACGCGATATTTCTCGATCAATGTCTGCGCTTCTGTTTCGCCAGCGGCATCACCGAGCAGGAAGACGATATCAATCTGTGTATTCGGCGGCAGTTCGATCCGCGTCTGTAGTGCGCCGCATGGATCAAGACCTGCGCCAAGGCGACCCGACAGCGGCGTGTTGTCTTGCAGCGCGGCAGGTTGGTCGAGCGCGCCGAATGGACCGAGAAACGCGCCGCGATCGCCGCTCATCGAGCGTTGCTGGCCAGCCAGATCGACGAACGCGACGTGTCCGTCAAAATCGCTGCGCCACGGATTGCGCGCAAACAGCGCACCGGTTTGCGCATCGCGCGAGGTGATCACGAACGGCGCCGGTGTGGTGCCGTTTGCGCCCAACGCCCATTCGACATAGCCGGTGATCGACAAGCGCCGCGTGCGCGCCGAGCGGTTGCACAGACGCAACCGCGACAGCTTGATGGAATCGGCCACCGGCACGCACACGGTCAACTCCGACTCGATACCGTACGCATCGTTCGTAAAGCGGCTGATGCCCTTGCCATGCAGGGTGTGGTAGGTCGCGCCCGAGACGCGAATCGGCAGCGCAGTGGCGCTCCACAATGCGCCGCTGTCTTCGTCGCGCAGATACAGCGCCTCATGCGGACTGTCGCTGACGGGATCGTTCGGCCACGGCGTGATCGGATTCTGCTGACTGTTGAGCGACCACGCATAACCGCCGCCCTCCGCCGACACGAGGAAGCCGAACGCAGGGTTCGCGATCACATTGACCCACGGCAGCGGTGTGCAGCGCGCGTCGTCGAGATGGATGCGATACGAACGGCCGGCCTGGTTGAAACCGCCGCTGCCGTTGGCGAATTCCAGTGGGCCGTCCGGCGCACCGGCGGCTTGTGCCGGCGTGCTGGCGCGGATGGGCGCGCCAGCCGTGCCTGGCGCCGGTGCGGCAAGATCCGTGGTGCGTCGTGGTTCGTTGGCGTCGATCAGCACGCGCGCCGCCGTCAGCAGGCCGTTGCGCAAGTCGTCGCTGATCGCGCTGTCACGCAATGCAATCAGTTCAGCCTTGACCGCTGCGGTGTCTGTTTTCAGCTGCGTCTGCTGCACACTCACCAACGGCTCAAGCGCACGGTGCAGCGCATCGCCGACGGTGCCGGCAGCCGTATTCAAAAGCACCACATCGACGGCTAACTGCCTGCTGCGCCAGTTGTTTTGCGCCCGCAGCACCTCCTGCACGCGCGCCAGTTCGGCCATGTTGTCGAGGCGCAGCAGCATGATCGGGCGATCACCGGAAATGCCGGCCGCCCACAGCGTGGGCGGGCCGCCGCGACCGCGCGCCAACGCGTCGGCTGCAGCACGTTGGTGCGGATCGCTGATCAGCACCGCACTCAGCCAGTGCGCAGAACGGGCGGCTTGCGCCGTGTCGGTGCCGAGGGGCGCGTATTCGGCCGCGGCGTGGTGCGCGGCGCTGGTGAACAACTCCCCAGCAGCGTTCGCGTTGTCCAGCTGTGCGGTCAATGCCAGCGCACCCTCTCGCGAATCGGCCAGTCGCGTCCACAGCAACAGCCCCGCGCTGGCGCCGGGCGCCAGCGTAACGCGTTGGCGCAGGCTGAAGGCAGGATCGAGCACGTAGCCGGTGGTGTTCGACAAGGTGGCGCCCGGCTGCATCGCCTGCGCATTACGCAGCGTGCGGCAGCGGCCGAGAAAACGCGCGCGATCAGTTTCATGTTCAAGCGCGCCGTCGGCCGGCTGGCCCTCGATCTGCAGTGCGTGTGCTGCCCAGATATCCGGCTCACTGTCCGCGCGCCGCCGCCGCGTGGCCAGCAACACGCCATGTCGCGCATCCCATTCGGTTTGCACGAACATCTTGGAGAACGCCGGATGCGCGTTGTCGGGGCCGGCCGGGCCGACCACCAACTCGGTGTAGGAGGTCAGCGATAACGTGCGCGGTTTGTCGCCATGGTTGTTCAGGGTGAGGCGGCGCAGCTCGATATCGGCCTCGCCGGCCACGGCGATTTCCAACGTGCTGTCCAGCGTGCCATCGCGGCGGACAAACTCGGCGCGGCCGGCGCTGAAATTCACCACAAAATCCTGCGATGCCGCGCCCAAGGGTTGCCGCGTGGCCGACCACACCGCGCCGCTGTCCTCGTCGCGCAGCAGCAGATAGCTGCCCCAGTTATCGCGGGTGACATCTTCGCGCCAGCGCGTTACCGACAGGTCGCGCCATCGGCTGAAACCAGAACCGCTGTTGCTGAGCATGACGCTATACGTGCCGTTCGAGAGCAGGCACAGCCGGCGTGTGGCGATGGCGGGAGGAGGCGTGAGAGAGGGCACGGGCGATCCTGTCCGCGGCGATGAAAACCTCAACGTGCCGCAGCGCCAGTACGCACGGCGTCGCTTGAGGCTTCCTGATGGGGCTGTGTCGGAGGGCCGGAGATCGAGGCCAGCAGCGCCCTGGCAAGCGCGACTACATTGTCGACCGTGAAGCCGTATTCGCGCAGCAGGACACCGGCCGGGGCCGAGGCACCGAAGCGCTCGACGCCGAGCATGTCGCCATCGGCGCCGACATAGCGGAACCAGCCCTGGGACACCCCCAACTCGACCG
>Ga0307376_10004846_pt1 | contig 12247 bp, 10 predicted proteins | sample TR2MG_FD_202536 | JGI IMG/M metagenome (GOLD analysis project Ga0307376, IMG submission 202536) | Soil microbial communities from Risofladan, Vaasa, Finland - TR-2 | ecosystem: Environmental > Terrestrial > Soil > Coastal area > Acid sulfate soil | place: Finland: Risofladan, Vaasa | collected... | reverse complement strand
TGAGGCTGTGTCATAATTAGATTTTTTGTTTGGTAGCCGCAACCTTCAGGTTGCGTTCTCGATGGGGAAATTGCGCAGGCTAAAGCCTGCGACTACCAAAATTAGGGTTACGACACAGCCTCATTGCGAACGAGTGAAGCCCCGATTTTCAATCGGGAACAGTGAGGAAGACTTTTTCAGAGACCTATTAAAAATGCTTGACAGAAAAAAAGATATTTTATAAAATCAAGAGGCGATGGAAACAGCAATATTAAGACAAATTGGTTTAGTAGTTGGCGCATATCTTTTGGGCTCGCTCTCTTCTGCATACTATATTACAAAGTGGAAGAAGGGAGCCGATATACGACAATTGGGTTCAGGTAATGCTGGAGCCAGGAATGTGATGTTAACGGTCGGAGCCTCCTTGGGGATTGGAGTAGCTATTTTCGATATACTTAAAGGTGCAATCCCAGTAATTTTTGCTAAGGCTCTCAAAATGCCCCCTCATGCCGTTACTCTCACAGCTCTGGCAGCAATTTCTGGACACAATTGGCCAATTTTTCTCCAGTTTCGTGGGGGGTCTGGCCTGGCAACTCTGGGAGGAGTGATTCTTCCCCTGATGCCTCGCGAGGCTTTTCTTCTCTCTTTGGTGGGGATGGGAATAGGTTGGACTTGGTTACATTTTCCTACCTGGTGTCAGAAAGCACCGCCTATAGAGAGTAGCTGTCTGGTTATATATGTTACCTGTCCTCTTCTGGCATGGTATTTTGGTGAGCCTATCTATTTAGTTACCCTTCCTCTCTATGTGGGAATCCCCATCATTATCCGGCGTATCTCTCTCCTTAAAAACGGGCTCTACCAACGAGTAGCCGAGTTCCGTAAGACCCATTAGTTAAAAATCCCACCAATAAATACTCTTTCCCTATTGCATTAGTTGGTGAATTATGTTAGAATAAACGCCGTATTATTTCATATCTGAAAGTATTTCATGAGGATAAAGAATTATGAAGACCGAAAAAGAGATGGAAAATATGGCAAGAAGTGCAAAGCTGGCAGCGAGGGCAATGGCCAATCTGAGCCCTTCGTTGAAGAATAAAGCACTCCTGGCCATGGCTAAAGCGATCGAGGAGAGAGCTGAAGATATCAAGTCCCAAAATAGAATCGATTTAAAAGAAGCTAAAGAAGCAGGTCTTAGCCCTGCGTTAATTGATAGGCTAACTTTAAATGATAAGAGAATTAAGAACATGGCTAAAAGTTTAAAGGAAATAGCCGAACTGCCCGATCCGGTTGGCGAAGTTATTGAACAGAAAGTAAGGCCCAATGGCTTAAGAATTGAAAAAGTCAGGGTTCCTCTGGGTGTTATAGCTATAATCTATGAATCGCGTCCCAATGTAACCGGTGATGCAGCAGGGTTATGTCTTAAGGCAGGTAATGCAGTTATCTTGCGTGGGGGTTCAGAGGCAATAAATTCTAATATGATTATCGCCAAGGTTTTGCAAGAGGCTGCTTATTCGTCAGGAATTCCTCAGGGCGCAATCCAGTTGGTGGAAACTACTGAGAAAGAAGCAGTATTCCAACTCATAAAGATGGATGAATTTATCGATGTGGTAATTCCTCGAGGTAGTGAAGAGATGATAAAGAATATAAAAGCGAACGCTACTGTTCCCGTGATTGGTCATGGTAAAGGACTATGCCACATTTATGTAGATAAGAATGCTGACCCGGGAATGGCAGAGAGGATATGTTTTAATGCTAAAGTGCAGAGGCCAGGCGTGTGCAATGCTATGGAAACCCTTTTAGTCCATAAGGATATTGCAGGTGAATTCTTACCCGGGATGATTAAGAAATTTGAGGAAGCAAAAGTAGAAATTCGCGGAGATGAGAAGAGCAAAAGTATCCTTCCCCATATTAACAGTGCCAGCGAAGAGGATTGGAGTACTGAATATCTGGATTTGATTCTCTCAGTCAAAGTTGTTGACTCTCTCTCAGAAGCCATAGACCATATCAATAGGTATGGATCGATGCATTCCGAGGCAATTGTAACCAGGGATAAAGATGCTGCCCAGAGATTTCTAAAAGAAGTGGATGCCTCTTCAGTTTTCTGGAATGCCTCTACCAGGTTTACCGATGGGGGAGAGTTCGGGATGGGGGCTGAGATTGGCATCTCCAACCAGAAACTCCATGCTCGGGGCCCAATGGGCGTGAAGGAGTTGACCAGTACGAAGTTTATAATATTTGGCGATGGGCAAATAAGGGGATAGATTCAAAATATGGTTTGTTCATCCCTGAGAGAAATGGGCTCAATAAATTGAGCCCCTACACGATGGTAGGGGTTCGATTCATCGAACCCGGATCATCAGGGCGGCTAAAATTCCTAAAGTTCTTCACAAACCATATTTTGAATGTTGTAGCTGCAGAGCGAAGTTCTGCGTCAGTGTAGGGGCGACACTCAGTGGTCGCCCGAAGGAGGGACGGCACAGAGTCCGTCCCCTACATAGAAAGCAAAGTTTCGCGTCATAAAAGTCTGTGGAGGGTAGGATGCGAATTGGGATTCTCGGAGGGATGTTTAATCCCATCCACTATGGGCACTTAGTTATCGCCAGTGAGGTTAAGGATAGACTTAATTTAGATAAGGTTATCTTTGTTCCTGCAGGAAAGGCGCCACATAAAAAGGTTAAAAGGGCTACTCCTGATGAACGGTATCAGATGGTTTCTCTGGCGATAAAGGGGAATTCTTCGTTCAAAGTTTCTCCTATAGAGATAGAAAAGAGCAAAATTGTAGATCGTCCTACTTTTACTCTGGAAACAATAAGAGAATTTATAAAGATTTATGGTAAGAGAGGGAAAATATATTTCATTGTTGGGTTAGACGAAATGCTAAAAATTTCTACTTGGAAAGAACCGAAGAAGTTGCTGGAACTGTGCAAATTTGTGGTAGTTACCAGGCCGGGTTATAAGTTAGGAAAGCTGGATAAAAGAATAACTTCTAAAGTTATAATGTTACAAGTTCCTGGCTTAGAGATTTCTGCTTCCCACATTCGAAAGAGAATAAAAACTGGCAAGCCAATCAAATATTTACTGCCCCAATCGGTAGAAGAGTATATCCTCAAGAAGAGACTCTACTCTTAGATGAAAAAGCTAAGAATTCCCATAAAGAAGTTAATTTTAGCTTTCATATTGATTTCTATAGCTCTATTTATCTTTTTTTCTTATAACGGTAAGGTCTTTCAATTTATCAGACAGGGGAAGCGAATCAATATCCTAGTTCTGGGATGCGATGAGCTGAAGTTTACCAAACATGCCGATGTAATAATGTTGTTGAGTTATGAACCCAGAACAAGATTCCTGGATATTCTATCAATTCCCCGCGATACTAAAGTCCCCTGCTCAAAAGAGCTTTCCTGGCGCGGGTATAGAAAGATAAGTGAAATTTATGCCTTGGTATATAGGAAGAGTAAGACCATTGGTGAAGCTTGTCTTTCTTCAAAGAAAGCGATTGAGAATGTTTTAGAAATGGAAATACCATTCTACTTGCAGATTAATTATCAGGGAGTGATTGATATAATCGATACTATTGGTGGGGTGACGGTCAATATCGACGAACCAATGGATTATGATGATTATGCGGGAGACTTCCATATTCACTTTACAGTAGGAGAGAAAGGATTAAAAGGCAATGAAGTGTTAAAGTATATCCGATTTCGGGATAGGCTCCTCGGTGATAGAGGGAGAATTGAAAGGCAACAGAAACTCCTTAAACTCCTTATGGGAAAGCTAACAGAGGCGAAAGTTCTACTGAAAATTCCCCAAATCTATCGAAATATAAAAGACAATATCTGGACAAATCTTAACTTCTGGGATTTTTTAGCTCTGGCCAATGAGGTGAGAAGTTTCCACTACGAAAATCTGAGAGTCCAGAGTTTGCCTGGAAAATCGGAATATATTCGGGGAACAGACTATTGGATCCCGGATGAGAAAATGTCTGAAGAGGTTGTTCAGGTAATTATGAATAGTTATAGAATTGGTTGGAAAACTTCTCGGTCAGTCTATTCTGGGGAGAAGCTCGGTAGAATAGCAAAGGTGGAAGTATGGAATGCCACTAATAGAAAAGATTTAGCTTACAATGTCCAGCGTAAATTAAGGCAGTATGGAATCGATGCTGTTCGCTGGGGTAATTTTGGAATTTATAAGAAATATACTATAGTTATAGATCGTCTTGGCGATGTTGAATTGGCTCATAAAGTAGCAAAAATAGTTGGCTCGAGCGTGGTAAAAACTGAGATTGACAAGACGCGGTTTGTCGATATCTCAATTGTTCTCGGTAATGACTTTATGGGAGTCGGCGAGCCTGAATAAAGATTGGAGGACACAGGCAGATTCACATAGTAATGAATTTCAGAAATTTAGCTAAAGAATGTGCGGGTCTTGCCTTAGCGAAGAAGGCAAAAGAGATTTTAATATTGGACGTCCGTAAATTGACATCGATTACAGATTATTTCGTCATTTGTAACGGTAGATCTAATATACACGTGGAGACTATTGCTGAGTCGATAGTTTCAAAATTAAAAGGTAAAGGGATTCGCCCCCTCCATATAGAAGGAGAAAAACAGGCACAGTGGTTACTTATAGATTATGTGGGAGTAATTGTCCACGTGTTTTACGAACCGACAAGGAAGTTCTATGGGTTGGAGAAACTCTGGGCGGAAGGGAAAAAGGTAAAATTCCAAGAGGGAAAGAGAAAAAAGCCCAAGAGGTCAAGTAAATTATAAGAATTTTGAGGAAGGATAGATTGAGAATCAAAAATGAACTTAAAAAGGGAATCGATGAGGTGTTGAAGAAGTTGCATCTGGAGATTCCCGATTATAGTTTAGAATTTGCACCTGAAGAGACTGGTGGAGACTTTGCTACTAATGTTGCTTTAATAGCAGGGTCGAGAACAGAAAAGCTCTCTATAGAGATTGCCGAGGGTATCTCCAGAGCCCTTCAGGAAGTGGAACCTGACACAATAGAGCGCATAGAAGTAGCAAAACCTGGTTTCATTAATATATACATAGTGAGAAAACGGTGGCATAGAGAACTGGCTATGATTTTAAAAGAGGGGAAAAATTACGGGAAAACCAATATCGGCAAGGGAATGAAAATCCTGATCGAATTTGTCTCGGCAAATCCTACCGGACCTTTGCATGTTGGACATGGCAGAGGTGCGTCCATTGGCGATTCTCTGGCAAACATCTTAAGAGAGACAGGATATCAGGTAGTAAAAGAGTATTATGTTAACGATATTGGCAACCAGATAGACCTCCTGGAAAAGTCGATAAACATAAAACAGAAAGAGTTACGCGGAGAGGATGTGTCTCTTCCCGAGGGTGCATATCGAGGAGCTTATGTAAAGGAGATAGCAGAAGAGCTTGAATCCAAATACGGCAAGAAGAAGTCATTCGATTGTCGGGAGTACGCCGTTCAGAAAATACTCAGTTGGGTAAGAAAAGATCTGGAAGATTTTGGGGTTAAGTTTGATAGATGGTTTTTTGAAAGTTCGCTTTACAAAAAAAATAAAGTTAAGAAAATTGTCAATTCATTGAAAAGCAAGAATTTAATTTACGAGAGGGACGGTGCACAGTGGTTTAAATCTTCTCAATTTGGTGATGAAAAGGACCGGGTAGTAATCAGGGAGAATAAGAAACCTACTTACTTTACTTCTGATATTACTTACCATTACCATAAATTCAAGAGAGGTTCTAAGAAAGTTATTAATGTCTGGGGTGCTGACCATCATGGCTATGTGGATAGGATAAGGGCGTCAGTAGCTGCTCTGGGAATTTCGCCAGAAGACCTGAAAATAATCCTTTATCAATTAGTGAGCCTGAGACGTGGGGGGCAACAGGTTTCAATGTCCACAAGGGAAGGTGAGTTTGTGACCTTGAGACAAGTTATGGAAGAGGTGGGGAAAGACGCCTCGAGGTTCTTCTTTTTGATGCGCGGAGCCGACAGTCGCTTGGATTTCGATCTGGAATTAGCCAAGAAACAGTCTCCGGAGAATCCTGTATACTATGTTCAGTATGCGCATGCACGAATCTGCAGTATCTTCCGGGAAAAGAGGAAAAAAGAATATAAAAAAGTCTCTCTTACGGAGAGAACCGAAGAAGAGGAGAAAGAGTCGATTGAGATCATAAAGAGGCTATCCCGATATCCAGAAGTTGTCAAGAATTGTGCCCAGAGGTATGAGCCGCACCATCTGACCGGATATTTACAAGACCTGGCTAAATGTTTCCACCATTACTATGATAAGTATAGAGTCTTAAGTGGTGATAAAAGCGCTACCCAATCCCGCTTAAAGATTGTGGGAGCGATTCAATTAGTGATAAGTAATGGTTTGGGTCTTTTGGGGATTTCCGCTCCCCAGAAGATGTGAACTAAAAGATAGTTTGTTCGTTGCTCAAGGAATTTCTTGACGTGGATAAGGCTGGAGTCCTCCCGAAAGGGAGGGTTCATAAAGGTAACCTTGCTTTCGCAAGGATTCCAGAATCTTTTGGAGTCCTCCCGAAAGGGAGGGTTCATAAAGGTAACCTTGCTTTCGCAAGGATTCCAGAATCTTTTGGAGTCCTCCCGAAAGGGAGGGTTCATAAAGGTAACCCCGATAAATCGGGGGCTTCCAGAGATTTTCGTTGATATTTTGGAATGGCTGGGAGGTGGAGGATGAGAAGAAAAATTTTGTTTTTGCTACTGGGTGCTGTAGTCATTGGATTTGGTTTTTTGCTCTCGGCAAAATTACAGATGAAAAAGGAGGGGATTATGAGAATTAAATGGTTCGGGCATGCCAGCTTTTTGGTAGAAGCAGAGGATGGAACAAAGGTCATTACCGATCCCTTTGATGAGTCTGTAGGATACAGCATTCCTAAAGAGAAGCCAGATGTGGTTACTGTGAGTCATAGCCATTTTGACCATAATGCGGTGGACTTGCTTCAGGGTGACCCTGAGGTGGTGAAAGATGTGGGCGAGAAGAAGGTTAAGGGGATAATCTTTAAAGGCATCAAAAGTTTCCACGATAAAAACAAAGGCGCTCAGCGAGGGACCAACACTATTTTCGTTTTTGCTATTGATGGGGTGAGATTCTGCCATCTGGGAGACCTGGGGCACCTCTTAAGTAATGACCAACAGAAAGAGATAGGAGAAGTGGATGTTCTGTTTATTCCTGTGGGAGGCACTTTTACGATAGATGGTCGGGAGGCGCGAGAAGTTTCCCAGCAATTGAATCCCAGATTGATTATTCCTATGCATTATAGAACAGAAGCTTGCAGTATTGGTATCGATTCCTGTGAGGAATTCCTGAAAGGGTTTACGAAAGTAGAAAAAAGAGCGGAATGGCAAGGAAACAAAGAATCCCTGCCTTCTGAACAGACAGTTTTAGTCCTGGAATATGCCAGGTAGATTGGCTTATTTCTTTTGATTAATTAAGGTTCTGGATAATATTCTTGACAGTCTATATAAAATATGGTATAAAAAACGAGTTAATCTAATAAATAAGTAAATATTAATTGGTCCGTGCCACTGCAGTTATCTAGGCTATTTAGGAGTTGCTACTCTAAATAGTATTCCGCTGTATGAGTGGTGAAGAAAGTAATTGGGCCGAGCACTACAGTGGCGGGACAAGTGGAGAGGAGGTGAGTAAGGGTGAATCAAGTTCAGCTAATAGAGAGGGTGGCAAAGGTAGGAAAGATTAAGAAGGCTGCGGCTGGAAGGGCTATAAAGGCTGTGGTAACGAACATTGTGGACTCTTTGAAATCTGAAGGCCGAGTAATTATTGCTGGTTTAGGCACATTCAAAGTGAAGTCGACCAAGCCGAGGACAGGAAGAAATCCAAAGACTGGGGAGAGTATCCAAATCGCTGCTGGCAAGAGGGTATTATTTAAACCCAGTCTCAGCTTGAAGAAAACACTGAAATCGTAAGGCGGAAACATCACTCTGTTTTTTAGCCTGTTAGAAGGTCCTGTCCTTCAATGGAGATAGTGTAGGAAAAAAGGTTTGGCCCCGTTAGAAATTCTATTTCTAATGGGGCCTACGCAAAGAGGTATAGCAAAATTCCTAACGAGGTTTACCCTCGCCCATCAGGGATGGGCGGGGTTTAAAGGCGTGCGCCGTAATTTACGGCGGGAAGAAAGACATTGGTGGGGATGTCTGAAAATGGAGATGGATAAAGTTTGAAGCATCCCGATAACAATCGGGATGACCGAGCGAAGCGAGGGAAAGGCGCGGGCGCGAGACAGTGAGCGCCCCGGAGGACAGAGAAGTAAATGTCCGGTGGACATTTTGGAGCGCCAGAGGGGCAAAGCCCCTATGGAAGTAACCCCGAAGGGATTATCTTGTATTAGTGGTATTTTTCTATGCGCTGTGCTGAAAAACTGAACAAATTACCTCCGTATCTTTTTGGTGTAATAAATGCCCTTAAACAGGAGGCTTACGCTAAGAAGCTGGATGTTATCGATTTGGGTATGGGTAACCCTGATATGGCTACCCCATCCCATATCGTAAAGAGGCTTTGTGAGACAATAAAAAACCATCCACGTACCCATCGTTATCCACAGGCCAAAGGGATGCCCAAGTTTAGAAAAACGGTTGCCGATTGGTATTGGAAAAAGTTCAAGGTCAAATTAGACCCGGAAAGCGAAGTTCTGGCTCTGATTGGTTCAAAAGAGGGAATTGGGCATATGTGTATGGCTTATCTTAATCCTGGTGACCTCGCCTTGGTGCCCAATCCGGCATATCCCATCCACCGCAATGGGGTGATTTTAGCTGGTGGAGGAGTCTATGATATACCCATTCTTCCTGAAAAAAATTATTTGCCAGAGCTGGAAAAGATTCCATCAAAGGTTGCCAAGCAGGCAAAGCTGATGTTTCTAAGCTATCCCAACAACCCTACCACAGCGGTAGTGGAGGATATCTCTTTTTTCAAAGAGGTGGTGGCTTTTGCCAAGAAGTATGACATCATTGTCTGCCATGACTTTGCCTACTCGGAAATAACATTTGATGGATTTAAGCCTCCCTCCTTCCTTCAAACACCTGGAGCAAAAGATGTGGGATTGGAGTTTCACTCCTTTTCTAAGACTTACAATATGGCTGGGTGGAGGCTGGGATTCTGCGCGGGTAATAGAGAACTCTTGAGATCTCTGGAAAGATTGAAGAGTTATCTCGATTTTGGAGTATTTACTGCCATTCAACTGGCAGGCGTTTTGGCTTTGAGTGCTTCTCAGAAATGCGTACAGGATTCTGTGGTTGAGTATAAAAGAAGGCGGGACAAGTTTGTGGATGGTCTGAATAGAATCGGTTGGAAAGTAGAAAAACCGAAAGCCACTATGTACCTCTGGGCCAAGTTGCCAGAGAAATTTGAAGGTATGTCTTCTCTCCAATTTGCTAAACTGTTAATAGAAAGAACAGGGATAGCGGTCGCTCCTGGGATTGGCTTTGGTAGTTATGGGGAAGGCTTTGTGCGTATGGCATTGGTTACACACTATAATAGATTTCACGATGCTTTATTACGACTGAAGAAGTTTTTGAAGGAAGGTCCACCGCGAACGGGTGGTGGTAGGATGAAGGGATAGTTATCGGAGTCGCTCGGTTAGGGATTCGAAAAATAGTTTGCTCGTGCTTGAGGAATTTTTTGACGCCAAAAAACTTCGGACTCTGCAAAGCGCAAATCAAAACTCCTCGCTTCGCTCGTCAAACAGTGATTTGCTTCAAAGAGAAAGGTCGTCCTCATTTTTTGGCTAAAATTCCTAAAGTCTTCGCAAACTATCTTTCAGATTTTAGGATGTTAGAAGGTAGGGATAGTTATCGGACTCGCTCGGTAGTGTAGGGCTTTATGCCCGTAAGAATTACGCCCATAAAGGGCTACACTACAGAAAACCTGGCGGAATTGGAGCTCCTGCAACTATCCCTTCATCTTCAGGGTGTTAGAAGGTAGGGATAGTTTATGAAGAGGAAAGTTAATTTAGGGCTTATAGGATTAGGCACGGTAGGTGCAGGTGTAATCGAGCTTTTGCAAAGGAATAGTCTAATTATTAAACAGAAGGTGGGAACAGAAGTCTCTATAAGAGCTATCTGCGATAAAGACCCAGCTCGGCTTAGGTTGGCCCAGCGGATGAAAATTAGAAATGGTATTATAACTAAAGATTTTAACCAAATCCTGAACAATCCAGAGATAGATATTATCGTAGAACTAATTGGAGGATATGAACCAGCAAGAAAGATACTACTTGCTTCCCTCGAGAAAGGAAAACATGTGGTTACAGCCAACAAGGCACTCTTGGCCAGGGACTGGGCAGAGGTATTTTCGGAAGCCCGAAAACATAGAGTATTGGTCTATTTTGAAGCGAGTGTAGGTGCGGGAATTCCTGTAATTCAGGCATTGAACGAAGGACTATCGGCTAATAAGATTAAGGTAATTCTGGGTATCCTTAATGGGACAACTAACTATATTTTAACTAAGATGTCTAAGGAAGAACTCACCTTTAAAAGTGCTTTAGCTCAGGCAAAGAGAGCAGGTTTTGCTGAAGCAGATCCTTCTATAGACCTGGAGGGCATAGATACTCTGCACAAACTTGCTATTTTGGGGTCGATTGCCTTTGGCGCCCAGGTTAACTTGAAAGATGTCTACTGTGAAGGAATCACGCAAATTGTTCAGGAAGATATAAGATATGGTAAGATTGAATTTGGCTATATTCTTAAACTCTTAGCAATTCTAAAAGTGACCAATAGAGGGATAGATGTGCGCGTGCATCCCACCTTCATTTCCCAGGAGCATCTTCTGACTTCAGTAGATGAAGAATATAATGCCGTCTATATTACCGGAGATGCTGTGGGGGAGACGATGTTTTACGGGAAAGGCGCTGGTCAGATGCCCGCGGCTTCTGCTGTGGTTAGCGACATTATTTATCTTTCCAGGAATGTTTATCACAATATAGCCGGTCGTGTGCCCTATGTATTGTGTGACCCAAAGAAGAAGCTTAATCTACTCGATATTAACAAAATAGAAACGAAGTATTATATAAGGTTTACCGTTGTTGACCTCCCGGGTGTTCTCTCCAAGATATCGGGCATCCTGGGGAAAAATGGAGTCTCCATCGCCTCTGTCTTCCAGAAGGAGAGCGCTTCCTCAAGAGAAGTTCCCATCATAATGGTAACTCACAAGGCAAGAGAGGGAGCCATCAGGAAAGCGTTGAGAGAGATAAACGGCCTTAAGATTGTCAGGGAAAAGAGCAGATTTATTAGAATAGAAGAAGCGTAAGCTTTGTTAGGAACCTATGTGCTTCACCTCATATAATGGAGTGTAAAGCGAGAGCTTTACCCTGTCAAACTTTCGTTTGACACTCCAAGGATGGTTGAGTGGTATATCAGGGTGTAATTAGAAGATATAAGAATTATCTACCGGTTACTGAGAAGACTCCCATTGTAACTCTCCTGGAGGGAGATACACCGTTAATTGAAGCGGAAAACCTGAGAGTCAGTCTGGGAGTCGACTCTAAGATCTATTTGAAATATGAGGGCCTAAATCCTACCGGCTCGTTTAAGGACCGGGGGATGACTGTGGCTATGTCCAAGGCTGTGGAAGAAGGAGCCAGTGCAGTTATCTGTGCCTCTACGGGGAATACTTCGGCTTCAGCAGCAGCTTATGCAGCAAAGGCGAAGCTGAAATGTGTAGTTCTGATTCCCGAGGGAGCAGTGGCTTTAGGGAAGCTTTCCCAGGCACTGATTCATGGAGCAGAGGTGATTGCAATTAAGGGTAACTTCGACCATGCTTTGAATTTAGCCAGAGAAATCAGCGTTAAGTATCCGGTTGTCCTGGTCAATTCAATTAACCCCAACAGGATCGAAGGTCAGAAAACAGCAGCTTTTGAAATTGTTGATTCACTGGGAGATGCACCTGATTATCACTTTATTCCCGTAGGCAATGCGGGCAATATCACTGCTTACTGGAAAGGGTACAAGGAATACAGAAAGATTTTTCTGGCAAAGCGTAAACTGAAGTTGCCCAGGATGATGGGATTTCAGGCGGAAGGAGCAGCGCCGATTGTGCGCGGATATCCCATAAAAAAGCCAAGAACTATTGCCACAGCAATTAGAATCGGGAATCCTGCTTCCTGGAAGAGAGCCGAAGAGGCTCGCGACGAATCCAAAGGTGTGATTGATACTGTAACTGATAAAGAGATTATTGAAGCATATAAAATGTTAAGTTCTGTGGAAGGACTTTTTGTCGAACCTGCTTCTGCTGCCG
>Ga0307376_10004845_pt1 | contig 12248 bp, 12 predicted proteins | sample TR2MG_FD_202536 | JGI IMG/M metagenome (GOLD analysis project Ga0307376, IMG submission 202536) | Soil microbial communities from Risofladan, Vaasa, Finland - TR-2 | ecosystem: Environmental > Terrestrial > Soil > Coastal area > Acid sulfate soil | place: Finland: Risofladan, Vaasa | collected... | reverse complement strand
TGCAAATATTCGGTTTTTAGAGCTAATAACCGATAGGGTATTTGGCGTTACACCTTGTCTGAAAATATAGCTATCAACATCTCTAGCCATGAAATACCTCCTTTATCTAATTCAATTTTAATCAAAATGTGTACACTAAACCACCAAATCTTTGTAATAATACTGTCTTGTTATAAGACACGGGAAAATTATCACTCCATTTAGTTCTTAATGTGATACAGTTAGCTTTTAAACTTCGCACAGAACCTACTATGGTACCCCTTGTTCTATGACTGGATTTTACTAAATCATAGTGGCGTAAACCTTTTTTTTCTGTACAAGTCTTAGATGGATTAGACTCCCAAATCTTTGCCCTTTTCGGTTTAATTTGGTACTCTATTCCAACCAATTTATTACTCTCAACTATTGCACAAGCATCATGGCTATGTCTTTTAGTAAGATCAAGTTCAAGTCTTACTTGCTTGGTGATATAGCCAAACGTGACTTCATATACCATACCTAACTTATGAATTTGATCATGTAAATATTCTTTTCCAATTTCAACTAAAGAGAAAAATTTACCATAAGATTTTTTTGCATGATTAAAAAAAACTTCCTCAACCTTTACTTTCTTGATATTGAGCCTTTTTCTTAAATCATTTATAACTCTGATAATACAATCCTTTTTTTGCCTAATGCTCGGAACAATTTTAGATTTAATTCTGTTATTAAACTTTGGTTGACGATTTCTCAATCTAAAACGTCTAGCTCTGCGATAATTTCTCCGTTCTTCTACTTTCCTGCTTACATCCTGTCGATGGTTAAGTTGAGCATGAAATACTATTTCATTTGTTTTAACATTTTTAACAGCAATACCAACATACTTAGCTCCATCATCTACACCGACTTCAAATTCACCTATTGGATAACTCACTTTTCGATTGAGTTGAATGGTGAAGGGAACGACTTGTTTAACCACGGCTTTACCTTGATCGAGTAATTGTCTTGCTCGTCTTGGCTTAGTAGGTAAACAAGGTCTACTTTCACTATCAATTACAAAGACTTTCATCAAAAAGCCTCATTTAAGAGGAAACTAAATAGTTATTGTTGTCCTCGGCCATGTCGCCAACGGATTATTCAGAACTGGACACATTCTGACGTCCTAAATGTTGACTGACGTAGTTGGACATTTCACCCAAACAGCAGGGCTTAATTACCGACTTAACCTCAGAGCTTCTCAAATATGATTTGATTTTCATGGATTCTTTCAATTCCAATAAATTCCATTAGCTGTTATAAGCTCCTTAAAAGGTTATTATCTTTGAAAAAATTTATTTAAAAAGTTGATCTAACGTCGCTGATTCCTCAGGAGATAGATCGCCTATGTCTTCAGGCATTAAATAACTTGCAGCCATTTCGATCCCAAGAATTTCAGTATTAACAAGAGTAGGCTCTGTAGCTTCCTTCTCTTCTTCTGCTTCCTTAGTCTCTACTGGTTTCTCATCAGCCTTTTTCTCTTTGGCTTTTACTTCTTCCTCTTCTACAGGAACTTTTTCTTCCTTAGCTTCCTTATCTTTATTCATAGGACATTCAGGAGAATCTTTCATAGGACCTGTACCATCAGGAATACCGGGGCCTTTTTTCTTTCCGGCCTCTTTCTCTTTTTCTACTTCATCATCTTTAGCAGGGTCACTTTCAGAAGTTTTCTTCTTCTTAGCCTCTACTTCTTCTTTTTCTTCATCATCAGACTTACAAGCAGCCTTTTTATCACCTACAACATCGGCAATAAGGGCTCTCTTCACTGCTTCGGAAGCTTTCTTTGACCAAGCATCCAGATCAACCTGAGGAGTCTCCTCAGCCGCTTCTATGATCTCCTTAACTTCATCAGCTTTCTTTTTCTCTTTCTTAAAGTCAGGATTTTTTACTACCTCACCTTTATCATCCTTCATAAGCCAAGGCGGTAATCCTTTTCCAGCCTCAACCATACGCGACTCCAGTTCTTCATCACTCATCTTAGCAACGGCATAAGCCATTGTTCTTAAATCCTTCGCTATAGGATCACTCTCTTGAAATGTCTGAGAGAGAATGTCCATACCTGCTATTAAAGTTTTGCGATCCATTGAAGATGCCTCACTTTCATTTGACATTTTATTTTTCGGTGGATAAAAATCAGAATTGTTTCTCTGATCCCCATAAGTCTTTAATGACTCAGCCTTTGCTTGCTCATAAGATTGATTCTTAAGAATTTCCTCAGGCCTGAAATACATACGACGTTCAATAGGTACTACAGTAGGGTCGAAAAGAAATTCCAATATATTGTTTGCTATTTTTTTCCTTTTTTCTAAATCCATCGGTTACTCCCTTTATGAGAGGAAGGGACCATAGTCCCTCCCCCTTGCCTCCCTTATAATTAGACACTGCTTCGTAAGTTAAACGTAATTACGATCCACAACAGTGGGAATACCGGACTGTAATAAGCAACAACATTAACGATTGTCGGATCATTTGCATCCTGCTCAGCTTTTACACCTGTGTAAGCTGTAATTATTGAAGCCTGCTGTAAAGCTGAAAGATATGATTTAAGCGTCTGCTCAATTTCGGAAATTCTCTGAGTCAGAAGTTTTGATCCGATATAAGGATTCAGATTAGCACGAGCACCGCGCTGTATAAAATCCTTCGTCCTTATAATCGAGGGCGTCCTGGTTAAAACCGATGAGACATCCGTTGTCAGAGCGAATTTAATCTGAATTTCTGCAGGTTGTTCTTCAAGCAATGTAAGACCAGCATTTGCTGTTTGAGCAGCTGTTACTGAATCCATTCTCCTGAATAGACGGGTAAAACCTACAATAGGTTTACGAGTCATAGGCTCAGCTACATCAAACGCCGGAGAAGTGTCTCTTCCGGTTACTGCAGCAGCAAGCATCTCTCCACCAACAAGATATTCGACACTCTGACCAAGCTCATCCGTAAGAGTTATGACTCCTCCATCAGGATAGATACCGATCATTCTCTCTGAATTCATCGATCTGGCATAGACTTGAGCAGTCTCCGGACTTGTATTAGTAGCAAATCCAAAATAAGAGTAATGCTCATTAGCATAACGAATACCCGACTGTCTCGTATTTGATGTCTTAAGATAAGACAGTACTGACGCCGATGTTGTGACAGGTTCCATCACAGTAGGACGGATACCACCTTCCATTGGCTCATTGAAATAATCGATACCATCTATGTATCTTGAATCAGGAGCGTCATCCCCACCTGCGGTCTTCTCAATCTGTAATAATGCTACTATCTGAGCACCATTCAAGAAGGCCAGGTGAGCTGCAAGTCCCAATTTATTCCGAACACTCAAACTGCCTGTATCTGCCAGAACATTTTTTTCCTGGGTGTACAGTTTAGCTTTTGTTAATCCCTCAGAATCGAACTGTTTTGCCTCTGTAAAAGAGACATAGTAGAAATCCCCGATACTCGGTTCATTCCCTGACAAATTATATGTGTTTATGAGGGCTGTATCTCCAACACCAACATCAGTAGTATTTGCAACTGTAACTCTGATTCCAGGAACAGCTCTTGTAGGAGCAGCATCTGCTGTGAAAGTAGGAGAACTTGTATAACCCAATTTGTCTCCTATCTGATAAACAACCATGGCACCTTCATTTATAGTTACCCTGAATCCTGTCTTATTATCTCTATAAGTCTGGTTCACATATCCTGTATTATCTCCTGCAGAACCTGTACCACTTGAATCAGATGACCACACGTAGTAACGAGTGGCATCAAGAAACTCAAGATAGATAGTCTCAGCCACTGCAAATCCAGGCATAACCTGTGCATCACTATTACCCGATCCTGTACCATTCGGATAAGTCACATTCTCTGCAGCAAAATCCGGATCACCAACTGTGGTATCAGCTGTAGACCATAGACAATCCATTGCAATACCCGTATCCTCACCTACTAAAGTGTATTCACCCGTACCTGCAATACCAGCAACTGAGCAAGTCAGTGTCCAGGCATCATCAGGAAGAAGATTAGTATACTGAGTAACATAAACACTTTCACCAACTGCAGGAGGTGTTGCAAGAAGAACAGTCCTGGCTGTACCATTAAGCTGTAAAGCATCTACAACTGTGGCATCTGTTGGAGAAGTTCCATGATAACAAGTAACAAGATCAGGATTATCTGTCTGATAACCAAGACCCTGCCCACTTACCGGAATGCCTTCAAGAGTAAATGTTGCATTAGTACCATCAACAGTACCTGTCATAGGTCTCCTGAAAGTACGATTATCAAAAAGTGTCCCAGTAATCTGAGTATCATCAAAATACTCTGTAGCGATTGTGTGCTGACCGGAAGCAATATTGAAGGAGTGACCCCAGTTAATTGTACTGAAGACTCCGGTAGTGTCTACAACAAAATCCGTATTAACGATAAAATCAGAAGTACCAGGAGCATAACCAATTTTAGTTACTGCCTCTACATAAGGAGAAGGAAGAATATCAGCGGTGTCTGGCCATTCATTTGAATAATAAGTAACGGCCACTGTCTGAGCTATAGTCGGAGCCACTGCCAGAGTAATCTGACCTGAATCTCCATCTACAGCGGAAACTGTCACAGCTGTACCATTAACTTTAACTGTAACATGAGTTGGGTCTGTTGTTGTTATACCACCATTATCTCCCTGAACAATAGGAACATAATGTGTTCGGAAAATCACACGAGTACCATCAACTTGGTCTGTGAGATTCTCATCCGTATGAAGTGTGTCTGTACGACTGAAGTAGTAAGTACATAATACTTCTGATCCAGTGCGAGGAATATTTACTAAATAAATTTCTCCAGTCTCTCCATCCACCGATGAAACAGGTACCGGTTCAGCATCCACGTAAACAATGACCTTATTAGGGTCATCTGTTACTGTACCAGTTCCATTCCCGCTTACTATAGGGAAATATGAAACTGTGAAATTACGATTAGTACCGCTTAACTGGCTGGAGACATTCTCTCTAACGATCTTATTATCTGCTATTGAAGATGATCCGCGAATCATCTCATAATTGTTGACAGGTATATTTTCCTCACCAACTCCTATGAAAGCGGGGACGCGAATATCGCCGGAAGCCGTAACAAGGGGTGCCTCGTTCAGTGTCTGAGTGTACACATTCGGAAACGAAAAACTATCAAAAGGTCCGAGCGCCATTTTTAACCTCCAAAAGGTATATTGTTATACATTTTGCATTATTTTCGATTTAAATCTTATCCAGATCTGTTAAATCTTATCTTTTATTTTATCTGAGGTTAAAATGGACCAGCTTCAGAAAACTGACACTGCCCCTTTTTTATTCTGTTTTTTCTGTGCTCATTTAAAGCTGATGAGTACTCGCTACGCTTTTCTTTGTCCTGAGTAGTTCCCACAGCCATTGCAGGAGATAAACTTCCTTTAGGTAACTTCATAAGTTCAGGTTTTCTTCCTACAAGTTTATGCCTTCGAGATTGACGATCATGGTACATCTGCCATCTTTTATTGGCTTCCCGACCTATCTTCATGTCAACAGGCTCTTTAGAAGTACCTCCCTCAATCACTGATGAAAAAGCACTAACTCGTAATTCAACATCACCTTTGCATTTTTTACAAACGACAATGTCATTATTTTTAACGAGTTCTTCAAACTCATAATTGCACTTTGTACATTTGTATTCATGAAGAGGCATAACCTATCTCCTGTATATATTTTAAATAGCTATTGTATTAATAGATAATTAACCTATGTAAGCCTTTCATAACCCACTATCGGAGCCTTTAAAACGGGTCTTCCATCAGGCAGAACATAGATGTTTTTAATCCTAAATAAAGGTAAATAAGGCTCAAAAGATTGCCATTCAGTTTGTACATTTACTGAAACTGAGGATACATAATAAAGATCACCTGTCAAATCAATATGAATCTCTTCAGACTCTCCTGTAGGCTCTACTGAATTCAGAGTTATACCTTCCCACTCAAGAATATTTTTTCTTTTACCCCATAAAAAAGTTACAAGATGATCGGACATCTGCTCCATCTGCATAGGGTCTTTAGCTACTACAGCAAGTTCCAGAGACATCTCCCAATGGCCACCATATATCCTGGCTTGCTGCTCACGAATCTGAGATACCTGGATAATCTGTTTATCACCCTTCATGGCACGGCGCCCGATTGATATGATCACACCAGGAATAGCATCATGAATTTCCTGATAAGGTTCAAATCGAAAAGGGCCACTCATATAATTAGTATCCTTATAATAATAAATAGCATAAATATTATAATTCTTCTCTAAAGGAACCAAAAATGTAATTATACCGGTTGGGTAATTTATAGTATAGTCCGTCCCGCGATCCAGAGCTGCTATCTTTTGTCCATCAGTATGAGCCAGATAAATAATATCTGAACCAACGTGGATATTAGTATGAGCCAGGGATGCTGTAGTCTCAATCCCTGTCGTTCTCTCAATAACTAATTCATCATCAATAGTAAAATAAGGATCAAGATAAAATTCATTATCTTCAGAAAATTCAACAACAAAAGTAGCAGGATCAACTATTTGCCGAGACCAATAAGACACTTCTACAGGGACGCCATTACCTGGCGCCCGAGCTAATAAAACAGATTTCTCCTCACCATTGACCGCTACAGCATTTAGTTTTATTCCATTTACCTTAACCTTTATTTGACCAGGATCATCTGCAAAGTTTGTATTTCCAGGTCCGGCCAACATTTGCTTTGTAGTATAAAAGAGCCTCTGCGTAGAGCCTAATTGCTGAGTCACATCTTCTGTGGTAACTTCTGTAATACTGTCAGCATTCTCTCGAACCCATTCAATAGAATTACCAGGAAAATTCCCTGTCCTTGCTAATCGAGTTAAAGAAAACAGATCAGAAATAAAATTATCCGGAGAAAGACGAATCTGAGATGCAGAAGCATTTCTGACAACCACCCCATACTGAATCCGTTCCTGATAAGGAAATTTATTATAAACTTTTACCTTCTCAGAAAAAGCATGATGATTCTCGAAGGCGAGCTCTGCCTCATCCATTATGCGGCCTTTCATTCCTACGAGCAAATTTTCATAAGGCATTATGCTTTATTTCCTTCATCATAATTCATAGCTGCTACCAGAAGACCCTGGGCGACCGCCGAGAGCGGGTCTGTAGCTTTCCTGATTTCGGATACTGAAATGGGGAAAGTCTTCTTCACTGTCTCAAATCCTGTCTCAAAAAATTCTTTAAAGTTGGTAGCCAAACTGGTACCACCAGAAAGAACAATCGGTATAGAGCCCGGTAATTCAATAGTACTTTGACGCATCAAAAATTCATTCTTGATACAATCAAGTGCATAAAGAACAAGACTCTTATAATAAATGATGATAGCTTCTCTCTCACGAAAAGTCCTTTTATCACCTTCATTAGCGTCCAATAAATTGACACCTTTCTCTTTTATTGACATTATTCGACTGGCAGTTGTTCCAGTTGCCCGGGCAGCACTTTGATCTATCCAATCCCCTCCACGACCTATACTGAAAGCCATACCTATCATAGTCTGGTACATAAGGCACACATTTACCATTCCAGCACCCAGTGAAATTGCTATGGCCGAAAACTGCTCTTTAGCACAATTACTATAAACAATTGCCGCAGCCTCATTCAAAGCTACCGGTTGGTATCCTAGTGAACCTATAAGTTTAGAAAACATCGCCTGATGATAAACCACATCAGCATCAACATTCTCAATAGAAGGCGCCGGCACTGAAAAATAACAAGTCTCTTTCTTTTCAATTCCCTGAGATCTGCCTAAAATATTCTCAATCAAAATTAGCAGAATTTTCTCAGCTTCCAATTCTCCTGGAGAAATAATACCCCGAGACAAAGGTCTCCGAGCTTCCCGTTTGAATATATTCGCCATCACTACCGCTGAATCTCCAATAACATACAGTTTATCACCGGATTCAATGAAATCCACTTTGGACATCTTAAGCATATTCGTGACTTGAGGATCATTCTCCATATCAATGAAAGCATCCCTGATAGATTTCAATTTCACTTCTCTATTATCGTCCTGTTTAGCCGAGACTAAAAAACATGTACCAATATCAACACCACACGAAGCCATTATTCCTCCCACTTATTTAGATTTAGATTTATTTTGTAACTGTCTTAATGCAGCTAAATTTTCATCCACGCCATCCGCAGATGCTGTTCTCTCATCAGCTTCAACATTACTTACCATTCCATCTGTATTAACATCCGGAATATATTCCGGACCTTTAAAAGCATTCTTTATCGATGATGAGACACCCTGAACTGTCCCAACTACAGGCATTCTTGACATCTCCTGCCGAACCATGTCAGCAATCAAAGGTCCTATTTCTCTTACTGCCTGAGCAATATCCGACGAGCCATTATTTTTAGGGAGCATTTCTCGTAAGACAGCTTTTAGATCTTTAATATTTATAGGAGATTCTTGATCTTTACCATAACCTGAAATCTCTGAAGAGCCCCGAGGAGACTTACTCTCTTCTATTTTAGAAACCTTTCCATTATTAACAGCCTTTTTAAGATCCCGGGAGTTCTTATACTCATCATCTGTGTAATCTTTAATCTGCCGATAATAAATAACATCATCGAGGTCTTTTATCGAGACACGTTCAGGTGAATTCCCTATAATACGAATCATATAGATACTCCTATATCTATATAAAGAGTATTAAGAGTTTATTAAAATAAAAAAGGGAAGCATTACACTTCCCTTTTTTCTCCTTGTACACCAGTTTCACCTTGAATTTTACACCTATTATTCCTTTTTGGCGTAGCGTTGCAGACTGTCATAGTCAATAGGCTCATCAGCTTTCTTCTCGTTTTCAGCCGTCTTCTCACTATCATCGATATAGTAAGGAGCACTAGCATCATTCAATCTAAAAGCCATCACACCACTACAAGCCGGGCAATTGATTTTGTCATTCACAGTGATTTCAGCTACTTTAACTTCTACTTCAGCCTGATTAGCGGCTTCAAGTCTTTTTTCATTAATAGTAGCCAATGTAGCCGTATGGTTACAATCTTCACACACAAACTCTGAAACTTCCGCTGCATCTTTCTCTATTGCATCAGCAACCTTTAATAAGCTCTCAGCAGCTTCTTTTAACTTGGACATGTATACCTCCTGGGTTTGTTAAACCAAGAAATTCTTAAGTAAAATACAAAAAATTCCTAATTTAATTATCTATGTCTTTATTTCCGTATTAATAGATAATTATTGAATTAATAGCCCAGTCTCCTTCGCTAAATCAAAAGTAGCATAGTAATTATACAATCGAGAGTAGTTTAACATTACCCCGAAAAACTTGTTCATAAACTTTTCTTTATTCTCCATCTCAGCTTTAAAAGGATCAAGACCATTGAGTATAAACACCTGATGAGCCTCATGCTTCACAAGACTCTTCGCTGATATGACATGAGTATACCCGGCGAGTCTCCCCCTCATACCATAATCATTATCATCGAAACAACCATTCCCATAAAGAATATCAAATAAACCGATCTTATCTATGACCTCACTAAATATGAGAGTGCAGTAAAAATGAAGATTCGGAACAAGGGTATCCACCTTAACCATACCCTCTTCCTGATAACGACTCTCAGTTATATTTCCCAAAGGTCCTACAAAGCCACAATCCGGAACTCTATTCATGGTATCATACATCTCTCTCAACCAACCAGGCTGTACCTCTGCATCAACATTAAGAAGACATACATCTGAACCAGTAGCTGACGCCCTTATACCTGTATTCACACCACCGGCAAATCCCAAGTTCTCCTTATTATAAACAATCTTAAAAGGAAAAAGGAATGAATCTTTTGTCAGAGATTTCAAGTACTCTACAGAACCATCTTTAGAAGATCCATTATCCACGATGATGACACTATATATAACACCAGAAGTATTCTCCTGGATTAATTTCAGGCAATTTTTCAGAAGATCGCAAGAATTCCAGTTCAGTATAATTATAGAACAGGGTAGATTACTATTCATCCTTTCCTTTTTTATGAAAAGTTTCAATTGTTCCGGGAAAGCAATGAAATTTTCCTTCACAGCCTGTTTATACTGCTTAGGCGTTACTGGATGCAAATTTTGACTGACAGGAGTCCATGTCTTCCACACATTATCATACCAGCCCTTAACAATTTCAGAAGAATGAGAAAATGTCTCCATCTTCCGTTTTATAACTTCATCCTTCCGGGCATAAGAAAGATGATAACAGAAGGCTATACTCGGCGGGATCAGAATCCCATTATAACCCTGTTCATCAGCATTTTTAAAAACCGCTGCAGATGTCCTTTTAACAGCAGTAGTTCCTAAACGATTTTGAGTAAATTCATATTCAGATACTTTGACACAAATTACCGGATTAAATTCTTCACGGGGATTTATCACATAATAATCCTTCGTCCAGTACGTGTTCCATTCTATATGAAAAGCAGAAAAATTCTTATTAGCAAGTATATACTTCTGGATAGCTTCAACATGAGCCATATGATAGACCTCATCTGTATCCACAATAAAACAATAATCTATACCCCAATCAAAGAAAAATTCCAAGCCGGCATTTCTCTGTTCAGCTTCAGTTGCCCAATGTCCTACCCTCATTTCAAAATTAGGATATTTCTCAACAAGACCTTTTACATAATCGATTGTTCTTGTGTTATCAGATTTATCACCATTCCATGGGACATCACTAACAAGAAATAAAACCTTATCCATATGTTTAAAAGTTTCGAGAGATAACTCTAAATATTCATGATCATCATACGTACAATAAACGGTGCCAAATTTCATTCATTCTCCTTTTTCTTCCTTGGTATTGTAAACCACGATCTATGCCATATCCAATCATTTTCTGTACTTTTATACCAGTCTTTTTCTTCATGCTCTTCTACTTCAATTTCTTTACCACAAAACTCCAGCATTTCCGGAACTATTGAAGCCCCACGATCTTTATCAATGGTCTTATATGGTATGAAACTTCTTAAAGTTTTAAGATATTTTTTTACTCTGACTATCAATTACAACTCCCATTACAGTATCACTGATTTCTCATGACCTACACGAATAGTCGGATCAACCAATATATCATAATCCAACTCTTTTATTAATTTACAGAAAGATACATCCTCAGATGAAAAATCTGCACAATTACCTATCTTATGAAAAATAGGTCGGAACCATGGGTATTTCAGAGATTCAAAAACTCCTTTTTTAATAAGCATAAAACCAAAACCTGTATAATCTACCGAAATCAGTCCTTCACGATTTTTAATACTATCTTCAGTCCAAAATTCAAAATACCCGTTTTTCTTAAAAAATTCCTCATCCCATTTTTCAACAGTAGCAAAGTTTCTATTACCCTGCATCATATAGATCCCAGATACAATATCTTTATCATGGTTAAGGAGTTTCTGAAGATCTTTAGGACTAAAAATAATATCATTATCAATCCACATTAAATGACTATAATCAAGTTTTCCATCAAAAGGTTTCTGATTCTCACCCCGAAGAACATCTCCTCCCAATGCCTTATTCCTCACAAAATAAACTACAGAGGATTCAGCACGGGATATCTTATGAGGAATACTATTAAAATTACAATAATGTAAAGTATCAGTTAAGCTATCTAAGAAATTCCCGGAAAAAGATGCCCCGGTAAGACAGAAGACGATATCCAATTTAGGTGTATCTACAATATTAAAATTAATGTCCATTATCTTAGGCCTTTTTCTATCCTTTCAATCGTAGTCATTGTCTTTCTTTGATAAACTTTCACTTCTTTCTCCCACTTTTTATGATCTTCCTCATATTTCTTTCTTCTCAATTTACTAGCCTTGGTCTCTCCCCAAAATTCATGGATTTCTTTTCCGGGAGGACACGGTGGTTTAGGCGGTAATTTTTTGTTATCCATAAATTATAATAAATAAAGAATCAAAAAAATAACTCCAAAAAAATACAATAAACATCGATGCTTCAAACATGATATTATTTACTCCTATAATATATTACTTGGTTTTAAGAGAATATTAAAGAAGATTTTAGAAAAAGAATAATTATAACTTAATGTGAATCTTTAATTAAATCATCTAAATCATTGATTTTCACCAAGTTATGTTCTCGAAAGTGATAGTTTTTCCACGTACAGAGCGCTCAGGAACTATTTCTGGCTTATTATTAATCATAGGAC
>Ga0307376_10004841_pt1 | contig 12253 bp, 15 predicted proteins | sample TR2MG_FD_202536 | JGI IMG/M metagenome (GOLD analysis project Ga0307376, IMG submission 202536) | Soil microbial communities from Risofladan, Vaasa, Finland - TR-2 | ecosystem: Environmental > Terrestrial > Soil > Coastal area > Acid sulfate soil | place: Finland: Risofladan, Vaasa | collected... | reverse complement strand
AGAAAGGGAAGATGTTGTGTACGCTATTCTGCGATACGATAAAATCTTGGTAAACCTTTATTTCAGCTGGGCAGACACCAACAAGGAAAGAAAAATTGAAATTGTGGGAAGCAAGGCGAAAATCGTGTTTGACGACATAGACATGCAATCCCCCGTGAAGATATTTAAAAAAGGGGTTGGACAGTCTTATTACAATACCACGTTTGGCGACTATCAGTATCTTTTTAGGAACGGCGACATAGTAATCCCGGCCATTAAAATGAAGGAACCACTAAAGAACATGTGCGAGCATTTCGTGAAATGCATTCAAGGCGAGGAGACCCCGCGCCCTTTGGTAAAAAGTTTAAGAGTATCAGAGACAATAGAAAAAATACAGGAGAAAATGCATGGTAAAAATAGATAAAACCATAGAACATTTTAGTTTACCCCAAGGCGTTATCAGAGATTGCAAGATAGGGAAAGGCACAATCATATATAATTTTGTGAATCTATACGAGTGTGAGATAGGTGAGAACTGCATGATCGGGAGTTTTGTGGAGATGCAAAAAGGTGCGAAGATAGGAGACAGTGTCCGCGTTCAAAGCCATTCGTTTGTCTGTGACGGCGTGGAAGTAGGCAACGACGTGTTCATAGGCCATGGCGTTGTATTCAGCAACGACAGGCGCCCTTCTATCGTCATGCAGAAGACCGGAGCATGGAAGATGGAGAAAACGGTTGTGAAAAATAGGGTGTCCGTTGGCAATAACGCCACAATACTGCCTGGAATCACGATAGGAGAAGGTGCTATGATAGGCGCCGGATGTGTTGTGACAAAAAATATTCCAAAAGGTGCCGTGGTAGTTGGCAACCCGGGGAGGTTTTTATGATAGTCCCATTTGTAAATCTTAAAAAGCACAATGGCAGTCTTGGCACTGAAATTAAAAGGGCAGTGGGATCGGTAATAGGCAAATCAAGTCTTATTTTAGGAGACGAGCTCATGGATTTTGAAAAGCGGTTTGCCGAATACATAGGATGTAAATATGCCGTGGGCGTCGGTAGCGGCACCGGTGCACTGCATTTGGCGTTGATCGCATTGGGCATAGGCAAAGGTGATGAGGTGATCGTGCCGGCCAACACATATATAGCGGACGCACTTGCGGTGGAATATTGCGGGGCGTCTCTTAAACTGGTTGATGTAGATGAGGATTATTATATTATAACGCCTCATGACATACACAATAGTATATCTGAAAAAACCAAGGCCGTTATTCCAGTCCATTTATACGGGCAGGGTTGCAATATGGATGCCATAGAAAAAATCAAAGGTATTTCAATTATAGAGGATTGTGCTCAGTCGGTCGGATGCAGACCGAACGGCGAACAAACAGGATCGTTAAACACCGGATGCTTTAGCTTCTATCCGGCCAAAAATCTGGGGGCGGTGGGCGACGGGGGAATGATAACCACAAACAGCAAGAAAATGCATGATAAGCTAACAGCTTTGCGTAATTATGGTTCACAGAAAAAATACTATCACGATGTCATAGGCTACAACTGTCGGCTTGATACGCTTCAGGCTGCTATTCTGGCCGTCAAATTAAAATATTTGGACGAATGGAACGAGGCAAGGAGGATTGCGGCATATACCTATGCGGGGCTTCTCAACGATTGCAAGGAGATAATTTTGCCGAAAATATGGCTCGACCATGTGTGGCATCTTTTCGTAGTAAGGGTCGATAATGGCGTTCGCGCGTCTTTTATGGATTACTTGAAAAAACAGGGCATCAGCACTCTTCTTCATTACCCGGTTCCGATACACAAGCAAAAATGTTTCAGCGGCAGAAATTTTGGGAAATTTCCAGTGACCGAAAAGCTAGCCGGCGAGATAGTATCGCTTCCAATGTTTCCGGAGATCACGAAAGCCCAAATCGGGTATGTATGCAATAAGATCAAAGATTTTTTTGCCATAAAACACAAAAGGAGATAGCCATGTGCAAGGAAAGAATACTTATCACCGGAGGCGCCGGCTTTATGGGCGGCTGGATAGCCGAGGCCCTCTTAAGGGAGGGGCACGAGGTCGCGGTGGTCGACGACCTGTCGGGCGGTCTCAAGTGCAACATCCCGAGGGCGATAGTCGAGAAAAAGCTGTTTTTTGAGTTCGACCTTAGAAACCCAAAAAACGAGCATATGTTTGAGAAGTTCAGGCCTACTGTGATATATCATTTGGCGGCCAATGCCCGGGAGGGGGAATCATTCTTTTCTCCGGCGAACGTGACGGAGAGGAACATTCTAGCCTATGTGTATTTACTAAAGACGGCCATAAAATATGGAATAAAAAAGATTGTCATGTTCGGATCAATGGCGCAATATGGCGATCAAAAGCCACCGTTTTCAGAGGATATGCCAAACAAACCGATAGATGTGTATGCCAGTAATAAAGCGGCTATGGAGGATATTACCAAACAACTGTCTGGAGCCCACGGATTTAACTGGACTATTATAGTTCCTAGAAATGTATTCGGTCCCAGACAGTATCTTAGCGATATAAAACGGAATTTCATAGCCATATGCATAAACAGGATTATGAGGCACGAGAACATATACATATATGGAGACGGCGAACAGATTCGCAGCTTTTCCTATATAGCCAACAGCCTTCCGTGCTATGTGAGATGCCTAGACGACAACGTGAATGGAGAAAAAATAAACATAGGCGGAGTAAAACCTGTGACAATAAATTATGCGGCCGGCGTGATTATGGACTGCTTTCCGGAATATCCCAAACCAGAAATCATACATCTGGCGCCTCGACACGGAGAGGTAAAAAAGGCCTTTGCGACGTATAAAAAAAGCCAGAAACTACTTGGATATGAGGAGAAAGTATCATTTGAGGTCGGTGTCGAATTTATGGCTAAATGGGCGAAAACAATAGGCCCCAGACCGTGGAAGTTGGAGCCATGCGAATTGGTAAACGAGAAGGTACCCATTATATGGAGAAATAGAAAATAAAAACAACAAAAAGGAGGATTTTACATGCACGAATCATCGCTTAAAAACTTGAAGGCGTTTTTTGATACTTTTATAAAGTCTCCTATGAGCGTGCTGGATGTAGGTTCGAAAGGCTCCGAAGGATATAGGGACATAGCGCTTTCTGGCAACCATTCTTATACTGGTTTGGATATTGAAAAAGGGGGGAATGTTAATATCGTGGTAGTGGATCATTATTTATGGAAGGAAGTGAAGGACGAAACCTATGATGTTATTATCAGCGGACAGGCGTTTGAGCACATAGAGTTTTTTTGGCTAACCTTCAGGGAGATGGTGCGCGTGCTTAAAAAGGGCGGTTATATATGCCTTATCGTGCCATCGAAAGGCTTTATCCATAGGTTCCCCGTTGACTGCTGGAGGTTTTACCCAGATGGCATGGCGGCATTGGCTAAATGGGGGAATGTCAAATTGATAGAAGCCAATAAAGACGATGGAGAGGGATGGGGGGATTGTAAGGGGGTGTTTAAAAAATGAAGATAGGAATAGTCGGATGCGGGATAGTAGGAAGCAGCACGATAGAAATATTAAAAAACTACCACGATCTTTATCCATACGACAAATATAAAACAGGCGAAGTCAGGGGAATACCCCTAGTTGATTTGGAAACCATAGTGAGTAACTCGGAAGTGATATTTGTGTCCGTACCCACGCCTATGAAGATAAGCGGGGAGATAGACTTGTCGGCCATAAACGACACTGTGCGGGACATAAGCGATTTACACTTGATGGGTTCACCTGATAAATCCAAGGTCATATGTATTAGGTCTACCGCCGTAAGTGGCACCACGGACAACCTGGAGCTTAAATTCGGACATAAAAACCTCAAATTTGCCTTTCAGCCGGAATTTCTTACAGAAGCAAATTATCTGGAGGATGCCAAGCATCCAGACAGGATAGTGATAGGGGCGAATGAGAAGGAAGCGGCCTTGACGGTAAAAAAAGTGTACGAGACGGTCGGGTTCACCGAGGACAAGGTGTCGTATCTTATAACCGATTTAAAAACGAGTGAGATGATAAAATACGCATCCAACTGCTTCTTGGCAACTAAGGTCAGCTTTGCCAATGAAATATACAACATATGCAAGCATTTAAACATTGAATACGACACTGTGAAAAAAGCGCTTTTAATGGATAAGAGGATAGGTAAAAGCCATCTCAACGTGCCGGGACCGGATCATTGTCTTGGATTTGGTTTGAAGTGCTTTCCCAAGGATCTTAACGCCTTGATATACCTCGCCCGCGAGCACGGTTACAATCCGCGCCTACTAGAGGAAGTGTGGGAGACGAATTTGAAGGTAAGAAAAAACAAAGATTGGGAGAACATACCTGGAGCAACAGACAAAAAAGGATATGAGAATGCTGAAAAAACAGGTTAAATCGAAAGAAGTGGTGACTTACCTAAACCGGCTTTTAAAAACAGACAGGCTCGCCGTGGAGACGTTGTTCAACATCAGGGTTTTGTGCAACAGCCGCATGGCAAAGCATCCGACCGTACAAGTCGGGAAATTTTCCTCAAAATACGCCGTCGGTATCATAGGGATTATCAACGGCATGTTCGGTGCGGACATGAACGGTTGGGGGTGCATTAGCATGGATCTGGATGAAGGCAACAAAATAAAAAGGTTTAGAATGGTAAAAATGCAACCAAAAGGAGGTGTGCGATGAACGGAAGGGGAAGAAACAAGGGCAACAAACCGGGCTCGGGACCGGGCGGAACATGCAAATGTCCAAACTGCGGGGCGACGAAGGCGCACAAGACTGGAAGCCCGTGCTACAATCAGAAATGCTCGAAGTGTGGGACGACGATGGTGAAACAATAAATCCAGAGGTGATCCATGAAAGCAATGATTCTATGCGGTGGCATGGGCACGAGAACGGAAAAAAAATATCCTGGCATCCCAAAGGCTCTTATCCCATACAAAGGCAAGCCGATACTTGAGCATCATCTTGAGAGGCTGAAAATGTTCGATGTGTTTCTCAATGTACGCGCGGACGAGCAGAGGCATTTTAAAAAATACGGTTTACCACTGCTTATCGAAACCCATCCGATAGGTAACGCTGGCGCGATTAAAAAATTTGCGGATGATCTGGGATATAGATTTTTAGTGATACACAACGACGTATATCACGACATTGATTACATCGCCATGACAACTATGTGTCAGGGAACGATGATTATGGCAGCAAAGGACATAGCCGGGGACAAGGAGTTTGGCGTTATCACAAAGGGGGAAGGCGGCCATATTGCGGGCTTCACAAGAAGGCGTCTTGTAAACTGCGGCGTCTATTGCATGTATCACAGAATAAATGCTTATATAGAACATGGCAAATTCCAGGACATCGACAAAGACCTTATTCCGCGCCTGATACGGACCGGCGAGCTTTATTTTTACGAGCACAAGGGCGCGTGGAAGGACATAGGGGTTTAACATATGCCACAAAAAAGAAGATTGAAATGTATTAGATGTGACACAGAGTTTGAGAGTTCAACTTGTAGGGCTGTATGTCCGAGTTGCCGATATAACCATTCGTGTGGAGAAGCAGAAATAATATTGAAAAATAAAGACGGAAAAAAAATAACACAAATTCCAGGCGGTGGCTTTAAAGAAATATAATAGCCGACACAAAAGGAGGCGCTCGTACAAATGACAGGTTTAGCTGTAAAAGATTGGATTAAGGATATGCTTGCTATGCGCTTCGATCATGACATTAGCGGTATAGACGGATGGATGAGTCCTGGCGAAGGGAAGGCACTCTATGCGATGGGGCTTACATGTGAAGGGCCAATATTGGAGATAGGGTCATGGGTAGGACTATCCACGGCCTACATAGCTTACGGCATAAAGGACAGTGGGGTAAAGAAGGAGTTTATCACAATAGAGTTAAACCCCTCCCTTGAAAACTTTCGGCCTGTCGGGGGCGAGATAGGTTGTTTTTATCCTTCCGACGAGAAGGAGTGTTCAGGGCTCTTTTCGGTTGATATTTATGAGACTATATTTAAACCCATTCTGTCCAAGCCGGGCAGGGCGGTGGGGCAGTTGAGAGAGAATTTAAAAAGACTCGGCCTCATGAAATCGGTCAAGATCATAGAGGGCGATTTCAAGGTCTTGACGCCGCCCAAGAAGTACAAATTTATCTTTTCCGATGCAATGCACACTGAACACGAGATTCAAAAGAACGCGCCAAAGATAAAGGAATTACTGGCTCCGGGAGCAAGGATAGCATGCCATGATGTGTTTGAGGATAAGCTTAAAAGGTGCCTTGAGAGCTTTATACCTATGGACGGATCGCACATCGTTGGCAATCTTTACATAGGTTTTGTTAAAGGATAATTTAACAATGTATGATAAAAGCCATTAAAAGATTACTTGAAAACAAAAGGAAATTCAAAAGGAGGGGGCTGATGCAGAAAACAGCGTGCATAAGCGGTTGCTGTGGCCAAGATGGAAGCTATCTTGCTGAATTGCTGCTGGACAAAGGCTATCTTGTCGTAGGCATCGACAGGCGCAAGTCCGTGGACAGTGCGGCATCAAACTTTAGGATCAAGGATATTGTGGACAATGAAAATTTTATCCTACTGAAGGGCGACATAACCGACGCCACTTTCATAAGCCGCCTGATCAGCAAATACAAGCCCGATGAGTTTTACAATCTGGCGGCTATGAGTTTTGTGAAGGAGTCATTCAACACGCCAGCCGCGACACTGGACATAGATGCCAAGGCGGTAGTGTATGAGCTCGAGGCTATAAGGAATTTTTCACCTAAGACAAAATTTTATCAGGCTTCTTCGTCCGAGCTATATGGCGATAATCCTTACACACCATATAATGAGGAATCCAAATTTATGCCCCGAAGCCCTTATGGAATAGCGAAGGCGAGTGCTCACTATTTTGTGAAAGTCTATAGGGAAGCATACGGAATTTTCGCCTGCGCGGGAATACTAATGAATCATGAAAGCCCCCGTAGAGGCGAGGAATTTGTAACCAAAAAGATAGCCATGGGCGTGGCAAGGATAAGTAAGGGATTGCAAAAAGAAATCGTATTAGGCAACCTTGAAGCTAAGCGTGATTGGGGATATTCTCCAATTTATTGTGAAGGAATGTGGCTTATGTTGCAACAAGAAAAGGCCGATGATTATGTATTGGCCACCGGAGAAGCCCATTCAATAAGGGAGTTTTTGGACAAGGCATTCAAGCATGTCGGCATAAGCGATTGGAAGCCCTATGTAAAAACCTCTGAAAAGCATTTGAGACCGGCGGAGGTGCAATGCCTGGTCGGCGACGCCTCCAAGGCCAAGAAAACGCTGGGATGGGATCCGACCGTAAAATTCGAGAAACTTGTGGAAATAATGGTAAACTACGAGCTTGAAAAGTTGCAAAACAATTAAAAATATGCTACCTTTTATTAAGGAGTTTTTATGGGCAACGGATTAAATAACAGGGAGTTTTTGCATTCTCTAAGCAGAATAAGCGATCGGATGAATCAGTTTGACAAAGACATAAAAAGGTTCAAAAAGGAATTTTCTGTATCTGCCAAGGCGCTGTATGAAGACTCTAAGATGATCAGAAGCGCCTTTGACTCGCTTTACAAGGATTTAACAAATGGTAATAATAAAAACAATACAAAGGAGGTGAAAAAATGAATATTATAAAAGAGTATCTGATGAAGCTCGTCCAGTTTATTCCCAAGAACATAGGGGCGATAGTTGGAATCGTCCAGACCGTGGTCGAATTTATTAGGGAGGTGTGCATGCTGGTCGCACGCATACTTTGCCCAATCATTCCCGGGGATGCCGATGAAAAAACAGTCGCCAAGATAAGAGAAGTGGCGGAGGTCATTCTCGGATTTTTGGAAAAACTGAAAAACTGGCTGTTGGGGCTCGGATTTAAAGCATAGCTTTAAATCTATTGTAAAGATCTGACACAGGGCGTTCGCAGCCGAGTCCGCGGTCGCCCTGTGCTTAAACAAGGAATGCTTATGTACCATAAGAGAATGCTACATTTTAATAATTACGCCATTACAGGCGGCGTGCCATCCTTTATAACGACGATAGCTATGGCCTTTCCCGAGTTCGAGCATGTGGTGTGCTCTTTGAAGGAACCCGAGGAATACGCCTTGATTGACTATTGGCGCAATATGGGCATTAAATATATGCATCATAATAAGATTACAAGGGATATAGTGAAGGACATGGGCGCGCGTATAATCACTTTGCATAATATCAGAAAAAATCAGCGCGAGGGCAGATGGTCGTATGACATTTTTTTTGACAGAGCGGTGATATTCTTTCATCATAACCAATGTATAGTTCCAGATCCCCATCACGGGGCGTCCCTGCACTGCTATGTCAGCGAATATATAAAAAAGACGGGGTTTGTTTATGAACCCAACATTGTGATGCCACCCTGCGTTTACGAGGTTCCTTATCTGAAAATCAATAGGCCGCACAGGGAAAAGCCGGTAATCGGACGTATCCAGAGCCAGACATGCGGAAAAATCAGTGACGACATGGTAAGGCTTTTAGGGGAGATAAATGGTGCCGATACTTATACTGTAGGCACTGGAAATGCCATGAACCCGATAGTCCCTGGAAAAATGCCGGAGCATCTACAGAAAATCGACATGCTGGCTATGTGGTCGAACAGGGTGGAAAGCTGGTCGATGGTTACGACCGAGGCTATGCTTTCTGGCATCCCAGTGGTGGCCTTTAACCGATGCGACGGTCTTGCCGAGCAGATGCGCAAGTCAAAGGGCGGGTTGCTTGTGAACACGAGGCAGGGGTTCAAAGAGGCTTTGCAGTATTTAGTTGATCATCCTGACAAAAGAAAAGAATTGGGAGAAATTGGCAGAAACTGGGCCGTGAGAAACGCCAGTAGTAGGTATTTGCGCAACAGATTAATAGATAAAATTTTAGATTGGGTATAATATGGTAGACATAATTATATTAACACATAATCACTTGGACGACACTAAAAAATGCGTGGAGAGCATAGACGTTCCACACAGACTGATTGTAGTGGACGACAAGTCCACCGACGGAACAAGGGAGTTTTTTAAGGGTCCCGATTTGATCAAATCCGATTTTCCAGACTTCAACCTTTCAAAAAGCATTAACGCGGGCTTAAGGATTCACAGAAGCGGACTTATTTTAATAATCAACAATGACATTTTGTTCGCCAAAGGCGCTATAGCCGAGATGGTGAAGACAATAAATAATGACACCGAAACGGGGATGGTGGGGCCACTCACCAATGTGGGCGGAAGCATGAACCCTTTACAGATAATGTCGCAAACGGCTGAACGGGCGGATGCCAGGACGTTTAGGACACTGCCCCTGTTTTGCAACCTGATACGGAAGGAACTAATTGGCAAGGTGGGCTTTTTGGACGAGGATTTTTCTGGTTACGGATGCGAGGATGACGACTGGTGTATCAGGATAATGAGGGCGGGCTACAAACTGATGGTGTGCGGCCGGGCCTACATTCATCACAACGCCACCTTGACCTATAAAGAGAGAGACAAAAAAAGGTTGTTTCGTGAATCCATTAAAGTCTTTAAAGAAAAATACAATGTGCCTCCGGCACAGGATTGGAAGGAGTTGGGCATAGTATGATGTACATAGCAAAAGTTATTCAGGGGTATATAACTGAAAATGACACGCTTTTAGATGTCAGTTGTGGTAGGTGTAATGCTTCAAAAGATATAAAAGCTAAGATTAAGATAGGCATAGATGTTTATCGCATTGCCCTCCAAGAAGCGAAAAAACACTGCATACCGATAAACATGGATATGCGGGACGTGGGCAAGATGTTTCTGCCGAAGACTTTCGACATTGTCTTATGGATGGACGGAATCGAGCATTTGAGTACCAACGAGTCCATGGTGGTACTGGAGGCACTGGAGGGCATAGCTAAAAAAAGAATAATAGTTTTCACCCCCAACGAGTTTTTTGACAATCTTGGGATGGTCGGCAAGGAAGAGGACGAGCATCAGCTCCATCGTAGCCTTTTTAAAGACGATTTCTGGAGAAGCCGAGGTTATAAGATTCAATATTTTCAATCAAAAACAACCAGCATAAAGTCGGTGCTGGCGGTGAAGGATTTATAGGGAGGTTATGTTCTACAAATTTTTAAAAAGCGGAACGCGCGTGCCCATGGACTTTGACAATATCTACGAGGGGCAATCCTGCTTCATAGCCGGTGGATCGCCGGTATTGTTGAAAGAAAATTTAAACCTATTGAAACGGCCGGGGATAACGGTCATGTCGATGAACAATACGCCCTCAGTAGTGCCCACAAGCATATGGATTGGCGGAGACAAGCCGCAGTGCTACAGTCCTCGCATATTATTGGATCCAAAAATCATGAAGTTCGGGATGATCTCCGACTCGAGGAGGGCATATGAAATTAACGGTGTCAAATGGCAGGACTGCCCGAACACTTATTTTTTTGGGATATCCAAAAATTTTACAGTGTCAACGCTGCTAAAACCGCACAGGGACGTTGTGTGGTGGAAAAACACATTTTTCATGGCACTTCAACTTGCTTACCGTCTGGGGTTTAGGACGGTTTATTTAATAGGATGTCAGTTCAAGATAGAAAGGAACAGGCAATATTCTTACGACATGAAGCTTACAGAGGATCAAATAAAGTGGAACGAAAAGCTTTACGCCTCGACGATCGCCAACATGAAGCATTTAAAGCCGCATTTTAATGACTTTGGATTCAATGTAATATCGTGTACGCCAGAAAGCCCTTTGAATGAAATTTATCCTACAATGTCTTTTAATGAAGCTGTCGACAAATCCTTGGAAAGCTTTCCCATGGAATATGATACCGACAAATGCGTTCATAGTTCTGTTTTTAAGGCTCCGAAAATAAATAAGGATTAGAAATGGCCATAATATATATTAACCCCGCGCTTCCGCCGAGCGAGAAACTTGAACGGCTTAACCGCCAGACCCTGGATTTGGGTGGCAAGGAGTCAGAGGGCCAATTTGACAAACATGAAGTCGACAACATCTACGAGCAACTATGCATAGGCCGCAAATTCATAAGGCGGGCGAATCTTGGAAGCGAACTACCTACTTATACTAATTGGTCGCATGTTTCGGAGCAGGACGGATACAGTATATGGAAGTGTGCGGCCGAGGACTTCGCCGACAACGAGCGTAACGAACTTTACTTTAGTGATTCTGGAACGCCATTAGAGAATATTGGGGCACTTTGCGAATACAAGGGTGCCGCACTTTCCGAAGACAATGCCGTGGCGCTTTTGACCATGACAAGTGCGGAAATCCTCGCCCGAAGTTGGAAGTGGTGCTATTATGGAGAATCTATTTACCTCACCATTCGCAACAGTGGCAATGAGAACTATGAGGGCGACTACTATATCACATGGCAGTCAACCGATGTCTTGAAGCAAAACTTTTTTGTATATAACCACCAGATAATAGCCAATTACGAGGACTCCACCTACGAATACAGATATGTGTGCGCGGACGATGAACTTGCGGTAACCGACGCCGGGGAAGTTAATGGCTATGGTAATCCATATGCTGCATATACCCCAGGGCGCGTATTGATCCGCAGAAACATATACGATATTTTAGAAGGGGAAATTCTCGTAGAGTTGGGCATAATTAATTATGTGTTTGTCGATTCTACCGGTACGGTATCCACAAACACAACCGGATGGCCCGAATCCTGTGTTCCGATGGCGATTGTTGTAACAGATGAAAGCGGCATAATAAATATCATAGACCAAAGAACCCGCTTAAACGAGATGATATCCAGATTGGGGCCCACCGGACCGACAGGGGATACCGGCTTAACAGGAGACATAGGCGACACTGGTCCTACCGGCGACACTGGTCCTACTGGCGACACCGGATCTACGGGTAATACTGGAGATACGGGAACTACCGGCGACACCGGCGACACTGGCAACACCGGTCCTACTGGCGACACCGGTCCTACTGGCGACACCGGTCCGACCGGCGACACTGGCAACACCGGTCCTACTGGCGATACCGGTGATACTGGTCCAACCGGTGACGCGTCTGTAAATACTGGACCCACTGGTGATACCGGACCTACCGGAGACACTGGTGATACTGGCGATACCGGTGATACCGGGCCTACCGGACCTACCGGCGACGCGTCTGTAAACACAGGCCCGACGGGTGATACAGGTCCGACTGGCGATACCGGTGATACCGGTCCGA
>Ga0307376_10004840_pt1 | contig 12254 bp, 7 predicted proteins | sample TR2MG_FD_202536 | JGI IMG/M metagenome (GOLD analysis project Ga0307376, IMG submission 202536) | Soil microbial communities from Risofladan, Vaasa, Finland - TR-2 | ecosystem: Environmental > Terrestrial > Soil > Coastal area > Acid sulfate soil | place: Finland: Risofladan, Vaasa | collected... | reverse complement strand
TGCGTTTGTCACGAGCAGGCTTCCCTCTGTGAGCGCCGGATGCCGCACAAGCCAGTCTACGCCCGCGTGCCAGTGGTGGAACCACCGAAGCGACGGGGCACGTTCGAGAAGATCAAACGGCACGCTTCCTACCGCGATCTCCAGCTGATCGAGATGGCGTTCCATCTCTTTAGTATCGTTGGTGACAACTATTTCGTGTTCCGGCGTCGTCGCCCGAACCTGCGATAACGCATCATCCGGCAGTTCACCGTTGCCAAATCCGAGAAGTAATACCTGTCGCACGACATCCTCCGTTGTATAGGCTGGCGAGCTCAATCCGGCTCACCGTCCACCGCTTACCTTTTTTTGAAAGAGCACGCGGTATATCCGGTCGCGCGCCGATTCGCGCAGCTCTCCGAAGGCCACATGCAATACCGAGTTATCTCCTGAGGTCCTGATCACGCGAGCCAAAAGGGTTAGCGATTCATCAGCACCGGTCTGAAACCGCAATTCAAGCTGATCGCCCCTGTGGTACCGCGATTCCGGATTGTAGAGACTTGCCCCGCCACCGCCGAGGTCGAGAAAACGTGACTGCACCGGTCGTTCGTCGCGTTTGGCTAACCTCACTTCCACCCCGAGCCCGAATCGTTTGCGAAAATAGGCGCGGTGCTGGGCGTGGGCAATTTCCTCACTATGTTCGAGGCTGAGCAGCTCCCCGTCCTGTCTGATGACACTCGATTTCATTCGGAAGGTGCCTCGCCGGTTCTGATAGACAACTTCTACCAGACTGCCGGGAAAGAAGACTGCAGGTCTATCCCCTGTGTCAACCCGTAACCTCAGCGCTTGCGTCTGCGGCTCGAGCACGTGCGCCCGGTACTCCGCGGTTCGATACCGAAGGGCGACCGTACAACCGGTCGGAAGGGATGCCGTGGACACGGGAAAGCTGTCAGGCCCTTCTCCGAGGAAACCGAGCTTCACCCGAAGCGCTGAGATGACCGCCTCCGGTATCTCCCCCTGCCGGATGAGTCTCTGCGCGTATGCATTGAACATGCCGTGATTCGTGAGCAGCAGGTGCTTCCGATCGGGAGACTTCAGCGATTGCGCCATTCGGGCGATGACATCCTCGTCCGACGGTAGCAGATGGTGCCGTTCGACCAGTTCGGCATAGGCCGATTCGGAGGCCGCTTGCCGCTTAAGCCGATGACGTCTGCCTTCCACGAGATAGAACGCGATAAGTCCGCCGACAAAAATGACTATCACGCTTATCGTTATGGCGAGTTTCAGCGGTGACGGATGGAACGCAGCCCGAATACTCTGAAATAATTGATCAAGTGCGCCCAATTGCTCTTTTCACCTTCTAATAGTAAGTTAACACCATAACAAGTGTCGTAGCAACGCCGCTTGATTTCAGCGTAATCCATGGATACTGCACGACAATCCGGTACCGAGGCTTTAGCCCGTATGGTCTATGTACAGAACGCAAATGAGAGCTCTAGATTGAGATTGTCCATACGGATGAGTATGGAACAAAAGCAGCTCAATTACGGCATCTATGGACAGCAACCCGGAGATTTCGACCAACCCTGCATTTCATATCGCAAGTTCGCGGTTGGACGACAACCAGTTATCCGGCGCGCGTCAACGGCTGGAGACGGCGCTTGCACGGTACAGCGGGGTACTGAACGGAACGACAGTGGGACATGTCACGCTTGACGGGTCGGATATCATAGTGGAAGCCACTCCGGAGGCCGCACAGCTGGCCGGGACCACTCTGCAGAAACTTCTCGGACAGAGGATGGATCAATTGGTGCGCGCTCACGACCGCGACCAATTGAGAGCCTACCTGAACACTATCCGAAGCGCGACATTCGATGAGCCGTTCACTGTAGAGCTGGTGCGCCCGACCGGGGGAACCATACACACCGCAATAATTGGTGTAGCCGAACGGAAAGCCGAACAGAAAGTTCCGCTCGTCCATGCGACGCTCATCGATGTCTCGAACCAGCAGAAGGTCGAAGAGGATCTGCGGATGGTGCGCGATCAGATCGAGCGGCATGAACAATCCGAACGTGAACTTGGCTGGTACCAGGACAAACTGAGATCCGTCACCTCGCAGCTTACCCTGACCGAAGAGCGGGAACGTCGGCGGATTGCGACCATTCTCCATGACAGAATCAGCCAGAATCTGGTTTCCGCGAACATGCTGCTCGGCGTTCTGCTTGACGCCCGGTTGTCTCAGGAGCAGTCAATGCAGATCGGCGATGTGCGCCGGAGCATCATAGAGGTCATACGCAATACACGTGATCTTGTCGACGAGCTCTCGCCTCCGGTTCTCCATGAACAGCCGCTGGAGACTGCACTCGAGTGGATGGCGGAACACTTCTCGCGCATATACGGGCTACAGGTTGTTTTGGCATGTTCAGCCGATGATTCATCACTTCCGCAGGATGGACGCGTAGTATTGTTCAGAGGAGCGCAGGAGCTGCTGACGAACTGTTATCGTCACTCTGCGGCGAAAGACGCGCGAATGGTGCTTTTCCGTGAAGGTCGGCATCTGTGCGTCACAGTGGAAGACAGCGGCGCGGGATTCGACCCTGAAAAGCGGGAAGATCATCGAGGTATCGGGTTGTTCCTTCTCCGAGAACGCTTGCAGTCGCTCGGTGGGACCATGGAGATCGTCTCGAGGCCCGGCGCGGGGACTCGGGTGACAATCGGGGTTCCTGCAGCACACGCCAGGAGGCGGTCGAGATCGGCCGACCGCGACGGGGCGCAGGATGCAAAAACGAAAAAGTCCGGCGAAAAAACTGACTCTGCCCAGCCGGAGGGACGGCAAGGAAGAAAAACGCCGGAAGCAGATACCACATGAGAGTGGAGGAGTAAGTCATCTATGATCGAGAGTCACCTGAAAACGAATCAGGATATTACAGTACTACTTGCGGACGACCACTCAGTAGTGCGTGACGGGGTAAAAGCTGTCATCAAGAAGCTTGACCCGCACATCCGTATTGTTGGCGAAGCTGGTAATGGGCGCGAGGTTCTGACACAGGCCGAACAGGGTGCCGCAGATGTCTATGTGATAGACGTTGCGATGCCCGGATTGAACGGTATCGAGACACTCGAGCGGTTGCTCCGGATGAGACCGCGGAGCAAGGTGCTCATGCTCAGCATGTACGCTGACAAGGTTCTTGTTGAGAAAGCGATGAAGAAAGGCGCCCGTGGCTACGTTCTGAAGGAGAGCACCTCAGAGGAGATCGTGAACGCAATTCACGAAGTTCACCGCGGCCATTTCTATCTCAGTCCGGGAATTGCCGGCTACATGGTAGAAGGATTTCTCCATAACGGTGACGGAACCGGGCCCGAGGTACTTGAAAGCACCCTCACCTCTCGACAGCGGGAAATTCTGCAACTGATATGTGAGGGAATGACTGAGCGCCATATTGCAGAAGCGCTGAATCTGTCGCCGCATACTATCCACGTTCACAAGAACAACATTATGAAGAAGCTCAACATTCACACCAAAGCGGGCCTCATCAAACATGCGATAAAGCAGGGAATCGTCCAGATTTAGTGCTGAGCGTGGTCGATGCATCCGTCCTTCCGCAGCAGCTTGCCGGCCTATCTTGAAAAACCGGACCGGCGCGCTGCGGACGGTCCTCATTTTCCCTTTCGCTTGACTGGCTTCTGTCGCGCCTTTGGCTTTGCCGCGCTCTTGTTGGCTGCATTCCCGCTCTTTTTTGCAGCTTTTGGAGCTTTACCGGTGGCAGTGCCCTGAGCGCCTCCGGCTGCCTGCCCTCTGGCTTTCGCCTTCGGCTCTGTCTGCGCAGTAGGCGCAGAACCGTCGGGATCGATATTGTGCGGTTCGCCATCCCCGCTCGGTCCGCCCTTCTCCCCTCGAGATCGGCCGGATTTGTCCACCGGAACAAAGCGCCCATGTTCGACGCTCTTGCTTGCCAGACGAATGCCCGCCGCCTTTAGCCCGCGTACCGCAAACTCAGCTACCGGAAACAGCTGCACAAGCCCGCTCTTTGCACGTTTTCCGGGGACAAATCGCACTTCGGCGGCGACATCCTGTTTCGTCGTGACCGCAAGCGGTGTGCAATTCTCGGGAACTATCGAATAGTTCTTTTCGAGAATGTACTGCTCAATCTTGCATCGCTTGATATATGCGTAGTTGTTTTCATTCTGCAGATACAGAACGGTGAAAATGCGCTGAGACAGCACTTCCTTATCGGCAAGCCCACACGCAAGCATCCCGCGGTCCACGAACAGACGCACCGGCACGTCGGTTACCGAGTAGATCCCGGTCTTCCGGACCACGAGAATACGATCGAACTCCGTGACATCGAACAATGGTTTGCCGGTAGACACTTCTGTGCCCAGATAGCCGGTCTCTGCGTCATAGCGAATGGTGAGATTCTTCAGGGCGACTTCCCGCGCATCAACGCGCTGGAATGAGATAATCTCTGTCTTGCGCGGGAACAGTGGCGACTGATTCTTTATGATGCGATCGAGAAAACTGACCGCGTACTCGACTATGTGCTTCAGGTGGTGCGCGATCTCCTTCAGCCGGGCACGAATCTCGGCAACTTCCTGCTTAGCCTTGTTGATGTCGTACAGCGAGATGCGTCGAATCGGTATCTTCAACAGCCGTTCGACATCTTCGATTGTAACCTCGCGTTGGATCTGTGACTGGAATGGCACAAACCCTTTGATTACCGCCTGAGTCACCTTCTCCTGCGTTTCCATCTCCTCGATCTTCTTGTAGATGCGCTCTTCTATGAAGATGCGCTCGAGGGTACGTGCATGAAGGCGATCGGTGAGCGTGCGCTTTTCAAGCTCGAGCTCAGCACGCAGAATCCGCACAAGCGTTTCCGCATGATGAGCGATAACTTCAGTCACTGTCATGGAGACCGGATTCCGATCTTTGATGACGAGCAGGTTGCAGCTGATCGACACTTCGCAATCGGTAAACGCATAGAGCGCGTCGATCACCTCCTGCGAATAGACTCCGCGCGCAAGCTTTATCTCGATCTCGACATTTTCAGTGGTGAAGTCGTTGATGCTCTGAACCTTGAGTTTGTTTCTGCGAACTGCATTTTCGATAGATTCAATGATTCCCTCGGTCGTCGTGCCGAACGGCAAATCGCGTATGAGGATGCGCTTCGGATCCGAGGTGTCGAGCTTAGCCCGAACTAGCACTTTTCCCTTTCCATCCTGATAGTCCGAGACATCCATCTGGCCACCGGTTGCAAAGTCCGGAAACAACCTGAACGACTTTCCCTGCAGCGACGCTTTGAGCGCCTGAAGTACTTCGATCAAATTGTGCGGCAGGATCTTCGTGGCCATTCCGACCGCGATTCCCTCGGCGCCGAGAACAAGCACGAGTGGAATCTTCGCAGGGAACACCACCGGCTCGCGGTTGCGGCTGTCGTAGGAGTCCTCGTATTCGGTGATCTCCGGATTGTAGAGGATCTCCTTCGCAAACGGCGTAACCCGGCACTCGATGTACCGGGAGGCCGACGCCTGATCACCGGTGAATATGTTGCCGAAGTTACCCTGCTTCTCGATGAGCAGGTCCTTGTTGGCGAGGTTCACGAGCGCATCGTAAATTGCGGCATCGCCGTGGGGATGGTACTTCATGCAGTGGCCGACCACGTTTGCCACTTTGTGAAACTTGCCGTCGTCCATCTCGAACAGGCTGTGCAGGATGCGCCGTTGCACAGGCTTCAGTCCGTCATCGATGTGCGGTATCGCGCGGTCCTTGATGACGTAGGAAGCGTATTCGAGAAAGTTGGTGTTGAAGAGCGTGTTTACGTAGGCCATCTCAAATCAGATTCTCCATTATGAAATCCCGCCGCTCCGGAGTATTTTTTCCCATATAAAACTCGAGCGTCCCCGGCACTTCCTTGATCGATTTCACGTTCACGCGCACCAATCGAATGTCGGGGCCGATGAACTGGCCGAACTCCTTGGGGGATATCTCGCCGAGCCCCTTGAAGCGCGTTACCTCGGCCCCTGCGAGCTTCTTCATATCGTCGTCCCGCTCCTTGTTGCTGTAACAGTAGCGTGTTTCCCGCTTGTTGCGCACCCTGAAAAGCGGTGTCTCGAGTATATAAAGTCGACCGGCAATAACGAGCTCCTCGAAGTAGGTCAGGAAGAAAGTGAGCAGCAGATTACGAATATGAAAGCCGTCGTGGTCCGCATCGGTCGCGATAACGATTCGGCCGTAGCGCAGTCCCTCCACGTCATTCTCGATGCCGAGGGCCATCATCATGTTGTACAGTTCTTCGTTCTTGTAGATGTCCGCGCGTTTGCGGGCGAACATGTTCTGTGGCTTGCCGCGAAGGCTGAAAACTGCCTGCGTGTACACGTCACGCGAGGAGACCATCGATCCGGACGCAGAAAGCCCTTCGGTGATGAAGAGTGTCGACTTTTCGCCGGATTCGCCATCCTCGAGGTGCTGCTTGCAGTCCCTAAGATTCGGTATCTTCAGCGCTATCTTCTTCGCCGCTTCCCGCGCCTGCGTCTTTACCGCGTTCAGTTCCTTGCGCAATCGCTCGTTGCTTTCGATCTTCTCGGCCAGTTTGCGCGCAGCTTTTTCATTGCGCGAAAGGAACTCGACAACGCCGGACATCGTTTCGGTCACGATCCAGCTTCGAATTTCCGTATTTCCCAGTTTGTTTTTCGTCTGGCTCTCAAAAACCGGTGATTTCAACTTCACAGCCACCGCTCCGGCAATTCCTTCGCGAACATCGACGCCGGAATAGTTCTTGTTGAGGTACTCGTTCACTCCCTTCAGAAAGCCTTCCCGGAACGCGCTCTGATGAGTACCGCCGTCGCTTGTGTACTGTCCATTCACAAAGGAGAAGTAGCTCTCGCCGTAGTTTTGCGTATGAGTAAATGCAAATTCGAGGAACTGCCCCTTGTAGTAGGCAATATCGTATGTTGCCGATTCGCCGACTTCGGCCTGAAGCAGATCGTAAAGCCCTTTTTCGGATTGGAACTTCCTGTCGCCAAACTCGAGGACAAGCCCGCTGTTGAGGTACGCATAATTCCACAATCTCTGCTCGATGAACTCGAAGTTGTATGCATACTCTCCGAATATCTCCCGGTCGGGGATGAACTCGACGTAGGTTCCATTTGGTTGCTTCGAAATCTTGCCCTGCCGCTTGCTCTTCAGCACGCCCTGTTCAAATACGCCCTCGAAGAACTCACCGTCTCGATACGAGACCACTCGAAACGCCGAGGAAAGCGCATTCACGGCTTTGGTGCCAACCCCGTTCAGGCCGACGCTGAACTGGAACACATCGTCGTTATATTTCGCGCCCGTATTGATGATCGACACGCATTCGATCACCTTTCCAAGCGGTATCCCTCGACCATAATCGCGGACCGAAACTGTGCCAGCTTCGATCTTCACGACAACGCGCGTCCCGTGCCCCATGATGTATTCATCGACGCTGTTGTCGATGACTTCCTTGAGCAGGATGTAGATGCCATCGTCGAGATTGGTCCCATCGCCCAAACGGCCAATATACATGCCGGTGCGAAGCCGAATGTGCTCAAGCGAGGAAAGCGTCTTTATCTTGCTCTCGTCGTAGGAAGAAGATTTCGTTGCCATGTTTTTCCGATGTACTCTCAATCCGGGAGGAGGATGATTGCCGCCACGCGAACGGCTCCCCGCTCTTGCGCCGCTAATTTGATATGCAGCGCAAATATAGCACATATGAAAAGGTCTGACAAAGGGTAGGCCGCCGCAGGCCCAATCTTGCCATTATGATCTATTTCGCGCACAATGCGGCAATGATTCTGAACGAAGGTTCACCCAAAAAAGTTACGGCGGTTCTGGTGGTCATCAGTGTGGTTGTTGCATCACTTCTCACCGCAGGCTGTGCAACCGCAAAGCCTGCCGCAACCACGCCTGCAGCTGCTGGCTCAGCCTCGCACGCGAGTTCGACGGCGAGTGAAGCTGACTTACAGAAGCAGATTTCCGGCAATCAGAAGGCACTCGCGGACGCGAATGATCGATTGCAGAAGCTGACCTCCCAAATGGCTGAGATCGAGAAGAAGAATCAGGACCTTGCAAAACGCAACAACGAGCTTACCGGAATCCTGGACCGAATTGCATACGCGCAGAAAAAAACAACCGAACAGCTGACCGCGGAAGCGGGCTCTTCTGAGATTTTCCTGCCGCCCACGGGATCAGATGCCAGAAACGGGCTTATCGCGAACTCGATGATCCAGGACACGCACTCCCCGGGCGGCGAACATCTGCTAACCGACGCACGCGCGAACGCGCTGACAGGTGCGCCACTGTTTCTCTCGGTCCGCTATAAGGACAACGGCCCGCCGACACTCTTCATGACGTGTGAGTACCGTTATCCTGCATATTCTGACCCGTTTCTTACCCGTTCGATTGCTGTAATCGACGGAAAAGCCTCGAGTTCATTGCCATTGGACAAGTTTACAGTCGAATGGTACCGGAGCGGGCCATTCAGGGTCGAGGCATACTCAACTAGTGACGTAGAGACGATTCAGAGCATACTTGCGCTGCTGTTCGAAAACGCAGGGTCCGCTGAGGTCACCACGTCGCAGGTGCCTACGGTGCTCCCGTCGCTTGTGCAGACCGGTATATCTGCATCGGTTACCAGGACTGTCACTCCGAACGAGCTGCAGGCGCTATCGAATATGCTCTATGCGTACCGGGAACTCGGCGGCAAATCAATTGAAAACACCGTCTCTGCGCGGGCCGGTTCACCGCAGGCAGCGGCTCAGGCGGTGAAATAGGCAGCGCACCCCAAACAGATGCGCTGCGGAAGAGACGGGGTCCGGTGCCTAGTTGTTCATTTCAACCGGGAGCTTGTCACCCTCGGCCGGTTGAGCTTTGACCCCCGAACGAAAGTGGATCTTGCCGTTGCGAAGCGCCACCACTATGTGGCTGCCCGGCGCAAACCTTCCCTTCAGTATCTCCATGGCGAGCGGATCTTCGATTTCCCGCTGAATTACTCTGCGAAGCGGCCGAGCGCCGAACTTTGCGTCATACCCGCTTTCAATCAGGTATTCCTTCGTCGTCGATTTGACTTCCAGAATGATCTCCCGTTCGGCAAGACGCGTCTGCACGTCAGCAAGCAGGATGTCGATGATCTGCCTGATCTCCTTCTTCTCGAGGCTGTGGAAGACCACAACTTCGTCGATGCGATTGATGAACTCGGGCCGGAACACCTTTCGCAGCTCGTTCATCGCGCTTGCCTTGATTTCGCGGTAATCAAGCACGCCCTGCAGCGGCTGGAACCCAACCATTGACTCACGGGTAATTTCGCGGGCGCCGGCATTTGAGGTCATGATCAGCACGGTGTTGCGGAAGCTTACCGTGTGCCCGAGATTATCCTGCAGCTGGCCCTCTTCGAGTACCTGAAGCAGGATGTTGAACACGTCCGGGTGAGCCTTCTCTATCTCGTCGAGCAGGACAACACTGTAGGGCCTGCGGCGAATTTTCTCGGTCAGCAGCCCTCCCTCTTCGTAACCGACGTATCCGGGAGGCGCTCCCACAAGGCGGGAAACATTGTGCTTCTCCATGAAATCCGACATATCGATCCGGATGAGCGCATCGGCATTGCCGAACATGAACTCTGCAAGCGTCTTGGCAAGCAGGGTCTTCCCGACACCTGTTGGCCCGAGGAATATGAATGAACCCATCGGCCTGTTCGGCGAGCTCAAACCGGTTCGTGATCTGCGGATCGAGGATGCGATAACGCCGATCGCTTCATCCTGCGCAATGACTGTTCTGTGCAGCTCCTTCTCAATCTGAAGGAGCTTCTCACTCTCAGTCTGTGCGATGCGGGAAAGCGGAATACCGGTCATCTCAGATATGACAAACTGAATGTCCTCGGCGTCGACCACATTGTGCTCGGTCTTGAGAGTCACCTTCCACTCAGTCTTCATGTCTTCGACCCGCGAACGCAGCTCACGCACCTGGTCGCGAACTGCGGCGGCACGCTCATAATTCTGTGAGTTGACCAGCGCGAGCTTTTCCTGATTCAGCCGGTCGATTTCACCTTCGAGGTCGGCGAGTTCCGTCGGTCGTACGCTGTTCGAAATACGCTTTCGCGCGCCCGCCTCGTCGATCAGATCGATCGCCTTGTCCGGAAGGAAGCGTTCGGTAATGTAACGGCGTGAGAGCATCGCTGACACCTCGATCGCTCCGGGAGTATAGGAGACATTGTGGTGATCCTCGTAGCGTGACTTTATCCCTTTGAGGATTTCGATCGTCTCTGAGACCGACGGCTCGTTTACGAAAATCGTCTGGAACCGGCGTTCGAGGGCCGCGTCCTTTTCGATGTACTTCTTGTATTCGTTCAGAGTTGTTGCGCCGATACACTGGATTTCGCCGCGAGAGAGAGCGGGTTTCAGCATATTGGACGCGTCGATCGCGCCTTCGGCTCCGCCTGCTCCAATGATGGTGTGCAGCTCATCGATGAAGAGGATCACGTTGCCTGCGTTCATGATCTCCTTCATGACCCGCTTCAGGCGCTCCTCGAACTCGCCGCGGTACTTGGTCCCGGCGATGAGTGATGCGAGGTCGAGCGTAAGCACTCGTTTGCCGAGCAGCACTTCAGGTGCGGTCCCGTCCACAATGCGCTGCGCGAGACCTTCTACAATTGCGGTCTTCCCGACCCCCGGTTCGCCGATGAGCACTGGATTGTTTTTCGTCCGTCTCGCGAGGATCTGAATCACCCGCTGAATTTCTTTTGCCCGGCCGACAACCGGGTCCAGTTTATCGGCTCGCGCAAGTTCCGTCAGATCGCGTGAAAACTCATCGAGAGTAGGTGTCGCCTTCTTGGCTTGCTGACTCGATACGCTCTTCTTCTTTCCGCTCTGCCCCTGAGAGAAACGCCCGGAGCTTCCACCGCTCGCCGCCGCACTGCCGGACAGCTCAGCAACAATTTCGCGAAGCATGTCGACGGTGATGTTGTGCTTCTCGAGATACTTCAGTGTTTCGCTCTCCTGCTCGCGAGCACAGGCAAGCAAAAGATGTTCGGTGCCTATGTATTCGTGGCCGAGGTTTCTGGCCTCTTCAGCTGAGTCCTCGAGTACTTTGCGCCCCCGAGGAGAGGGTGGGACGTCACCAAGAATGAAACCGCCCCGTTTTTTCGGTATGATCTTCTCAATCTCGAATTGCATCTTCGCCGGGTCGATCATGGCCTTCTGGAGGGCCTTGTAGCCGAGTCCGCCGCCCTCTTTCAGCAAAGCGAGCATGATGTGTTCCGGCAAGAGCTGATCGGAATGAAAGCGCTTCGCCTCATCCTGCGCGAGTATGGTGAGCACCTTCTGTGCTCGCTGCGTCAAACCTTTGAACATGCAATCCTCCCAAACTGCTCAGCGTCACCTGTTTGGTCAGTACGGTTGAGCTTACGGCCGTCGGCAGCTGATACTGCTTGCGCAGCTACTTCCACCAACACTTACACAAACCAGGCAGCTGCCCCGATCATCCGTCCGGAAAGAGGTGTTGCCGCACGAGTGCTGCCCGCCTCTCGTCGATTGCCGTCGACTCCATCGCAGGAAACCCGACGGTACCTCCAGCAGCAGGGGCATTTTCCATCGTGCCGTCCTCAGATTCAGCAGCGTCGAAAGCGTGCAGAATATGCGAACGCTGGGAAATAAAAAGTAGCGATGTCACGGTCTCCGTCCGGACATCCGGTACCAGCCCGAGCGATATCCCAAGTCGCACCGCCGAAAGTGACTCCACCGCATCACGGTAACTCAAGGATGACGCCTCCCGCAGACTTACCAGAGAAGCTGCGATGCGATCCGTCGTTACCGTGCGCTTCGAGCCCTTCATCAGGTCCCGGCGCGCTTTCTGCTCATAATGTACCAACTGACTGGTCGTCTTAGCAAGTTTTTCCACTATGTCGAGCTCGTCGACGCCAATCGTGATCAGATTCGACACCTGGTACATGTCGCCAAGAGAACGGCGTGCCTGCGTGTTCTCATCGGATATCCAGAAGCCCTTCACCATGAAACCGGAGCGCGCCATGGTCTCAAACACCTCAGGCGCGCGGTCGGTCTCCATGAGGGCCGGCAGATGGAGCAACACCGAAGCACGCATGCCAGTCCCGATATTCGTTATCTCCGAATTGAGATAGCCCCACTCAAGTGATACCGAATAGGGAAGCACCTCTTCGATGAGCCGGTCCACACGGTCGATCTCTTCGTAGGCGTCCCGAATCTGATTTCCACCGCGCAGAACCGACAGCCTCAGATGATCCACCATGTTT
>Ga0307376_10004839_pt1 | contig 12255 bp, 4 predicted proteins | sample TR2MG_FD_202536 | JGI IMG/M metagenome (GOLD analysis project Ga0307376, IMG submission 202536) | Soil microbial communities from Risofladan, Vaasa, Finland - TR-2 | ecosystem: Environmental > Terrestrial > Soil > Coastal area > Acid sulfate soil | place: Finland: Risofladan, Vaasa | collected... | reverse complement strand
CGGGGACCGTAATTACTGTACCCACGATGGTGTCATCGGCTACGACAAGAACTATGATCACATAGCGTGGGCCGAGACAGACGAAAGCGGTGCGTTTCTGCGGTGGGGCAGGCTTCCGTTCGATCTGGAGAACAAGACCAGGGGGCAGGCCGCCAAGTTGTTAGAGGCCGCCGCCGTTGTGCTGGTGGACATCGCGCGGGAAACCCATAAGCCCTTGGTCGGTGAAGCGATTGACACCACAGGGTCAAAAGCCAAGCTCCTCTACGGCAACAGGAATCGTAACCGCAAGGTAACGCGTTTTGCCTACGATAAGATGGATAAGAGCGTAGAGGGCTGCGGAGCAAGGAAAGGGGTTGGCGTAATAGCAAAGCATCCGGCTTACACTTCCGTGATCGGAAAGATGAAGTACATGCGTGCTTTTGGGATACCGATCCACGCGGCGGCGGCATACGTAGTCGGCAGACGCGGAATGGGCTTTAAGGAGAGGGCCCCGGCCACGTATCGGAAAGTGGTCCCGGATTCGAAAATGAAGAAGCATCATTGGGCTCACTGGCGGTTTTTGCACCGGCACCTGAGCGAGGTTATGACGAAGAGCTTCTACAGCATGCCGCTCAACAAGTTTCAGTGTTTGGCCATAAAAGGCTGCAAGTCAATGCTCAGCGGTTAATTATACCCGGGGGATCGACTACCGTACGGAGCGCGTTGCTGTGACCAGAGGATCGCAGGCGTGTGAGTGTGGGCGCAATGACCGATCCCTCAGTAACCTTGCGGTAACGGATCTGCTGCCAAGTTGGACAGACTTACAGCGTGGGTGCCCCTGGTCGGCGCTGTTGAAAACGTTGACAGACACCGGGCCGTATTGTACCCAGTTGAGTGGGATCCGCGCAATATGTCGACACCTTGCTCCCCGAGCAGGGCCGTCGCTTTGCGAACGGAATCTCCTCCCTTTATGGAAGGAGTAGTTCAACCGGCAGGCTTGTCAGTATAATCAACGGTCAGAGAAATAGCGGGACATTGTTTGCCATAAGCGTAGGTGTAGCTACGTATCCCGACGATGGCGATGATGCCGACAAACTAATATTTGGCCGACCAAAGGATGTGCCGGAACAAGAAGAATAGTAGAGGATTTTGACCCGACAGAACCGATATTTACGTCCGGTCCCGGGCACCTCAGTTACAGTGCCCGGACGGCCGATGGCGGCCGGGACAGTCCCGGGGCATGACCGCATGAAAAATGCCTTCCCGGCCGCAGAATTATTTTGGTATTCCGTGAAAATCTTTCTTGACACCATGTCCAGTATGTGCTAATATATCTAGGTGTCCCTTGGATCTTCCAAGGTTATGGCACCTTGCCATTCCATGTATTTGGTGGATGATATTTGTCTATAATATGCTGGATGGGGAGCCGGACGGGAAGAGGGTAAAAGGCGAGGTATTGTACTAGACAAGGCCTTGCTTTTCGTTGTTTGTCCATACCCTATTTTTGTTTTTGGGAGTGATGCTCGCTCGATGTTCATGGAAAAAGTCGGCGGCCGTGACCGCATGAATTTTGCCCGGTTGAAGGAGGTACTGGAACTTCCCAACCTCATAGAAGTGCAACGCAATTCTTATAACTGGTTTCTGCGGGAAGGGCTACGGGAGGTTTTCTCCGACGTCTCGCCCATTCAGGACTTCACCGGCAATCTGGTGCTGGAGTTTTTGGACTACAACCTGGGTGAGCAGAAATACTCGGTAGGAGAATGCAAGGAGCGGGATGTTACGTTTGCCGCGCCCCTGCGGGTCAAGGTCAGGCTGATCAACAAGGAGACCGGCGAGGTTAAGGAGCAGGAGGTCTTCATGGGGGATTTTCCCCTCATGACCGACAAGGGTACTTTCATTATCAACGGTGCGGAGCGGGTTATCGTCAGCCAGCTCGTCCGCTCTCCCGGCGTGTACTTTGCCGACCAGTTGGACCAGCCCAGCGGCAAGAAGCTTTTCACCGCCACCATCATCCCCAACCGGGGAGCCTGGCTGGAATTTGAGACCGACGTCAACGACCACATCTTTGTAAGGGTGGACCGCACCCGCAAGATTCCTGCCACCATTCTGATCAAGGCCCTGGGCTGGGGCACCAATGCCCGGGTGGTGGAACTGTTCGACGAAAACAAAAACATACAGGAAACCCTTTCCCGGGACAACGCGGACTCGGAAGAGGACGCCCTGGTGGAAATTTACAAGCGCCTGCGGCCGGGTGAACCGCCCACGGTGGAAAGCGCCCGTACCCTCCTGGAGACCCTGTTTTTTGACCCCAAGCGCTACGATTTGGGGCATGTAGGTCGCTACAAAATTCAAAAGAAACTCAAGCACGGTATCCTTTACCGCTTCCGGGAGGAAGGCGGCGAAACCGAGTGGGACCCCTATCTGAACAAGGAAGTTCCCAAGGCGCGGGAGTTTCTCCGGGAGCTTACTCCCACCGACGTGGTGGAAACGGTACGCTTCCTGCTAAAACTGATGGACGGCGAGGGTCAGGTGGACGACATCGACCATCTGGGCAACCGGCGCCTGCGTTCGGTGGGGGAGTTGCTGCAGAATCAGTTCCGGATCGGCCTTTCCCGCATGGAGAGGGTGGTTCGGGAGCGCATGACCATCCAGGACGTCGACGTGATCACACCACAGGTGCTGATCAACATCCGGCCGGTGGTGGCGGCCATCAAGGAGTTTTTTGGTTCCTCGCAGCTTTCCCAGTTTATGGACCAGACCAACCCCCTGGCCGAGCTGACCCATAAAAGGCGGCTTTCGGCCCTTGGCCCGGGCGGTCTTTCGCGAGAGCGGGCCGGCTTCGAGGTACGTGACGTCCATCACTCCCATTATGGCCGCATGTGCCCCATTGAGACGCCCGAAGGTCCCAACATCGGCTTGATCGGTTCGCTGTCCTGCTATGCCCGGATCAACGACTTCGGCTTTATTGAGACGCCCTACCGCAAGGTGGACAGGGAAAGCAGCCGGGTCACCGAAGAAATCGTTTACCTGACGGCCGACGAAGAGGAAGACAAGACCATCGCCCAGGCCAACATCGAACTCGACGAGGCCGGCTATTTCCAACAAAAGCGGGTCAACGCCCGCCGGGGCCCCGACATCATCATAATCGAACCGGACAAGGTGGACCTGGTGGACGTGTCTCCCAAACAAGTGTTCTCGATCGCAACGGCCATGATTCCTTTCCTGGAGCACGACGACGCCAACCGGGCCCTGATGGGCGCCAACATGCAGCGCCAGGCCGTGCCGCTGTTAAAGGCCGAGGCCCCCTTCGTGGGTACCGGCGTGGAGGGCAAGGCCGCCCGGGACTCCGGATCGGTTGTGCTGGCCGCCCGGGCCGGTACGGTGGTTAAGGCATCGGCCAACGAAGTGACCGTCCGGGCCGACACTGGTCAGTTGGACGTCTACCGGTTGTTGAAATTTACCCGCTCCAACCAGGGCACCTGTGTCAACCAGAAGCCGGTGGTCGCGAGAGGTCAGCGGCTGGAAAAGGGCGACCTCATCGCCGACGGGCCTTCCACCGACCAGGGCAATCTGGCCCTGGGACGCAACATCCTGGTGGCTTTCATGCCCTGGGAGGGCTACAACTACGAAGACGCCATCCTGGTGAGCGAAAAGGCGGTCAAGGAGGATTTTTTCACCTCCATCCATATTGAGGAGTACGAGTGCGACGCCCGCGATACCAAGCTGGGACCGGAGGAGATCACCCGGGACATCCCCAATGTGGGCGAGGACATATTGAAGGACCTGGACGACCGGGGCATCATCCGGACGGGAGCCGAGGTCCGGCCGGGCGACATCCTGGTCGGCAAGGTTACTCCCAAGGGTGAAACGGAGCTGACGGCGGAAGAGAGGCTCCTGCGGGCCATTTTCGGTGAGAAGGCGCGCGAGGTGCGGGATACTTCCCTGCGGGTGCCCCACGGTGAGTCCGGCAAGATCGTGGACGTCAAGGTCTTTACCCGCGATAACGGGGACGAGTTGTCTCCCGGCGTGAATCAGCTGGTACGGGTATACGTGTCTCAAAAGCGCAAGATTTCCGAGGGGGACAAGATGGCCGGGCGGCACGGCAACAAGGGGGTCATCGCCCGCATCCTGCCTGAGGAGGACATGCCCTTTCTACCGGACGGCACACCTATCGAAATAGTGCTCAATCCGCTGGGGGTGCCATCACGCATGAACCTGGGCCAGGTGCTGGAAGCGCACTTGGGCTGGGCGTCCAAGGCGTTGGGTTTCGCGATGATCACCCCGGTTTTCAACGGGGCCCGGGAAGAGGACCTGGCCAACATCTTTGTCCAGGCCAAGCTCCCCGAGGGAGGGAAGATAACCCTGTACGACGGCCGGACAGGGCAGGCCTTCGACAACCAGATTACCGTGGGTTACGTTTATATGCTCAAGCTGGCCCACCTGGTGGATGACAAGATCCACGCCCGCTCCACCGGCCCTTACTCCCTGGTCACCCAGCAGCCGCTCGGCGGCAAGGCCCAGTTCGGCGGTCAGCGTTTCGGCGAGATGGAGGTCTGGGCCTTGGAAGCCTATGGGGCGGCCTACACCCTACAGGAAATCCTGACCGTGAAATCGGACGACGTGGTTGGCCGCGTCAAAACCTACGAGGCCATTGTCAAGGGCGAAAACGTTCCCGAGCCGGGCGTGCCGGAATCCTTCAAGGTGCTGATCAAGGAACTGCAGAGTCTGTGCCTGGACGTGCGCGTGCTTTCGGGAGACGACCGGGAAATCGAAATCAAGGAAGTCGAGGAAGACGTCATCGAGACGGCCAAAGAGCTTGGTATCGATATCCACGAGGCGGAAAGGCCGGAAGAGGACTACGCCGAGGAGAGCGACGAGGAGTTTGACGAAGAGTTTCTGAACGAAGACTTCGGTTTGGACGCCGAAGAGGGAGAGGAAGAGAATTAGTTCCGAGAGAGGTGTAAACCGCTTGCTGGAATTGAACAATTTTGACCGCATCAGGATCGGACTGGCTTCGCCCGGTCAGATCAGGGAATGGTCAAGCGGCGAGGTCAAGAAACCGGAGACCATCAACTACCGGACCCTCAAGCCCGAAAGGGACGGCCTGTTTTGCGAGCGCATTTTCGGCCCCTCCCGGGACTGGGAGTGCCACTGCGGCAAATACAAGAGGGTAAGGTATAAGGGGGTCATCTGTGACCGTTGTGGCGTGGAAGTAACCCGGTCCAAGGTGCGCCGGGAAAGGCTGGGCCACATTGAACTGGCCGCGCCCGTTTCCCACATCTGGTACTTCAAGGGGATACCCAGCCGCATGGGGCTCCTGCTGGACATGTCGCCCCGCGCCCTGGAGAAGGTCCTCTACTTCGTGTCGTACATAGTCATCGATCCCGCTGACACTCCTCTAGTGAAGAAGCAACTCCTCTCCGAATCCGAGTTCCGGGATATGCGGGACAAACACGGGCAGTCTTTCCGGGCTCTGATGGGGGCCGAGGCCATTATCGAACTGCTGGAAGAGATCGATCTGGGCGATATGTCCGCCGACCTGCGCATCGAACTGCGGGACGTCACCGGGCAACGGCGCATCCGGGCCATCCGGCGCCTGGAGGTGGTGGAGTCTTTCCGTAAGTCCGGCAACCGGCCGGAATGGATGATCATCAGCGTGGTGCCGGTCATCCCGCCTGAGCTCAGACCAATGGTGCAACTGGACGGTGGGCGCTTCGCCACCTCCGACCTCAATGACCTGTATCGCCGGGTCATCAACCGCAACAATCGTCTGAAAAGGCTTTTGGACCTGGGGGCGCCGGACATCATCGTCCGCAATGAGAAGCGCATGCTGCAGGAGGCGGTGGACGCCCTCATCGACAACGGCCGGCGGGGCCGGCCGGTTACCGGGCCTGGCAACCGGCCCCTGAAGTCGCTGTCCGACATGCTCAAAGGCAAGCAGGGCCGATTCAGACAAAACCTGCTGGGTAAAAGGGTGGATTATTCGGGGCGTTCGGTGATCGTGGTGGGCCCCGGACTGGCCTTGCACCAGTGCGGGCTACCCAAGGAAATGGCGCTGGAACTCTTCAAGCCTTTCGTCATGAAGCGTCTGGTCAACGACGGCCACGCCCACAACATCAAGAGCGCCAAGCGTATGGTGGAAAGGGTGCGCCCCGAGGTTTGGGATGTTCTGGAGGAGGTTATTTCCGAACATCCGGTGCTCTTAAACCGCGCTCCCACCCTGCACCGCCTGGGCATTCAGGCTTTTGAGCCGGTGCTGGTCGAGGGGAAAGCCATCCAGATCCATCCCATGGTATGTACCGCCTACAACGCCGACTTCGATGGCGACCAGATGGCGGTGCACGTGCCGCTGTCGGCGGAAGCCCAGGCCGAGGCCCGTCTGCTGATGCTGTCGGCCAACAACATCTTAAACCCCAAAGACGGCCATCCGGTGGCCATTCCCACTCAGGACATGGTCTTGGGCTGTTACTACCTCACTATGGACCGCAAGGGGTCTCTGGGCGAAGGCAAGGCCTTCCGGGATCCGGAGGAGGCCATGATGGCCTACCAGACCGGCGCGCTCAGCCTGCAGGCCCAGATCAAGGTGCGCATGCCGGACGGCAGCCGAAAGGAAACCACGGTGGGGCGCTTATATTTCAATGAAGTCATTCCGCCGGAAATTGGATATATCAACCAGGTCGCGGACAAAAAGGCGCTTAGCCGGATCGTGGACGCTTGTTACCGCCAACTGGGCTTTGCGCCGACCTCGAAGCTGCTGGACGGGCTTAAGAAGCTTGGTTTTACCTATGCCACCCGGGCGGGAGTAACCATCGGCATTAATGACATCATTATTCCCGGGGAGAAGAAAGGTATTCTGAAGGAAGCGGACCAGCTGGTGGATCAGGTGGAACAACAGTTCAGGAAGGGCCTGATCTCCGACGACGAGCGCTACCGCAAGGTCATCGACATCTGGACCGCCGCCACCGAGAACGTTACCAGCGCCATGATGAAGGCTCTGGACAAGTTCAATCCGGTTTACATGATGGCCAATTCGGGAGCCCGCGGTAACATCCAGCAGATCCGGCAGCTGGCCGGCATGCGCGGTCTGATGGCCGACCCTTCCGGGCGGATCATCGACCTGCCCATCAAGGCCAACTTCCGGGAGGGCCTGACCGTGCTGGAGTACTTCATCAGTACCCACGGTGCCAGAAAGGGTCTCGCGGACACGGCCCTTCGGACCGCCGATTCCGGCTACCTGACCCGGCGCCTGGTGGACGTGGCGCAGGACGTCATCATCCGCGAGGAGGATTGCCGGACCACCATCGGTATCGAGGTGGAGGAGATCCGGGACGGCACGGAAACCATCGAGAAGCTGGAGGAGCGCATCAGCGGGCGAATTCTTCTGGAGGACATCGTTCATCCCCAAACGGGCGAGGTGCTGGCCTGGGGCGATCAGGAGATCACCGAGGAACAGGCCCAAGCCATCGTCAAGGCCGGGTTCACCTCCGTCAAGATCCGTTCGGTGCTCACCTGCCGCACCCGCTACGGGGTCTGCATAAAATGTTACGGCCGCAACCTGGCCACCGGCCGCATGGTGGACATCGGCGAGGCGGTGGGCATCATCGCCGCCCAGAGTATCGGCGAGCCGGGCACCCAGTTGACCATGCGTACCTTCCATACCGGCGGTGTGGCCGGCGACGATATCACCCAGGGTCTGCCCCGGGTGGAGGAACTCTTCGAGGCCCGGCGGCCGAAAGGCCAGGCCTTGATCGCCGATGCCGACGGAGTGGTGGTGGCCAAGGAGGTCAAGGGCCGCCGCGAATTGGAGATCACAGCGGCGGACGGGGAGCATTTCAACTACCAGGTGCCCTTCGGCGCCCGCCTCAGGGTTCGTCCCGGCGCTACGGTGACGGCCGGCGACGAGTTGACCGAGGGCAGCGTCAACCCGCACGACATGTTGAAGATCAAGGGCATACACGGGGTCCAGGTCTACCTCCTGCAGCAGGTGCAGCAGGTGTACCGGTTGCAGGGTGTGGACATCAACGACAAGCACATCGAGGTCATGGTGCGCCAGATGTTGCGCAGGATTAAGGTGGATGAACCCGGCGACTCTAGCCTCCTGCCTGGAGGTCTGATCGACATGTTCGACTTCGAGGAGGAGGTCCGGCGGGTGACGGCGGCCAATGGTCAACCGCCCACCGGCCGGACGGTCCTCCTGGGCATAACCAAGGCCTCACTGGCCACCGACTCGTTCCTTTCGGCCGCTTCCTTCCAGGAGACCACCCGGGTTCTGACGGAAGCCGCCATCAAGGGCAAGATGGATCCGCTCCTGGGGCTGAAGGAAAACGTGATCATCGGCAAACTGGTGCCGGCGGGTACCGGGATGCCCCGCTATCGCTACATCGAGGTGACGGCGCCGGTGTGCCGGCCGGATGAGGAAGAGGAAGGCTATCTGACGTAGGAAAGAGGCCGCCGATTCCCGGCGGGGATCGGCGGTTCGGCCCTTTATAGATTTTTACCCCTGAAAACCCCCGGGCTTGTCCCGGGGGTTTTCAGGAACAGTAATATATTACCATGGCCATAGTGATATAAAGCCATTTTCAAGTATGTACGGGCAGTATGAGGTGCCGAAGCCTTCTTTCTTGGAATGCCGATCCAGGCGTCGAGGTGTTGATTCCTGACTCCTCCACGGCAAAAACTGCCTGCTTCGAGAGGGCGGCCTGTCCCCCACGCGGTCTGCAAGGAGGCGTATTGGGAACAGGCCAGGAAGGGGCAGCGGGTGGGGACGTGATAATCGACGCTCTGTCCTGACTGCATTATATCTACCCTTGGGGTGGATATAATGCAGGCGTGAGGCCGAACGCCCCTAACGGCGGATGAGGCGGATCTGAGCATGCCAAGGAGGGGCCTTCAGAAACGAAAAAGGCATTTATACAGTGGCGGGCTGAACTGTCCAGTTTTTCCTCGTGTACATTTTTAGAACCGTGCGAAATGCTTTGTAATCGTCATTAACGATATCCCACAAAAGTTTACTAACATCGTCCCTTACGGCAAAAGATAATGACTGCATGTCAAGTGTCAATCCCAGTCTGAAGATTTCTTTTAAAGTGTTTGCAATCTCATCATCTTCTATCAATGTATTAGGCTCCATTTCCTTGCCAACAATATCGAGATTTTTTCGCTGTGGCACAGCCGGTACTTCTAAGCCTTCCTTGTGCAAGAATTGTTGAATTATTTCTATGTGAGGGACTATGAGTAACTCAAGTCCTACGCCTAACGATTTTTTCAGTTCTTGATCTTTTGCCTGAGCCATAAAAATTTCAATCATGGTTAGTCCAATAATCTTAAAATTGCAGGTTGACCATAAAGCTAGGGCCTCACCCCAGTTAAGCTTATCAGGTGGCTGATTTGGAAATAAATTTGACAAGTCGTTTAGGTTCAAAGCTTACACCCCTATACTAGTTTTTTATATTGTCTGCAAAAATAAATATTCTTATTCAGTGTAAGAAAAGCTAGTACCTGTCAGTGAACGAACTGAACCAGAAACTGGTTAACGAGTAGACTTTAGTCGTTATATTAAGCCGATTAACGTTACCAGAGCAACCTGCGAAACCAGGAGCCCCCTATATAGCAAGGCATGAGTGGGCCAAAAAAGATTTACCCAAAACCGTTTAGTGGATTCTATGGCATTTCGTAGTAATACAAGGAGGACTTTCCTCGTGTCGAAGTCTATCTTACCACAAAAAAACACGCACACGAGGAGGAATTCCCCCCATTATGCATGTTCAACAAGAGGTTTCTTTTTTCCCTTTGAATGATCCATCAAGAATGCCAACAGCCGAACCCGGCCGGAAAGTAGTGGGCGAAAATCAGCTTCCAGGGAAATCTATAGATTGGGCATTGGTGACACAACAATGCACTTGGCTGCGGTATCTTATGGGAATAAGTGTCTTGGTAGCCACATTTAACCTATAAGAACCGTATTTAATGGCTGCTTTTGGGAGAGACAGGCTTAATAGCCTTCGTCAGCCGAAAGCAGGGCTAGTACTCCCACTTGAAGTTTTCTACTTCGGGAAACCCGGCCAGGGCTTTCTGCATGGTGTCGCAGATCTTCTCCAGTCCTTCCGGGGTTTTGGCCTCGCAACGCGTCACCAGAACCGGCTGGGTGTTGGATGCCCGGACCAGGCCCCAGCCGTCACCGAAGAGCACCCGCACCCCATCCACATCGATGACCTCGAAGTCACGCCTGAATTGCTCCACCAGCCCCTTTACCACATTGAACTTGCTCTGGTCGGGGCAGGGCACCCTGGTTTCCGCCGTGGAGTAATATTTGGGTATACCAGCCAACATCTTGGAGAGGGGCTCCGTGGAGTTGGAGAGAATCCTCAGGAGGCGGCCGGCGGCATAGAAGGCGTCGTCAAAGCCGTAGTATTCGTCGGCAAAGAACATGTGTCCGGACATCTCCCCGGTGAAGACAGATCCGATTTCCTTCATCTTTGCTTTGATCAGCGAGTGCCCCGTCTTGTAGAAGAATGGCTTGCCTCCCAGCCGGACGACCTCATCCACCAGCGCCTGGGAGCACTTCACTTCAATGATTGCCTGCGCGCCGGGGTGTCTGGACATGATCTCCCGCCAGTACAGGCACATCAGCAAATCTCCCCAGATGATGCCGCCCGCTTCATCAACCACGCCGATCCTGTCAGCGTCACCGTCGAAGGCGAGGCCGGCGTCGGCGCCTGTTTCCAAAACGGCCTTGCGAAGCTCCGCCAGGTTTGCCGTTTTGACCGGGTCCGGCTGGTGGTTGGGGAAGGAACCGTCGGATTCGCAGTAGAGGGGGATTACCTCACAGCCCCATGCCTCCAGGACGGGCAAGGCAAACGGTGAGGCCGTACCATTGCCGCAGTCCACCGCAACTTTTAGCTTGCGCGGGCCGAGCCGGATCTTATCTTTAAGCATCGTCAGGTAGGGGGATACAGCGTCCAGTTTTTCCAACCGGCCCGTACCGGAAGTAAAACTTCCTGCAATCGCGATGTCTTTCAACTTCTGAATTTCATCACCGTAAATGGTCCCGCTCCCCAGGGCGAGTTTGAGTCCGTTCTCGTCCGGCGGGTTATGGCTGCCGGTGATCATAACTCCCCCGTCTATGCCGAAATTAACTCTGGAGTGGTAAAGGATGGGAGTGACCACCAACCCTATGTCGGCGACGTCGCAGCCGGCGTCCAGAAGGCCCCTGGTGATGGCGTCCCGCAGCCGGGCGGAGCTGAGCCGGTTGTCCCTGCCCACTAAAACTTGGCGGGAGCCGGATTCCTTAACATAAGCGCCGAAAGCTTTTCCAATGAGTTCAACGGCTTCGTTGTTCAAATCTGTTTCAGCAACGCCGCGGATGTCATACTGGCGAAAAATGTGCGGGTTGATTACGGTCATTGTCAAATCTCCTTATTGTTTTTACATAGTATACCACATGGTCAAACCGTGAAGCGGTCAAAGTCCGGACGGTTCTTTTTATGCGCCAGGCAAACAGGCCGCTGTTCAGTAGGTCGCCTGGCGGGAAAGGGAGTGCCTGGTCCGGCTGTCTAAGCAAAACGGTGGCGAAGGCAAAGGTATTAATCAACTAGCCGCGGTCAATGTAGCCGTAGCCGGTTCCAGAACCGGCTACGCAGCATGTGCCCGATATTTCGAGCAGTTAGTTGATTCTTTCTATGGTCAACTGCAGTATTATCCTTTCGCCGGGAAGGTTAAGAGATTGGTTAGGTTTTGCCCTTCCGCCGACGGCCAGAACCTTTTTCCCCTGCCGTCTGGCTACGAAAGGCACGGAATTCCATCCTTCCCATCCCATATACACAATTATAACATACGGGAGGAAGGATTTCATGGTATAATATCTTTAATGGGGCTAAAAGAATTCAAGAATTATTTAGTTGAGGTTAAAGTGATGAAAATAGCGATGCTTTCGCCCATAGCCTGGCGGACTCCGCCGGTTGGGTACGGCCCTTGGGAGAGGGTGGTGTCTCTGCTCACCGAGGGGCTTGTCGCCAGGGGGATTGACGTGACTCTTTTCGCCACGGCCGACTCGGTAACACGGGCCAAGCTCCACGCCATCGCGCCGGGGGCCTATGAGGAGAACAAGACCCTTGACCCGAAGGTCTGGGAGTGTTTACACATAGCCGGGTTGTTTGAAAGAGCGGGAGATTTCGATTTGATCCACAATCATTTTGATTTTCTGCCCCTCACTTATTCAGGCCTGACCAACACGCCGGTGCTCACCACCATCCACGGGTTTTCCTCGCCGAAAATCCT
>Ga0307376_10004838_pt1 | contig 12255 bp, 6 predicted proteins | sample TR2MG_FD_202536 | JGI IMG/M metagenome (GOLD analysis project Ga0307376, IMG submission 202536) | Soil microbial communities from Risofladan, Vaasa, Finland - TR-2 | ecosystem: Environmental > Terrestrial > Soil > Coastal area > Acid sulfate soil | place: Finland: Risofladan, Vaasa | collected... | reverse complement strand
ATCATCTGGTACATCAGGAACGGGAGGATCTTCAGGTTCTAGCGGATCGTCAGGAAACAGTGGTACATCAGGATCAAGTGGTACTTCAGGAGCTAACGGTACTTCTGGATCAAGTGGTGCTAGCGGTACTTCAGGATCAAGTGGATCTTCAGGAACTAGCGGAAGTAGTGGTACATCAGGGGCTAACGGAACTAGCGGTAGTTCAGGGTCATCAGGATCCACGGGGTCAAGTGGTAGTAGTGGAACATCAGGTACAAGAGGATCAAGCGGGTCTTCGGGTAGTAGTGGAAACTCAGGAACATCAGGTTCAAGCGGAACTTCAGGTGTTAATGGTACTAGCGGTAGTTCAGGATCTAGTGGTTCTTCAGGAAACAGCGGAACATCTGGATCGAGCGGAACTAGTGGTGCTAATGGTACATCTGGAACCAGTGGGTCTTCTGGTACGTCAGGAACAAGAGGTTCTTCAGGATCTAGTGGTTCTTCCGGAAACAGTGGAACATCTGGATCGAGCGGAACTAGTGGTACTAATGGTACTTCAGGTAGTAGTGGGAACTCAGGAACGTCAGGTTCAAGTGGAACTTCAGGTGCTAACGGTACTTCCGGATCTAGTGGTAATAGTGGAACTTCAGGAAGTTCTGGATCTAGTGGAACAAGTGGTGCTAATGGAACATCTGGATCTAGCGGAACGTCAGGTACAAGAGGTTCTTCAGGGTCTAGTGGTTCTTCAGGAAACTCAGGAACATCAGGTTCAAGCGGAACTTCAGGTGCTAATGGTACTTCCGGATCTAGTGGTAATAGTGGAACTTCAGGATCTTCAGGAAACAGCGGAACATCTGGATCAAGCGGTACATCAGGTAGTTCAGGATCTTCAGGAAATAGTGGAACATCGGGAAGTTCAGGTTCTAGTGGTACTTCAGGTTCTAGTGGTAATAGTGGAACATCTGGTTCTTCAGGAAATAGTGGAACATCTGGATCAAGTGGAACAAGTGGTGCTAATGGTACTTCAGGGTCTAGTGGTAATAGTGGAACTTCAGGATCTTCAGGAAACAGCGGAACATCTGGAAGTTCAGGATCTAGTGGAAGTTCTGGATCTAGTGGAAGTTCTGGAACTAGTGGGACATCAGGAGTAAGCGGTGCTTCAGGTACAAGTGGAAGTTCTGGATCAAGCGGATCTTCAGGAAATAGTGGTACGTCAGGATCTTCAGGAAACAGCGGAACATCTGGTTCTTCAGGAAATAGTGGAACATCTGGTTCTTCAGGAAATAGTGGAACATCTGGATCTTCAGGAAATAGTGGAACATCTGGATCAAGTGGTACTAGTGGTACAAGAGGTTCTTCAGGATCTAGTGGTTCTTCTGGAAATAGCGGAACATCAGGTTCAAGCGGAACTTCAGGTACAAGAGGTTCTTCAGGATCTAGTGGTTCTTCAGGAAACAGCGGAACATCTGGATCAAGTGGTGCTAATGGTACTAGCGGTAGTTCAGGTTCAAGCGGATCTTCAGGGACCGGATTTACTTCGATTTCACCAACAACAACTGGTAATGTATTAACCGCAAACGGGACTGCAAATAGTGCCACTTCACAACCTAATATATTTTGGAATAACGGGATTAGTTTATTAACAATAACTGGTAGTATAACTGTTTCGAACAGTTTGAGTTCTACCACAAGTTTTGCGGCTAATGGTTCTTGGCTTTTGCAAGGTACTCCTACAACAATATTAACTTCTAACGGAAGTTATGGGGAAACTACAACATTAGGTGCTGCAGGTGCGGCTACACAATTCCAAACATATTATTGGACAAGTGGTAGTGCTTGGTCAAAGACAGATGCGAATAGTGCCGCAACTTCTAAAGGGTTTATTGCTATGGCTCGGACTACAAATTTTAGTGGCAGTATGTTAGTACGTGGTTATGTGTATAATTCGGCTTGGAACTGGACTGTAGGTGGTATACTTTATTTAAGTGCTGTAGGTGGCTCGGGTCTCATAACACAAACAGCACCTTCAGGTACTGGTGATATTGTAAGAGTTGTTGGGTACGCAATTACTGCGGATTTAATTTACTTTAACCCTTCACAAGATTGGATCGAGATAGCATAATTAAAACATGGGAACAATAACCAAAATAAATGATATTTTATGTGCTAACGTTGCTAAGTTAGATGACATATTAAAGGCGAACGCCGAAAATTGGAACGATAACGCATTTTGTCCTGTGGGATCACCAACACCAACACCAACAATAACGGTTACTCCTACAGTGACACCAACCGTTACACCTACAGTAACTCCTACAGTGACACCAACCGTTACACCTACTATAACACCAACTAACACAGTAACCCCAACGGTAACACCAACTATAACACCAACACCTACACCTACACCAGTTTGTTTACCTGGTTGTTGTTATGTTGAACTTTGTTATAGTGATCGTTTCCCTATAGAAGCTTGTGATTGTCTCAATGTAAGAGGTTATTACTTACATCAAACTTGTGACCAAGACCCTTGTGAATTAGCATATGCAACAGGTATCTATGACGACGACTCTTGTAGTACTGCTGCAGCAGCAGGATATTATCAAGATGGTAGTGGTGTTGTGTATTACTGGGATGGTAATACATCATTATCATTTGACTCAAATTGTAAATAATCTCTATTTATTTAACTTAATAAGTTCATATTTTTATAATAAAAAATATGCAAATATCAGCATATATAATCGATAATTTTTATTCAGATGGTACCGATTGTTACTATTGGGATGGAGTTTCTACTTTAACTTATCAAGGTCCTTGTTAATAAACTATTAAATAAAATAAAAAAACCCTTATTAAGGGTTTTTTTATTATCTATTATCAATATATAAAATTATTTCTTTGTAATATTCTATAAAGTGATCATTCCATAAATCCCACTTTATATCAATACCATCAACAGAATATATTTGATGATTAGTCAATTCCCTCAAATATAAATCTCTAAATTTTCTAAATTTATCTTTGGTTTCTTGATTATGTAAATGCCATTCACCCGAAATCTTTTTAACATTATTTTTGATCCACTCAAAATTTTGTTCTGTGAAAATATCATATTCACCACCCTCACAATCAGTTTTTAGAAAATCAATCTTACTGATGTGGTATTCATTAATTAAAGTATCAAAACGAATGGATTCCATTGTAGTTTGACCATTTAGTTCTGCGGTAAACATATGACCAGTTTCAACAATACCGTCAAAATCTGTTATACCTTTATTGATATGTGTTACAAAATCTTTTTTTGTGTTTTTTACTAAATAAGGAAACTCTTCATCACAAGGTTCAATCGAATATACCTTACTTGGGTTTTTGTTTAATATAGAATAAGTAAATGGTCCGATACTTGCTCCGATATCCATTACAACATCTTCCTCATCTACAGAAAAAAACTTTTCATATATTCTTTCCTCAAAAATTTCTTTATTGATCGCCCACCTAAACCACTCATTAGATTTACCCCAATCAAAATCATCAACATTTATATTAAGTAGATGATTAATTTTTTCAATAACCATTGAGGAAGTTATGGTTTTAGTACATTCAAATTGTCTTTCGGTTCCTTTGTGAATAGGGCACCAATTCCAATCACCAGCATCTAATCTATATTTGTTAAAACATCCATGACAAACACTTTCGTTAATTACTCGGTAAACACCTGTTAACATTTCTGCATTTTTTTCACTGAAACCTGAAATCAACACAACAGGTAAACCAACTGACCATGCCAACCAAGATAAACCTGAACCTAAACCAATAAAAAATTCACAAGTTGCTAAATCATCAATTACATCTTGTATTGATCCCCCTTTAAATTTGGTTGTACCGTTTGGGTTTCTATTACCCATATATCCACTTTCTTCTTTTGAATATACCATTACTTCATAACCTCTATCTGTCAGGTACTTAACAACCTCTTCCCAACCCATCGGATTATTCCAATACTTAGATTGTGCGGTTGAGTGGACACCAATACCCACTTTTTTCTTTTTTGGTATATTTGGGATTTTTAATTTGGCTCTAACTTCATTATACGGTAAACCTAAAATATCAGATGCCGTTTGCTGTAAGGGTATGGTTTTAAAGTCTTTTGGATTTTTATTATAATCAACATTATCCCCATCATAAAACCAACCAATTTTATACATTGCATATAAATCATATACAACATCACCAGGATTAACAAAAGTTATTTCGGGATATTGGTCTTTGAAAAGATCGTTCATGAATGTTGAGACGACCAACTCGCAATTGTGTTTCTTTCTAAATTCTTCACATTGTGGGAACCATGCTAATGTATCACCCAACGACTTCGAGTCAAGAGCTATATAAACTCTTTTTTTATTTAAATTTAATTTATGTTCATATAATAACTCGTCTTGGTCAAAAATTTTACAAGTGATATCTCTATAATAGGACGCACTTAATTTTGACCACATACCAGTCTTTAATGTTGATCTATAAGCTAAATTATCTGTATCCCAAAACTCAATATTATATGTCTTGTTTGAATTACCCGAAATGTCGATGGTTGGGTTACCGACAAAATGACAACTAAACTTAATATTATCTCTAGGATCAAAATGGGTAATTTCCGTTTCTTCAAATGTCTTTACATATAAATTTTTAGTATCTTCAGAAACATAATGTTTGTTTATGATTTTAACCGATTCATAAATCTTAATTAAACGTTTTGTAATTGTTGACCAATCAAACTCTATTTTGGATTTAATTGCGTCATCACATAAACGATCCCAATTATCAATAACATATTTAATCCCATCAACAACGGATTCGGTACTTCTTTCAATTTTACGTAAACCACCAATTTTTGGTGACCCATCATAAGTCCCTACAGTAGGTCGTCCACAAGACATTGCTTCTAATAAAGTTAAATTAGGATGACCTGCCTCTAATATTGATGGATGAACGAATATCGTGTGTGAATTATAAAGTTTTTTAATTGACTCTTCATCTGGATTCCCATAAACTACATTTAGTTTTTGATATTCTAATAAATCAGGATTTGCATCAAAAAAGTTTTTATTATTATCAGGACCTGCAACAGTAATATCAAGATCTAATTCTTTTGCTGCTTCGATTGCATATCTGAAACCTTTCCTGTCTATTGATTGATTATATGCGAATCCGTTATTGGCAAGACATAATAGTTTATGATTGGTAATATCTTTAGGTTGGGGGTTATCGAAAAATTTAGTGTCGACCCCATGAGATAAGTAAAACAATTTGTCAGTCTCAACAAAATAATCAACCAAAAACTCTGCATGACAAAATGAAATGATGGAGTGTTTAATTGCCTCCAAATTTGTTTTATATAAATCCGAATTTCTACCATACTCAACAACATGGTGGTCGTGTAAAGAAAAAACATAAGGAATACCCATTTTATGAGCTTCTAATGCTAAATTTGCAACGTGGATGTGTACTATATCCGAATTTTTATCAACCTCATTAAGATATTTAATCTCAGACTCGTGACCCTGTTCGATAGAGTTAAGATGGTAATTCCAAATAACTTTTTCAATTGCACCCCAACCATTTGGTGGGATAGTTATTAAACCCGGAGTAACTTGTGTTATTTTCATATTATCTAAATTCTATGTAACTATATATGTTTTTATTTTCCAATTCATATAAAAATTTATTAGTTTTAATATCATAAACTTTTATTTTTTTGATTGATTCGTCAAATATATGATAAAACCAAGAACCCGATATATCAAGTTTATGGTTTATTTTTTGTTCACCATTTTCTAACTCAACAATAATTTCTCTATTAACTAAATTACTTGTGTAATTGTAACTTAAGATCACAAGTCTATTTTGGTCTTTTACTTTGTAAATTTTTGTTGTACAGCCCTCAAAGTATTCAGGTAAAGTTGATTGACTTGTCTCTGAGTTCCAAAAAGTTTCAGGAAAATCAGACTCCATTTCCTCTTTACCATTTCTTATTAAGATTTCATCTGTATTTGATTTTTTTAAGTTATCATATAGAAAAACTTCAACAGGTTTAAACTCATTACCAAAACCATTCTGTCTTAAGTAATTTCTATATGAGTCCTCATTAGTAACACGACTTACATTTGTTAAAAAGAAATCAATCTCCGAAAACATATAATGAAATGATAAATCGTTTTTATTGAAGTAAAATAAAGATCTTTTATTATTTTCACGACATAGGTCAGGGACTTTTTTCATAAAGTCATAACCTTCCTCAGTAAAAACATCATCAATTTCTATTCTTTGGAAATGAGTGAATCCTAATGACTTCGCTAAATCTAACGCATTAAATAAATTACACATAACCGATAATCCATGTCTTTGCAGTTCTTCTGTTATTTCATGAATGATCAAATCATCATAAGCTTTCCACAAATCAACAAATCCAATATCATCATAACTTTGTTTAAATAATTTATTCTCATTATTATAAATTAAGTAGTCGACCATCTCAATTATGTTTTGAGGGGGTATGGTGTTAGTAACCAGTAATATGGTATTACCTTGTCTTTTTAAATTTTTTAATGAATTTGATAGTTTAAGTAATATTTTTTTATTACTAATAAATGAATCCACTATTGTTATAGTTTTATATTTTTCATTTAAATAATCCTCATTAATTATTTTTTTAACTAATTCGGCACCTTTAAGTTTTTCCTCGTCAGATAATTTTGAATATATTCCGTCATCAGAAATTCTATATAAACCACCAAAAAATTCTTCATATTTGATAAGACCGTGTTTACTCAACTCATAACTTGTTGGCCAGTCAACATATGGTAAATCTTTATATTTGTCCTTAAAAATATTTGATATTTTTCTAAACATCCTACCAAACCCAACATAATTAGAATCTAAAAGATCTTTAGTGTTAATGTCGGTTTTTACGGAGCAAATAACTCTAGTGTCATTCGGAAAAATGGTACCGTCTTCGTGTAGGTAGCGACACCCTGTAAAGTGCATAACATAATCAGGGTTGTTATCTAAAAAATCAACTTGTTTTTGAAGTTTATCTACATCACCAAAGGAGTCGTCACCATCGAGGTATGCAACGTATTCTGAATTTGCAGTTTCATATAATAATTTAATATTGTCAAATGCACCAATATTTTCATCACCATTTAGTATGATTAAATTTGGGTATTTTAATTCCAAGAACCTCAATTTTTCTTTAGTGTCATCTGTAGACCCATCGTCTCTAACGATTACATCAAACTCAAAATTAGTTTGTTGTTTGTAAATTGAATTGATACAACCTTCTATGTATTTCCCAAAATTATAGGAAGGTACTAATACTGATAACTTTTTCATTATTTAATTTTTTTTGATGGAACTCCGACGTAAGTACCGGATTCATTTATATTTTTTATAACCGCAGAACCCATACCTATTGTTACTAAGGAATGGATTGATGTTTTTTCTTTTATTGATGAGTTTGTACCCATATAAACACAATCATGTATTTTAACATTACCAGACACGATTGAACCTGGCATCATAGAAAAATAGTCACCTATTTTACAATCATGACCAATATGATTTCCCCTATTAAGTAATCCGTGGTTACCAATTTTTATGTTTGTGGTTAAAATTGAGTTAGCACCAATAAACGACCCCTCACCTATTTCAACATCACCCGTTATTATTACTGTGGGGTGAATCCATGAGAAGTATTTTGTATTTTTTGGTAATTTATTTACCATATCAAACCTAATTCGTGGGTCAGCAATTGCAACCATTACTATATATTTTTCAGGGTCAAATTCTGATAATGATTTAGTATTTCCGTCAACATACTCATCATCAACAAAACAAATTAATTTTTGACCCATTTGAGACATTACTTCCTGTGCGTGACCCCCATAACCTATCAATGCTTTTTTCATCTTTCTGATAACCATTTGGTAAAAACACCAGTAAAAGTACCCAACTCAATTATTGTGTTAAACTGATGAAGTATTTTGGGAAAATGATCAACAATATATTTACTCTGTGCCGATCTTTGACCCTCTAACCAAAGAAAATGATCCATATTTATTTTTTATAAATTTCAAATTTAGAAAGATCAGGATAAGGTAACTCAAGATCTTCATTATGTTTAGGGGTACCATCTATTTTGTAGAATTGGTTCATCAATAATAAACCACGAGAAGCAATTTCTGGCATCATATAAAAGTTCCATCCTAACATATCTAAATTATCTTCGTGGTAAGAACATTCGTTTCTACCTGAATACCTTGCTCTTTTAAACCATTTATACGCTTCGTAGTCATCAGTAAGAATTGCACCGCCTTTACCAAGTTTTAGGTGTTTGTATGGTCCTGTAAAAGAAAGACACATGTGAGTATTAGGGATATACATATCTGTTGTAAATCTTAATGCACTATCCCAAACCTTAGTTGGTGTTAATTGGTAAGGACCTTTTAAGGTTGTACCACCGAAATCTTCAAACTCAACTTTACCTCCCGCATGAATGATCTCACAAGGAACTGAAGGATATGTTCTTGATGGGATTTTAATTGTTTGACCTTTAATGTTTTCATACATAAGAGCTAAAAACATTGCGTTACTTTGATTATCTATTGCAACCGCATAAGGGGCTCCTGTATAATCACAAATGGCTTGCTCAAAACTTTTAGTCGTATCATAAACTGATTTACCTAAAGTTCCTGGTCTTTTTAAACGCAAACTTTTTGGTTTTGCAAAAATTACACCGTGATCAATAAATTCATTCGATCTTGTTTGTTTACCTAATTCAAAAAGAATGATTTCATATTCGTAATCATTTCTTTTTAATTTTTCTAAAATTGGTTGGATTTCGTTGTTAGAGTTTCCGTGGAACTCAATCATAAATTTATCAATTAATTGAATTTGATCGTCAGTTACAGACTCAAAGAATGGGTACTCTCCACCCTCAATATCACATTTCAATAATGAAATTCTTTCATAATTGTTATCTCTTAAGATATCATCTAATGTTATGGTTTCACAATCTATAACATTTGTTAACTGACCATAATTATGGTCTTCAGCGCCAAAGTAGTTAGATCCTATAGTTGTGTTTTCCATTGAAAATCTAAACGGTATTGTTGTCTTTTCTTTGTAAATTGGGTTCATATAAATAGATGATCTTTCAAGGTCATCATCTAATAAAGTTTCAATACTATCTCTTAGATATGGGTTTGCTTCAACCAAGATTACTTTCTTAGCGTTGATTGAGTACATGTATTTTGCAAACAAGCCAACATTTGCACCAATATCGATAACGGTATCTAAGTCTTCCAAACCTAAACCACTAAAACATCTATCAACAAAAAATTCATGATAGTTGACGTAATTACAATCAAATGGTTTAAAATTAAATCTAGGGATATTTGGATGAACGTCATTAACAATAATTTCTTTATTACCAAGTAATTCATTTGTTTCAGGATTATAAAACTCAACATTAAACCCTCTGAAATTCCTTATTCCATGAAACTTCATTATGTGTGGAGGAATAGGAATTGTAAAATATATTATTGGTTCCTTAAATTCAAAGTTAAACCAATACATTGGAGCGTTCGATGTCATACATTTCACAACAACGTTAAGATTATATTTTTCATATCCGTTATAATGAATGTTAATTTTATTATCGTTTGGTTCGTATGATAGATTGAATGGTGTTAATAATGCCGTTTTACCTAAAGTACTTAATAATATATTGGTGTCTTGATTTATATTTCCTGTCATAAATTTAATTTTTGGGTTATTATCATACTTACCACAATATACATCCAAATTATACATCATCATTGGTAAGTCGTATTTGATTGCCTCTTTAATTGCAATCGGGTTTAATTCTTTGTTATTTCTATCACCACGAGAAGGGAATAAGAATAGGTCAGATGCTTGTAAGAATGTGTCAACATCAGATCTTTCACCCCAAACCACACAATTCTCAGGTTTATCTTTCATTAATGGTTCCCAATAATGTCTAAAATTATCGGCTTGATTACCGATAAAATGAAACTTAATTTTTTGGTCGGGAATTAACCTACACATATCAAAAGCATAACCTTGATTTTTTCTTTCTGTAAATAAACCAACAATCACAACGTGTTTGTATTCGGGATCAAATCCCAATTCACGTTGACATTCTTCTTTGTTAGGTTTAACGACATCTATAGGGTACTCAATAATTTCATAAGGAATATCATACATAGAATAACGAAATGCATTGAAGGGACTTACAAAAATAAATTTATCGGGAAACCATCGTTTATTTGTTACGGGAATACTTGAGTCGTGAGTCGTCTCAAAAATTTTGTAGGTTCTTTCTTTTGAAAATAATTTTTCATTAATTTCTTCAGGAATAAAATGTTCACAAAATTCCTCTAAACAAATAATATCAGGGTTAAGTTGGTTTATCAAATCAAATAATTGCGTTTTATCTTCACCTAACATAAAAAGGTTTTCAGGACCAATTAGGTTTTTAACTCTATTTTTTTGGACCACAAAGGCGTCTCCATGCCAACTCCACTCAATACAATAAATTTGATATTCATCTTTAAGGAGTTCTAACTTATTTACAAGAACTTGTGGTAAACCACCTGTGGATAGGTGAGGTGCAATGAATAAGATCTTTTTCATAGGTTAAATATAGGTTTGAGTAAAGAGAAAACAAAGTATTTATTGTAATAAAAGAAGATGCCGAATTCAATAAAATATAGTTTAACATCACAAAGTCTAGCCCTTAAAAAGGGTAACTACTATATTGGTACAAATGATGTTGGTAAAGGACCTACAAGTTCTACAGGGTATTGGAATGGAATAACACCCTCAATAGGTGGTTATACCATTTATTTAAATAAGGATACAAATGGTCCTGCGATATATACGGTGTTAAACGATACCCAATTAATTGATTTAACTAATAAAATTGCCGGATCATCTTACTCTACCGTATCTGAGTGTTTGTCTTACTTTATAGGACAAACAGATAAAATGGTATTTAACCGAGATTTTAACAGTATCATAACTCAAGGAATGATTATTGGGTTATCAGGGTCTTTTATATCTTCATACCCAAGAAATGGAACTACTTGGTACGATATGGTCGGGAATGTAAATGGCAGTTTAGTAAATGGGGCAACTTATAGTACGGATGGTATGGGATGTATTAGTTTTGATGGGTCTAATGATTCGGTTTCATTGTCCGATGGAGTTAATACAAGATTCCCCAATGATTCGGCATGGACAATCCAATTTACATTCAAGGTTAATTCCTTTGTTAATTCCTATCCTGGTATTTTAAGAAAAGGTGCTTCTAGCTCATCCGGAGTTTTAATTTTTTATGGATCTAATGGATCATTAGTTTGGAAGCATAATAATGCTCAGTATCAGTTTTCCAGTTTAGCAACAGCTGGAACTGTTTTAAACATAACTATAGGTTATGGAGGAAGTGGAAATGTATTAGGTTATGTAAATGGAGTTTATGTTGGAACATTAGGTTCCATGTCAAGTACGGAGGCGACCAATTCTTTATTGCTTGGTACCGGTGACCAATTCGGAAATCAAAATTTATATGAATTTTACAAATATAATAGACAACTCTCCTCAACTGAAGTTCTACAAAATTTTAGAAATTCCGACCCTAAAATGTTTTCATCTTGTAAAACATGTAAGGATATAATAGATAACTATCCACAACTCGCAGGATATGACGGTTTATATTGGGTTTATCCTGGCGGACCTACCTCTTCACCATATCAAGTTCATTGTGATATGACAACAGACGGTGGAGGGTGGACACTAATAGCTAGAAGTGCTCCATCGGTAAACTTAGGTGGTGAAAACTGGGGTTGGAAAGGTGGTAAAGTTGGTAGTATAAATGATTTTTCACAAGCCTACCAACTACAATGGTATGATGTATGGGATGGTAATGCAACATTTACATCATTTATTTTTGGTAATCAAAGAACAAACGCCGATAATAGTTGGGGTCCGTTTATATATAAAGTATCTTCTATAAACTATGCAACATTTTTTGGTTCTGACACTCAGCAATCTTATAGTTTCAGTACTTTGAAAAGTGATACTTCGGTATATGGTACAACAAGTTATCCGAGGATGCAACAAGCCGTTGGGTATACTACTACGGGTACAAATAATAATGTTTATTATTTTAGGGATTGTTGTGGGTTTGCAGGG
>Ga0307376_10004833_pt1 | contig 12258 bp, 17 predicted proteins | sample TR2MG_FD_202536 | JGI IMG/M metagenome (GOLD analysis project Ga0307376, IMG submission 202536) | Soil microbial communities from Risofladan, Vaasa, Finland - TR-2 | ecosystem: Environmental > Terrestrial > Soil > Coastal area > Acid sulfate soil | place: Finland: Risofladan, Vaasa | collected... | reverse complement strand
TGCTTGCTGCTATCGGGATGAACCATCGCCGGGTCTTCATGATGATCATGCTTGAGTCTGTTTTCCTCTCTGTCATCGGTGGCCTCACGGGCATGGCGGTAGGAGGTGCCGTAATTGCGGCCACGGCTGAGAAGGGCATAAACCTTGTAAAATACAGCGAGGGAATGGAAGCTATAGGTTGGACAGCGCATCTTTTCCCGACTATCGATACGCAGTTTTTTATTATCACCACCATACTCATTGTGCTTACCGGAATCATTTCTTCAATCTATCCGGCACTTAAGGCTTTAAAACTTAATCCGGCTGATGCTATAAGAGGTACAAATAATTAAAAAAGATAATGATGAAAGTATTGGAAATCAACGATGTGCATAAGACCTACCATGACACCGAAGTTGCCGTAGATGCTGTCAGGGGGGTTACACTCAGCTTTGAGAAAGGTGATTTTGCTGTAATTGTCGGACCGTCAGGCTCGGGAAAGACAACCCTCCTGAATCTGCTCGGAGGGCTCGACCAGCCAACGGGGGGAGAGATACTGGTTGCCGGTCATCGTCTCTCTGAGCTGCGGCCAACTGAGCTGATCGATTTCAGGATGGAACATGTAGGTTTTGTTTTTCAGTCATATAATCTCATTCCTGTTCTTACTGCTGCCGAAAACATTGGATTCATCATGAACCTTCAGAAATGGCCGCGTGAAAAACGTATGACACGCACCGGGGAGCTTCTTGAATCAGTTGGTCTGGCAGACAGGGCAGGCAGCCGTCCCTCACAGCTTTCAGGCGGACAGCAGCAGAAAGTTGCCGTTGCGCGTGCTCTTGCAACACATCCGGAGTTTGTTCTTGCTGATGAGCCTACTGCAAACCTTGATACAAAATCTGCAGAATCACTGCTCGATATAATGGAAAAGCTGAATAAAGAGGAGGAGATGACCTTTATATTTTCAACGCATGATGCAAGGGTCATGAAGAGAGCCCACAGGGTAATAACCCTTGAAGATGGCAGGGTGGTATCAGACATTATGCACTCTAAGAGAAAATGAAAAAAGCCACAGTCCTGGTTATTTCACTTTTACTTTTTTCATTTTATGCCGGAGCACAGGTTAGGGAACGGGCCGTGTCAGCCGGTGGCTATACCAGCTGGCTCCACAGCGCCATGTTTGACTCGCTGGGAGGCGAATGGATCAACAGCAGCATGCTGCATAACAGAGTCAACCTGAAGGCTTATGCCGGACAAAAAATAACCTTCAACCTTGAAGTCAGGAACAGATTTATAACCGGTGACATGGTCAGATTTGATCCGCGCTACAGCGCTTCGCTTGATTCTGATGTCGGGTGGGCCGATCTCTCCTGGAATGTAATTAATGAAAGATCATTCATTTTCAATACAACCATTGACAGGGCCTGGATTGACTTCACAGCAGGAAAACTGCAGGTAAGGGCGGGCCGTCAGCGCATCAACTGGAGCCAGTCACTGGTATGGAACCCGAATGACATATTCAATACCTACTCCTTTTTTGACTTTGACTATATCGAAAGACCCGGAAGCGATGCGGTGAGAATGATTTATTCCACCAGCCCCTCTTCCGCCGCAGAGATGGCAGTGAAAATAAATAACGAAGGCAAGGTGACTGCCGCCGCACTTTACCGGTTTAATATCAGGAACATTGACCTGCAGATCCTGGCCGGCGAGACTGATGAAAACACAATTGTAGGAGGCTTTGGCTGGTCAGGCTCGATAGGCTCCTATTCAATCAGGGGTGAAGCTACCTGGTTCCAGCCATTTGAAAACATCGGGCTGAGTGACGGCACTGTTATTTTTACCGCAGGGATTGACAAGAGTTTCTCGGAGAGGCTGATGGCCGTATCACAGGTTATGTACTGCAATAACCCGCTGGAACTTTCAGATTTCGACGAATTATACAGCGGAGAACTTACGGCAAGTCAGCTTGCTTTTTCTGAATTTACCCTGATGGGACAATTGACCTATACTCCCATGCCTCTGTTAAACATCACAGCTTCAGCAATATGGTACCCCGACCTTGACGGTTTCTTTGCAGGCCCCTCAATTGATTATTCCCTGGCAGAAAATGTTGATTTCTCATTTTTATGGCAGCACTTCAGCAGTATTATCGGTGGCACAAATACCAGGATCAACCTCGGCTTCATAAGGATTAAGTATAGTTTCTGAAATTTTCATACTTTTACGGTATTAACTCCGAGAAGTATGTCACTGGTCCATGAACTTGAGAAATCCGGGAACTGGCTGTTCAGAAGAAGAAGCTGGTTGCCGGCAGCGATTATAGTTATGGCTGTTGTTTATCTGTTCATCGCAAACCGTAGCGTGATTTTTTTCAACTATACCTGGGAACTGATATGCATTGCTGTAGCTGTCACCGGAGAGGTGATCCGTTCATATACTGTGGGACATGTACCCCATAATACTTCAGGCCGAAATGTGATTGACCAGCTGGCTGATGATCTAAATACAACCGGCGTCTATTCAGTTGTGAGGCACCCTCTATATATCGGTAACTTTTTCATGTGGCTGGGACCTGTTCTCTTTCTCAGGTCAGTGTGGTTCCTTATTATTTTCATCCTGGCCTTCTGGCTTTACTATGAGAGGATCATCTTTGCCGAAGAACAGTTCCTGCGCCGTAAATTCGGAGAAGCGTATGATATCTGGGCATTCAGGGTAAGAGCCGTCATTCCCCGGTTTAAAAATCACACACCGTCAAATCTCTCCTTTTCATTCAGGAATGTACTCAAACGTGAATATAACAGCATCACGAATGTGTTTATAGTATTTGCCGTTCTCGACGTATTCCGCAATCTTGCAATAACCGGAAAGGTTTATATGGAACCCCTTTATATGGGATTTCTTATTGGCGCCCTCATTTTCTGGAGCGTCGTCAGGTATCTGGTTAAACAGACAAAGTTTCTCTATGTTGAGGGCAGGTAGCCTTCTCCCCGGGTCAGTCCCTGGCTCCCGAATAAATTTCGCGACTGAGGTTGATGGTTTTCTTCAGCGGATTATAATGGTCCGTAAGTTCGCCCTGTACGCTCATTACCATGACATCACTGATGCCATTGTCACGCAGCATCTTCTCCGCCACATCACGGCCGGTCATGCCACCCGCTATCGGGACCTTTGAATATTTTCTGAATTTCGACTTAAGTCTGGAGCTGACTATCCAGCTTAGAAGCATGAATACTATAAAAATGATCCGGAAACTTCCATTGTGCATAAACATTCCGTCCATTGTTAATCCTCCTGATATTTCCCTTTATATTACCAAAACCGGTGCCAGTCCTGTATGGTTTTCGATTTACGCCAGATTGTCAGTATTTTTCCGGTTATCTTTGTGGTGATGGCAAAATTGCTTACAAAGATATTATCTTTCTTACTTCTTGTCCCGGTATATTTTTACCGCTGGTTTATCTCTCCCCTGACCCCGCCTTCATGCCGTCATGTACCTACCTGTTCTCAATTTGCCATTGATGCTTTCATGCTGCACGGCCCCTGGCGGGGCATAGTAATGGCAACAGGAAGAATACTTCGGTGCCGTCCGGGCGGAACGCATGGATATGACCCGGTGCCGCGTTTTGTTTTTAAAAAGTACAGGATTGCCGGACGGATATTTGCCTTTTCAGACAGATGCAACCGGCTAAAGGAGAGGGATTAAAAACTGAGCTTCTCTCTAAGCGACTTGTAACCACTTCGACTGACCGGGATCTTTTCTCCGGATTTTAAAACTGCAACGTAATTGTCTTTACTGTAGGGCTCCAGCTTCGTGATAAATTCAATATTTACCAGGAAGGATCTGTGAACACGCATGAAAAGAGATGGGGGCAAATGCTCCTCGTAATACTTCATTGTCTTTGTTTTCAGCGCTTTGCCTTCATTGTAATGTATCATCACATAATCATCTTCGGCAGCGATATGCGAAATAAGGTTAAGAGGAATGATCTTTATGCCTGCTCCCTTTCTGAATACGACTCTTGTAAGCGGACCTTCGGCCTCACTCGTTGCGGTGATGAGCCTGTCTATCTTTTCAGTCTCTTTTACACCTTTTCCGATACGGCTTACCGCTTTTACCAGTGCTTCGTCAAAACGCTCCTGCGAGAAAGGCTTGAGAAGATAATCAACTGCATTCAGTTCGAATGCCCTTATAGCATACTGGTCAAAGGCGGTTGTAAAAATAACCTCCGGCCTTTCATCGAGTACCTCAAGGAGTTCAAAACCTGTCAGTTTTGGCATCTGAATGTCGAGGAAGATCAGATCAGGTCTTTTTTCCTTTATCTCCCTGACACCGCAAAAACCGTCGGCACATTCACCTATTATCTCAGCTTCCGGATGATAACTGAGCATATACCTCAGCAGATCCCTTGCAGGAGCTTCGTCTTCAATTATAAGAACCCTGATTTTATTCATTTTGATGAGACTGTTATTTGATATCAGCTTTGTGCGATGCGAAAGGGAAAATTCATTGTCACCGTAAAACTGTTGTCATTACGGCTGACAACAAGGTTGGCCTCATTCCCGAAAAAGAGCCCAAGCCTGCTCCTGACATTTTTTAACCCGATGCCGGCACCCTTCCTTGTGACAACTGAATCAGGGTCAACCGTATTGGAAATTGCAACAATAATACTGTCTTCCTCTTTTCTTACCGAGGTATTGATAACCACTGTTCCGGTTGATTCATAAACGCCGTGTTTTACCGCATTTTCATAAAGAGGCTGAAGGAGGAGCCCTGGCAGAAGAGCTACAAGGCACTCGTCATCAATATTTTCTTCTATGATCAGGCGTTCTCTGAACCTGACCTTTTCTATTTCAAGATAGAGTCTTAAACTTTCCATTTCGTTGTGCAGTGTCACAGGCTGGTCATTGCGTGACGAGAGAGAATACCGCATGAAATCGGAAAGCTTGACTATCATGTCACGTGCCCCCGGCGGGTCTGTAAGTGTGAGAGAGCTTATTGAGTTGAGGCTGTTGAAGAGGAAGTGGGGATTTATCTGAGATCTGAGCATCTTAAGCTCTGCCTCGCGTACCAGGGACTCAAGCTTTGATTGTGAAGCGGCCTTTTCCGCAAGCCTGGAGGCACTGATGAAAAGATAGTAAGTAAGAATTATCATGGAATAAAGCAGGACCCCGGAAGCAATCCTGAGAACAACTGTGGAACCCCAGAATAGTTCATAGGCCTCCTTGTCTGTAACGATGGACCTGAGCAGTAACCTGTTTGCAAGAATCCAGAAGACAATGGTAATTATTCCGGTGACCAGCAGGTTGGAACTGGCAATCAGAAACTGGTTGCTTCCTTTCTGCATATACCTGAGCGGGAACCAGATGGCAAGTCCCAGTGCCCCGAGGGAGACCATGGATATCAGACCGTCAGCAGCGGCAACACCCGGGGAGCTGCCGTAAGCGAAAAAAATTAATAATGACTGGCCTGCTGCCATAAGGAGCCAGGCCAGCCACCATATTATAACTCTTGATCTCTTTTCGAGTACGGGATGTTTCATGGGCTATTTATGACACTTTATTTCGCCCCCTCCGAAAATAACCATACCTCTTATAGTCAGGGTCTTGGTTGTGTCTTTCAATACTTCACCTGAAAGTCTGCGGCCATCAGAGAAGCCGCCAAGAATAGGTGTTACATTGATAATCACATTCCAGCTCTCGGGGACGATTATTGTTGTACCACCAAATATACATGTTATTTCGATGGTACTGTTACCCGGTGAAAGTGATGAGCGGGTAAGATCAACCTCTCCGCCGCCAAAAATCGAAGTGATCTTTCCACCCATGAAATTATCCGTTATGAGCTGGCGCTCTGCACCGCTGAATATATTCACATAGTCTATCATGTCAGCCTTGGTGTCGGTAGAGAATGTTTTGATCCTGTCACCAAGACGGCGTGAGTTGATCAGCATCACCACACCGATTACAATGAACAGTGCGGGCCAGAAGAAGTTGAATGACTCAAAATAATCGGTGAAAAGTTCCGGGATGAGAAAAAATCCTCCTACTGAGATCAGTATAATCCCAGGCGTCTTGTTACCTGAGCCTGTCAGTGTGACAATTCCAATTACGATAAGCAGCATCTGCCATGAGAAGATTATATCATCTATGAAGTGATCGAGAGGGTCAGGAAGAACTGTAGTCTTCTCAAGGATCAGGATAAAACCGGCTATTACCAGTAGTATTCCGATAATGAACCTGTTGGAGTCAGGGCGTTTGTCCGGTGTCTGTTTGTTCGTTTCCATAGTTTTAATATTAATTGGTTATCTTCTTTTTTTTGTAAAAGGCCTGATCATGAATGCAATACCGGCCAGAACAAGGACTGAAGGCCAGTATATTTCTTTATAAAATGGTGAAAGCTGCACATTCATTTCAGGCATCAGGAAATAAAATCCTGCAGCAAAAAGGAGAACGGCAGAAACAATCTCGAGGCTCAGCAGGGAAAAAAGCCCGAAAAGGATCAGTAGCATCTCCCATGTGAAATAGTCAGATGTCGATCCCAGGCTAAGCAGGTCTGTTTTTGCAGCTATCATCACAAGCCCAACCGAAATGAGGAATTTTGCAAGGCCGCTGAATGGATTACTTTGGTTATCTTTCATATCGTCTCAGATGTTTACTCAGCAAATTTATTCTGTTACTTTAAGCCTGAAATGCAGATTCCGGTGAGATGCTGATAATTGCCGGTGAATGACGGATAATTGCGGCAATATTACTTTTTTGTTCATAATTTTTTTTATTAGAAGAGGATTTATAATTTTGCAATCCGAAAAAAGGATTATGTCCGGGTTGTATTCAATACCGCTCGCAGGTCTCAAAGAAGGAAGATATACCTACGATTTTTCCATAGGCTACGACTTTTTTGAACCATTTAAAGAGTCTGAGATCCGCACAGGAGTGATTAGAGCAGATGTTGTGCTTGAAAAACGCTCCACTCATCTTGAGCTCCTTATAACGATAAGCGGATCTGCAGAGGTAGTTTGCGACCGTTGTCTGGAAAGATTTCCTATTCAGCTATCCTGTACAAATAAATTGTTTGTAAAACAGGGGAAAGAGTGGAATGATTCAGATCCGGACATGATAATAATGCCGGTAGATGAGTACCAGTTTGACCTTAGCCAGTTCTTTTATGAATTTATTCATCTGGCCTTACCGATCAAACGCACTCATCCTGATGATGCCAGGGGAAAAAGCACATGTGACCCTGAAATGATCAGGAAACTTGCAGGGCATCTTGTTACAGGAAAGGAAATATCTGATCCTAGATGGGATGAACTGAAAAAACTGAGAAAGAGTAATTAGAATTTAATAATTTATTGAGATGCCAAATCCAAAACACAAACACTCCAGCACCAGAAGGGACAAACGCAGGACACATGACAAAGCCATTGCTCCTACAGTCTCTGCCTGCCCGAACTGCGGGTCAGCTCATCTCTATCACAGGGTCTGCCCTGAATGCGGATATTACAGAGGCAAGCTTGCCGTTGAGAAAAAAACAAGCGCCTGAGCATTGCCGGGGGGCTAAAGGGTAAGAGATGAAAATAGGACTTGATGTTATGGGGGGCGATTTTGCTCCCGATGCTGTCATTGAGGGTGCTGTTGATGCACTCGGCCAGCTTCCGTCAGGAGACAGACTGGTTCTTATCGGGGATAAGAAATTAATAGGGGAGAAACTTGCCTCAATGGACGTGGATCCCTCTCTTTTTGATATTGTTCCTACCACTCAGGTAATTGAAATGGCCGATCATCCGGCCAAAGCTTTCGCCCAGAAAAAAGACTCCTCCATCACCATAGGGTTTGGCATGCTCAAGAGCGGCATGCTTGACGGCTTTGCAAGCGCGGGTAACACCGGGGCTATGCTGGTTGGTGCAAGCTATACGGTAAATGTCATTCCCGGGGTATTCAGACCGGCACTCGTTGCGCTCATACCAAATATTGACGGCAGGTCATCAGTGATGCTTGATGTGGGGATTAACCCTGACTCCAAGGCTGACGTGCTTCTGCAATATGCGCTGCTGGGATCAGTCTATGCCAAATATGTGCTTGGAATTGAAAATCCGACTGTGGGACTGCTGAATATAGGAGAGGAAGAATCCAAGGGATCCGCTTCCGTAAAAGCAGCTTATGAACTCTTACGTGAAAGCCCGGCAGTTAACTTCACCGGCAACATAGAAGGCCATACCCTCTTTTCCCCGGAGATGACGGACGTAATCGTCTGTGACGGTTTTGTGGGGAACGTGGTGCTCAAAATGGCTGAAAGATTTTATGGAATAGCAACACAAAGAGGCATTAAAGACCCGTTCTTTGACAGGCTCAATTTTGAGGTAGTAGGTGGAACACCCATAGTTGGAATAAATGAGAATGTTGTGGTGGGACATGGTGTTTCGAACAGAAAGGCCATCATGAACATGATCCACCAGACAGTGGAGGTTGTGCATGCTGACCTTGCAAGAAAAATAAAAGAAGCAGTAAGCTCATGACAAAATTAAGAGCTGCCATAACGGGGATCAACGGATGGGTTCCGGAATACCGTCTCACAAACCAGGAGCTTTCTACCATGGTGGATACTACTGATGAGTGGATAATGCAGCGTGTGGGGATTAAAGAAAGACGAATACTGAAGGGAGAGGGACTGGGCTCTTCGGATCTGGGAGAAAAAGCTGTAAGCGGACTCCTGGAAAAAACAAAGACAGCACCTGAGGAGATAGACCTGCTTATCTGTGCCACAGTGACCCCTGACATGGCCTTTCCGGCCACAGCAAATATTATTTCAGATAAGGTAGGAATAAAAAATGCATTCAGCTTCGACCTCAATGCAGCCTGTTCCGGGTTCCTTTATGCTCTCCAGACAGGGGCCGCATATGTTGAAACGGGAAGATATAAAAAGGTCATTGTGGTGGGCGCTGATAAGATGTCATCCATAACAGACTATACCGACCGGACTACCTGCACCCTGTTTGGCGATGCAGCAGGGGCCGTACTGCTTGAGCCAACAACAGAGGAGTTTGGAGTAATGGACTACATTTTCAAAGTTGACGGTTCGGGAAAGAAATACCTGCACCTGAAAGCAGGCGGTTCCGTAAAACCAGCCTCTTATGAGACAGTGGCCGCACGCGAGCATTTTATTTATCAGGAGGGACAGGCAGTCTTCAAGTTTGCTGTCTCAAGCATGGCTGATGTGGCTGCTGAGATCATGGAAAAGAATGATCTGAAACCGGAAGATATCGCCTGGCTGGTACCCCATCAGGCTAATCTGCGCATCATAGACGCTACCGGAAGAAGAATGGGTATCTCTCCGGATAAAGTAATGATAAATATCCAGAATTACGGCAACACCACTACCGCAACAATTCCGATGTGCCTGTGGGAGTTCGAGGGGAAGCTGAAAAAGGGAGACAACATTATTCTGGCAGCATTTGGCGGAGGATTTACATGGGGAAGTATGTGGCTGAAATGGGCCTATGACCCTGAAGTGAAATAATTACAGATTGACGGGACGGCGAAATAGTCGTCCTTTTTTTTATCCTATACAATAGTTTATATATTTGTGTGTTTAATGAAATGATGGAAAATTAATATTTCAACACTATGGCAAAGATAAATGAGGCAGACAACGGTACCACCATCAACCTTATAAGTCAGGGCACTGAAATTACCGGTGATATTAAATGCAACGGGGATATCCGCATTGACGGTGCCCTGAACGGCAATATGGTAACCAAGGGCAAGGTCGTGATTGGACCTACCGGCCGTGTCAAGGGTGAGGTCGAATGCAAAAATTCAGAAGTCTCGGGCCTGGTTGACGGCAAAATCAATGTCTCCCAGTTGCTTAACCTTAAATCCTCTTCAAAGATCCTTGGCACAATCATTACAGACAAGCTGTCAATAGAACCGGGAGCTGTTTTTACCGGAAACTGCACAATGAAAGATGGTGATAATGGAGGAGCCCCAGCCAAACAAAAAGAAGGAGAAAAGTGATGATGAAGGCGGAATGACCGCCTACTCCAAATACAGTACTATCGCCATACAGATGGTGGTGATAATCGCCGGCACCAGCTTCGGAGGTGTCAAGCTTGACCAGGTGGCCGGAACAAAACACCTTTTTACAGTTATCCTGTCTCTCCTCGGAGTAATAGCCGCCATGTGGCTCATTATAAAGGAGGCCCTCAGAAAAAAATAAAAAAATGGCCTCACCTTATGCCAGGCACTATCATTTTCTCTCTCTCATTACTCTCTTTACATGGGCTGCCCTCTTCCTTACCGGTAAGCTCTTTCCGACACTTTTTCCTGCCCATCTGCCACTTCCGCTTGTTGCCGGATTTGCCTTTATTTCGCTCACTGCATTCCTCATTTTTTTTAGTGGCTTAAAAAAAGATTATGAGAGAAGTATGTTTCATACACTTATGGCACTCGGGTTTAAAATGTTATTGTCCTTCGTGTTTGCGCTGCTCTTTTTTCTCATTTTTAAAAACCGCGAAACCGCATCAGTAATATTGTTTTTTGTTCTATATTTGGAGTTCACACTCTTTGTTATATTGACATTTGTGAGTGTCCTGAAAAATAAGTCGGTCTAAAGAAAAGCAGCTTGAAAGGCAGGAAATTACACTTATTGATCATTTTATCAGTCCTTCTGGCAGGCATGCTTACAGTGCCGGTTTACGGCACTGCCAGGGAAGAGAATAAGGCTGCTGCACCGGAACAGGAATTTGACGCCAAAAGCTTTATTACAGATCATGTGGCCGACTCTCATGAATGGCATCTCTGGACGAGGAAGGACAGCAGTTCGGTTGCAATATATCTGCCGGTGATAATTTATGACAGAGGCTCCGGGATTCATCTCTTTTCTTCGCGCCATATTGCTCACGGTCATACATATCAGGGCTTCGGGATAGCACACGAAGGCAAATATGAAGGGAAAATAGTTCGCATGAGTGAAGAAGGCCTTGCTGACCTGGAGAATATCCCGCTTGACTTTTCCATTACGAAGGCCGTCTTCGGGATGATGGTAAGTGCCATTATTCTTGTCTGGCTGATGCTTTCCCTGGCTGCCTCATACAGGAAGAGGGGGATCAGTGCCCCCAGGGGCTTTCAGGGTTTCCTGGAACCGGTTGTCATATTTATAAGAGACGATGTAGCCATCCCAAATATTGGTGAGAAGAAGTACTCTCGTTTTATGCCGTACCTCCTGACCGTCTTCTTTTTTATTCTTATAAATAACATTCTCGGACTGATACCGATATTTCCTTTTGGGGCAAACGTGACAGGCAATATCAATATCACTTTTGTCCTTGCTGTCTTCACATTTCTTATCACGCAGTTCAGTGCAAACAAGACGCACTGGAGGCATGTATTTGCGGCTCCCGGAGTGCCTTTCTGGCTTTTGCCGATAATGATCCCCATTGAGCTTGTAGGCCTTATTTCAAAGCCTTTTGCGCTGATGATACGTCTCTTTGCAAATATGGCGGCAGGGCACATTGTTGTGCTCAGCCTCATATCACTAATATTTATTTTCAGGTCACTGCTGGTCTCCCCGGTCTCGGTAGGTTTTGTGCTTTTCATGGACTGTATTGAATTGCTGGTTGCATTTCTGCAGGCATATGTTTTCACACTGCTGTCAGCGCTCTTTATCGGGATGGCCACACATGAGGAAGAACATCATTAACACACAATATTTTTTATCTTAATTAAATACAAACATCATGACAGGAACATTAGCAGCAGTAGGAGCAGGTCTTGCGGTAATAGGTGCCGGACTTGGAATCGGACGTATCGGGGGTTCAGCAATGGACGCCATAGCCCGTCAGCCCGAAGCTTATTCAAAGATCCAGCTTGCAATGATCATCTCGGCAGCGCTTATCGAAGGGGTAGCCCTCTTTGCAGTCGTTGTCGCAATGATCGGCTAAGAAAATGTGAAGCCTGCAACGGTTGGTTGCAGGCCTTCTTTAGAAAACAAAAAGAAAAAACAGATATGTTACTAGCGAGCAGTCTTGCGAGCCCCGCCATCGGGACCATTTTCTGGACAACACTGATCTTCCTCATCCTGCTTGTCCTGCTGAGGAAATTCGCCTGGGGCCCCATAATGAATGCCATAAAGGCCCGCGAGGAGATGATACACAACGCTCTCGATTCTGCCGAAAAAGCCCGCGAGGAAATGAAGGTGCTCCAGGCTGACAATGAGGCAATTCTGAAAAAGGCCAGGGAAGAAAGAGACAAAATCCTTCGTGACGCACGCGTTGCTTATGA
>Ga0307376_10004829_pt1 | contig 12260 bp, 5 predicted proteins | sample TR2MG_FD_202536 | JGI IMG/M metagenome (GOLD analysis project Ga0307376, IMG submission 202536) | Soil microbial communities from Risofladan, Vaasa, Finland - TR-2 | ecosystem: Environmental > Terrestrial > Soil > Coastal area > Acid sulfate soil | place: Finland: Risofladan, Vaasa | collected... | reverse complement strand
CCAAGCGATTTCGGTGCTTCCTCTTTCCCTCTGGAGGTTTCGTTCCCCGATGCGTTGACGGATGCCTACCTCCTGTGTGTGACGGAAGCCCTGGCTTTGTGTGTCTTGTGTCGTGCTGATCTTGATGTCCTTCTAGGGAAAGACGAGACCGTCTTGACCTACGAGAGCTTGAAGGGCGCGCAAGACAGCGACGGCACCGCGATTTTGAAGAACTGGAACTCGTTTGTTCCCAAAGCAAGGCAACGCACGGGTCTTGAAGATCCGTCTTTGGTGTTGATGCCTCGATTGACGGGACGCCGACAATCCGCCAAATACTTCGACAGGGACAAATCGAACCCGACGAGTTTCCGACGGAAGCTGCGAAAAGCAGCCATCAACCTGGCGAACCAACTCATCTCCGACAACAACCCTCCACGGTCACTTGTCGAGGCGGTGGTCAACCGGTGTGAGCCGCTTTTGAATTTCACTTTTGGTGGGAATGCCGAGAGCCCTTTTCTCCTTAGACCTCCTGATGCCGTCGCAGGCTTCTCAATTCTGGATGCCCTCAACGATTCTTCCGTTTTGTACGGCTTGGCTCTCAACCAAGCCTCGATGGGCATGGATGGTGACGACCAGATTGTTGATGCCAAACAAGCGATCTATGTAGAACAGACCCGTGGAAAAAGGCTGTTCCCTGGTCCGCATTTCTTTGAAAACAAAGGCATCGCCGCAAAGTCTAACCATAGCTCGGTGGACTACGCTCCGATTCTTTATCAGAGGCAAGGGACGACCATCCTGTTTGCCGAGTATGTCCGCAACTTGATCCCAGATGACGTGTTTAGGGCAGCGGCGTTTGCCCTCAAAGTGGCTGCCGGCCCCGTGCAGCGTCCTCAAGAGGGAGGGTGGATTGCGTTCCGCCTGTTCCCGCAGGGGATCCCAGACATCGACCGGTTCTTTGACCAACTCCTTGCTCTGTTGGCGGCGATCCAAGCTGCTATCCAGGGTCTCGCGGACCTCATCAACAAGTACATCGAAATGCTCCAAAGTCGCATTCTGGAGCTTCAAGCCTTCCTCAATCGCATCAACAACATCATCCAGCAACTTCTCAGCTTGTTCATCTCCCTCCCCCCGACCTCTGGGCTCGTTGTTGTCGCTGCCGGCACCGACGGGGTGTTGAGTTCTCTCGTCAACGCAGACAACAAGCCTTTCGATCCGCCGGAGACCATCGGCGGAGGCGTGGTCCTTCTTGCGGGCGGCCTTCCTACCATTGCCCTGGAACTGTTCCAGGCTCTCTTCTCATCGAGCGACTAGATGTCTTTCACGTACCTAGGTGTTTTCCGACAGACCCAGTGGAAGTTCTTTCGCTCGTTCGTTCTGAAGGAGCGGTCGAGTGCGGACGCCCGGATGGCGATCATCAATGCTGAACTCAACCGGATCGGTAAGGTTTCGGTGAGTTACCGCAGTACATCGGTAGCCGTGCGAACTGCGGATGGGACCGTTGTCCAAGAACCCAAAGTCACTGAACAGCGCGACGCGATCAGCGTCAGTGCAGGTTCCTCTCTGGAGAAACTTCTTCAGGCATACATTGCTTTCGGAGGGAACCCGACCGACATCTCCTTGTTCTTGCAACCTGATTCCATCGTGTTCACAGGTGGAGAAGACCCGGATGACGACCCGGATGACGACCCCAACGTCATTGCTACGGAGGACCACATCCCCGGAACGATGTCGAGGTATCCGTACAACGGGGTCATCGCCGAAGTGAGCACACCAGGGTACGGTGCTGGTGGTCGCAACCCGATGGGACTGAACACTTTTAGTCGAGATCCTTACCGTCGAGTCGGTCGAGATATTGATCTGAGCGACGCCAGTTCCACCATCGTGGTGAAAATGGACTATGCCCGGCGTTGGACCGCACAGGCCATCCAAGAGAAGCGCAACCTGATGGAGCAGCGCATCCTCAAATTGATGGATTTGCGCGAGCAACTCATGGAGGAGAAAAACGAAATTCTCGTGCAGTCCATTGGTGGGACAGTAAGCTCGATCCCGGACCTCCCGGACCCCGGTCAGTTCCACCGGGGGCTTCATTTGGCGCGAATCGTCGAAACGCTGGATAGCGTTTTTTACGTCAAAACGGATGGGGTGCCGGATCTCAACTCCGTCAATCTCGGGACGGGATCGGAGCCTACGGGCCTTTCCATGTACGACACCCTGTTCCCCGATGACCCCGACGACGACATCTTTTCGACTGCATAGAAAGCCTATACCCCCGCGTACTTGAGGCCATGAGTTTCGACTTTCAACTGGGATGGGCATGTCGCCATCTGACTATCGAGGAGGTAACTCCCCTCGGAAGTGACAGGAGGAGTCTGCAAACTCGCCAACCCATCTCTTCAGCCAATCAGGTGCGGATTACGGCCAACAACAACGTCAACATCCCTCGTGAGGGGCGGTTTTCGGCCGCATCGTTGAGTTCTTCCTCATCTGGCCCCTACAACATCAACAAGTGCGCCACGACCATCACCATTGGGAACCGCACGCAGACGTTGGAGAATTACGCGCTTCCCATCGGTTTGCGGGTGCCCGCTGACCGAATCGTGACTCTGCTGACTTCGGCGTTTCGTGCAAACGGGGTCTCCATCCTTGTTGAAAGCCGGAACGGGGTCCTGGTGTTCACGGACGAGTCCGAACTCGGGCCTTCTTCACAGCTTCAAGTGCGCGGAGAAGCCGCGAAATCCTTGGGACTCACGTTTCAAACCAGAGCGCGAGGACGCAAGGTCTACCCGGCATGGGGGATGGCAGAGAAAGCAACCGTCACCAACTTGGTGAACATCGCAGATCTCAAAGTCGTCACGGTTCGCTTCCCTCAATTCGTCGAGCCCATCAAAGGCAACCCTGTCTTCAAGGTTTCGTATGTCACATACCTCCAACGGTGCCGTCGCTGTCGGGGGACTGGGATCGAAAATGACATTCGCTTGGCGACGAGCGGGGAGCCTCTCGTCGTTCGCAACGAAGACCTGCTCAACCAAGCTGCCCTCAAAATGGTCATCACTCGGAAAGGGTCCAACCCCTTCCACCCCAACATTGGATCGACGATCCTCGACCGAATCGGGTTCAAAGCCGTCGGCGCCGTGCAGATGTCGATCAACGAGGATGTCACTCGGGCCGTCACCTTTTTCCAACGCCTTCAGACGGTTCAGTCCAAGGTTCAGGAGCTTTCTCTCAAGGAGAGGCTGTACGCCATCTTGTCCGTGACCACCAATCCGGCCGTGGATGATCCGACGGTTTTCCAGACCAACATCATTGCCCAGAACGCATCGGGCGAGCCTGTGTTCATCAGTACCGTTTTCGCGGCTCCGGGAGCAGCGGCTCTTGTCGGAACCAACGGTCTTTCTCTGGGGCTTGCACCACTCGGGATTCCAGGGTTTTAGCGTATGGCTTCCACACCAAAAGTATACGGACCCGACGGCGTACTCCGCGAGATCACGGTGTACTCGACGACGATCCCCAACCAGTTCTACAAAGGGGTGATCGACAACGACACCGTGGACTTGGAGATCAGTATTCGTGGAGGCGCGTTCGTCTCGGACCCTGACTTCATCGTCTTTGAAGGCACCACGTTCCAAATCCCCAATGCGGTTGCGTTCCCGGATGGCCTCGATTTGGCTGCCGGTCAGAACGTCATTCGTGTCCGGGCAATCTCCTTTTCCGGCGCTGTGTCGAACTCGGCCGAGATTCGGGCCACCCTGGTTCAAGAGTCGGACATCGGAACGATTGCTTCTACCCCGACCAACATCTCCATTGAGAGGTTTGATCAGTCCGTCGAAATGCGGGCCGAAGGGATCGACGATCCTAACTTCCGTGGCATGAACTTCTACGCCTCCCAGTTCAGTGGGGGAGGGGCGACAGGGTATCAGCGCGTCAACATCAATGTGGTGGCGGATGCGGACCCTGAGTTTGATGCGGCCCCACTTGCGTCGTTCCAGTCGGACAACACGATTGCGCGAAACCCTGATGGCTCCGTGGCGGCGGATCCGTTGTATGTGCAGATCGAAGAGACCCAGACCAAGGGTGGAGACACCATTGAACGTCTGGAAGATGTCACTTTGACGCCCGCGCTAGCGGCAGCCATCACGGAGAACGAGCAGGCCAACCTTCTCAAGACGGATTACGTCAAACGATTTGAGGTGCCAGAAGGCACGACGAGCATTCGTAGCTCGTACCTTTTGGAGACGTTGGTTGAGCGCCGCTTCTACTTGTTCCGACACAACCGTCAGGCGGGGCAGAACAACACTCCGGCTACCGTTCCCATTGGCGCGTTCGCTAGCCTCCCGGCAGAGGCTCCGCTTTTCTACGTCGTGCGGTCGGTGTTCTACGATGCTGAGAACCAGACTGAGGTGGAGTCCCCGAACTCCATTGAGGTAGTGGGCTCTCCGGTTGTCGTGACCTTGGCTGTGGGCGCGTTCCCAACCGTCTCGCAGCTTCAGATTCAACAGAACGCAATCTCCGACATCATGCGGACGACCCCGGAGATTGCTCTCCAACCGGGTGCCGTCATCCGGGACGTGTTCGTTGATCCTTTCTCCAATGAAGCGGTGCGTCTCCGTTTCTTGGTGGACTTCCTTCACCGTTCCCAGTCCTTCGACACACTTTTGGCGATTGACGGTGTGACCGCGAACGGGAACCCCGTACCTGTCACCCAGTCTGCATACAAGACGGCGCTTCAAGCAGCGTTCCAGCTATCCCGCCCGGAAGATGTCCAGTTCGTCATCGACCAGTCGTTCGATCAACTTGCCGCTCGCAACGGTGACAAACGGAAGTCTGGGAAAAAGGCTCGGGGCATCGAGACGTTCTTTACACGAACGACGCCCACTCGGACATTCACGATCAACCTTGGAACCCAGGTTGCCAGTGGGAGCACTGTTTTCCTGACCGCACAGGATGCTCAGATCCCACTGGAGAACGCGGCAGCTTTCTTCAATCCGACCACGGGGCTGTATTCGATTGATGTAATCATCGAAGCCCAGACGGCCGGCACCATCGGAAACGTGAGTCGAGGGCAGATCAACACCCTCGTGAGCAACGTCCCAGGGCTGTCTGTCACCAACCAGAACCGCACTTTCGGTGGGGAGAACACCGAGACGAACCTGCAACTGGCAACCCGCTCCAGAGGATCCCTCTCGTCGGTGGATACCGGCACTGAGCAAGGGATTCGTCAAGATGCGGCGGACCAGCCGGGCGTTGAGGAAGCAGTTGTTGTCGAAGCCGGCAGCCCTCTGATGCAGCGGGACTTTGATCCAACGAACTCGGTGCATGTCGGAGGCAAAGCCGATGTTTGGATTCGGGGGACCGCAGAAGCCACCGTCACCGACACTTTTGCGTTCGTTTTCCAAGAAGCCTTCGACATTCAATTCCAGATCATTGGGAATCCTCTACAACAGATTTTCCGATCACTTGATCCGTCACTTTCGGTGGAGAACCCCATCGCGGGGATGTTGAACTTCCCCTCCCTGGGGCTTGGTCTCCGAAATGCCTCGTCCGGCGCCTTCTTCAACTTGAATGGGGTTGTGATTCTGGATTACCGCACGATCCAACTTTCTGCCGCCCAGCCTCCCGTGGCTATGGGCGATGTGGTGTTGGGGGACTACACCTACACGATCAGTCGTGATTTTGTTCTTCCGCGACAGCCGGTAGGGACAGTGTTGTCTGTTGTCGGACAAGTTTCTGGACAACTGAGTGCGGAGTCTGTGGAACTGTTCCGCGTATCGGATCCCCTTGAGCTTGGACGCAGTGCTCAAGCTGGAGCGTTCATTCGCATTACGCCCGTCGATGGAGTTCCGTCGGGGAGTTTGATTCCCGTTACGGGGGAGCCGCACACCATCATCGGTGAGTTCGACGAGACCTTGAACAACTTGGGGGTCAGCACACTCACCATCCAGGTATTCAACAGCACTCGGACTATCGAGTACCGGGGTCCGACCGATCCCAGCGGGATCAGCGATTACACGATCATCCCGGGGGACCAAACCATCGCAACCGCGATTCGACGAATCCCTGGTGGGAACATCACGTCGGGTCAAATCCTCTCTATCGACTACTCCTACAACGAGAACTTCGTTGTCACGTACACGACCAATCTTGTTGTTGTGACCGTTCAGAACGCCCTCGTCCAGATGAAGGGTGTCACCTACGACATTCTGACCAAGGAAGCGGTCGCAACCCCGTTGGACATCTCGGCTACGGTGCTCAAACAAACGGGCGTGCAAACCAACCAAGTTCAGCGATCCGTGCAGACCAATTTGGAGTCCTTTTTGCGAGGGCTCCCGATGGGATCGTCTGTGCGGCAGTCAGACATCATCGGGGTCATCGAAAACACCTCCGGTGTTTCTTTCGTCGAAATCCCCCTCACCAATCTGGCACGCGACGCAGGCACCACCATCATCCGCGAACCCTTGACGACAACACAGAAAGGGGATGTTTCCATCCTCCTTGGGACAGCCGAAGTCCCGTACTCCTCCTCGACCGTCAATGTGTGGCTGATTGAGGACGAGTTGAACTCCTCTACCTCAACAGGAGGAGGCGCTCCTAACGAGTACCGTGCTGTCTACCAAGACGAGAAGGCGATGACCCTGCAACTTGCAGACCCGGTGTCTTTGCAGTCGGCTCCGGGCAAGGCATACATCATTGGCGATGAAGGGCTCAACATCCCTGGGTTCTCGGATGATGAGACACTCAGCGTTCAGTTCCCAAGAGCAACAACTGTGGAACTGGCAGTGGAGCGTCAGAAGATCACGCAGAACCGCATCCTGGTGTCGTTGTCCCTGGACACCAATCCTCTGGCCCACGATTACACGGTAACGTACCTCGTTTCTTCAGCCAACGAAGGCCCCCGCAACATCACGGGGTATGTCCTTGAGTATTTCACGCTCGGTGATCTCGTCCTGACGATTACGGAGGAAGGCTAATGTCGAAAGACAAAGAGCCCAAAAAGCCATACCTCCCAGATTCCATTCAACAGAATCCGGCGCCGGTGCCCTTGCGAGGGCAAGACACCTCTACGACGAAACAAAACATCGTAGACAAGATTCTGACGACGTTCCGCCAGGTGCTTGCGTCCAACTACGTTGCTCAGATCCCCGGCCCCTACTACTACCTCCAGTTCCAAGCCGCTGCCGAAACGATGGCAGACATCCAGATTCTTCTGACCGAGGTTTCTGTCGATTCGGATGTGGATTTCACGAGGCCGGAGTTCCTTTGGCAGATGATCGGGACACTCGTTTTCCCGGATGTCTCCGATGACCGGTTCCCAATCATCGACGGAGACCTGACGTTCCGTTGTTTTTTGAAGCGCATGATCGAGTTGTTGCTTCAAGGCGCGACGCTGGAGACCCAGGAGGAAGGGCTTGAGCTTCTGACCGAGGCCCAGGTCATCGTGCTGGAGAAGGTAGCTTTCCAATACGATCCCAACACGGCCTGGGGTTTCAACGACCAGCATACGTTTGAGATCAACATCCTTGACAAGACAACCTGGACCGACCCAGAGACCGGCGAACTCATCGAGGGGGACTACGGTACAGGGTTCCCTTTCGACCCTATCCTTCTCCAGTTCAACAACAAGTTGATCCTGCGGGCACTGAAGCCGGCGAAAGCCCTGTACGACTACCGGCATCTGTTCAAGGACAACTTCGGTCAACTGTTTGCCGATTCGCCGTTCCTTGAGTTAGAGCCTTGGTACTACGAGGACTTTCGCAAGTTCTGCGCTGGCATGAAAGAGATCCAAAGCAGTGCTGGGGAGACCCTCGCCGCGCCGGACCTCATCTGGTTCACCGATGTCACCGTGGATTTCCGTTCCCTGTGTCCTGGCACGATGCTGGAGATCTTTGACGGACCCAACACATCACCGACGAATGGTGGCAACGACCCCTATCGTCTGGGGATCCACCGGGTTGTCGCTGTGTTTCGGATGCCAGCCGGCGCGGATGCAACCCCGAGGGCATATACGACAAGTCCGACGGGGCTTTCGGGACAAGTGACTATTGGGGAAGACGGCAAATTGGATGATCCAAACCAGGATTTCTCCAATGCCGTCGAAGGCGAAGTTCTCACAATGACGGCGGGCCCCAACGCTGGCAGCTATCGCCTAGATGTCCTGTTGGGGGCCAACGGAGGGCCAATCTCCCAAGTTCCGGCAGGTTCGGGGGTCACGGGTGTGCAAGTCGCGCCCTGTCTTCTTCAACTGGGGAGCCGGATGATCCAGCCAACTACAGGGCAGTCCTACCGGGTTTCGGTGGAGCGCCTGGGAATTCGGGTGCCGTTCACGGTGCTTGGAGAGGACGTATCAGCCCAATTCTACCTCTGATTCGGTGGCGGGCCTATAGGTCGTCCAAGAGTAGAACCGCCGAATTCTCGGCCGAGGAACGGAAATGACCGCTCTTATTCAAAGCCTCGTAAACGGCGTCGATCCGGTCGTCGGACAAAGCCGCAACGATCTTCGGGCGGGCGATCTCATCCAACTGAACCATGTCGGTGCTCCGGCCACCAACTACGCATGGTCAATCGCATTTGCGCCGGAGGCCAAAGATGGCACTCCGTCGGCCGCTGTCCTGGCTGGAAACATCGCCGGACCTGGCCCAATCACGTTCATCGTAGACAACGAGGGCCCGTATCTCATCCGTCTCGTCGTTGATGTCGGCCTTCCGACGTTCGACGAGCAGTACGTCCGGCTTCGGTATGAGACGATTTTCGGCGACCTGAAGCTCGTTGCAGCCGGCGAACGGCGTGATGGCACCGGGATCATTCCTGTAGATGTCTCCGCCGAGGGCTGGGCCAACGACCAGAACTTCAACCTTCAACAGCTTCTTTGTCTGATCCAGCATTCGGCATCGAGCGGTCGCATCATCTACGTCGATGCCAACCGTGGCAAAGACTCCAACGACGTACCCAACGATCCAGCCATCGCCGAGGGATTTGCCGACTTCTCCACGGTTGGTGCCGCCATCCTTGCGGCCCAGAGCAATGTCACTTTCAACGGTGGGATGCCTCCGACCTCCGTGCAGCCGATGATCGTAGCCGTCCGGCCCGGACGCTACATCGAGGACATCACTTTCGCTCCTTATGTCCATGTCATCGGATGGCCGCAGACGGGAAGCGCAGGGATTCACCCCGACGCCGACCGCTCCGTGATTCTTCGTTGTGCCAACGTCGCCGGAGCTACCCACACGGCCTCCCTTCCCAATTTGGGGGAGTTCTGCATGATCTCCAACGTCATGTTGGAGAACCTGGGGTCCACCACCACCCCCGCAGTTCAGAAGTCGGGTGCGGGTGATGTCTACTGGCTCAACTCCGTGTTCCTCCAAGAAGGGACAGGGGCACCCAACCAGGGAGCAACTTACGCCGCCCTTCGTGGTGTATCTCGGTTCTACAACTGCCGTTTGATTCAAACGGACACGTTCACGGATACCTCCAGGGTCTTTCTCATTGATCCGGCGCCAGGCAATACGGCTCGGATCGAAGCCGCGGACTCCCACTTTGAAGGGACGAGCTTGGGGTCCGTGGATCCCAACCTCGCCGGAGGTTCGTCGGCATCGTTCACCAACTCTACGTTTGAGCAAGTCGGAACGGGTGCCGGCAACTTTGGTATCCAGACGTGGGGCACCACCACGGATTTCGACGGTGCCACCCTGACCGCTGACACAGGTGGCTCGGTCACGACCATCATCGAAGCCAACCCAACAGGAGGTGCCGTTGCTGTCGGACCCGTGGTTCGCATCCGTCGGAGTGTTCTGGGAGATTCTGGTCCTCCTCTGGCTTACCTCGACATCTCGATTGATGGAACGGGAGCCGGGACCGCAGAACTCCATCTTGGGTCGAGCGAATACGGGACCATCAGTGAGATTGCCCCCGTCACACGCCGCGCCCTGACCCTGGGCACCAGCCTTTTCTACGACAACACCATCACGGGTATTGGCGCCGACAACGTACAGGACGCCATCGACATCATCGGTCTGGCTGCCTTTGCCGCCGTCAGCCTGGATGCAGCCTACAACATCGGCCGCATCATCACGGTTGATGCGGATGCCGTTGAGCTTCACGGCTCTGGGCTCTCCACGCTTCCTCCTCCTCTGGCTCCGTTGACGCCGACAGGAGATGGAGTCCTTCGGGTCTACCAGCAGGTCGAGATTGGTGCGATCAACGATTGGGAGATTCTGGAAGCCTCCAACTGGTTCCAGAACGGCCCGGCCATCCTTGGTGGCAACCTTGTTTGGAACTCGGTCAGCCGTGTCGGATCGGCGATGCACTTGTTCTCGCGTCCGACGCAGAGCCCGGACTTCTTCAACTTCAACCTCCGTGTCGCCGCAGCGGATGGTCTGGGAGACAACCTTGGGGCCGGCTCCGACCAGATGGGCAACGTGTTTGTCCGTGGTGGCGGCTCCCTGTGTGGATCAGGGGCCAACGCACCGGATGGTGGTGATGTTGCCATCATCGCTGGTGGTGTCGATGAGTCCATCGCCATCAGCGGACTTCCAGGCAACATCTGGCTGCACCCAGGCTACTCCCTCACAGGACCGACCTCGGGTGCGGTCAATGTGGTGGACCCCGCTGCGGCCACCTCGGCCACCCTCACGGGCGCCCTTCCGTTCACCGACATCGCGGCCACCCCGGCCGGAACGCTGACTTTCGCCACGGTCGCCGGTCGGGTGGATGTCACCTTTGTAGGTGGTGAGAACTTTGCAGCCCTGACTTCGCTCTTTGCGAGTGGGACGGGCATGAGCCTCTCACATCCTGGTGGCCCCGCGACACCCTTGGTCCTGACCAGCACGGCTCGTGGCCCGGATGCTGAGATCATCCTGGTCGCCGACTCTACGGCGGGGGCACTGACCACCTACTTGAGCGATTGGACAATCGTTGGTGGTGCCGTCTTTGCGGTCGGGACTTACCCCGACTTCGTTTCTCTTACCTCCACAGGGTCCAACATCCTCACGATTGGCACGGGAGCGGGCGCGTTCATCTTGGACGCCACCCTCGGGAAACTCACCGTTCCGGGGTTCATCGATCCCACGGCATTGATTTTCGACGAAGTGGATCTCTCCACGGTGCCCACGGGTGCCAACAAGGGAGCCATTGGGGTTGCAGACGGCTCGGGTGGCACCACCGCCAACGCCCTTTACTACAAGGACGACGCGGGAGTTTTGACCAACCTCCTCCTTGGAGGAGGTGGCGGAGCGCCCGTTGCCGGAACCTACGTCACGACTTCCGTTGAAGGTGGCCTGCCAAACTCGTCCCGTATCTTGGGACTTGCGGGCGAGATTGCGTTCACGCCCGCTGGGTCCGACCTCGTTGCTTCGTTGGTGACGACAGGCGTTACGGCCAACACCTACAACTCGGCCAACGTCACCGTTGACACCAAAGGTCGCATCACGGTGGGGGCGCCCGGCGAGAGATCCGTCTCTCGGCAGATGTTGATTCCCGTCGGAGTCACAATTCCGCCGACCTTCACCGTCGATGAGTACGACTTCTTCAACGGGAACTTCACCCCGACAGCGGTGTGGGTCTACTTGGAGACCGCCTTTACCGGGGTCGCCGCGGCAGATGTGACTTTGGATATTCTGATGCGTGGGGGCGGTGCTGCTCCTGGTGCGCCCGTTTCCATCCTCACGGTGCCTCTCACCAACATCGGGGCACTCCCCCCAACCCAAGGAAGTTTGATCCCAATCACGTCTCCCGGCACGTTGACCGGTCCCGTCGTCACCCAAATTCAGGTGAACTACCAGAACACTGCCCCAACGGGCGGAGGCGGATTGGTCGTAACTCTGGTCGGTACGTTGTAACCCACACCTTTTTGCGCTGTGTATGAGCTACGGTAAAGACCCGTTCGGATTTGGTCCGTATGGCGGCCTCGGTGGGGTCCTGGTCCCACCCCCCAACCCTCCCAACGGAGGGTATGGAGGCGCGCCCTACGGGTACGGTTCCTATGGATCGCTCGGGGGTTTTGGATCACCGGCCTCGGCAGTCACAGGAGGCTACGGTGGATGTGCTTACGGTACTGGCCCCTATGGCTGTATTGGGCTCGACAACCCGCCTGAAGTCATCTCGGCGGTGTCCATCACGGGCTACATCATCGAGGTCTTCTTCTCCAATGAGATGTCCCCCGACGCCGACCTCTTCGACCCGGCCTCATACACGCTGGTCGATCTCGTTGGTGCGGCACCCGCCACGGTCTTGAGTGTTGAGGAAGGTGTCCCTGGTGTTTGGGGGCCCACTTCCGTTCTTCTTCATCACAC
>Ga0307376_10004827_pt1 | contig 12264 bp, 9 predicted proteins | sample TR2MG_FD_202536 | JGI IMG/M metagenome (GOLD analysis project Ga0307376, IMG submission 202536) | Soil microbial communities from Risofladan, Vaasa, Finland - TR-2 | ecosystem: Environmental > Terrestrial > Soil > Coastal area > Acid sulfate soil | place: Finland: Risofladan, Vaasa | collected... | reverse complement strand
GGCACGCCAATAATCTAGCAGGTCTCTCATCGTCTTTTCAAATGGTATAGTTGGTTTCCATCCAGTTTGTCCCCGGAATTTTTCTGTCGAAGGTATTTGTAAGGTAACATCAGAGGGTCTTAGTAGTTTAGCATCAACTTCCACTTTTATTTTTTTACCAACGGGAGATAATTCAAGCAAGGTATTTAGCATGTCTCCTACCTTCTTGGTTGTTTCACCACCTATGTTGTAAACCTCCCCCGGAACACCTTTTTCTAAGGCCAACCAATAGGCGTTTACTATATCCCTCACGTCCATAAAAGTCCGCACGGAATCCAAATTACCCACGTATATAACAGGTTCTTTCTTTCCTGCTTCTATCTCTGCAATCTGTTTGGCAAAAGACGATTCGGCAAATACGGCACCACGCCTCGGTCCTGTGTGGGTGAATGCTCTTGTCCTGATGGTTTGGAGCTTGTATGACTTGAAATACTGATAACTCAATAAGTCCTCACCCACCTTGCTCACAGCATACGGGCTTTGGGGTCTCAGGGGGTTGTTCTCGTTAATTGGTATTTCATTTTCATACACCTGGCCATACACCTCTGAAGAGCTACAGATATGTATAAGGGGGTTAATACCAACACGCCTTACAGCTTCAAGCAAATTTAAGGTACCAATTATGTTGGTCTCAAGAGTATCACGGGGAGCGGTATAGCTGCTTTGCACATAAGATTGGGCTGCCAGGTGGAAGATTCTTTCAGGCTTTATTCCCTGAATTGCCAATACAACGGAATTTTCATCTCTCAGGTCACAATCAATCAATTTTACTTTATCCGCAATTCCACTGAGATTATCCAGAGGACTACGCCATCGCTTGATGCCGTAGACCTGAACATTGTCTTTTTTAAGGCAATACTCTGCTAGATGGCTGCCGACGAATCCAGTGATACCAGTAATTAAGATTCTCATATTACCTCCTTATTAGGAGCATCAGTTTAAGCGATTATTCTCAGTAGTTCTCTCCTTGCTATTTCCTCCGAAAAATGCTCTCTTGTAAACATCATACAGTTCTCAGACAGCCTTTCCCATAGTATCTGATCTGTATAGAGTCTGACAACTGCCCTTGCGAAGCTTACTGGATCTTCTGCTTGTAAAACATCAACCTCTGGTGTCAGCCCCATGCCTTCCGTGCCTATGCTGGTAGAAACACAAGGAATGCCATATTGAAAGCCAGTCACAATCTTTCCCTTGACTCCTGACCCATACCTTAATGGTGCTACCATCACTCGTATCCACTCAAAATACTCTGATAAATCCTCAACGAATCCTGGCAACTCCACAGATGGGTCGCTGGCTAGTTTATCAAACTCTGCCCGTTCCTTCAGGGCATCTCTGAGGTACTCCCCAATCACAATAAACTTAACATCGGGCAGCTCACGCTGTATCAAAGGAAATATCTCAGAATGGAAATAGTAAGTCGCATCCACATTAGGCAAATGGGCACTCCCGATGAATACCAAATCACGTCGCTCTCTAAAAGGATGCTTGCAACCATACACCTCGCGAATCAGCGGAATATGATAAATTCTCTTAATGCCGTATTCGCGCTCGAGCAATTCCTTCTCATCTGTGCTTACAACGATTGTCGCGTCAGACTGTTCCATAATGCCAAGCTCGCGCTCCCTGGTTCGTTTAGCCTGTTCCAGCATGGCAGAAGACTTTTCCACTTCAGCCTGTCGCATCTCGCGAAGGAAATGTACATCGACAGTATTAAAGATATACCGTGCATTTGGACAATATCGCCGTATCAGACTATTAAAGGACATCGCCTGATATACCCGGGCCACGAACACGTGTGAGAAGCTGTTGCCGTGCTCAGCAAGATAGCGTTCGATGTCGACGTACGGTTGGTAAAGGCATTGCACGCCAATCCTTTGTATCATTGGTGTATACTTGGGGACAAACGCTGGTGTGTGTTCGCCATAGAACATAACATCGTAACCGGCTTCAATAAGAAAACGCATGTACCAGAAGGCATCGACGCTACCAGCACCACGGTCGGGTACTGGTACTATTGCGTCTATATACAGCACACGCTTATGATTATAATTTGGGGTTGTCCGGAAATTCTCTACGCTAGCGTAAGAGCATTGTTGTAGAACACTCTGCCACTTATCTACGAATATTCTCCTGTTACGGGCTATTAAATCAGCAGATCGCTCTCTGCTATATGACACTGCTTCATAGTGTGTAACCTTTGACAGCGGCTGCACAAACACTCTCTTACCTAGCTCCCGAAGTTTAAAGGCAAAGTCAACATCCTCGAAATAGGCAGGGGCGTAGACAGTGCTAAGACCACCTACTTTGTGGAACTCTTTTCTTCTCACCAGGATGCTCGCCGCAGAGCAGAAGTCGACCTCGCGAAAATATGAGAATTCGGGATGGAGCAGGTCTTCAAACCGTCCCAAAGGTACTGCGCATCCATCTTGACACATAAGGCACCCGCTCTCCTGCAGTCGTCCGTCAGGATATATCAACTGAGAGCCAACCAGACCAATATCTGGCTGAGAAGACATCACAGCAAGCAACTCATCCATCCAACCAGGGTGTACCAGTGTATCATTGTTGAGAATGAGTAGATACTCACCGCGAGCTACCTCTGCCCCACAGTTAACACTCCCCGCAAACCCCAGGTTAGTCGCGTTCTGTACAACTTGGATTCCTCCGATTGTCTTAAGGACCTCTTGCGTGTCGTCGGTTGAACAATCATCCACCACGATTACCTCAAACTCTACGTCAGGGCGATTTTCGTAAATGGAATACAAACAAGCATAGGTGTACTTGGACTTGTTGTGGATAGGAATGATGACACTTACAGCAGGCGATGGTGCATCCGGGAAATTAAAAGGTTCTCGTTTTGAAGCATTGTAAAACCCAGGGTGGGGACTCGGCTGTTTATAAGCGGGCGCCCTCTCTTGCAGCTGCTTCCACTGTCTATAGCTGCCAACATTCTGGAAGAATCTCCCACCGTACTTCATAACAAAACGCACTAACTTTGCCTTAGAGCTCATGCTAATAGGCAACCGGGAGTAAACGACCCTTCCCGTCTGCCACACTACTGATGGGAACCAGATCCTGACTTTCTTTAAGAAGATGCGCCAGCCTTCGTTTAAGATGACTCTGATGCCGGTGAGCCCAAGCTCGTAATAATAGCGGCGGCGGGTGCCCGAGCGCAGCAGCCTTTCGATTACTCTCTTGTAGCGGTTTACAAGCTGCATGGGTATGCTTCGCTGAATTTGTTGCATCTGGTATTCCAGGCTATGTATCTGGGCGACCTTTTCCTGGAGGCTTGCTTCAAGAGAGCTTATCTGGGCATCTCTGGTTTGCAGCTCGGCTCCTAGTCTTTCATAATCATTGAAGAATGCGTTGGAGGCATCTGTCAACCAGCTATCAGTGACGGATAAGAGTGGCTCCAATTTAGCATCTGATGCTATAGCTATGAGGTAAACAGGCTCCTTCTTGTCTCTTTCCGTGAAATAAAATTCCGTGTCTCCCTTCTTGATAACTGCCTCTATATAACCGCGGGATTTGTGCTGGTGGATACTCCACATATTTGAGCCGGCGTAAACTCGTTGACCAAATATACGCAAATGCTTGAAGTATCGCCTCAATAAACTGCTGAATTCCTCAAAATAGAGTTCTTTTACGTGGAAGGGATTATGATAATCAGGCGCATCTGTGTAGGCCGCCTTATTGGGCGTTGAAACTATGAATAAGCCATCATCCTTCAGCAACCGTTTTGCTTCCGAAAGCAGCTTATCATGCTCTGCTATATGCTCAATACCCTCGAAGCAGACAGCTACATCAAACTTCTTCTCACCCTCTATAGGTACGGCGAGCATAGAACCTTCTATAAACTCCAGATTATCTTTTATGTACCTGCTTCTGGCGTGTTGTACAGTTGTTTTATCAATTTCCACGCCAGCAACGTATTCGGCTTCTCTGGCTAACATATATGTGCCGTAGCCTTCGCCACAGCCAAGGTCCAAGACCTTTTTGCCCTTAACAAAGTGAGCAGCAAAAGTATACCTGTGGAGGTGCTCATAATGCATCTGCGCCCCCTCCATCCAGGGCAAAAACCTCTCGCCTGTCCATTCAAGCATTTCTTTTTGCCTTTCCCAGTCGCGAATTGGCATATAATGAATATAAACTACTTCATTGATATATGATACCTTGGCTCCTGCTTCTATTACTCTTCGACAAAGGTTCCAGTCACCTGGCTCCCAGGTGGCCGTAGCATCAGTATTGAACTTGATATTCTTATACTTCGAACTGTAAATAAGAGAAGCTCCGCCGATATGACCGTGCTCCGGAGGATATCTCCCGATTATTACTTGTTCACCATTTGGTCTTATTGCCAAAATGTTTCCATACACGAAATCATATCCCATGAGTGCTCTTCGCAGCAGTAACTCATTATGGTTGGGCGTAAATTCGTCATCATCGTCCAAATGAGTAATCCACTCCCCTTGAGCTACCTCAAGGCCTTTATTGCGCGGTAGGGCCCCAGCTACTCGCCATCTAGCATGCAGGTCATCAGGTAGCGGAGCTCTATCTGCGAGCTCTACGAATCTTATTCTCGGGTCTTTCATTGCCTGAACCCTGTCTTTTGTATCATCCGTGCACCCATCGGCAACAACGATTAGCTCGAAGTTCTGATAGGTCTGATTCAATACTGACGGGATCGCTCTAGTAGTTAGCAGTTCAGCGCGATTGTACGTTGCTATTATTACAGAAACCAATGGGTTTTCTGCCGACTTGTACTCTTTCATTCTAGATCAGTTCTATCCAGTCCTCCTCGCTCAGTTTGCGGATTGATTTGGCGGTCTCTTTACTTGTTAACTACGATTATTTTCTAAAATCTCTTATTATGTCGCAAATTTTTTCCACAGCAGAAAGAGGCAGCTCACCATATAGCGGTAAGCACAGGACTTCATCGACCACCTTTTTCGCCACAGGTAAATTAGCCGGGCTGGCAGAGGGAAGATTTCTGTAACAGGGATAGTCACTGCATAATGGATAAAAATATTTTCGAGCATATACGTTGTATTCCCTCAACCTTTTGTAGACCTCGTCCCTTGGGATGCCGAATCTCTCGTGCTCAATTCGGATGACAAAATATTGATAGCTGTTTCTAACATTTTCTGAGAGTTCATTTAAGCTGATTCCCTCAATATCACGTAAGCAGTGTGTATATGTGTCAACAATACGCTTTCTTTTCTCTCTCTCGGCTTTAAGATATCTCAAATTAATCAGCCCTAACGCCGCTTGTATTTCATTCATCTTACCATTGATGCCGGGCATCACTACTTCATCCTCATTCTTAATGCCAAAATTCTTGAGAAGGTCTATGCACCGCTTCAATTCCGTGTCTTTACAGGTGAGAGCGCCACCTTCTGCCGTATGGAACAATTTTGTAGCATGGAAGCTGAACATGGATATATCTCCGAAATTGCCAATGCCTGTACCATCGACCTCGGTATCAAACGCATGTGCAGCGTCGTAAATGATTTTTAACCCGTAGCGGTTAGCGATTGCCTGAATCTTTTCAATATGGCAAGGTATACCAAAGACATGAACTCCTAAGATTGCTGTAGTCTTTGGGGTGACCATTCGTTCAATTTTATCCGGGTTGATAGTCATTGACCTCTCATCGATATCACAAAAAACGGGAGTTATACCGTTCCAGAATAATGCGTGTGGCGTGGCGGGAAAAGTAAATGGCGTCGTTATTACTTCGTCTTTCAACCCCAAACCATTAATTGCAACCAGTAACGCTATGGTACCATTGTTAAATAAAGAAACATTAGGGACCTTTAACCACTGGCGAATTGCCTCTTCGAATATTTGGTGCTCAGGCCCATTATTTGAAAGCCATTTGGATGCCCAGATTTTTTCCAGTTCATGGTAGATTTCCTTTAGGTCCGGAAGCAATGGGCGGGTTACATAAATAGGTTCGTCAAATGGTTGCATCAATTACTCCCTCCAAAGGAAAGACTTGATACCTTTTCTATCGCTCAACCAATAAAGCTTTTTCATGTATTGACCAGCGGTTTTATTTATAAAAGTTTTTTTCACTCTGATAGATCCAGCTTTCTTACTTGCTTCGCAGAAATGCCAACAAGCAGTGTGTCTTTGAATAGGTTGCTATTTGTATTGTTCATGAAGCCTCTTCTCCATTTCCTACATTTCACACTGGTTTCTCTGCTACAACAGTATAGTGTATAGGCATTAATGGGCGGTCTGGTGTATCGAGTGCGTTCAATTCCAAAATATTGAAGCCGCTTAACAGAACCTGCAAACCATGCTCGGTAAAACGCCAGCAATCAGGAAGTGGACCGTGTATACGGAAGTTAAATGGAACAGTAAGAAAAAGCCTGCCGCCCGGTTTCAGAATTCGCCGGATTTCAGCCACTGCGTTAAAAGGTTGGAGCGTATGTTCCAACACTTCTGTACACACGACGTAATCGTATACTTCGTCGGCCAAGAAATCATTATGTGTGCAAATATCACCAATGTATGTGCAACCTGAATTAGGATCAATATCAAATGTTTCAACAATGGTCATATCGGGAAAAAATGGCCTCGCACCTTCGTGTACCTGAGGTGCAATATCCAGTAATCGTCCTGGTTTATCCGCATAGACTGAAGCGGCCCGTTTAATAAAATTCACAACATTACTCCGGAGAATCTTTAGATGTTCTATATCTATTTGACTGACAATAATTTCCGGCAAGCTATTTCCTCTCATCGCTCAGCATTTCGAGCATGCTGCAATCGAAGGTTACAATCCCCGTTTTTTTACTCACGTCCAGCCGCTCACTGAAGCTATCATCAATTAAAATGGCATCGTTCTCACGTATATAATCCGCTTTTCTGGCGGAGGGTTCCATATGGATAATTTCATCGAAAATACCCAACAGGCGGTGTTGTTTAAGCGTCTGCTCTATATTTGACGCGTGTTTAGTAATCAATATGATGCGAATTTTATTGTTGACACACTGGTATAAATACTTTACAAGATTCAAATTGACAGCACCATTCACTATAAGGGTATCATCAAGGTCAACATATACGACTCTATAGGTCAAGTTGTGTCTGTAGCGGTTCACCAGCGCACGGTCTATTTGTACGTCCACATCGTTCAACAGGATTTTAACAGGTATACGTTCTTGTTCATAAATGCTCAGCAGTGGGAAATTGATACCCAAGACTCGATACAAAGCCATGGTTCCGGCAATGCGGGCCCCGATTTCTAAGAGCTTATGTACACCCTGGTGATCTTTCTTAACCTGAAAAAACCACGCACCATGAAACTTCAACTTGCTGGATATTGTTTGAGCATATTCCAAGAATATATCATCATGTACAATACTACTATTCATTGATATACCACTTCTGATGCGGATTCTTTGCCTAGCACCGCAAAACAAAAGTCCGGCGTCACGGTCTGAAAAGCAATCTACCGTATATTCATCACCGGGGAGGTATTCTGATATAATATATCGACTATTTTCATCTTGTAAATATGCGAACTGCTCCTTTTTATAGACAATATATGTATCCTGAGAACCCTGTCCCTTATCCGGCTTTACGAATACAGGATATTGATCAATTTCCTGAACGTTATCGTACATTTTTGGTACGGGGATAATATTTTCGAATAGAGAATAGGTTTGTGCTTTAGACCTGGAAATCAAGCAGGTTTCCAGAGGCGACGATATTATTGGCGCTTTTATAATATTTGCATTCTGACCAACGGCCACAATCACGTCGTCATAGGCAGGGAAAATATAGTCTATATCACATTGAATAACCACTTGATTCAAATTATCGATCCATGCCGGATCATGAATGCTCGGAATCGAGTAGTGCCGCTGGAAAACATAGGGTGCATGATTAGAAACATCGAGCCCTGCCGAGAATAAACGCACATTTTTGCATTGACAAAGCGCCCTGTGAATTTCGAGACCTATTTCTGTTCCGCCGGGAAATACAAGTATATTGTACATTCTCATAAGTAATTAATTTTCAATAGAACTGCAGTATTAGCAGAAATGTCTTTAAGTCGGAAATTATTGTACACCCGTTACTAATGTTTTTCACTTTCAAGCAGCTTAATACGTGGAAGAATCTGGCGCTCATAGCTATAGACCTTCCTCATCTTTGCGGCACCTTTTTTGGCGATGCTGCGGAGCTTGTCAGGTTTTTTATAAAAAGCTTCAATCATGCGAACAATTCTATCTGCGTCGTGAGGGATGATAACAATCTCTTCATTGTCGGTAAAATGGTTGTTGAGCTTGAGTTCGTCAGTGCACAACACAGCCACTTTCCTCAAACCCGCTTCCACGCAGCTTCCTGTAGGGAAGCCATCAAAAGCCCCCCTTGATAATGCGAATGGGATATTGGGAGACAAAATAATATCTTTATCCACATAAAACTTATCAAACCAATCTAATTTTTGCAATCCGTAGAAAATGAGCCTCCCTTCTAATCCATTGATGGGTATATCAGCTTCACTTTCTTGTCAAGTCCTAAAAGTGGTAATTCCGCTAATAACACATTCGATGTCACTTGCTAACTGAGCGATTTCACTCTTATTATTGTTTTTCCAAAAAATTACATAATCATTTTCTAAATCTCTTTTTTTGTATAGCAAACTGTATTTAGAGTTAACGGCATCAAAAGCTGGTTTAACAGAATCCCATGTAATATCATCCATAACCACAAAGCCTTTTTCAGTAAGCAGGGGAAGATACAAATCAATGTCTTTCATAACCATTTCTGTATCATGATTTCCATCTATGTGAATTAAGTCAAAAATGATATTCTTATCCTTAAATTGAGCGATTGCATCTTCCGATTTTTTTTTGATTAGCACACAATGATCATTAAAGCCTTTTTCAAAATTATACCTAGCCACCTCACACCCTATCTCGCTAAGGTCCGTCTTATCTAGGAAATCATCAATTGCTTCTTTTAATTCCTTATTGTCATTTTCACGCGCTAATTCACTATCCCATGGATCTATACCATAAACGATGCCATTAGAGAACCTTTTATGAGCAAGAGCTTGAGGGAAAAGTGAACGCCCCGTATAAACACCGATATCAACAGTTGATTTTAATTTGAAATTTGCTATTAACCACGCCATTATATACGCCTTTTCAAGGCTGCAGCCTCCACCAAAACCAACCTTGATCTCACTTAATAACTCTTTCAGGTCTGTGTATAATTTTCTATCAATGACGTGCACCAGCGAGTTCAGTACCGCTATCCGCGTATCCTTTGTCTGCATTGCAGAGGTAAGCTCGACTATCCGAGCATCCTTTTTCTGTACCGCGGTGGAAAACTCAGCTATCTGGGCATCCTTGGCTGACACAGCAGCCGTAGTGAGTTCAGTAAACGCAACTGAGAGGGCACTGGACAATCTACAATATGCCTGCCTAGGGTGTCTAATAGCACGCATTAGCAAGCCCGCGTATTTCTTCAAAAAAGCCATCTTAATAATTGTACCGCAACCTTGTTTTTTAGTCTGCAGAATCGTTTGTCGTATTCGAGTTAAGGAACTGATTGTAGCTGTCAATTGCAACGACTATGCTCTGACGCTGGTAGGCATACGGCCACATGTTTTATGTGTTTCCTCCCTGCAAGAGCGTCAGATAGTCGTTTATTACTTTTTCTGTATCACCCATGGTAACAATCTGACCCTCGTTCAATAGCATCGACCGCTGGCACAGTTTCTTCACGGCTTCCAGATTATGGGAGACGAAAACTATGGTCTTGCCCTCAGCTTTGAACTGGAGTATTTTGTCCTGGCACTTTTTCTGGAAGGTTTCATCGCCTACGGCAAAGACTTCGTCTATGAGGAAGGTATCGGGGTTGGCATGGATAGCTGTGGAAAAAGCCAACCGCAGGTACATGCCGGAGGAGAAATTTTTCAGCTTCATGTTTTCGAATTTCTTGAGCTCGCCGAAGTCGAAGATGTCATCGTATATGCTGTCCACATGCTTGCGTCTCAGACCCAGGATGGAAGAGTAGATGTAAACGTTCTCCTTAGCTGTGAGTTCCGGCTGAAAGCCAACGCCCAGCTCCAGGAAGGAGGCGACCTTGCCGTTCAGGCTAACCGAGCCGCTATTGGGGTATAAGACATTGGCCAGTATTTTGAGCAGCGTGCTCTTTCCGGAACCATTCCTGCCTATGATGCCAAATGCCTCACCTTTTTTTATCTCAAAGCTGACATCTTTCAGCGCCCAGAACTCTTCATAGTCGAACTGCCTTTTAATCAGGCCGACTATGTTCTGGAAGACTGTGGTCTTTTTTTCGTGGGGGATGCGGAATTTCTTGGAGACGTTATCAACGATGATGGCGCTCATCATATCTCCTCGGCGAAGCGGCGCTGTAATTTGCTGAAGACAAAGCTGCCCACAAGATAGGCAGCGATGGCACAACCGATGACAACCACGACGCTGAACAGTGAAGGTAAATCGCCGGCGATCATCACATCGCGGTATATGACTATAAACTGAGTTACCGGGTTGAGCCGATAATAGGGCATGAGATAATCCGGAACTATGCTCAGGGGATAGATAATGGGTGAGCAGAAAAAGAGGACCTGGGTCACGACCTCCCATATCTGGTTGAGGTCACGGAAGTAAACGAAAAGGGAGGACAGGAGCAGCCCGGCGCCGTAAATAAACCAGAAGTAGATGATGTGAACAAAGGGGAACAGGGGCACGGTGATGGGTAGGTGCCCGAGCAGGATAAATATTATGGGCAGGAGGACTATGAACTCGAGCAGGGAGCTTATGATGTTGGCCAGGGTATTGCTCAAGACCAGTATCTGCCGGGGTATGTAGACCTTGGTCACCAGGCTGGGCTTACCGACGATGGCGCCGAGGGAAGATGTGGTGCCGTTGGCGAAGAACCGCCAGGCCATTATGCCTACCAGCAGGTTTATGGCGAAATTCTCCTCGCGACCGAAGAGATGACTGAAGATAAAGTACAGAACAAGTGCCAGCAGAAGTGGGCTGAGCAGAGACCAGAAAAAGCCGAGGGCGGTATTCTGGTAGCGGTTTTTCAGGTCGACTACGGTCAGGTTCCAGACTAGCTCTCGATATTGCCACATTTTATGGTTTATATTATAGCTGCTCAGAGGCTTTGTGTCATCCAGTTTCTCGTATTAAAGCGGGAATAAATCCTCACCGAATGCCCCATAATTGAGCCCAGGCTAAGTTCCAGTTTAACCGCCGAAACAAAGTGAGGTCAGAGACCTTTCTTAGTGATTGATACTGGTCTCGCCTTTGTTTTGTATTGCTCCGCTCTCGCCACAGGGAAGCCAGGGCATCAAATTTGGCCTTGATATATGACCCGCCCTTGGCCAGACTGTAGACTATTATCATGAGCTCTATTGCCAGGAGAATGGGCAGGCAAGCCAGTAAGGTTAATGGCTTTAGCGTGCTCAATAGCAGACTTTGCCGATTTTTCTCGAGACGAAATAGTTTCTCCGGGTCCATCTTCAGGCTGTATTTATGGAAGACCATGGATTCGGGCAGGCAATATACTTCATAACCCATCAGACGCAGGAGCCAGGAGACGATTACATCGTCATTCCCCATAAAGCACCACCCGGGCGCACCACCCATCTGCTCGAGTAACTGACGCCTGATTAGATAAGAGCAACCGCTAACCCCAGGCACGTTCTCAGGAATGACTGAATTATCGTCCTCCTTGCCCAGGCCGCGGCAAAAGCCCAGGCCAGTGATATGAATATTCAAACCCATGGCATTGATTTTAGTCCGGTCATCAAAAAACAAAACCTTAGGCGTTACGGCTCCTACCTGCGGGTTCTCATCTAAAAAAGCTACCATAGAACCTAGCCAGGTGGGAGCAACTTCAGTGTCTATATTAAGCGGCCCAATGTAGTCACCATTAGCATAACTTAAGCCGCTATTAATGCCACCCGCATAACCTAAATTTTTATCATTAACAACAAATGTTAAGTTAGGGAACTTGTTTTGAGCGTACTCCAAACTCCCATCGCTGGAATTGTTGTCAACGAAAATAACCTCGAAATTCGTATAGCTTTGTTTCAAGACTGATGAAATGCAAGCATCAAGATGCGACATCCCATTATAATTTACTAAAATCACCGATGCTCTCTTTGCCATAGCTTCTTTCAGACAGAATGCATATTAATTATCTCTATTAATAGTATCCAGC
>Ga0307376_10004826_pt1 | contig 12265 bp, 10 predicted proteins | sample TR2MG_FD_202536 | JGI IMG/M metagenome (GOLD analysis project Ga0307376, IMG submission 202536) | Soil microbial communities from Risofladan, Vaasa, Finland - TR-2 | ecosystem: Environmental > Terrestrial > Soil > Coastal area > Acid sulfate soil | place: Finland: Risofladan, Vaasa | collected... | reverse complement strand
CCGCCCGCGTGCTGAAGATGGGGGGCTACCTGCGGATGAGCGCGATGTAGGTGTAGGTGATCTCGCGGCTCTTGCCGGGCTTCAGGTCGAGCTTCCAGGTGAGCTCGTGGACGGGGTTCATGGCCTTGAGGCCGCGGGCGAGGGTGGTGTCTTCGGCCTTCGGGGCGGTCTGCTCGACCTCACCGGACAGCGTCTTGGTGATCTCTATCGAGATGGGCTCATCTTTGAAGTTCGTAAGGCGCAGGGTGCCCTCGATGGTGACGCGGTCGAAGTAGTCTCCATAGAACTTGACGTTTTCGCGATCGCGGCTGACCTCGATCTCGGCCTGCTCGGCCTTGACGCCGACGGCGTGCGTGATTTTGACGACCGTCTCGGCCTTGGGGGCGGTGTAGTGAAGCGTGTCCTGGCCGATAATCTGGCCGTCTTTCGTGAGCTGGGCAGGAGCGGTGGTCCAAGGCGTCGTCGTCTGGTTCGTCATGCGGAGGCTGTGCCAGACGATCTCGGGCTGCTCGGGCTCTTCGCCGCGCTGGGGTCGATAGCGTCCCTCGGCGCCGATGGCGTCAGGAATCTTCCACTCGTAGAACTCGGAGTAGGGGACGCTCTCCGTGAAGAGGGGATAGTAGCCGGTCTCGCCGCGGCCTAGCGTGACTGCCTCGATGGGATAGAAGAAGAGATCGGCGGCGGCCTGGCCTGCGGCCGCGTCGCCGTAGTCGGGCACGGGTGAAGAGCCGCCGCGCATCTCCCCCCCCATGAAGGCGACGTTCTGGGTTATGACGGAGGCGAGCTCGGCGCGGCTGACACCACTGGCGAGGGACTGGAGGAACGAGTTCAGGTCTTGCTTCATGCCGATTGGACTCATGATGTTCGCAAACTCAAGGTTGGGGAAGCCGGTGATGAGGTCGACGGGCGTCTTGGCGAGATCTTCGGCTTCATTGATTATGAGCGCCTTGGCCGTGAGGCGGGCCTGCTTCGGCTCTGTTATGTCGATGAGGTAGCTGGGGGCCCAGGTGAGGCCCCGCGCGAGGTAGCTGACGGAGAGCCAGTCGCCCGCGCTGGGACTGGAGAAGGAGGCCTCCAGCTCGACTCGTTCCACAGACCGCGAAAAGGCCGTGGAGGGCTTGCCCTCGGGGAAGTCGATGCGGGCGATGCGGTAGGGGTTGATGGCGACGATGCCGTCATCGGTTTCGATGAGGGCGAAGTTGCCGGGGCCGGGCGGCGGCATGAGGTCGGAGGGCTGCCCGCCGCCGATTGCGTACGGTTCGGGCCGCCACTGGGGGCGGTTCGGGGCGAAGGCGATGAGCTTGCCCGCGAGAGTGGACTCGGGGTCGTCGCTGAGCCAGATGGCGACGGGGCGGCCGACGTTGCCGCGCAGGAGCTCGACGAGGTCTCTGGCGGGGATCTCTTCCGTTCCGGTGGCCTTCCGGGCGACGGCGCCGAGGAATCCCGATCGACTCGGCGCGGTGACCCAGAAGGTGCCATGCGAGGGGGCCGCGAAGGGGCCGACGAGGGCGGCGCGGTGGTCTTCGGTAAGGGTCCCTTCACGGACGAAGAAGCCAAGGCCGTTCTTGAAGAGGGCGACGCGCTTGAGGCGTGTCTGAACGGGCGCGGGCTTGCCGGGATCGGCGAGGGCGGAGAGGCCCAGCGCCGCAAGGCAGAGGACTGCGAAGAACGAGACAGCGGAGCGTTTCATGTCAGGTCATCCCCCTTTTCCAAGCGTTCAGGTATTAGACCCGCGAGCCGGGTAGATGGTTCCGGAGCTTTGCCGCACGTAGGGGGCTCGCCTTGCGTGTTGGGTGGCGCGGGTGGGACGTGGTAAGGACAAGAACGACGAAGCCCGTGCTCGTTGCGAGGGCGGCGAGGGCGATGCTATACTCGCGTTTCCTGGCGTCAATCGGGGTCTTGGTATGCAGGTGAGGATCGCCGCGAGAATCACAGTATGGGCGCTGCTGGCGCTGGGCTGCATTTCGGCGGCATGGGGGGACACCTTGGTGGTGAGGGGTCACCGCGTGAGATCGCCGGTCAGGTTCGAGGTGGTCGGCGAGGAGGTGTACGTGCCGCTGCTCGATGGCCTCGAGTATCTCGGGGCCTCCCACGAGGTGACGGCGGAAGCCGTGCGGATGGCGACGGCGAGCGGGCACGAGGTCATGGTCTACCGGAAGCGGCCGGAGGGGACGCGGGACGGAGTGCTGCGGGAGATGCCTGGCCCGCCGCGGCAGGTGACGGGTCGGATGCTTCTGCCGGCGCGGGCGGTGGGGTCGCTGCTGGGGTGCGCGGTGCGGTGGGACGAGCCATCCCGGACTGTGTCCATCTATCCCTGGGTGCGGAAGTTCGATCTGAAGATACTGCGAGACCGGTACCGGCTGACGGTGGGGGCGGAGGCGCCGATAACGTACCGGATCGGAGAGCTGAGCGACCCCCCGCGGTTCTTCGTCGATCTGCTCGACATGGACCTGGCCCAGATTCCGTCCGCCTTCGGGATCGAGGGAAGCTATCTGAAGAGCGCGCGGATTCACCAGAACAGCCTCGCACCGGAGCCCGCGGGGGAGGTGACGCGCGTCGTCGTGGAGATGACGGAGCGGCGTCAGTGCCGCATTCGGGAGAGCGAGGACAAGTGCAGGCTGGAGATCGACTTCCCGCTGCCGGAGGCGAGAGAGGTGCCGCCGGACGTTTCGCCGGTGATCGTGACCGGTGTGAAGTTCGAGCGGACGTCATCGCGGGTGGCGGCGGTGAAGCTGGCGGTGTTCGGGACGGCCTACTGCACCTCGGTGAACATGTACGACCCGATGGTTATCGGCGTCGATATCGCCAACGCCCAGAACCAGATACGGGGGCCGATGCCGGAGGTCGTCGATCCAGTGGTGGAGTCGGTATCCATCGAGCCGGCGCCGGGGCGGCCGGGGACGGAGCGGGTGGTCATCGCCCTGAAGAGGCCGACGGGACACGGGGTGGTGGTGGAGGAGGGAGAGGTTCGGATCCTGCTGGGCCGGTTCGAGCTGGCGGAGCTGAAGGTGGTGATCGACGCGGGGCATGGAGGGCACGACACCGGGGCGATCGGTCGATCCGGCTTGCAGGAGAAGCCGCTCAACCTGGACATCGCGCGCCGCGTCTACGGCCACCTGAAGGCGATGGGAGTGGATGCTCGCCTGACGCGCGTGGACGACAACCCCGTCCGCCCGTGGAGGCGCGGCAATCGAGAGGAGCAGCGGGCGGAGCTGCTGACGCGGTGTAAGATCGCCAACGAGATGGGGGCGGACCTCTTCGTGTCGATCCATGCCAACGCGCGCCGCAGCAATCCGATGGAGCACCGGGGGACGGAGACGTACTACCGGAAGGCCGACAGCTTCGCCTTCGGCCGCGTCATGCAGCGGGAGCTGGTGAAGGCCGTGGGGCTTCCGGACGGGGGAGTGATACGGCACCCGAAGTCGATCATCGTGCTCTCGTACACGGAGATGCCGTCGGTGCTGGTCGAGGTGGGGTATCTGAGCCATCCGGTGGACGAGGCGGCGCTGGCGATGGAGGAGACTCGCGAGCGGGCGGCACGGGGGATCGTGAACGGGATTCGGGGGTATGTCGAGCAGGGCGGGCTGCTGGAGCGGCTGGCGGAGAGGGAGCGAGAGGCGGCGCGGGCCACGGCGGCGGCCGAGGCGGGCGGGGCCGATTAGCTCGGGCGCAGGGCCTCTACGAGCTCGGCAAGGGTGAGGGCGGTTCCCCCGAGGCGGCGGGAGAAGCGGACGATCTGAGGGGGGATGATGGCGGCGCGGCGGAGGAGGTCGTCCCGGCTGAAGGCCGATCGGGTGGGGGCGTCGAGGAGTATCCTTCCTTCCTGCATGACGATGACGCGATGGGCGTACTCGGCCGCCAGCCACATGGCATGGGTCACGAGCACGATGGTGTGGCCGCGCCGGTTGAGGTCGTCGATGAGGGCCATCATGGCGCGGGACTCGCGGTCGTCGAGGCCGGTGGTGGGCTCGTCGAAGATGAGGACGTCGGGGCGGCCCGCGAGGACGGAAGCGACGGCGACCCGCTGGCGCTCCCCCTTCGTGAGGGAGAAGGGGTCTTCGGCCTCGCGGCCGGTGAAGCCGACGGCGTCGAGAGACTCGCGCACTCGGGTGCGGACGTCGTCGTCGGTCAGGCCGAAGTTGCGCGGGCCGAAGGCGACCTCGTCGAAGACCGTCGCCGCGAAGATCTGGCTGTCCGGGTTCTGGAAGACGTAGCCGACGCGGGCGGCGAGCGCGCGGAGCCATTGGCCGCCCGCGGGCTCGCCCGCAATGAGCACCTCCCCTTCGGACGGGCGAAGCAGGCCGTTGAAGTGCTTCACCAACGTGGTCTTGCCGGAGCCGTTCTGGCCGAGTATGGCGATGTATTCGCCGCGGCGGATCGAGAGGTCGATGCGGCGTAGGGCCGGCGCGCCTTCGGTGTAGGCGTACGTGACCCCGCGCGCCTCGATGACGGGCTCGCCATAGGTGGAGGCACGCGAGGCGTTGCGCTCCGACCATCGGGAGACGGCTTCACCGCTGATTCGCATGCCCCGTTTGAGGAGATGCTCGACGGCATCTTCTTCGTCGAGGGGTCTGCCGTCGAGGCCGAGCGCGGCGAAGGCGGCAGTGACGGCGAGCGGAGCGACGCCGTTGCCGGAGAGCAGGTCCACGTCGGCGAGGACCTGGCCGGGTGAGCCGAAGGCGAGGGGCTTCCCCCGGGAGAGAAGGAGGACGTGGGTGGCATGCACGGCCTCCTCGGCGTCGTGGTGGGCGAAGATGACGGCGCGACCGGCGGGATCGTCGGCCAGCTCGCGGGCGAGCTGGAAGACGCTCATCTTGCCGACGGGATCGAGGTCGCTGGTGGCCTCGTCGAGGACGAGAACCGCGGGGCTGGGGGCGAGGGAGGCGGCGATGGCGAGGCGCTGCTTCTCGCCGCCGGAGAGAGAGGCGGGGGCGCGGCGTGTGAGATGGGAGAGGCCAACCAGGTGGAGCAGGTGTCTAACGCGTGTGGCGATCTCCTCCCGCGGGAGGCCGATGTTCTCGGCGCCGAAGGCGGTTTCGAGTTCGACGTTGGTGGCGAAGAGCTGGGATTCGAAGTCCTGGAAGACGAGGCCGACGTGGCGGGCGCATTCGGATACGGGCATATGGCGGGTGTCGCGCCCGACCACCAGCGCCGTGCCGTCCAGCGTGCCTTTCAGGAAGTGAGGGATGATGCCGTTGAGGCAGCGACAGAGGGTGGATTTTCCGGCGCCTCCGGCTCCCATGACGACGAGGAGGTCGCCCGCGTGGAGGTCGAGGGATAGGTTTGCGAGCGCGGGCGCGGGGGCATCGCGGTAGGTGAAGGTCAGGTCGCGCAGCGAGACGAGGGAGCCGGGGCTGTCGTGCTGTATGTGCATAGGGCGAGGGGATTATAGCACACAGGGCTGGGCGGACTCGATGGGTGTGCCGGAGGGCGACGGGGTGTTGGACGCGTTGATCGCCGTGATAGTGAGTGCTACGATGGCTTCCACGAGGAGGGTGTAAGAGATGAGATCATTGGCCGTAGTCGCAAGCGCGTTCGCCTGCTGCATCCTTGGTCTCGGGGTGAACGGTGCTGACGTAGCGGTGAAAGCTGCAAGCTCGGCCCAGAGAATGTATCGGGCCGAGGTCGTGGGGGTGCTGCTGACGTCTGAGAAGATGTACGACGCGGGCGACGTCGCCCGGTGGTCGGGCACGCTTCGGATCGATGAGGTCATCAGCGGACGGCAGCCGAAGGTGGGGCAGGTCGTCGCGCTCGAATACCCTGCGCCCGCCTCGCCGCGGGCGAAGGCGCCGGGAGTGGGCTATCAGATTCGGGCGAAGATATCGGCGCAGGCCGCCGCCAAAAGGAAAGCACTCCGCTGGGTGGCGGAGAAGACTCCGAAGGTGCTCGGGAGGGCCGAGCTGATCCGCCCCGGCGAAGGCGCAACGGCCGATCTCGGCTCACCGAAGGCGAAGATTCTCGTAAAGATGTGCGCGCCGCTGCAGACCGACTGCCACATCGAGACGGCGAACCTGCTCAAGGCGCTGGCGGGACGGGAGGCGGAGCGAGTCCGCGTGCAGCTCTTCGACATGGGGAACCCGGCCGGCCGCGCGGAGATGCAGCGAGAGGGTCTGAGCTGCGCCACGGTCCTCGTGAACAACCGCTATGAGTTCACGCTGGCGGGGCCGGAGGGGGAGCGGAAGGTGGCCTTGTGGCACCGGCCGAACTCGCCCCGGGCCTCGTATAACTCGGCGGACGCCGTCACTGTCGTGGAGCAGGAAATCAAGCGGCTCTATCCGGAGTAGCGGGTCCGCGAGCTGCTCCCTCCGCTGGCTAATGGAAAAGCGGCGCGCTCTGGCGAGCGCGCCGCTTGCTTTGCGTGGGACAGGCCCCTATTCGGAGCCCTTCTTCTCTTCGGAGCCCTTCTTCTCTTTAGGCGAGGGCTGCTCGCCCTCGGCGCCTTCCCCTGCCGGGGGCACGGGCCGGGCCTCGTACTTCCACTCGAAGCGCCGCAGCTGCTCGTAGGGGACGAGCTGGTTCACATCCTTCGGGGCACCCTCCGCGCGGCCGTCGTAGTTGATCCCTTCGAGCAGGAGACATCTTTCGAGCGGGGTGACGCGGCGACAGGTCTGCCACTCGGGGGGCACGGACGGCTCGGAGCCCACGCGGTCGAGGGATACGAGGAGGTAGGCGTTGTCGGGAGCGGTGATGGTCGTGCCCATGAGGGTTCTGGCGCCACCGCTTTCGAGGCCCGGAGGTGGGAGCACTCCCGGGGGCATGTTCTGCTGGGATTGGGAGCCTCCCGGCATACCGGGCATGCCGGGACAACCGGCGAGGAGGGAACCTGCGACGAGGAGTCCTACGAACAGAGCGGTTCGCCTGAAGGTGGTCATGATTGCCTCACACTTCGAATTTCCTATGGGACTTGCGTCCAGGACACGGTCCCCGGTTCGAGCTTCGTGATAGAGGCCTATCGGAGCCGCTCGGGAGGGAACCAGAGCCATAGGTGTTGTATTTCGACCGAGTGGGATGGAACTCCTGTGTCTGGTGGACGGCGGGGCAGGGATACGTGGACTTCGAGCGGGACAGGAGAGCGGCCGGTGGTGGGGTAAGATGGGGCAGGGGGAGAAGGAGGCGACGCGTGGCTGAGGAGAAGCGAGAACAGCTGCTCAAGGCTTTGAATGCGGCGCTGGGCGCCGAGTATGGGGCGCTGTGGCTCCTGCCGCAGCACATGGCTCAGGTGGAGGATGAGGAGCTGAAGCGACAGCTCAAGCTGATTGCGGATGTGGAGCTGGAGCATGCGGAGAAGTCGGCACAGATGATCTACGCGCTGGGCGGGGAACCGAATGCGGATCTGCCGCAGCTCAAGCCGCGACACGGGGTGAAGGAGATTCTGGAGGCGCACGTGGAGGGGGAGCGGGAGGCGATCGCACTGTGGACCCGGGCGATCGAAGCGACAGACGATCCGAAGCTGAAGAAGGCTTTCGAGGATATGCGGCGGGATGAGGAGGGACACCAGCGGCTGCTGGAGCGGTCGCTGTCTCGGTTGTAGCTCCCGAACGGGGGATTCGGTGGGCTAAGCCGAGCGCGCCCGGCGGAGACCGCTCGGCGCGGGCTGAGCGGCAGGTTCGCCTCCGCCTTTCCCCGAAAGGAAGTCCCAAGGCGCAGCAATAGCCCCCGAGTGTTATCGAGCTTGGCCAGAAGAACTCCCACAGCAGATACGAAGGAAGCAGCTCCCAGAGGGCCCGCCCTCAAGTCCGTCGTGCGAGCCCTGCGAGTGTTGCGTGCCGTACACCGCTCGCCCCAGGGCAAGGGGCTTGCGGAGATCTGCCGCGAGCAGGGACTCCATAAGACGACGGCCCTGCGTCTGCTGCGCACCCTCGTCGCCTTGGGAATGGTTTCACACGACGAAGACACTGGCGCCTACATGGCGGACACCACTTTCTGGTTTCATGTGAGCCCGTTCATCCGGCCCGCCCTTGCCTTGATATCGGATATACAGGGCATCCTGGACCAGACGGCTCGGGCCGAGAGAGCAACCACGGTCATCGTCATGCCCGATGAGAACCGGCGCCGGATCGAGGTGCCTGTCTACGGGCTGCCGTCCGTGCCGGTCCACATCGACCCGCGCCATGGAGAAGCGATTCCACTGCACGAGACTGCGGGAGGAAAATGCTACCTGGCGTACGTGTCTGAGGAGGAGCTGCAGGAGTACATCGCTGCGGAGCTCGAGGGGGGCGCTTCGGATAGGGCGGGGTTCGCCAGTCGCCTGCGGGAGGAACTGGCGGCGGTGCGACGACAGGGCTACGCGCTGAACCGAAGGGAAGCCCCCGTCGTCTCTACGGCTGTTGCGGTGCCCCTGCAGACCCAGGATGGAGAAGCGATCGGCGGGCTGTCGCTGGCCTGCGTGGGGGCCGAGTTCGACGAAGGCTACCTGAGGACACGCTTGCCGGTCCTGCGCAATGCTGCGGAGAGGATCTCCTCCTTGTTGAGCTACGAGTCGTTTCGAGGCTATATGGAGGAGGCGGAGCCGGAGGCGCCCACGCCGCCTGCGGAGAACGATGGGGAAACCGCCGGTTCCAGTTCTGCGAATCGTGATCTCACACGGTCTGTCGGCCGTGCGTTCCGGCTGATGGCGACGCTGTGGGACCTGCGCGAGGGCGAGTCGGTGGCGGAACTGGCGCGTCGACGCGGCCTGAGCAGGATCACGACATACAGGCTCCTGCAGTCGCTGGCATCCGAGCAGATGGTGCGCAAGAACCCGGCGACCGGTCGCTATCAGATAGATCCCATCCTTTGGCTGCGCCTGACTCCGATTCTGCAGCGGACCGCCTCGGTGGATAAGCTCTTGTCCCTTCTGCTGGAGCGAGTCGCGCGCTCGGCAGGCGCCACCGTCTACCTCGTGCATTCCGACGCGGGGAGAACGAAAGCCGTGCTCTCGGCACACGCGCTGCCCCGTCGCTCGCTTGCCGTCCACCCCGAGCCGACGGTGTTCCCCATGCTTCATACAGTTGCTGCGGGGAAGTGCCTGCTGGCGGCCCAGTCCGAGTCGGACTTCGCCGCCTATGTGCGAGGAGGTCTCCCAGCCTCGACGGAGTATACGATCACCTCGCCGGCGCAGCTTGCGGAGGAACTCAGGAGAGTACGTGAGTCTGGGTACGCAGTGAGCAGGGGGGAAGCTCTTCCCGACATCGGCGGTGTTGCCGTGCCGGTGCGGGACTGGAACGGCGAGGTGATAGGGTCTCTGGCGGTCGTTCCGCTTGTCTCTGAGCTTTCCGAGCAGCGAATCGAGACGTGGGCGAAACAACTTCAGGTAGGCGCGCGGGCGGTCTCGCACGTTCTCGGCGTCGCGCGCACTGCACGGGAACACGCCGGCCGGGGGAAACAGAAGTAGGAGCGTTCACATAGCGGAACAGAGGTTGTATTTGTGCTGGTAACTGGGTACTCTAGAAGTGGCGTCCGGCCCCGGTGAATCGTGCTGAGTGGGCGCTTTCCTGATGAGTTGAGCGCCGGGGCCGGACATCGCTCTCAGTGGAATCCCCGGTTCTCTTCTTCCCAACCATTCTAGCATACTTCGGCTGTCTGGCAAGTTCCCCTTACGGTTGTCGGCTCTCCCAAGTCTACATACTCCCTGTCGTATTGGCGCGGCGAGGCGTTCAGCGGGTGGTGCCGGAGGTGGGGGTTGAACCCACACGGGCCTTTCGGCCCCCGGGATTTTAAGTCCCGTGCGTCTGCCAGTTCCGCCACTCCGGCGCGGGGTCATTATAGCACAGCCCATCGCCGGCGCGACGGGGCTGGTCGCGGCTCGCCGGCGCCGTCAGCCATCGTCCGAAGCAGGCTTCAGGGGCGGGTTTGCAGGGCGAAGGCGAAGGCTGCTGCAATGATCAGCCAGGCGAGGACACCGGCGCTGAGTGCGAGCCACAGTGGGACGCGCCCGGCGAGCAGATAGACGACGCCGAGGTAGATGACCCAAGGGATGGCGCTCCACATGGCCGCGCGCACGGAGGTCCGGAGCGTCTCGGCGCCGTGCTCCCGGCCGATCCACCACCAGGTATAGAGCGATACGGCGGGGATGGAGACGAGCAGGCCGGTGATGACGTATTGCCTCAGCCGGGCGAGAGACAGCAGGAGGGCGATAAGCAGGCCGCCCAGGGCGGATTTGACGAGGATGTCCAGGTAACCGGCCGCGGTCGGGCTCGCCGACATGTGGTTTCCTCCGTTATGGGTCGCATATCGAAGCGGCCGGCGAGGCGTGACGGCAGAGCGTGGCTGGCCGGCACAAGGACGAACCCTTGGCAGTTTCGACGGGGTGGGCTGTGGGGCCTTCTGTCGCCGCGAGGACAAAGTGCAGGTTTCGTTCAGGGCGTGGCGTGGTATAAAAGTATGTCTGCGTAACCCGCAGACGGGGTCCTCGCGTCGATTCCCCCCTCTAGGCGCGGGGGCCTCTCTTTTTTGCCCAGTGGGGTTCCTCGCTCCTCAGCACCCGATCGCGATCAGCCTTGACAAGGCCAGTTGGCGGTACTACGATTTGGCGAGAGGTGTTACATGCCAGTAGCGCGCTTCGGTGTATCGATTCCCCAGGGATTGGTGGAGGCATTCGATAGGCGCATCAGAGCGAAGGGCTACAGAAACCGTTCTGAGGCGATCCGCGATATCATGCGTGAGTATCTGGTGGCGGGCGAATGGGAGGGTGATGAGGGAATCGTGGTGGGGACGATTACGGTTGTCTACGATCACGGGACGCGGGAGCTGACGCACGTTCTGACGGAGCTGCAGCACAAGTTCCACGGGGCGGTGTCGTGCAGCACGCACGTGCACCTGGACGAGCACAACTGCCTCGAAGTGATTGTGGTCAAGGGCAGGGCGAAGGCGGTCCAAGAGATAGCGGACCAGCTCATCAGCACGCGGGGTGTCAAGCACGGCAAGCTGGTCTGCACGACAAGCGGACGGGGGCTCATCTAATGAGTTTCGCCCAGAGAAGTAAGAGCGAAACTTATGGGAAACACAGGCAGGACCTGGAGAAAGCTGTTCGCCCATCGTAACTTCGATGGGCGAACAGCAGTAGAAGGGTCCCGACCCCGTCTTTCTGCGATCCGGGCGGGTTACGGTGGCGGAGGAGCCGGGGGACAGAAAGAACCGGAGCGGCCCAGGCCGCTCCGGTCTGTTCTTCCTGTGGCCCCGGCGCCGCAGGCTTGCGGGTGGGGCCAGTGTGTGCCGTTTGCTAGAACGCGCCGAACAACTCGACGAAGAACACGTCGTTCGGGTTCTCGTCGGCTCCCTCGGGTACGTCCTCCTTGTTCTGCTCGTACTCGAACTGCAGCCACTTGAAGTAGGGAACGTCGAGGCCGATGCCCTTGAGCGGGAGCACGTAGGAGACAGCCCACTGCTGGGTGTCCCAAGTGTAGGGGTTAGTGACCATGGGATCGACGTCGACGTCGAGGTCCGTGTACCGGACGAAGATCCCCTTGCAGGCGCCGCTCAACTCCCGCCAGATGCCCGTGCACTCCTTGGTCGGCTCGATGCCGAGGAGGAGGGCGTAGCCGCTGTGGCGGATTCCGCCCAGCGTGCCGCCGTAGTACTCGCCGGTGACATACCACGGCATCTTGTTGTAGGTGGCGTCGAATCCGGAGTAGAGCCGGGTCTTGTTGGTCCCGTTGTAGGTCGCGAACTTGCCGGCGAGGAAGGCGGCGTCGGCGTCGTCGATGGCGCCGCCGCGGCCGGAGAGGCCGAGGTTCAGGTCGCCCATCTGGCGGCCGTAGCGAGCGCTCAGTTCGAGCTCGCCGGAGCGGTCAGCGGGGGTGTCGCGCTCGGCGAGATGCGGGGTGGTCGTGACGAGCACGGCTGCCCCGCGATCGAGCTGCGCGTCGGCGGCCATGCCTATCAGCCGGGCGCCGGGGCGCTGCGACTCGAATAGCCCGACGTCGAGCGTGTTCGCGCCCTGCTTGTGCATCACCTGGATTCCGAGCGCGCGGTCCATCGTGAAGGTCTCTGCGAGAGGTCCGTAGTTAGAGGTCTTGCGATTTCCGTACGCCGGAACGATGCCGAAGGCGACACTGCGGCCCTTGCCGATACGCACCGTGGTCGACGGATCGGCGGGGATGTCCAGGTAGAGGCTCTCCAAGTAGAGGAACGACGGGTCGTCGTTGGCGAGCCACGGATGGATGTAGACTTCGGCGTAAGCCTGCTTTCCATCCGCCAGGCGGGCCTTGGCGCTGAGGGAGAACCGCTCCCATTCGAGGTGGCTTTCCTCTTCCTCGTCCGACACCAGTCCGGCACCATCCCTTGT
>Ga0307376_10004825_pt1 | contig 12265 bp, 20 predicted proteins | sample TR2MG_FD_202536 | JGI IMG/M metagenome (GOLD analysis project Ga0307376, IMG submission 202536) | Soil microbial communities from Risofladan, Vaasa, Finland - TR-2 | ecosystem: Environmental > Terrestrial > Soil > Coastal area > Acid sulfate soil | place: Finland: Risofladan, Vaasa | collected... | reverse complement strand
TCGACGAGTACATCCCGACGCCGGAGCGGGCCATCGACCAGCCGTTCCTGATGGCGATCGAAGATGTGTTCACGATCACGGGACGAGGCACGGTGGTGACGGGCCGGGTGGAGCGGGGGATCGTGAAAGTGGGGGACGAAGTGGAGATCGTGGGGTTGCATCCGGAGCCCAGGAAGACGGTGGCGACGGGAGTGGAGATGTTCCGGAAGCTGCTGGATCAAGGGCAGGCGGGGGACAACATCGGGGCGCTGCTGCGGGGGATCGACCGCAAGGAAGTAGAGCGGGGGCAAGTGCTGGCGAAGCCGGGCTCGATCACCCCGCACACGAAGTTCGAGAGCGAAGTCTACATTCTCTCCCAGGCAGAGGGAGGCCGGCACAAGGCTTTCTTCAACGGATACCGGCCGCAGTTCTACTTCCGGACCACGGACGTGACCGGGCAGATCGGGCTGCCGGAGGGCCGGGAGATGGTGATGCCCGGGGACAACGTGACGATGCAGGTGGCGCTCATCCAGCCCATCGCCATGGAAGAAGGGCTGCGCTTCGCCATCCGGGAAGGCGGCCGCACCGTGGGCGCCGGCGTCGTCGCCAAGGTCGTGGAGTAGCGTTGACCATGCCAACCAGAGTCGCATTTCGGAGGACAGTAAATGCGGAGAGATGAACGGCGAGGGCGGGGCGAACGGATCCGGATCCGTCTGAAGGCCTTCGATCATCGGATCCTGGATCAGTCCGCGGTCCGGATCGTCGACACGGCACGCCGGACCGGCGCGCGCATTTCCGGGCCGATCCCCCTGCCTACCGAGATCAATCGTTTCTGTGTCATCCGCTCGCCGTTCATCGACAAGGAGTCGATGGAGCACTTCGAAATGCGCACCCACAAGCGCTTGATCGACATCCTGGAACCCAGTCCGGAGACGATAAACGCGCTCATGCGCATCGACCTTCCGGGCGGCGTCGACATCGAGATCAAACTCTAGGGGAACTGAGTTGAAGGTAGTGCAGAAGGCCCTGCTGGGCCGGAAAATCGGGATGACCCAGCTCTTTGCCGAGGACGGGCATGCTGTGTCCGTCACCGTCATCGCGGTTGGGCCCTGCATAGTGGTGCAGCGGAAGACCGTCGACAGGGAGGGCTTCGACGCCCTCCAGCTTGGCTATGAAGAGCTGCCCAAAGGAAAGCGTCTCAACAAGCCCGAGGCGGGCCACTTCCGCCGTGCGAGCGAGAAGGGGGAGAAGGATGTTCCCTCCTGCCGGCACCTGGGCGAGTTCCAGTTCGCAGACTGTGACGCCTACAACGTCGGCGACCGAATTACTGTGGACGCCTTCACGGTCGGCGAGCGCGTCGACGTCACTGGGACGAGCAAAGGCAAGGGCTTCGCCGGCGTGCAGAAGCGCTATGGGTTCCGCGGCGGCCCCGCCACCCACGGCTCGATGTCGCACCGTCGGCCGGGCTCCGGCGGAGGCACCGACGGCGCGCGCGTTTTCAAGGGTACCAAGAAGCCCGGTCACATGGGCAACGTTCGCAAGACCGTCCAACGGCTGCGGGTCCACATGGTGGACACGGACAAGAACCTGTTGGTCGTCGAAGGGGCCGTGCCCGGCCCGAACCGTCGACTCGTAACCGTGTGGCAGCCCGCCGGCTCGCCGGCCTACGCTGCCCCCGCCGGGGAAGGTGAGTAGGCATGCCGACATTCCCCCGATACGACCTCGAAGGAACCCAGACCGGCGAAGTCGAGCTGCCGGATAAGATCTTCGGGCGGGAGCCGAACCAGGCCCTCCTGCACCAGACCGTTGTGGCGGCCCTAGCGTCTCGACGCCAGGGGACGGCTTGCGCCAAGACGAGGAGCGAGGTAGCCGGAAGCACGCGCAAGCTCTGGCGCCAGAAGGGGACCGGACGCGCCCGTGTCGGCGACCGGCGACCGCCCCACTGGAGCGGCGGAGGCGTCGCAATGGGCCCTCGGCCTCGGTCCTATCGCCAGCGCCTTCCCGAAGCGGCCAAGGTCGAAGGCCTCCGGTCGGCCCTGAGCGTAAAAGCCCAGAGCGGCGATCTCATCATCCTGGAGCCGTTCGAGCTCCCGGCGGCCAAGACGAAGGCCGTCCAGGCCGTCCTCGACGCGCTTGGCGTGAGCGGGCGGACGCTGCTCGTGCTGCCCGAGCCCAACGAGGTGATCTGGCGCTGCGGTCGCAACATACCCGGGCTCGTCATCCGGCCGGCATCCGACCTCAACGTCCTCGACGTGCTCACAGCTCGGAAAGCTATCATCATCAGAGACGCTATTCCCGTCCTAGAGGCGCGGCTCTCATGAAGGACCCTCGACAAATCATCATCCGGCCGCTTCTCACAGAGAAGAGCGTGGCCCTGGCGGCCCAGAAGAAGTACGCCTTCGAAGTCGCGCAGGACGCCAACAAGATCCAGATCCGTCAGGCCGTCGAGGTGCTCTTCCCCGGCGCCCGCGTCGAGAAAGTCAACACCATGCGCATCGTCGGCAAGCGACGCCGTCTCGGCGGCTACGGCCGTCGCAGGGCGGGGCGCGGCGAAGGGCGCACATCCGTCTGGAAAAAGGCGATCGTCACTCTCAGCGAGGGCACGATACCGGCCTTCGAGGGCCTGTAGCGGACGAGACGTAAGGAGTCAGCCGTGCCGACCAAGAAATACAAGCCAATAACCCCAAGTCGCCGGTCCATGACCGTAACCGACCGCTCCGAGCTCTCCTCGAAGCCCCCGGAGAAGGCCTTGCTCCGAGGGAAGAAACGGAGTGGCGCGCGCGACAACGTGGGCAAGATCAGCGTCCGCTTCCGCGGGGGAGGCCATAAGCGCCGCTATCGCCTCATCGATTTCAAGCGGGACAAGGACATGGTTCCCGCTCGTGTCGCCGCCATCGAGTACGATCCGAACCGGTCGGCCCACATCGCCCTGCTCCACTACGCCGATGGAGAGAAGCGCTATATCCTCGCCCCAACCGCCGTCAGAGAGGGCGACGTCGTCATGTCAGGCACCACCATCGGCGCTCGGACCCGAAGCGGAGAAACCCTGGAGCCGCGGCCCGGCTGTGCCTTCCCACTAGAGTCGATACCGGTCGGCAGCACCGTCCACAATATAGAGCTCAAACCGGGCAGCGGCGGGCAGCTCTGCCGCAGCGCGGGAAGCGGCGCCCAACTCCTCGCCAAAGAGGGGAAGTTCGCCACCCTCCGGCTCCCCTCCAGCGAGATGCGGCTGGTCTACCTGGGATGCCGCGCCACGATTGGAATCGTAAGCAACCTCGATCACAGCAATATCACCCTCGGCAAGGCGGGCCGAAAACGATGGCTCGGAAAGCGACCGCACGTGCGGGGCGTCGTCATGAGCCCTCGCGACCATCCGCACGGCGGCGGCGAGGGCAAGAGCCCCATCGGCCGCAAGAGCCCCGTAAGCCCGACGGGAAAACCGGCCCTGGGCCCCAAGACGCGAACCAAGAAACCCGGTGACAAGTTCATCCTGCGGCGTCGAGGCGCCAAGTAAGGGAAGCCGACAATGCCACGATCGCTGAAAAAGGGACCGTACGTCCACCCAAGCCTGATGAAGAAGATCGAGCGCATAAACGCCTCGGGCGAGAAGCGCATCATCAAGTGCTGGTCGCGCGCCTCCACGATCACGCCCGAGATGATCGGCCACACCATCGCCGTACACGACGGCCGGAAGCACGTGCCAGTCTATATCACCGAGAACATGGTGGGCCACAAGCTCGGCGAGTTCGCACCCACGCGTCAGTTCCGCGGCCACGGCCGTCACACCGAACGCTCGACCGCCGTGCGGTAGAGGACAGGGAGCGACCCCACACATGGAAGCGCGAGCAGTTGCCCGCTACATACGAATGTCACCGCAGAAAGTTCGGCGGACGATCCGCCTCATTACGGGCATGCCGGTCAAAGAGGCCCGAGCGACGCTGGATCTCATGCCTCATCGAGCCGCCCGCGCCATCCGGCGCGTCATGGACTCAGCGGCGGCCAACGCCGAGAACAATCACGACATGGAACCGGACGAGCTCTGGGTGAAGGGCGCCCAGGTCGACGCCGGGCCGACGCTCAAGCGTTGGCGGTTCGCCTCTGGGGGCCGCGTTGGCATGATTCGCAAGAGAATCAGCCACATCAGCGTCGTCCTCAGCGACGAGGAAGCGTGAGGCCAAGGAGAAGCTCATGGGACAGAAGATACACCCAATAGGGCTGCGGCTCGGAATCGTCCGAGACTGGGACAGCCGATGGTACGCCCGAAAGCCCACGTACCGGAAGTGGGTATTGGAGGACGCCAAGGTTCGCTCTCTTCTCCGGGAGCGCTTCGCCGGCGAGACCGTCAGGCGAGGCCCGCGTTCCAGAAACCGCGACGCCGGCATCAGCCGCATCGAAATCGAGCGCGCCCCCAACATGCTGAGGCTCACGCTCCACACAGCCAAGCCGGGCATCATCATCGGCAGGGGCGGCCGGGGAGTAGAAGACATCCGCGCCGATATCGAGCGAATCGTCGATCAGAAGGTCCATATCAACGTCCTGGAAATCCGCCAACCAGAGCTCGACGCCCGCTTGGTGGCCGAAAACGTCGCCAGCCAACTCCAGCGCCGAATCGCCTTCAAGCGTGCCGTCAGGCAAGCCGTCCAGCGCTCCATGAGAATGGGCGCCAAGGGCATCCGAGTGCTTCTCGGGGGGCGGCTCGGCGGTGCCGAGATGTCGCGGAACTACTCCGACCGCGACGGCAAGATTCCGCTGCACACACTCCGGGCGGATATCGACTACGGCTTCGTGGAAGCAACCACCGCCTCCGGGAACATCGGCGTCAAGGTCTGGATATATCGAGGCGACATCCTGCCGGAGGCCGCGGCCGCCGCCGAACCCAAGGTGGAACGGCCCGCGGCCGCCGCCGAAAGACCCCACAAGGGCTGGCGCCGCGTCGGCGTGCGCAGAGCCGAAAGCGCGACGGTTGGCGAAGAGCCATCTGCAGCGGCAGAAGAGCCGGTTGCAGCGGCGGAAGAGCCGGTTGCAGCGGCGGAAGAGCCGGTTGCAGCGGCCGAAGAGCCGGTTGCAGCGGCCGAAGAGCCGGTTGCAGCGGCCGAAGAGCCGGTTGCAGCGGCCGAAGAGCCGGTTGCAGCGGCCGAAGAGCCGGTTGCAGCGGCCGAAGAGCCCCCTGCAGCCGCCGAAGAGCCCCCTGCAGCCGCCGAAGAGCAAGTCGAGGACACTGCCTCGGAAAGCATAGAGCGGCCGGCCGTTTCAGCCGACGCACCGGCAGAGGAGCCACAGCAAGATGCTGATGCCGTCGAAGGTCAAGTATCGAAAACAGCAGAGGGGCCGTCGGAAGGGTAAAGCCGGTCGCGGCAACACCCTCGTCTCCGGCGAGTACGGCCTCGTGGCACTGGGCAACTGCTGGCTCACCAGCCGGCAGATCGAAGCCGCGCGCGTCGCCATGACCCGATTCATCAGGCGCGCCGGCAAAGTGTGGATACGTGTGTTCCCAGACAAGCCAGTGAGCGCGAAGCCCGCCGAGACACGTATGGGCAGCGGGAAGGGCTCTCCGGAGTTCTGGGTCTCCGTCGTCAAGCGCGGTCGGGTGCTCTTCGAAATGGGCGGGGTCCCCGAGGAGACCGCACGAGAAGCCCTGCGGAAGGCCGCCCACAAGCTGCCCATCCCAACGCGTTTCGTGATGCGCGAAGACAGCAGGAGTGTGACCAGTGAAGGCAGCGGCGCTTAGAGAGATGGCAACTATTGAGCTCCAAGAGCAGCTGGAGAAGGATCGTCAGGAATTGTTCAACCTTCGCTTCCAGTCTGCCACTCAGCAGATAGAGAACACGCGGCGAATCCGGCAGGTGCGAAAGAACATTGCACGCATCCTGACGATTCTGTCAGAAAGAGGACTGCGGGAAGTCGCATAACCGCGGCACGAGAGGACGCGCTTCATGGCCGAAAGAGGACGACGAAAAGTGCAGGAAGGCACCGTAGTCAGGGACCTAATGGACAAGACCGTGGTCGTTGAAGTCGACCGCCTGGTGCGCCATCGTCTCTACAAACGGGTATTGCGCCGCGCCTCTCGCTGCAAGGCCCACGACGAGCAGAACGAGTGCGTCGTCGGCGATCGCGTTCGCATCATGGAGACCAGACCGCTGAGCAAGACCAAGCGCTGGCGCGTCGTCTCCGTCGTCGAGAAAGCGAAGTAGGGCCAGTTCCTGTCGGGCTTTGTGAGGAGGCCGGCGAAGTATGAAAGTGTACAAGACAGATCTCTTGCGCAACGTGACCCTCATCGGCCACGGTCAGTCGGGCAAGACCTCCATCAGCGAGGTCGCGCTCTCCTACGCCGGGCTGACCGATCGGCTTGGGTCCGTTGAGGAAGGGACGACCGTCTCCGACTCGGATCCCGAGGAGATCTCCCGGAATACCTCCATCTCCCTCGCCTTCCTTCCCTTCGAATGGGAAGGATGCAAGGTCAACCTGCTCGATACCCCGGGCTACGCCGACTTCGGAGGTGAAGTCGCGGCCGCCTTGCGCGTCGCCGACGGCGCCATCCTCGTCGTCGACGCCGCCGCCGGCGTCGAAGTCCAGACCGAGCGCTACTCCGATGCCGCCGCCGAAAAGGGCCTCCCCCGCCTGATAGCTGTCAGCAAGCTCGACCGAGAGAATACCGACTTCGGCCGCACCCTCGCCGAGGTCCGCCAAAGCCTCCGCTGCAACGCCGTTGCGGTCAGCATTCCCGTCGGCAGCCAGACCCGGCTCAGCGGCGTCGTCGACCTCGTCAAGGGCGTCTGCTACACGGCCTCACAGGGCAAGGAATCGGAAGGCCCCATTCCCGACGACATGGCTGCAACCGTCGACGAATACCGGGAGAAGCTCGTCGAGGCCGCCGCCGAAGCCGACGATGAACTCATGGAGAAGTACCTCGAGGAAGAGACCCTTTCCCCCAAAGAGATCGTACAGGGCCTCCGCGCGGCCACCCTCGCCGGCAAAGTCGTTCCGACCCTGGCCCTGAGCGCCTCGAACACGATCGGCATCCGCTCCCTCCTCAACACCATCGTCGCCGATCTCCCCGCGCCAAACGAGATGGGGCCCGTCAAGGGCACGAACCCGCGCACTGGAGAGGAGCAGGAGCGAGCGGTCGACCCCGACGCCTCCCTCAGCGCACTGGTCTTCAAGACCACCGCCGATCCCTACGCCGGGCGACTCACCTGCTTCCGAGTCTACTCCGGCACCATCCACAGCGACGCCCAGACCTACAACGCCAACCGCGAGGAGCGAGAGCGTCTCGGCACACTCCTCTGTCCGGCGGGCAGAAAGCAGGAAGCCGTCTCCGTCGTGCCCGCCGGAGACATCGGCCTCGTCGCCAAGCTCCATGCAACCGTCACCGGCGATACCCTTTGCGACGAATCCGACCCCATAACGCTCCCGGGCATCGACTTCCCCGTGCCCGTCTTCTCCCTCGCCATCTCCGCCAAATCCCGCTCCGACGAAGACAAGGTCGGGGGAGCGTTGGCCCGTCTTTCAGAGGAAGACCCCACAATTCAATTCGCCATGAACCCCGACACCAACGAAAGCATCCTCTCCGGTGTGGGGGACCTGCACCTCGAGGTCACCGTCTCTCGCCTCCAGCGGAAGTTCGGCGTCGAAGTCCAGACCGGCGCCCCCAAGATCCCCTACAAAGAGACCGTCCGCGGCTCCGCCAGAGTGCAAGGGCGGTTCAAGCGCCAGACCGGAGGCCGGGGCCAATTCGGCGACGTCTGGGTTCGCCTCGAACCCCGGGACCGAGGCGAAGGCTTCGAATTCGTCGACGCCGTCAAGGGCGGCTCCGTTCCGAGGAACTTCATCCCGGCAGTCGAGAAGGGCATTCGCGAAGCCATGGCCAAAGGCGTGCTCGCGGGCTATCCCATGACCGACTTCAGCGCCACCCTCGACGATGGCTCCAGCCACCCCGTGGACTCCTCCGACATGGCCTTCAAGATCGCCGGCTCCATCGCCTTGCAGAAGGCGGCCGAAGAGGCCGGCGTCATCCTCCTGGAGCCCATTGTCGAAGTGGACGTCGCCATCCACGGAGACCAGATGGGCGACGTTATCAGCGTGCTGAACACCAAACGCGCCAGCATCCTGGGCATGGAACCCCGAGGCGGCTCGCAAGTGGTCCGCGCGACAGTCCCGCTCGCCGAAATGGCCAACTTCGCCTCCGAGCTGCGCTCGATCACGGGCGGCCGGGGCGCCTATACCATGCAGTTCTCCCACTACCAAGAAGTGCCCGCGCACCTCGCTCCGGCAATTGTGGAGGCGACGAAAAAGGAGAAGGAGGAGTAGTCTCGACGGGCGGCTAGAGGCAACGCACCATGATTCAGCTTCGCACACGATTAAGGGTCGCAGACAACTCCGGTGCCCGCATCGCCGAGTGCATCCGCGTGCTGGGCGGGTCCAGTCGGAGGTATGCCCGCGTCGGCGACATCATAGTGGTCTCAGTCAAGCAGGTAACGCCCGGCGCCCCCATACAAAAAGGCGAAATGTCGCGCGCCGTGGTCGTCCGACAGACCCAACCCCTGCGGCGGCCCGACGGATCCGTCATCCGCTTCGACGAGAACGCCTGTGTCCTCATCAGCGACCAGCGAAACCCGCGCGGCACACGGGTCTTCGGCCCTGTCGCACGTGAGTTGCGCGAAAAAGAGTTCATGAGAATAGTCTCCCTTGCGCCGGAGGTGATATAGCGTGGCACGCAAAATCAGTCCGGTCCGACGCCGCACCGCCATCAAGGCCGGCGACCAGGTCTACATCAGGACGGGAAAAGACCGGGAGAGCCGGCTGACGCCGGAAGAGGTCGACCGGCTCGATCCGGAAGAGCAAAAGCGCGAAGCCAATCGCCGTTCCGGCCGACGCGGCCGTGTCATCAGAGTGCTGCCCGACGGCCAGCGCGTCGTCATCGAAGGCGTCAATATGCTGACGAAGCACACCAAACCTAAGGGCCGCGCCAGTCGAGCGGCACAGATCCAGACCGGTCGCATCGAGCAGCCGGGCTCCGTATCTATCGCCAATGTCATGCTTGTATGCCCCAGCTGCGATCGGCCCACCCGCGTCCGTAGGGGCGAGGTGGAGGGAAAAAGCGTGCGCATCTGCCGGCGCTGCGGCGAGCCGGTCGATGCCATCAGGTAAAGGCAAACCATGTCTGCTGAACGAAAAGAAAAGGACAAAGACTCAGGCGACCAGGGCGTCGAGGCCCCGCCGCAGCCGCGGCTCAAAGAGCGCTACCTCAACGAGATAGCGCCCGCCTTGATGCGCACCTTCGGTTACCGCAATATCATGCAGGCCCCGCGACTCTCCAAGATCGTCGTCAGCATGGGAGTCGGCGCTGCCACGCAGGATGCCAAAGTCCTCGACTCGGCCGCCGACGATCTCGCCGTTATCGCCGGCCAGCGCCCGACCATCACCCGGGCGAAGCGGTCCATCGCCCAGTTCAAGGTCCGCCAGCACAATCCCGTCGGCTGTAAGACCACGCTCCGACGCGATCGCATGTATGAATTCATGGATCGGCTCATCAGCACGGCGCTCCCGCGGATTCGCGACTTCCGCGGGCTTCCGCCCGACGCCGTGGACGGGCGAGGGAACTACAGTCTGGGCCTGCGCGAGCAGACTGTCTTCCCCGAGATCGATCTGGACAAAGTCTCACGAGTCCAGGGCATGAACGTCACCATAGTCACCACTGCGAAGAGTGACGAGGAATGCCTCGCGCTGCTCCGGGAGTTCGGGTTCCCACTCCGGGAGTCATAGAGCAGCCGAGACGGGAGGTTCGACGGTTGGCGAAGAAATCGCTCATCGCAAAGTCTCAGCGCAAGCCAAAGTTCGGCGTGCGTCGCTACAATCGGTGCCACCTCTGCGGACGACCCCGCGCCTTTATCCGGCGCTTCGGGATGTGCCGCATATGCTTCCGGGAAATGGCCCATCGCGGCCTTCTGCCCGGCGTAACTAAGGCGAGTTGGTAGGAACGACACATGGCTGTCACTGATCCTGTTGCCGATATGCTGACCCGAATACGGAACGCCAATCTGGCGCGCCACGAACACGTCTCCATCCCGGCCTCGACGCTCAAGCTCGAGATCGCCAAGGTGTTCAAAGCCCAGGGCTACATCCAGAAGTACGACCTCGTCGACGACAAGCGCCGCGGGCAGATCCGCATACACCTTCGCTATGGCGGCGGCGGCGCCCCGGTGATCTCCGGCATACGACGAGTGAGCCGCCCGGGCCTCCGGGTATATGTAGACTCGAAGGCCATCCCGCGCGTCCTCGGAGGACTCGGCGTCGCCGTCCTGTCCACCTCCCGCGGCGTTCTGACCGACCGAGAGGCGCGCCGGCGTCGAGTCGGCGGCGAAGTCCTCTGCTACGTCTGGTAGGAGCACCTCAAGATGTCCCGCATCGGAGAATCACCAATACAACTGCCTGCCGGGGTCACCGCCGAGCTCGTCGACCATCGCTTGACTGTGAAAGGCCCCAAAGGCGAGCTCTCGCGCCACCTGCACGAGCAGATGGACATCGTCATCGAGGAGCAAACCATCACCGTGCGCCGGCCCTCGGAAAGCAAAGAGCATCGCTCCCTGCACGGCCTCACGCGCACCCTCGCGGCGAACATGGTCATCGGTGTGACCGAAGGCTACCAGAAAGTCCTCGACCTCCACGGCGTGGGTTTCCGCATCCAGCAGCAGGGCCAGCGACTCACCTTGCAGATCGGCTTCTCACACCCCGTCGTCATCGATCTAGCCGAAGGCATCTCGGCCGAAGTCGACACCTTCGTGCCCACCGGTGACAATAGCTATCTTTCCGCGCGACTGACCCTCCAAGGCATCGACAAAGAGCTTCTGGGGCAGACCGCAGCGACCATCCGAGCGACCAAGAAGCCCGAGCCCTACAAGGGAAAAGGCTTCCGCTATCGCGGCGAGCACGTTCGCCGCAAGGCCGGCAAGGCCGCCCAGGCTACCGCACAGTAGGCGTCTCATAAGGGAGTGAAACGTGGCCAGCGTCCATAGCAAACTAACGGGCAGGCAGCGACGCCACCGGCGCGTCCGCAAGGACGTCGCCGGCGTCCCCGAGCGGCCCAGGCTCTGTGTCTTTCGCAGCCTCCGATACATCTATGCACAAGTCATCGACGACGAAGACGGCCGCACCCTCGTCGCCGCAGATTCTCGCGAGCCGGGCCTGCTCGGCAACGGCGCCTCTCGGCGCAGCATCGACGCCGCCCGCGCAGTGGGAAGAACGATAGGCGAGCGCGCGAAGACCGCCGGCATCACCAAAGTGGTCTTCGATCGCGGCGGATACCTCTACCACGGACGAATCCGAGGCGTCGCCGAGGGTGCCCGCGAAGCCGGACTGGAGTTCTGAGGAGAACCCATCATGACCGCGTATTCAAATAGAGACGAAGTCGGCGAACCCGCGCTGGAGGAGAAGTTGGTCTCCCTCAACCGCGTCCAGAAAGTCCACAAGGGCGGGCGCACATTCCGCTGGAGCGCACTCGTCGTCGTCGGCGACGGCCAGGCGTCCGTCGGCGTCGGCCTTGGCAAATCCACCGAGGTCCCTATCGCCATCCGCAAGGGAGCCGAGGAAGCCAAGAAGAACCTCATCCAGATAGCGCTTCTCGGGAGCACCATCCCGCATGCACTCGATGCCCGCTACGGGGCGGCGCGCGTCATCCTGAAGCCCGCCTCCCCCGGCACCGGCGTCATCGCCGGCGGCGCCGTCCGAGCCGTCGTCGAGGCCGCCGGAATTCGAGACATCCTCTCGAAGTCGATCGGCTCCGACAACCCCATAAACATCGCCCGGGCAACCATCCAAGGCCTCGCCAGCCTTCGCACCGTTCGCGAAGTTGCGGCCGCGCGCGGCCGCCGGCCGGAGGACATCGCCGACCGGTACCACCTGGCCGCCATGCGGGCAACAGCCGAGGCGCAGCAAGCCGCAGCCGATGACGATACGGAGGAGGCCGAATGAGCCGCCTCCGCATCACACTCCACCGGAGCCTCATAGGACATCCCAAGAGGCAGAAGGAAACCGCCCGCGCACTCGGCCTCGGCCGTGTCGGCCGAACCGTTGTCCGGCCCGATACCCCCGCCATGCGAGGCATGGTGAACACCGTCCGCCATCTCGTCACGTTCGAGCAGATCGACCAAGACGACGAAGACCAACGAGGCATCTGATGCATACTGGTGAGCTGAAACCCCCGCCCGGGGCAAAGAAGAGACGAACGCGTGTCGGCAGAGGAATGGGCTCGGGCCTGGGCAAGACCTCCGGACGCGGCATCAAGGGCCAG
>Ga0307376_10004823_pt1 | contig 12267 bp, 9 predicted proteins | sample TR2MG_FD_202536 | JGI IMG/M metagenome (GOLD analysis project Ga0307376, IMG submission 202536) | Soil microbial communities from Risofladan, Vaasa, Finland - TR-2 | ecosystem: Environmental > Terrestrial > Soil > Coastal area > Acid sulfate soil | place: Finland: Risofladan, Vaasa | collected... | reverse complement strand
TTGGGCATTTCTCCCGTGCCGACATCATAGACGGCGACGATGTGGGGGTGATTGAGCCGCGCCGCGGCCCGGGCTTCTTGCAGCAGCCTGCTTTGGCCTTCAGTGCCCAGGCCGCTGGCCGATACAATCTTGACGGCCACCGGCCGTTCCAGAAGAGTGTCTTCGGCGCGGTAGACCACACCCATGCCCCCTCGGCCGAGCTCGGATTCAACGAGATATCGCTCTTGAATGACAGATCCAATCATATAATAACAACTTTATCGAAGGCTGAAATCGTGTACACTCACGGATGTTGCGTTGCACCGCTGCTTGAAGGGCATCAGGGTCTATTTGGACCCTGCGTAAGCCTATTATACCCGATATCCTGGCTAAGAGGCCTCTCTGTTATCGCCCACCGGCGATGGCCATGAAGGAGCTTTACCTTGAAACGTAAACGGGCCGGAATTGCTCTGAAAATCATCATCTGGGTGGTATTCCTGACCGTCTCTTGCGATGGAGAGACCCCGGAGGAGACAATTTACGCTATCCATAGTGAAGGCGTCGGCAACGAGGTGATCGTTGAAACCGAAGAAAATAGCGTCCTATTTGACGTTTCCAGCGAACCAGGGATTGGCGCCGCTTCCATCGCGGTGATCACCGGCGAGTTTCCCCATTCAGTAGCCCTGAATCTGCATCTCACAGCGCTGGAGGAACTGCGTTTCGCTTATGGTGAAACAGAAGTGCTCGTTTCCGTATCCAGCAGCCAGGGTAATGCCGTCAGAGAAAGTGTGATCCTTGGCTCAGGAGAAGCGCAACAAGAATCCCCGATCACCCCAGCAAGCCCCTACTGGCTGGACGTTGTCATCCTTCAGGAGGATAGCTCTCCAGGGACGATCCCCCTCAACGGTGGGGTCATTTTGGTTTCCGCGCCCGAGGATTTTTCGGCGGGGAGATACGATTCTTTTTTTATCCGCTGGATAGATTTTTACCGGTAACCGGTTGCTCTACGAGCCGGGCTCCGGCCAGGCTGGCTAATACTCATCAAGTATGCGCCATCCTTCCGCCTGGGCCAGGCGGCGGAGAGCTTTGTCAGGATGAACGGCAACAGGCTGCCGGGAAACGGCTAACATGAAGCGGTCGGCGGCCGTGTCTCCGTAGGCACTAAAGATCCTGCCCCTGGACATAAAGGACGACAATTTTTCTACCTTCTTCTCGCCCACATTGAAGGGGGTGGCTAACTCCCCAGTCAGCCGGCCATCTTCGAAAATGACAGGCGTGCCGATAGCTTCGAAGCCGGGCAATTTATTCAGCAGGGCGGCCACATACGGTTCAAAGAGTCCAGTAACGAGGATCACCCGCCGGCCATTTTGCCGATGTTGTTCCAATTCGGCCAGAATATTAGGGCGTCGTTTGGGCCATAATTCGTTCTCAACCGCCCAGGCCGCCATTTCTAGAAATTCAGCCTCGCTGTAACCTTTAAACAAACGTAATAAATCGTGGATCCAGCGATTTTTGAATTCGCGCAGATCCCGGCTGGTCAAACGGCGGGCGAAGTATTCAGGCAGCCGGCCGTAGTAAAAGCCTTTGACCCCCTTACCCTGGCCATGGGCAAGCAGATAATCGTACATCCCCCGCCAGGCTGAACCGGCCGTGAGGGTGCCTTCCAGGTCGACCGCCACCGTCGGCCGGTTGTGATCAGGCGGGCTATCCAGCAGGCTATATGAGGCCATTTCCTTACCCAGATGTTCTCTGTCGTCGGTGTTTAATATACGCCCATAGGGCCAGGAGCAAGGCCAGGCCAATGACGATGGTTATGATCAAGAACGTATCTTGCAAGGCGTTTGCCTGGGCTGTCGATGACGCCTCGGTGGCTCCGCCGCTCAAACTCTCTCCAGCGTAGAAGATGACCCGGCCGGCCCACAAGGCGCCTAGCATGGCGATGCCGGTGGTCTGGCCCACGGTGCGCGTAAAAGCCAGCATGCCCGAAACGATACCCAGGCGGCGGGCCGGAGCCGATCCCATAATAGCGCTGTTGTTTGGTGACTGAAAGATGCCCATGCCGATGCCGATGGGCATGAAGCGTAGCACAAAACCGATCGCGCCGGTGTCTGTAGTCAGTGTGCTCAGCGCGTAATAACCCAACATCAAGACCCCCAGGCCGGCCACGGTGATGGGCCGGGTGCCCAGGCGATCGGACAAGGCGCCCGATACGGGTGCGGTTATAAACAGGCCGATTGGCACGACCGCCAGGAGCAATCCCACCTGTTGGGGTGCGTAACCCAGCACATTTTCCAGGTAGAAAGGTAAAAGCATAATGGTTCCGGCTACGGCGATAAAGGTGATAAAACCGGTGATCAGGCCAACGCTAAATTCGCTATTGCGAAACGATTGCAGATCGATCATTGGCTGATCGATCTGTGACTCAATGATGATAAAAAGGACGAGGAAAAGAACGAAGCTGGCCATTAGCAGAAGAATGCGGCGGCCGGCGAAGCCGATGTTTTGGCCCAGGGTCAGGGCCAGCAACAGGGAAAGCAGGCTGATGAACAAGGCAATCGCCCCCCAGAAGTCAAAATGTTGACCTCCTGGGGGTTTGATACTGGGCACATACCGCCAGGCCATCAGTGTGCCGACTATACCAACGGGCACGTTCACGTAAAAAATCCAATGCCAGGAGAATCTTTCGATGAGCAATCCGCCTAATGTCGGGCCGATAACGATGCCCACCGATACAACGGCGCCACTGATGCCCAAAGCCTTGCCTCGCTCCGAGGAGGGGAACGCTTCGGTGATGATGGCCAGCCCCAAGGCCAGGATCAGGGCTGCCCCGATAGCCTGGATTACCCGAAAAGCGATCAGTGAATAGATGGATGGGGCCAGGCCGCACAATATCGAGCCGCCGGTAAAGATGACGAAGCCGCTGGTGTAGAGGGATTTTTTGCCAATCATATCGGCTAGCCGGCCGACGCTGAGCATGAGCGTGGAAATAGCCAACAGATAGGCCAGCACGACCCATTGAACGGTGGCGAAGGTGGCCCCAAAATAGCGGGTAAGGGTGGGTAAGGCGACATTAACGATGCTGCCGTCGATGGTGGATAAAAAAATACCCATACCCACAGCCGCCATGATATACCATTTTCGGCTATAGTCGATAGCCTGTTCGTTCATTGGCCTCTGATTATCTTTGATTAACCTGGAGATGCCACTAACGCCATTAGCCAGACGCAACCGGTTAGCGGAATAATTCGGCCATCAGGGAAACGGTCTGGAAATGGATGTCGACGGTATCCTCTACTCGCTTGCCATAGCCACCGGCCATGACCACCGCTAGTGGCAAACCGGCTGAGCGGCAGGCCTCGAACACAAGACGGTCCCGTTCGGCCAGGCCGCGTTTGCTCACGGCCAGCCGGCCCAGACGATCACCGGCGTAGGGATCGGCCCCGGCCAAGTAGATGGCCAGGCCGGCCTGGGCCCGATCGAGGGCCTGGTTAACGCCGCGCTCAAGGGCATCCAGGTAGATGGGATCGTCGGCATTATCCGGCAGAGCGACATCCAAATCGCCCGGGACTTTGCGAAAAGGAAAGTTTTTGGCCCCATGAATCGAAAAGGTAAAAACAGTCGGATCATGGCTAAAAATATCGGCCGTACCGTTGCCCTGGTGGACATCGCAATCGAGGATGACGACTCGGCGAAAAATGCCCTCTGCTTGCACGGCTCTGGCGGCGACGGCGCTATCATTGAAGACACAGAAGCCCTGTCCGTAGTCAGGTCCGGCATGGTGGGTGCCTCCGGCCAGATTGAGCCCAATACCCTCGGTCGCGGCGACCCGGCAAGCGGCGATGGTGCTGCCAACGGAACGACGCGAGCGCTCTACCAGGCCGGGAGACCAGGGAAAACCGATCCGGCGAATTTCCTGGTCAGACAAGCCGCCTTCTTTCACCCGGCGTAAATACTCAGGATGGTGGACCCGGGTTAGCTCTTCGTCGGTTACCGCTGGGCCTTCCCGCAGATCCTGGGGGCTTACAAGTTTCGCTTCGACCACCCGCTGGCGCAGCAGGGCGTACTTGGACAGGGGGAAGCGGTGTCCTTCTGGTAGGGGCAGCACAAAATGATCGTGGTAGAAGATCTTCAAGGTCGGTTTGTTGGGTAGGTAATAGATTTATTGGGCATAGCTACCTAACCCGGTGATGCGCTCTTCTTCGATAACCAGGATCTGACCGGCTTGTCTGGTGGTTGACAGGGGGTGGGCGATATTGAAACTGGCGCGATTTTCCATCCAGTTCTCCATACACTTTTGGATCAACTCCTGGGTTAACGGGTCAGCCATACAGGCTTCCACTTACGCCCCTCAATCTTTACAGAGTTGAATAATTTATGTAACGTCTCAATAATATGGTATCCGTTTATCTCGGCCGCCTATTGTGTCGTTTAGCGATCTTCAGGCATAATATCATTGTATCAATACGGAGTGTGAAGGTCACGTTGATGGAAAAAACCGCACTGGAAAGCGAAAAAAGCACGCCCCGCAGGCAGTTTTGGCGCCGGTAGTGTCTGACGTGGGGGCTATTCTAGAGGATATATTACGCTCAGATGACGCGCTTAAATGTTTTACCCTCGTCGGCGTCATTACCCTGGGCCTTGTGTTAACCTGGTTGATTGAACGCGGACGAGATGATTAACGATCAGGCCCGCGCTGCTGAACTCGATGCCCAGATTAAGGCTACCCTGGCGGTCTCAAGCTGGGGCCATTCGAGTCAATGGACCCAGATATTGGCGGTTACAAGTCCGCGTACCGGGGATGTGGCAAGTTGGTATGGGACCAGGGGGGAGCGGCTTGTTGTCTGGTCTCCTTAGTGGAGGCATTTTGGGGAGCATGCCCGGATAGTAATTGTGGGTGAAGGGGCCACCCGGATCAGGCAGCCAGGGCCGGACCAATCATCTGGTAGCCTTCGGCTTCAATGACCGCTTCTCTTTCCTCACGAAACTGGCGCGTATAAAGTTCGTAGTAATGGCCACGGAGACGGATCAGTTCGGCATGGCTGCCTGACTCAGCGATACGCCCGTCATCGATAACCAGGATGCGATCGGCCCGCTTAATAGTCGACAGGCGATGGGCGATAATAAAACTGGTGCAATTCTCCATCAGGGTCTCCATACCCTTCTGGATCAAGGCTTCGGTCAGCGTATCCACCGAACTGGTAGCTTCGTCCATGATGAAGATTTCCGGTTGGGCTAAAACAGCCCGGGCCAGGCTAACTAATTGTTTCTGACCAACCGACAACAAGTTGCCGCCCTCGCCCACTTCTTCATCATAACCGTTTTCCAGGGTTACGATGAATTCATGGGCGCCGGCTAACTTCGCCGCGTCCACGATATCATCATCCGTTGCATCCAGCCGGCCGTAGCATAAATTCTCGCGGATGGTTCCTGAGAAAAGGTGGGGGGTTTGTAACACCACGCCAAGTTTTGACTGAATTGAATGCAGAGTCAGGTCCGTATAATCATGACCGGCAAGCAGGATCCGGCCGCCCTTCGGCTCATAGAAACGGGCCAGCAGGTTGACAATAGTTGACTTGCCGGCGCCGGTAGGACCGACCAGGGCAACGGTCTCGCCCTGGTTGACGATTAAGTTGAAATCTTGGAGAACTGGCTTTTCGACCTCGTAATAAAAATCCACATGCTCAAAAGTCAGATCGCCCTGAATCGAGTCAACTTCAAGGGCGCCAGGTTTGTCGCTAATCGCCGGCACCGAATCGACAAGGGAAAAAACACGCTCGCCCGAGGCGATAGCCTGTTGCATCTCGGCATAGACTCGGGCCAGGTCCTGGATAGGCCAGAGCATAAAGGTCACATACATAATAAAAGCCTGGATGCCGCCAATAGTCATGGCGCCGCTCTCAACCTGCAAGCCACCGAACAAAGAAATGGCCCCGATGGCGAAGGCGCTGATTAATTGGACAACCGGCAGGAACAAAGCAGACAACCAGGCCGCCTTGTATCCGGCCTCGTACATATCACTGGTTAAACCACTGAATTCATCCAGGTTTGCCTCTTCGCGAACCAGGGCCTTGGTTACGCGAACGCCGGATATATTCTCGTTGTATGCGCCGGTGATCTTTGAGTTCATCTTGCGCACCTGGCGATATTCAACCAGGATCTTCTTCTTAAAATATGCCGCCACCACGACCAGGATAGGGATGATCATCGCCACCACTAAGGCCAATTGCCAGTTGATGATGGCCATGAAGAAGAAAGCGCCTAAGATCCGGGTGATAGCCCAGGTGATATCCAGCAAACCCCAGGAGACCAATTCGCTAATGCGTTGCGAATCGGAAGTGACCCGGGACATGATCCAGCCCACCGGCGTCCGATCAAAGTAGGCGAAGGAGAGCTGCTGCAGCTTGGCGAACATCTGCTTGCGCAGGTCATATTGGACAACTTCGCCCAGCGTACCGGCAAAATAGATGAATCCAAAGACACAAATGGCTTGCACAATATAGAGCAGCCCGTAGAAAATCATGATCCGGGTTAAGGCAGGCACATCCCCGGGAATGATGCCTACATCGATAATTTGCTTGCTTAGGTAAGTTGTGGTCGAGTCGATGAGGGATACGGCCGTGATAAAGAACAGGAATCCGGCGACCATCCGCCAGTGGGCTTTCGTCTGGGCTACGATGCGCAGCACAGTCTGCCCGTTGAACTGCGTGGTAAAATCTTCTTCTTCGAATTCGTAGTTCTCGAAATCACTCATGATGTTTTTCGCCGGGCGTCAAACCCCGCTGGGGGTCGCCAACTGGCCGATTTCCTGTTCCAGATCCACTTCGATCTGGGTCTGTAATTCATAAATGTCCCGGTAGATCCCTTCTTGACCGATCAATTCCGCATGAATCCCTTTTTGGACGATGCGGCCCTTGTCCATGACCAGGATTATGTCGGCGTCCATGACGCTCTGAATACGATGAGCGATGATGAAAGTCGTGCGATTTTCCATCAGTCGTTCCAACGCCTGGCGGATGACTGCCTCTGTCTCGGTATCGACTGATGAGGTCGCGTCGTCGAGTATGAGAATGCGTGGATCCTTCAACAGCGTGCGGGCAATGGTGATCCGTTGCTTCTGACCGCCGGAAAGGGTTACCCCACGCTCACCGACCAGGGTATTGTAGCCATCGGGAAAGCCCAGGATGACGTCATGGATGGCGGCCGCCTTGGCCGCGGCCACAACCTCTTCATCCGTTATATCCCGGCCGACACTGTAAGCGATATTCTCGCGTAGGGTACGGGAGAAAAGGAATGGTTCTTGTTCGACGATGCCTATTTGTTGGCGCAGGTAATAGCGTGGATAGTGATGGATTTCAACGCCATCGAGCAACAGACGGCCGCTGGATACGGCGTAAAAGCGGGGCAACAGGTTTACCAGGGTTGTTTTGCCTGAGCCGGTTGAGCCGAGTAAAGCAATCCTTTGACCCGGCCGGCAGTGGAAGCTGATATCATGTAGGATAGTCGCTGCGCCATCATATTCGAAACAGACATCGTCAAAAACGATATCACCCTTGGTCCCACCGTCCGGCGAGTGAGAGCCACTGGTCAGCGACTCACGCTTTTCCTTTATGACCAGGGTCACCCGGTCATAGGAAACGAGCGCCTGGGACATCTGTACAATAAGCCTACCCAGCATGCGCATGGGCCAAATGATCCAGATAACCATACCCGCATAGGCCATGTAGGTGCCCACGGTAATGGTCCCGTTTATGGTCATGACCGCCCCGATAAAAAAGCCAGCGATCATTTGCGCCCCGGCCAGGATGTCAGAAGCCGGCCAATAGAGCGAGTGCAATCTGATTAATCCCCGGCCGCGTTGGTATCGTTCGTAGTTGTCCTTCTCGAACTTCTCCCGCTCATAATCCTGGCGGGCAAAGGCCTTGACGACGCGAACCCCGGTGAGGTTTTCCTGGAGGGTTGTTGACAACAGGGCCTCTTGTTCCTGATAGGATTCGTAAGCCAAGGTGATGCGTTTAAAGAAGAAATAGGACATAAGCACAATAAACGGGATAACGATCACCGAAAGGAGGGCCAGTTGTGCATTGAGAAAGTAGATAGCGACGAAGTTGATACCAAATAAGAAGACAATCCGGCCGAAACCAATGGCTTCCTGGGCGAAGAAGCGGCGAATCGTGTCCACATCGGAGGTCGCTCGCTGGATGAGTTCGCCGGTATTGGTCTTGTCATGGTAGGCAAAGGAAAGCCGTTGGATGTGATCAAATAGATAATTGCGTAGCCGCAGGGCAATCCCTTCTGATGTCTGGGCCGCCAGCCGGCCGCTCAGAAAGGTGAATGCCCCTTCGAACAGCGCCAGGACAATGAAGCCCAGGGCCACGAATAGCAAGGTCTGATCAAAACGCCCTTGGCCAAGGACATCGTCGATGAGGTAACGTAGCAGGTAGTAGGTAGCCGTCTTCATCAAGGCCGCCAGGCCTAGCAGGAGAAGCGCACCCAGATAGATCAAACGGTAGCCCGTCATCAAGCGCCACAGGCCGCCGAGGCGACTGCCGCCCAGGGTTGCCTGGATATCGAGGGGGGTTTGCCCGTTTTCTGAGAAAGGATTCTTCATACCTTTGGAATTCGGCGTGCTTACACAGTGATTATTATCCAATTTCGGGAGGCCAAGCCACCCGTTATCATAGCACATTTGGCAATGAAGGCTGTAAAACGGTAAACACCAAATTGCAGGACGCCGGCCTCCTTTCGATCACGCCGCTTTAAATCAGCGGAGCGTGGCCAACCACTTCTCTGTTTGCCGTGGGGAAAGAAGATGCACCAAGACCAGGTGGGTATTTTCGGGGGCACGGAGCAAGGCCGGGTATTCCCGGCGTCGCCGACCATAGCTCTTTAAGGCCCATAAGAACAGGGAGTCGCGGGTGAAAAAATGGGTATAAAGCCGCTCGCGATTGCCATTCCACTGCTCTTACCGGCCAAGGGTTCTTCTAAGCGTGCGCCACCACAGGCGCCAGAGGGTCAGGGGGAGGGGGTAGTCGAGCCAGACGACGATATCGGCCCGTGGCCAGGTGATGGCCCGGCTGCGACTATAGTTGCCGTCGATAACCCAAAAGCGGCCGCGCGTGGCCTGGTCAACCAGGTCCAGGAAAAGTTCATTCGGCCGCATAGTCCAGTCCGATCCCCAGTTTAGGGCATCCTGCTCAATATGCGCATAACCCAATCTTTCGGCAATCCGGCCGGCCAGGGTCGTCTTCCCCGATCCCGTGGTGCCGACTACCAATATGCGCTCTAAGCTCACCGGCCGATTCTACCATTAGAAAAGCTCGCCCGGTGAAAATCAAGCCGGGCGAGCTTTTCCAAAGCAAGACGTTTAGGCTACGATCAGGCGAGGTCGAAGCGGTCGAGTTTCATGACCTTGTTCCACACCGTTACAAAGTCGTGCAGGAACTTCCTCTGGGAGTCCTCACATCCATAGACCTCCGCCAAGGCCCGAAGTTGGGAGTTCGAACCGAAGATGAGGTCGACACGGGTGCCGGTCCACTTGAGTTCGCCCGTCGCGTAATCACGACCCTCGAAAACGTTTTCGTCTTCCGAGGCTGCCTTCCACGTCGTGCTCATGTCGAGCAGATTCACGAAGAAGTCATTGGTGAGCGTCTCTGGCTGCTTGGTGAAGACGCCGTGTTGGGACTGTCCGAAGTTGGTATTCAAGACGCGCATACCGCCAACGAGAACCGTCATCTCAGGAGCGGTCAGCGTCAGAAGTTGCGCACGATCAACCAGCAGTTCCTCTGCCGATACAGTGTATTTGGTTTTGAGGTAGTTACGGAACCCGTCTGCAGCCGGTTCGAGTACGGCGAATGACTCCACGTCGGTTTGCTCTTGCGACGCATCCGTGCGTCCCGGCGCGAAGGGAACGGTCACATTGTGACCGGCATTCTTGGCAGCTTGTTCGACACCTGCGCATCCACCCAGGACAATCAAGTCAGCGAGCGAAACCATCTTCCCGCCTGACTGCGCGCTGTTGAACTCCTTTTGGATTCCTTCAAGGGTTTGCAGTACGGTCTTCAGTTGGGCCGGCTGGTTGACCTCCCAATCCTTTTGCGGCGCAAGACGAATGCGCGCCCCGTTCGTACCGCCACGCTTGTCGGAGCCACGGAACGTGGATGCCGACGCCCAGGCGGTCGAGACCAGTTCCGAGATCGACAGGCCCGAGGCAAGGATCTTGCCCTTCAGGTCTGCGATGTCCTGCGCGTCGATCAGCTCATGATCGACTGCGGGCACCGGATCTTGCCAGATCAGTTCCTCCGCCGGGACTTCCGCACCGAGATAGCGCGAACGGGGACCCATGTCGCGGTGTGTCAGCTTGAACCAGGCCCGGGCAAACGCGTCCGCGAACTCCGCCGGGTTCTCGTGGAACCGCCGCGAGATCGGGGCATAGATCGGGTCCATCCTCAGGGCGAGGTCCGTCGTGAGCATGATGGGGGCGTGCCGTTTGGACGGATCGTGGGCATCCGGCACGGTGTCCGCTGCGGCCGGATCAGTCGGAACCCACTGCCAAGCTCCGGCGGGGCTCTTCACCAGATCCCAGTCGTAGCCGAACAGGGTGTCGAAGAAGCTGTTGTCCCACTGGATCGGGGTTGGCGTCCATGCGCCCTCCAGGCCGCTGGAGATTGTATCACCGCCTTTGCCGCTGCCGTAGCTGCTCTTCCAGCCAAGGCCTTGCTCCTCGATAAGGGCGCCCTCGGGTTCGGGGCCGACCAACGCCGCATCGCCAGCGCCGTGAGTCTTGCCGAAGCTATGGCCGCCAGCGATGAGCGCGACAGTCTCCTCATCATTCATCGCCATACGCGCGAAGGTTTCGCGAATGTCCCGGCCTGCAGCAACCGCACTTGGAACGCCGTCCGGTCCTTCCGGGTTCACGTAGATCAGCCCCATCTGCACGGCGGCGAGGGGGTTTTCGAGATCGCGGTCGCCTGTGTAACGGCTCTTAGGGTTGTTGCTCAGAGCCAGCCATTTATCTTCGGAACCCCAGTAGATGTCTTCTTCTGGCTCCCAGATGTCTTCTCGACCACCACCGAAACCGAATGTCTTGAATCCCATCGACTCCAGCGCGCAGTTGCCGGCAAGGATCATCAGGTCGGCCCAGGAGATCTTTTTGCTGTATTTCTGCTTGATCGGCCAGAGCAGACGGCGCGCCTTATCGAGGTTCACATTGTCCGGCCAGCTGTTGAGGGGGGCAAAGCGTTGGCTGCCGGACCCCGCGCCCCCGCGGCCGTCGCCGGTGCGGTAGGTGCCTGCGCTGTGCCAGGCCATCCGGATGAAAAGTCCTCCGTAGTGACCGTAGTCGGCCGGCCACCACTCCTGCGAGTCGGTCATCAGTTCATAGAGGTCCTTCTTCAGCGCCTCCAGATCGAGTTTCTTGAATTCCTCAGCGTAGTTGAACTCCTCGCCCATCGGATTGCTCATGGGAGAGTTCTGATGAAGAATTTTGAGGTTCAACTGGTTCGGCCACCAGTCCCGGTTCGATGTGCCACTGCCGGCAGCGGGATTGTCAGTTCCACCTGTATCGGGCCACTTGCTATCTTCATTCATAATGTTGTCTCCTTTCGTTGTCTGAACTTATGCGCAGTACTGCTATTAATATAGTCACTCCCGGTGCTGGAACTAAGCCAGTTGTCCAAAATAAACCCTGCCCGGCCAATGAGGCAATCGCGGCTGGCCCCAGGTTTTTGGCGACATTTATTCCGAGCAACCTGGGCAATTACTTATTATATTTCTATACAAAACCCGCTCCACCATATATATTTTAATAGTATCCTTTTAAAGAAAGATTCTCAAATTTACACATAGATTGCAGCAGCTCTTTGTTGGAACGCAACTTTAAAGAAGCGCAATAGACCATTCTCGTTATGCTTAATGTGCCACAGACCAATGACCAAAACGAGTGGTTTTTCCCGGACAATAAAGTTGTTTGATTTAAAGGGGGACCAGTTCACGCGGGAAGTAGCGCCGCTGGAAGTACAGGGCCACACTGACTAGGCCAATCATCACCGGTACCTCGATTAGTGGTCCGATAACGGCCGCAAAAGCCACTCCGGACCCTATGCCAAAGACGGCCACGGATACGGCGATGGCCAGTTCAAAATTGTTGCTGGCGGCCGTGAAAGCGAGGGTGGTTGTCTGACTGTAATCCGCACCAATGCGCCGGCCCATCCAGAAGCTGACCAGGAACATCACCACGAAATAAATGGTCAGCGGGATGGCGATGCGCACCACGTCCCCAGGGATCTGAAC
>Ga0307376_10004819_pt1 | contig 12273 bp, 9 predicted proteins | sample TR2MG_FD_202536 | JGI IMG/M metagenome (GOLD analysis project Ga0307376, IMG submission 202536) | Soil microbial communities from Risofladan, Vaasa, Finland - TR-2 | ecosystem: Environmental > Terrestrial > Soil > Coastal area > Acid sulfate soil | place: Finland: Risofladan, Vaasa | collected... | reverse complement strand
TGGCGCCGAGAGGGCTTGAAGGTGCCTCAGAAGCAGCCTAAGCGAAAGCGGCTGTGGCTGAATGACGGCTCCTGTATCCGGCTGCGGCCCCGGTACCGCAACCACGTGTGGAGCTACGACTTCATGATGGATCGCACCAGCGATGGGCGCCGGCTGAAGGTGCTGACGATCATCGACGAACACAGCCGAGAGTGTCTGGCGATCGACGTAGCACGAAGACTGACCAGTGAGGACGTGATGTGGCGACTGACGCAGTTGTTCGTTGACCGGGGGCCGCCGGCCTACCTGCGGTCTGACAACGGAGGGGAGTTCACGGCGACCGAGATGCGCAGGTGGCTGAGGAGGGTGGGCGTGGGGACGCTCTACATCGAGCCGGGCAGTCCGTGGGAGAATGGCTACGGAGAGTCGTTTAACGGCAAGGTGAGGGATGAGTTCCTCAACATGGAGCTCTTCGACACCGTGCTGGAGACGAAGGTGCTGGCGGATCGCTACCGAAAACAGTACAATACGGCCCGGCCGCACAGCTCCTTGGGTTATCGGCCGCCAGCGCCGGAGGCGTACCAGCATGCGATGTCGATCTGCGAGGCGCGGACGCTACCGTTCTCGGCCGCCTATGACCCAGGACTAACTTAGACTCTGGTACCACTTCGAGGGGCAGGCCAGCAGATCGCGGATCTCAACCACCACCGCCTCCGCCCCCTCCGGCTCGCCGACCTCATCGACAAGGAGGGCGGTTGGGTGCGTTGGGCTCTGCGGGGGCTCGAGTTGTTAGAGCGGGATTGGGCCGAGAAGGGGGATCGAGTCTTTTGATGGCGGTGTCGAGCACGGCCTATAAATGTCATATGGAGGGTCCTGACCCGGCTGTATATTCTATTGCGAGTATCCCGTTTCAGTCACACTGTCCCTTTGTTGCGACCTAATAAAAGTAAGGCACAGCGGATTTCTTCACCGTACCGAACGTTACGTTCCAGGTGTTCTATGTCTTTTTCGTCATTAGGTACGAGCGGCGTCAGATCGTCCGTTTTGCTGTCACGCCCCACCCATATGCAGAATGGGTTATCCTGCAATTGCGGGAAGCGTTTCCCTTCGACACCGTGCCGCGGTACTTGATACTGGACCGAGACGGCAAGTACGGCGATCTCGTGCCGAGAACTCTGAAGTCTTGGGGAGTAAAACCGGCGCGGACTTCATGGAATCCCGATGGCAAAATGGCGTGTCGGAGCGCTGGGTGTTGTCAGTGCGCCGATAGCTGCTTGACCACGTTGTGGTTTTCAACGAAAACCATCTTCACCGTTTGCTCACCGAGTACATACGTTATTACCACGTGGATCGCTGTCACCTATCGTTTGGGAAGGACTCACCGCACGGCCGGTCAGTGACGCCGAGTCCTTCGAAGTCAGCTCGGGTCGAATCCTTGCCCCGGGGTGGAGGGATTCATCACCGTTATGTGTGGTGCGACGCGGCTTGACGCGAGTCAAGGAATCGCAGATTACTGCGACGCGGCTCCTCTGTTATTGAGGAAACCTGTGTATTCTTCCGTCTGAACCGCCGTTTCGCTCTGTTCGACCAGTGAAGATGTTTTTCGGCAGAGCCTGATTCGACCATTCGAACTCACCTTTAAGCACTCGATTTGCGCCCAACTTGCGCCCGGATTCAGTTTTGTCGAGGGACTAGGGACTGGGGTAGATCACTACTGATTTGTTGATATAGGTTGCACCCTCACCCCCTGTCACAGGATAAGTGACGGTCTCTCCACCGATCGCGCCTGTTATGTAGTACTCAAAATCATAGCCGGGGTTAGGCAAAGTAGCCTCCATTACATGACTGCTACCATTGATCGAAGTAAGCGCTACGGTAGAGAATGCTCCTGTTGATCCGATTTCACGGTAGTGCATGGTTGGGTTGGCAATACTTCCCTCGCCCAGGAATAGAGCTTTTTGCTTGAAGTCTTCATTGCCATATATTTGAGTAACTTCGGGCATGGCTCGAACCGCTTTGTCACCAACATATGTGGTAGCAATCGGATCGCTGATTCCCAAATCTACTCTGATCGAATCAACCAATGTAGATTGATGTAATTGAGTAATAACACCCAATTCAGACACATTTCTCACACGCTGTATCTCGTGTGTCATGAGCTTGCTCCAGGAGCTCAAGAGCTTATCTTTCATGGCCGAGTCTGTACCATCACTCTCAATGTATCGGTTCTTGTAAATAGCCATCTTGAGCAGCTCAATTTGGCCCATAAAGAAATGGTACCAATACATGTAGCGATCCCGATTTCCTGCTCCGACAATCTGGTCCTTGTACGAGCAGAATTCGGTGTACACCTGAATGGCGTTCAAGAATTTGGGGTCCGTAGTGCTCGTGGGATCGTCATCTTCCAGCTCATTGAGAGCACTGGGGAGAAACCGTGAAGACCTTGGGATAGCGCCTTTTACTCCCCCGCCGGTAAACTTGGGTTCTCCCAATCTGTCAGCCATGGCTAATAGGTTGCCGATTTCAACAGCCTTTTCTGGTCCAAAGTTGGCTCTTGCCCAATCCTGGTAATGCTTGGTAATCCAGCAAACAAATTCAGTGGGTTGACGAGCTGGATTGGGATTCCAGATGTCAAACAGCGGATACTTGTTGACCCCATCAGCAATCGTCGGCATTGACTCAGAGACAGGAACCCTGTTATCCCAGGCCAGTTTTGCATGTGCCGAAGACATTGGGGCAGCAGAATTGATACGCCAATGCTTGGCGATGAGCGCTTGAACACCTCCATTTCGCAGTCCGTTGGCAACCTCGTTCCAAATGTGCATATTTCTCAATTGAGGCTGTATCAACCCCCAATCCTCTTCGTACCAGCAGGAAGACCACCCCTCACGGCCGGTAGGCAATACTGCCGACATGCCCTGTGCATCATCCCACAACGTACCAAAGGGCACGTCCAGTGGTAAATCATCGTGAAATTCCAATTCATCCCCATCGCCTCCACTGCTTCCAACCTTCCAGCCAAAGGTAGCCAGTTTGAAAGGCGTATTCATCTGAGTCATCACCTGGTGAGCATACTTGTAATCGTCTGCAACTGCTTCTATTTGTTCTCTTGATGGTGCATGACCGCCATATGACCACATTTCATATGTCCATATCCAGAAATAGTCCAAGGGATGCGTTCTCACTATTCTTGTGAACATTCCTTCATATAACGCTTTGGCGAACGCCTCGTTATCAGCTCCCCTGGATGTAGGAACAGTATACCCATGGACATCTCTCATTCTGTCTCTTACATACGCGGGACAAGTACGAATCCAGTCTTCAGTAATAATGTGCGCTGGGTCCCCCTCCGAATTGATATTGGGATTGCCAGGTTCGAAGGCCAACGGAGATTCGGTTCCCAAGGCTGTTTTAATTCCAAGCTCTCTGGCATGAGTAAACGCATCGCGAAGCAAGAATCCCACATTGTTGAATACCTCGGCCTTCTCCGCAGCAGTAACAGCTTGTTTAAATCCAATAGCGTCTGATGCCATCTCATCATGTGGAAACAGCTTGTCCGCACCATCGCTAAAATCAGTGGTTTTTACAGGTGTTCCACTCCAACTGTTTTCGCCGGTCCGGTACGTACTGGCCCAGTAGGACGTGTATGCACTCATTTCCGTGATGGTACCATCAGCATTTACATCATCTTTGTGTCCAATCCAGATGTGCGGCTCTGGACCTTCCAGTGATGTCGGCTCTCCGCGCTCGGGATAGTGGTGCAATCCAAAGAAATTGAACCCCATCTTCGCTTGCTGAGTTATGAAGGATCTGTAGTCTGCTGTGCTCCAAAGATCAGGCCCTGCCAGAAAATTGTGAAAAGGAAGGTTTCCACGCAGTTCAAACCAGGGCTGTGATTTCTCATTATAACCACTGATTTTTAGATGTTTTTCGATTCTCTGATCCGGAATTACATCCCCTGCCAAGTTGAAATGACACCCAATCAGCTCTGCAAAACGGTAGGCCGCATACAACGTGGTTTCAGCGTTTGCACCAGTTATTACTAAGATGTGTCTGCTGTCTTTACTAATAGACTTAATGAGGTAGCCCTTTCGATTATCAGAATCGGGGGCATTCACGTTTCCATACTCAGTTTTTAGCTCTGATACAAGGCCACTGGAGTTTTCAGCAACTACAATCACCTCTCCCGCAGGCAGACTGCTGGCGTTGTCTGCCGTTGCCAAGGTCGGAGCAGCGCCGGTACGGAGGAATATATATCTCCGGAGTTCTTTAGCTGCAAACAACTCAGAGTTTGATCCATTGCTCGGAGAAACAATGGTTATAGGCTCAGGGCTGCCTCCTCGAGGTCCTGGGGAACCGCCGTCGAGCGCGCATTCTCGAGTTTCATTGATACTATCATTGCATCCAGAAAATGAAACCGTTGTGAGCGCCAGCAGTGCTATGGTTACTGTTCTCATGTTTTGTTGTCTGTTCATCTATCAAACTACCTTGCGAATCGGGCCGGCCTCCGTGGCCGACGACCTATCCAGGCTCCATTGCCCGCTTACGGTTGGTGGGTGCCCACCCGGACAGGTTCCTTCGCATTTTGTAGTGGCGGGTCACGTCCTGTCAAGTGGTGTATGAGCGCATCGCATGCATCCGCACTCTAACTCTACCGCAATCGCTGACGAGGTGGCAACATGCGATCCTTTCGAATACTTGATGGATGCTCCTGCATCAATGGAACTGCGCCCTGCACAGGCTATGTGCGGCTGCGGGCCCTGTCGAGGCAATCTCTATGAGGAGAGCACTTCGAGATCCGCGCCCGACTTGAGTCGAAACGTCGATAGATCCCCTGCCGAGCTTCTTGATTGCGGCCCAGTTAGCACTACGATGAGGAACTCGTCCTTGTCCCCAAGAACGCATCCAGGTTGAGTGTTGGGGATTGAGCTGGACTGCTGGGCAGGAGCAAGGAAGCGATGAACGGGAAGAAGTACACGCCGGCGCAGATTACTCAGAAGCTGAGACAGGCAGTGATCGAGATCAGCAACGGGGCAAGCATACAACAGACGTCCTCTCATCTTCCGCGCCAGTTGCCTGCAGGGGCAGACCGCAGCAGAAGATGGGCTTCCGGGCGAGGACTTGTGACCCGCCCGCGGGCTATCCCAACGAGTGAAACGGCGCGATCTTGACGGTCACGGGACTCGTCTGCGTAGTCTCGATCCAGACAATCAGATTCTTCCCACCGACACCCTCGCTATGGCCGACGCGATAGTCGCTACCCTTGCTCAGGTTCGTACCGTCCAGGCTGACTGTTGCATCCGCGGTGTCCCAGCGCTCTACGACGAACGCTGGATTGACAGCAGGCGATGCCTCCGAGGCCTCGAGTCTGACGGTGAGTTCCAAAGCTTGGCTTGGGCGCTCGGCAACGAAGACATACGCAAGCTGGGTGGGGTCATAGCCTCTGCTCGCATATGGGCCCTCAACGGCCGCGTGGGCTGGCTCTAGCCATGACTCCGCTAGTGGCGACAAGCCTGCCGCAGCCTTGTCGGTCAGCCCGTGCAACATAATCTTCGTGATCGTATCCCGGCCCTGTTTGTATGGCTTCCATTCTGCCGTAGCGACGCCCGGCAGGCCGATGTGCGCCAACGACGAATGGGAGGGCCTCTCCGCGGACACTGCCCCTCGGCCATCGGATGCCGTTTGGGACACAGGCCAATGGTCCCACCAGTTGAAATGCGAGTCTCTCCCGTGACCGCTGTACGGTGTGATGAGCTGGCCCTCGGCGGCCGGCGGGGCGATGGCATAGGGTCTGATTGAACCCTTCGTGTTGATTTTGATGATGTTGGCTCGAGGGGGCCCCGCATCGAACTCCGGGCCCCCGTCCTCGGTCCAGGTATACGTTCTCTCCTGCCCGTCCACGTTGGCCAACGTCACGGCGTCGAGGTCAATGTTGTCCTCGGGCATGGTGCCCGGCTGGTTCACGACAATGCACTCCTGGAACTCGCACCAGCGATCGGTGGCGCTCGTGTGCACCGTGATTCTCCGTACACCACTGGCATCGGGATAGATGGTGTAGTACTCGTCGACCCAGTCGCTCCAGCCGGTGGCGGGATCGGTAAAGGGGTGTTCGTATCTGACATCCACCGGGGCGTAGCGCCAGTGCACGACGACGCGCGCGTCGTTGCTCTCGATGACGCGCACGTGGGAGAAGCGGCACTGCTTGTCAGACATGGGCTCGACGCAGCCTTCCGTGTTGGGACTATGAGCGCCGCGGCGCTCTACAAACTCGTTCGTGTACCAGACGCCGGCGTCGGTAACCCAGCAGGGGATGTAGCTGGTGCCGCGCCAAAACACGAAGCGATGTCCGCCGTTATCGAAGCGGACCACGACGTCGGCATGATCGTCCACCCGCCACGGCGCATCCCATTCCGGGGTGAACGTGAGCTGGGTGTAGTACGCGCCAAACGGCGCCGGGCCGGACGGGCCGGAAGGCAACTGCGGCACGTCTGCGGTCTCTCCAAGCGATCCCATTTGCCTACCTCCAACCGTAGCACCTTCGGTCTCTTCCCACTCCTCCCTCTCCAGTTCCTCCCCGGATTCGTCGGGATCCCAGCCCTCCGCCGAGTCTAGGTGATGGCGCAGCTCAGCCTCTTCGCGCTCAATGCGGCGCAGCTCGTCCTCGAGATCAAGCCAGATCTCCGACTCCGCCCGATGGTAGATGTGTTCGAGGTCCGCGAGCTCTCTCTGCAGTACCGCCTCCGCGTCCAGCTCCACCTGTAAGCGCTCGTGCTCAAGCCGTTTGAGCTCGCGCTCCAACTCGAGATGGATCTCCTTTTCCACTGCGTCACGCGCGCGCTGGACAGCCTGCTGTTCTCTCTCTATGAGCATGTGAGCCATGCGCTCTGCATGCTCGCGGTCCGCGGCAAGCTGCGTCAGTGCGAACTCAACATCACCGTGCACGAGCTCTTCGTCCTCATCGTCCAGCTCCATCTTGAGTTGATGCTCGCGCCATTCCTGCTCGTCGGCGAGGTCCTCCTCCTCTTCCTCAGGGCGCCACCCCTCCTCAGAGAAGTCATCGTCTTCCTGCGGATGACCGAAGTGAGTGACCACGTGGACGATGGCCGGGGCTTCCCATTCGACGCGAACTAGCTCCGGAAACAGATTGACGATCTGCCTGACCGGGATCCAGCAGATGTCGTGGACTAGCCATCCCTCGCACCAGGGATCTCCATTCAGCAGCAAGGTCACGGGGCGCGCGTCCTCAGGATCCTCGTGATGCCGCACCTCTGCCCGCACTGCCGTCCCGGATACGCAGATGGTCAGGACCACAAACAGACCAGCGACCAGGGAAAGACGGAGCATCTCAATACCTCCAGAGAACCAGAATCGGTCGGCCGCGGTAGGGTGACGGAGCCGAGGTGTTTCGCCTCGTAGTTGGCCCAGCTCCCAGAGCGCCGCGACACCGCCGACCATCCCATTCTCTGCCCACCCCGACTCCCCTGTTCAACAAGGGCGCCTGGGATCGAAGAGGGCGACGCGCCCAGCTAGTGCGCCTTAACGTGGCGGGTCGGGCTCAGCCTTACTTAGCGCGCGCGTCGACGGCGACGCCGGGGTGGTCCCGCATCGGTGTGGAGCGGCTCTGGGTCCCGATCTGTCGTGCCAAGGTACTGTTCGAGATCCCAGCCCGTTAGCAAGTGCCACCCATGGGTCACGGCGCTCCGCTCCAGCAACATGGAAGGTCGGCTCTTCCCCTCTCCGGACGTCAGCATACCCGCTACGTGTGCCACCGGAGATCGGCGGAAATCGCGCGGCGCGCAACCAACATGCTTCCGGAAGAGACGACTGAAGTGACACACGTTTCTGAACCCACATTGCTCGGCTGCATCTGCCACACGTATGCGTTGGTCCGTCAGCAGTGCACACGCGCGTCGCAAGCGCGCCTGGATCAGGTCCTCCATCGGGCTGACGCCCAGCAGCCTCGTGTACAGGCCCGCGAAGCGCGCCCGACTCAGGTTCACCAACCGCGCCATCGCCGCCACGCTCCAGGGCTCCTGCAGCCGTTCATGGACCTGCATCCGGAGGTCCCGTAGCGCCTCCTCCCACGCCTCATCTGTCGGCGTCACCCCGGCCAGGCTCAGGTGGCGGCTCAGCTGCAGGAACAGGCTATCGACCAGCAACAACACCGAGTCCCCCCAGTGCCGGTCCTGCCGCCGCATCTCCCGGTTGATCGCTTCTAGGATAGGCGTGATGAATTCAGTGTCGCGAGGCCGGAAGACTGTGTTCACTGGGATCCCATAGCGCTGGATCAGCCCCCGCATTCCCGGCCCGTAGACGTGCAGCCAGTCATCAATGAATTCGGCCCCGCGGCCCCGGTACCATTGGGGGAAAGACGGGTCGTACAGTAAGCAGTCGCCTGGTTTAGTAGAGACAGTTCCTTCCGACGTCGACACGCTCATGGGCGACCGGAAATGGACGAGCAGGTACATACCGAGCCCGTCTGGACGCACCACCGTATAGCCGGGATCATGTGGCCAGCGAACCCCAAGGGCTGCTACTGTCAGCGGCCCCGCCAACTGATCTGTCACTCCGCTGGTCCTGACCATGTGGCCCCTCGCGTAACCTGCGCAGCTTACACACCAGTGTGTCAGCTTCGTAAGCATCCGTCAAGTACCTGAGAGCATCGCGTATTGACGGTGGAGGGCGGTTCGGTTAGCATTAAGGTGTGAGGAGGGATCGTGCCGCAGTTGAGCACGCGGGCCAGAGACAACAGCGTCCGGAGCGTACGCCGGGCGGTCATATCGCGGGAGAGGTTCCCGGACCGTAGGAAGCCATTCGGGGATGCAGGAATCACCAATGGCGGCCCCGGGGACCGGAGGGGAGGTGACGTCCGCGAACACGCAGTCTGGCAGTCCTGTTGCAGAGCCCGAAAGGCGTTCCCTGCCGTCTCGGTCAGTCGTCGACTTCCGGTTCTGAGTCTGGTAGTGCTCAGGCAGTACTAGAGGACCCAAAGGAGGTGTTCGTACATGCGTGTTCGGAAGAGAGGCTTCACCCTGATTGAGCTGCTGGTGGTGATTGCGATCATCGGCATCCTGGCAGCGATGGTCTTTCCGGTCTTCGCAAGGGCGCGCGAATCCGCGCGCAAGGCGGTGTGTCTCTCCAATGTGAAGAACATCGCCCTGGCCATTCAGATGTACCTGGCGGACAATAACGATACGCTCCCGCCCGGAGAGAACAGAGCGGAGATAGCGGACTACTTCATGAGCCTGTCGGGGGAGTCCGAATGCCCCGACCAGCCCTGGGGTCAGAACCCCTATCTTCGGTGGCCCGTTGTCCTGGACGAGTACATCAAGAACCGCGATGTCTGGCGCTGCCCCAGCGCCAAGATTCAGGGCGCAGTGCCGTGGGTCTGGGGGATTCCGGACTGGTTCGCCCAAGCGCAGACGACTGGATGGGGGCCGGGTGGGGGATGGGGGAACCAGATCTGCACAGCATGGTTTGCCTTCCCGAGTGGTTGGGGCGGCGATGTCACGGACAGCTTCGTGCAGGGCCGAGCGCCGAGCATGCAGCAAGGCGCGGCTATGACCGGCGCTCCGGGCGTCTTCACCTACAGCATAGCGTGGGGCGAGGCGGACCGCCAGGGGCTGAAGATGGTCGAGGTGCAGGACCCTGTGAAGTTCATCGTCGCCGCGGATCACACCCCCGACGTCGCCTGGTTTGAGCCTGCCAAGGTCGCCTACGCTGACATCTGCGGCCTGGGGTGTGCTTACTGTAGCGTTATCGAAGACGGTGAGTACTGGGACTGGTCCGACTGTGCGGAGGACCTCGACCCGGGATGTGAGCCAATATTTGCCTATCCGAAAATGTGGGAGGACCCAAGCGAGCGAAAGCCATACGCCCGGCACCTCGGCGGAACAAACCTCGGGTTCCTGGATGGCCACGCGTCGTGGTGGAACTCGGAGAGGCTGTTCGCGGCGATCAAAGAAGAGGGATCGGCCGCGCCGTTTGGACTCGACTGGGAAGGCCCGTGTAGCTGGTGCCTGGCGGATTCCGAGCTAGGCCCTCTCCCTCCCACTACCCCCACCTTGTACTAGTCCGGTCGGACTGTCTTTGCAGAGTAGATCGATGACGTAGTGCTGAGGGCGGAGCGCCGGGTCCGGTGCTCCGCCCCTCACCTCCCTAGACCTTCCGCCGGTGGCAGCCTCTGGACAGAAATCCTATGGGCCCAATGCACACGGCAACCGAAACATACTCGGAGGACGGTCGGCCGGCCGCTGCACCCTCTGGTCCTGGCGGCGTCACCTGGCGCGCGGTTGCCATCTCGCTGGTGATCATCCTGCTGAGCATTCCGCCCATCGTCTACGGCGAAGTGGTGTGGGGTGCCAGGCAGGCGGCAATCATCCTCAAGGCCGGGATCTGGTCGACCTATGCACCGGCAGCCTGGCCGCTGACGATCCTCTTCCTCGGTGCTGCTCTCATGTCGCTGCCAGCGCTGCGAAGGATCGGTCTGACGCGGCGCGAGCTTCTAACGGTGCACACCGCGGTGCTCGTGGCAACTCCGCTGCTGGGCTCAGGCGTCTTGTTCTTCGTGCTCTCGATGGTGGTCGGGTACTACTACTTCGCGCACTCCTTCATGACGTGGGAGACGTTCCTGCCTCTGATTCCCGCCTGGTTCGGCCCGTCGTCTCAATCGGCCGTGGAGGGCTACTTCGCGGGCGGGGCCGCAGTTCCCTGGGGGGAGTGGGCGCGCCCGCTGGCGGCCTGGTCCTCGTTCATGCTCTGTCTCTTCGGCGCCAGATTCTGTCTGCTGGCCATGGTTCAGAGGCAGTGGATCAGAAACGAACGGCTGACATTTCCGCTCGCCGAGGTGCCGCTCCAGATGGTCGAGAAGAGTGGGGCCGGTGAAGCCGGGCGCCTAACGCGCAACAAGCTCTTCTGGCTCGGGCTGGCGGCCGCGTTCGTCTTCAGCCTACTAGGCAGTCTCTCCACACGCTTTCCAGCCGTGCTGTCAGTGCCATCGTCCATCGTCGTGATGCAAGAGCAGAGCGTGGGACCCCTCCTGGGCCTCGGACGGCTTGAGATACTGCTGGTCCCGTGGCTTGTCGCGCTTGCCTACATGGTGCCTAAGGAGCTCTCCTTCTCGGTGTGGTTCTTCTGGTTGGCAAAGCTGGGCGCGGCAGCGGTGGCCATCAGCTTCGGGGCCGACCCGATGCCCGCGGACAGCTGGTGGGCCCACACATTCCCAGCCCCGTTCGACCAGGTGACCGGGGCGGTGCTGGTGTTGTCCGCCTGGGTTCTGTGGAGAGCGCGGGGGCATCTGAGACGCGCCCTCCGCATCGCCTTCACCCGGCAGGGGCGCGGGAGCGATGCAGATGAACCCCTTTCCTACCGGTGGGCTGTCGTTGGACTGGTCGTCTGCTTGGTCTGGATGGTTGCGTTCCTCGTGCTGGCCGGGTGCCGGCCCGTCTTCGCTCTCTTCTACGTTGCAGTGATCGTGGGGGTGGGGTTCTCCTACGCGCGCATCTGCGCGGAGACCGCCTTCGACCCGACCACCGGTTTCGTCCAGGACATTGTGACGATACCAACAGGCCGTCGAGGTCTCCTGCCGCGGGAGATCATTGCTGTCTTCACCATGGGCTGGACCTACACTCCCTTCCCGAGCCAGGTCATCAGCGTGTGCAGCCTGAACGCCCTTACGTCATTCAAGATCGGGGATGCGGCGGGGATACACCTGCGGCGGCTCACGCGGCTTCTGTTCGTGGGATTCCTGGTCGCTCTGGCAATTGGAGCTGTCTACATGCTGCATTCGCTCTATGCCGTCGGTGTCAACGCGGTGTGGGCGGGGAGCCCGCACTCGTTCCCCGGTTGGTATTTCCGCTGGGCGGGACACGAGATACTCGACTCCTTGACGGCTGCGGAGGGTGCTGTCGGGGAGACAGGCCGTGCCTCCACTCACTGGGCCGCCATGGGATGGTGGGCTGTGGGAGCGCTCAGTGTTGTGTTCATCGCGGCGATGCGGCTGCGATTCCTCTGGTGGCCGTTCCACCCGGTGGGCTACGTACTCGGCCTGAGCGTGCTCGCGGACGACGGGCCTGGCCAATCTCCTTTCCTGGTCGCCTGGCTTGCCAAGTCCCTCGTGCTGAGATACGGCGGCCTCCGGCTGTACCAGCAGACCCTGCCGATCGCCGTCGGGCTCATCATTGGGGATGTGTTGAACCGGTCCCTGTGGAACGTTATCTCTCTTGTGACGCAGGGGCGCTTATAGGGAGCCAAGTTCTGTCCGGTGGACAGAGGATATGTTCAGATATCGAATCG
>Ga0307376_10004818_pt1 | contig 12273 bp, 14 predicted proteins | sample TR2MG_FD_202536 | JGI IMG/M metagenome (GOLD analysis project Ga0307376, IMG submission 202536) | Soil microbial communities from Risofladan, Vaasa, Finland - TR-2 | ecosystem: Environmental > Terrestrial > Soil > Coastal area > Acid sulfate soil | place: Finland: Risofladan, Vaasa | collected... | reverse complement strand
GAGTTCCTTCAATAGGCGTCGATGATGTTCGGTTCGGAGAAATGCGCCCAATCAACCTGTGGCATAAACACCAGCGGCTCGGCGCCTTGATCGTCAATGGAGACCTTCATCTCGCTGTCCAAGGTGATGCGCATAGGCCGGTCGCTGTGTGCGCACACCGTCTCGATGGTCACCGTCAGATGCTCTTGTCGTAGTCGCCCCTGCACGAAGGGCGTCGCTATCGCGTCTTCCGCTCAAGCGGCGTACAACCGCTCGCCGGAGCTGAAGCTGAGGTGATGGGGCGTGGGCTCTATCGTAACGGGGTAAGCCCACGAGACAGCCCCTTGCTGGTTGCGGACCAGGAAGAACAGCTTCCTCTCCAACTCGTCGAGGATGGCCTCGACCTGCTCCGGAGGCATGCTCAAGGCCTCGGAGATCTCCTGCGGTGTGACAGCCTTTCCCCTGAGCGGAAGTTCCCTCACCACAAAGTACCGCACCCGCTGATGTTCTTCCGTCATGAAGCGGTGTCTGTCTCCGCTGTGTTGGGGAACCTGGGCCAGGTGCTGCTCCCACGTCTCCCAAGGCAGCTCGAGGATCCGGCGGCCTCTTCCGAGAAGGACACTCTCACCCATAGTAAATACCTCCCTCCTGCCATCAGTTGGCTGCCCCACTCTACACTCGACCGCCGCAGGGGCGCAAGACAGGGCCACCGGCGCCAGACCGGCCCACCGGTGTGCTGGACGCGCCCGCCGGACCGTTCACAGCTTTCTGCCGAAGTAGTGCAACAGAAATCCAAAGAATGCCCGTCTCACCTGGGTCGCCTTCTTCCAATGATAACGGAAGCCTCGCCAACGGGGCTTCGTTCTCCTCCACCGCAGGGTGACCTCGAATAGAAGAGCTAGAACACCGACGAAGGACCACAGATCAGCGAAGTTCGCACTGGGCGACTGAAACACCTGGATGAAATCTGTGGTGTAGGGCAAAAACAGGTCGTCCAGTATGTTCCCCATGGCCCCGGCCGAGATGCAAATCAAGGCCACGCACGCCCACCCACTTGCTCGTCCGGACCGTTTATAGAACTCGTACACAGGGAACGCCATGACCAAGACGAACAGGCGCAACAGCAGGAAAGGGGGAACGACCCATTCCGGCAGGACCGGCACAAACCACGAAAAGCCACGGTAGTTTGGGATGAAGGTCACAGACAGAATGTCGCCCAAGATGGGAAGAGTGCTTCCCGGGGTGAGTCTGCTGCGCACGACCAGCTTCGTAACCTGGTCCAGCGCTACCAGCAGGCAGGTCAGACCTGCCCATCGCAGAAGGTCTTTGCGCTCGTGGTGGGGCTGCCGCGGCCCCTCTTCAACTTCCATCCTGTGTCGGTGCTGTGGTGTGGAGCAACCCGCCACCGCTGGCTAAACGCCTGGCGGCTTCTGGGTCCCGGCCCGGAGCTCATCAAGCTTCTCCAGCTCTGCCAGCCACTCCCCGTGGCGGTCGGGTATGGTCTCCACCGTCGTCCGGTCGAAGATGAACTGGTACCTATCGAGCGTTTGCTGATGTGCCAGTGGCTCGTCAGCGCAGCAGTCGTCAATGACAGCCGCCAAGAAGCCGCTCTGCGCCCCTGAGACTGTGGTGAAGAGCACACAGGTGGAGGTCACCAATCCAGCCGTGAGCAGAAACCGTTTGCCCTGGCCCCGTAGATACTCCAGAAGCCCGGTGTTCACAAAGCCGTCGAAGGCCTGCTTGACGAACACGGCTTCACCGGGCTCTTCGAGGGCGAAGGGCATGGTCTCAATGCCAGGTGTCCCCTCGATGCAGGGGATTCTCCCCCGCAGTGCGTACTTCACCATCCAATCGGACATATCTGGCTTGAAGCTCGCGCGCAGGTGGACGACGTCTATGCCCTCCCTGCGGCATAACTCCAGGAGACGGGTAGCGTTGGATGGGAAGTGGGGGGAACTCTCCGCCGTCTTCTCGCCCCAGAAGTCCTGCTGCACGTCGATGAGCAGCAGAGCGAACTGCCCCCAGCCACGCTGAATACTTGCCATTGAGTGGTCCCTCCTGTCTATGTGCGTCACGCTCCTGTCGCTGCAGACGTTGCGGCCCGATGCGCCTGTGACATCTGGCGGTCTCGTCCAACGAGTATGATTTCACCCGCGGAGACGACTTCTTCAGATCAATGGTTGGCGGCCCGACGCCACACCCAAGCGCCGGGCACCTGTGTCCCCCATCCGCTCTGGCACGGCCATCAAGGCACGCGAGCGAGCACACCGATGCGGAGTAGTCGGCGGCAATCACGTGCTGCGGGGACCTCCAGCACACTGACCACCGAGAGTCGCTGGCCTAGGTCAGGCGTAGCAAGGTGTAGGTTTCTGGCCCAGTCGGGAAGTACTTGCTCAAGGCATCTAACAGAAAGATCTCGTCGCCCTCCGATGCGGCCCAGATCACGCCAGAGAGAAAGTCGGCTACTTGCACAAGCGGGGTCGTTCGGGAATCACGGAACTCGATTTCAGGAGATATTCTCTTGAGAACCTTCTGGTTCTCAGGCTTGACTTTCCATTCACCGTTCCGAAGCTGGCGCCAGCTATCTTGCCTCCGTTGCTCTTCTGCCTCGCTGCCAAGCCTGTCAAACCAGATCTCTCCTCGAGCGCGGTGCTGCGTCAGGAAGAGAGCAAGCTGGCCAATGGGCCCAACGAAGATGGTGTCGATGTCCAAAACTCTGTATTCCTTCTCAGACATCTCATCGGCTCTCTTGAACACGGCATCCGATGCTGTGTCTTTTTGGATATAGGTGTTGATGGGCACTATGTCCGGGCCTTCAAAGATCTTGCCGACTGCCCAACTGGCCTGGTCTCGCCACTCTCCCGGATCACCTGAGATGAGAGGATTAGTCCCGCGTTCCTGATGACGCCCTGGAAAGAAGTGGCTCCACTTAAGCTCACAAGACGAATCACCACACAACTGGCGCTTGACTTCTTTCCAGGCCGCCGCGATTCTCCCTTGCTTGCCTAAGTCAGTTATGAATCCGCCCAGAGCCCAGGTCTTCGTGCGACTTGGCCACCGTGTGGTGCCTCGTTCATCACAGACCAGGACGTACTTCTTTGACATCCACATAGCCCCCGTTGATTCCAAGCTATTGTGTGGCGAGGTTACGCGCAATAGGTCCGCGGTTCAGCCACGGCACGGGTGCGGGGCGCAAGGTTCGCTTGGCGCCACCTATCATGAGAACGGTTTTCCTCATTGACCCAACAGCCGAGTGATGACAATGCCGAGCACGAAGAAGAACGCTGCAACACCGAAATTGATGAGCACGTCTGGCCAGTATGATCTTCGCTTGAGAGCAGATACTTCTCTCGTCAGCAGCTGGCGAACGGCACTTGCCTCTTCTGCCGTCAGATTGGCAAGGGACTGATTCTCGGCATACTCCCTGCGTAGTTCCTGTATGGCAAGCCCCAGGTGGTCGGCTTCTCTGCGCTTCTTGTCCACGTCTGCCTGGATTTGCGTGAGTATGCCACCCACACGCTCAGATGCACTAGTCAGTTGCTGCACCGCCTCATCCAGTCGGTCTTCCAGTGGGCGAGTTGACAGTGGCTTTTCAGAGAAGACCCGTTCAATCTGTCTTAGCAGCTCGGCGTAAGGTGCAGTCTTTCCGGATGATGCTGCCATTCGTGCTAGAGCGCTCAAGGTGAAGCTTGCGAAGCTGACCGCGATAGCAGCAATGGTAAGTATGTCCACAGGGCAGCCTCCCTCCCTAATGCGAGACTGTATGTTGGGAATAGAACTAAGTGACAGCGCACTTGTTGACCGCGGCTGCAACAAGTAGGGCTGGCGGTCGGCCTGAGCCGCCGGGGCGACTGATCTTCGAAGCCCATCATACACCCGAGCAGCGGCTTACTCGAGAGTGCCCTCCAAGTCTAAGCGTGGTAGCCCACTCAGCTCCACCGCATTTGTTGGGCGGCGTCGCGTGGATGGCACCAGACTAGTTGCTCGCATCCTTGTCTACGAGATTCCAGTTGACCTTGCCACAGTTGCAGCGAACACATGCAGTCTTCCTGTCGAGAGTGGAAAGCCGCAGCATGTGACCGCAGTTGCTGCACACGAATAAGTCATACAGATCCTGAAACGCCTCCACGACTGGCCGAAAGTCCTGTGGAGAGAAATCGGCCCAACTGTTGTAGTGGACATTCGGATTCAGAGCCCACTGTTCCGCGAAAGTGCGCCTATAGACGTCGCTTCTGACGCTGTCAGTCTCCTGTAGTCTGAGTGCGTCCTCATTCTTGTCCCACGATCGAGCGGCCTTCTCAGCTCTCTTCACTAGTACTCGATACTGGTCCATCGCTGGCAGCAGGAGATCTCCCAACTCGTGCTGGCCACTGACTCTGTATGCCACGGGGACTTGCAGTGCGTCACATACCATTCCGAAGAACTCTTCGGATCCTCTCCTCAGTTGGGCCGCAGCGCTTGGCACGTCATCTTCTTCCAGAGCCGCGGCTATGCGCTTCCACATAAGGTCCGCTGCGTAGTATACTTCTGGGCCGTTGTCAATGCTCCATCTGCGGAAATGAAGCGTCTCCCTTATCCCTACGATTCCTTGACTCTTGAGCTGATTGGCCCATGTTCTGTCATGAGTGGTAATCAGAAACTGCCGTTCGGGGAAGCACTCTGACAGGAGACAGCAAAGATTTCTCCGATGGTCAGCGTCAACAGACATCACCACGTCATCAAGAATGACTAGTTCAATCAGGCCCGCACTCAATCGCTCGGCAAGAGCCAAGTATAGACAGAGCCCCATGCTATCTTGATGTCCCTCACTGTGAAGTGCATGCGGGGGATGCGTACCGCGTCGGTAGAAATCGACCTCGAATGCGAGTCCGGCTCCCTCAGGTTCAATCCTCGCTGTGAATCCGTCTTCATCAGACCCGTGTAATCGGCGGTACAGATCCACAAACCGGTCCTTAACATCATCGTAGAGTTCTCCAAGTACACTGTCCCTGGATCTCTCAAAACACTCCAACAGTAGAATCGCTCGCCTCTGAGACAGTCGCGCGCGCTCAAGCTTGCTCTCAGCGCTCTCGAGAGCTTTCAAGTTCTCCTGCAGGCGTGTGAGTGTGTCCCACGCCGTCTGCTCAGGTGTAGACTCTGGATACCGCGCCTTGATTGCAGACTGAACCCGGCTGAGTCTATCTGACACACTGGCGGGAGCGGCCATCCGTTGGACCAAAGCTTCATCGAAATCAGCATCAGGATACAGCTCCAGAGGGGATGTCAGGATCCGCGAGAGTTCCTGCAGGTTGTGGGACCATGTCCTGAGTATCGGGACATGGTCCGTGAGATCTGCCACCTCTGCTGCCATGACTACCTTCTCAAGACTGGCTGTCGCGACATTTACGGACTCTGCGATAGCCTCAGACAACTCGGTGACACGTTCCTGATACTGTGCAGCCACTTCCGAGGCGGACAGCTTCCGCTCCAGGTACTCCTGAAGCTTGCCAAGCGGCCAGGGAGTGTCACATAATGGGCAATTGCCAGTGTCATCAATCAGTGTCATACCCAGTTTCGTCAGCTCCACTTGGGAGAGTGAGCGTAGCAACTGAGGGTCGGATCGAACAGTACCTATCAACGAACGGAGTTCATTGTCTTTCTCACCGACCTGCGCTCCACCCTGCGGGGACGTCGCCTTCATGAGATTCTCAATGTCCTTCTCGAGCAGTCCAACGTTGATTGACTGGCCCCGCGGAACACCAGCAGGTGGCGCAACTTCGGATTTCAGACTGCCGGAGCGAAGGGTCGAAATGGGCTTGCCCCCCAAGACTGCACGATTCTGGTTCACAATCTGCAAGACAACGTCTTTGCGGAAAGCTCCCTGCTGGACCGTTGCACTGACTTGTGCTCTCGCTATGTCGACGGCCTGTCCTGCAGACTGGAGTTCTTTGTCCAGATCGTTCTGCGCCTTCACGAGCGCTTGCCTAATAGCCTCAACCTCGGTGATGTTGAGAAGCTCTTGGATCTCTTTGGCACGAGCACCAGCTTCAGCCGTGACGTATTTGAGGATGTCCCGTCTTGTCAGGACGTGTTGGCCCTGCCTGGCAAGGGCTATGACAGGTGAAAGATGTGCGTCCACTGGTGTGCCACATTGCAGAGTGCCAGGACGCGCCATACAGCGCTCCAACTCGACGGGTTCCTGTACTCCTTTCAAACGGACTACAGCGCGTACTCGTGCCTCCCGGGGTTCATGATCAATGTGCGGGCCATGCTTGGCGAGTGTAATCCCTCCAGTCCCCTTCCCAGTCAAACGCGTCATTCCTCCAGTGAGCAGGAAGTCGATTGCGTCCACAACGGCGCTCTTGCCCGACCCGTTTGGCCCCCAGACCACGAAGTTCCTGCCATCCGGCTTCAGCAACAAGTGAGGAATACCACGGACGTTGCTTATTTCGAGCTCAAGCAGTCTCATTCTATTCCTCCTGACGCCTCCTCGATAGCTCGGATAACCTCGCGGGCTTTTCTCAGGTTACCGCTTGCAGCCAACTGCTTGAGCCTCTGAAGCACGTCTGCGTCGAATTCTTCCAGTTCCTCCAAGTTAACAAACATGTCGGCCACTATCTCTTCAACCAGTGACTTCTCCGCGATGTCCTCTGACATTGATCCGCTCCTTGGCGATTCCACGCCATGCCGCTGCGCACCGCTCAATGACTCGTCCATCAGGGCCGCCTCAGGATAGCCAATGTCTCCTGCTGGACACAGTCGTGTCGCCACAATGCCGCCCATGAGTCCCAGCATCGAGAACACCGGGCCCGCTGCGCCTGCCATGCAAGGAACTATATCACGAGAACCTCAACAAGTCTAGTCAAAGGAGAGGCCCGCAGAGGGCAAGGAGATATGAAGGCGGAGCGGCGGCCCGACGGGTAGAGAGCTCTATTCCAGCGCCCGGTTGTACATTTGCCTCGGCTCCTCCTGGGAGATCAGCGGGCGGCTCACCTTTGCCAGGGTCTCCGGCTTCATCGCGCCATCTTTGACCAGCTCGTAGCCCGCCCTTCTCGCCGCCTCCTGAACAGCTGCCGGACGCCGGCTTAGTTGAGCCGATGCTACTCAATCCAGCCGCAAGGATACGAGGCGGGCTGCTGCCACGGCTATGGGGAGGTGCGCCTGCCCGTGTCAGTGCCGATTCAGGTCCAGCACCAATTCTCGGAGAGCCAGCCCCATGCGAGCCAGCCTGGTACAGTCCACGATGTCTGGGCTGTCCTGGGGGGTATGGGTCACGTAGGTCGATAGCTCTGTGAACCGATCCGACGTGATCGCCAGCGCTGGTACCCCGTGCTGAATGAAGATCGAATGGTCGCTCTGATACCATTGCTCTCCTTCCACGGAGTCCTCCAAAGCGGAGAAGATCTTTCGTATCGATGCGGCGATCTCCTCGGGGCAATCATACAAGGAGTAAGCGGTGTTCCCTTCGTAGTAGCCTGCCACGTCGATATTGATAGCCAGCACCACTTCGCTGAGTTTGTCCGCATTCTCCCGGAGATACAGGACCTGCCCCGGAGCAGAGTAGTAGTCCTCACCGTTGAAGGCCACGATTTCCACCCCCAGGTCACCCCAATAGTCCACCAGCAACTCCGCCAGGAGAAGGAGCACCACCACTCCCGCGGCGTTGTCGACAGCGCCGGGCGTATCCTCTTTGGAATCGATGTGCGCGCACAGCACTACTCGCGGACCCGCAGCTGCCCCCTTGCGGGCGAGAACGTTGTTGCCCTGGGCGGGTGAACGCTCCGCCTTGATGACCAGCGAAACCTCCTCCCCCGCGTGTTCTGCCAGCCTATGACCCTCCTCTTCCGTCATATAGACCGAGGGGATGTCGAAATCGCCGTCTTCAATGAGCGGAAAGGGGTACACACCGCCTGCCAGCTCCGGATTGCGTGAGGTAGCGGCCACAATGGCCCGGGGCCTCTTTTCCTCCAAGAGGTGGATGATACTCTGGTGCCGGTCGGGGTTGTAGAAGGGGAAGTTCTTGGGCATCAGCTGCTCTCGGGCAAGGTCCCCGCGCATCAAGAGGATCTTCTTGGAGGTCTCAACAGCCTCCAACTCCTCCATCGTCGAAACCACAACGAGCGGCGCGCGCTCCTGGCCGCCCAGTGAGTAGGGGCTGACCAATACCTCAAACGGTTCGCCCTCGATCGTGAGTAAGGCACCGTCCTGCGCCCAGTCTATGCAGTCAAACTCGGGACACTCTGTCTCAAAGCCAAAGGAAGCCACGACCCGGGCGAAGAAGTCCGTCGCGGCACGGTTTCCCCTGCTGCCCACGCGCCGGTGAGGGTGGTCCAGGCACAATCTCCGCAGGTATTCCTCTGCCTTCTCCGACAGGCGTCTGATGGTCACGATTCCTCCGCGGCAGCAACAGAAGTCGGGGTACGCCGTAACGTCCAACCCCAGCACGGGCGGCAATCAGGCTGGCCACTCCCGTCACTACACAGCGTGAGAAGTGCTTGGTCTCAGGACGGCCGACCGTGGGGAGTCGCTAGACACCCTCTCCCAGACCGGTTCTCAGAGTCTTCTTCATGGTGAGCGACGTGCCCGTCGTTCCCACGGTTTGAAACCCCAGACGTTCGTACAGACGTACTGCACGGTTGCCCGCGTCCACACTCAGAGAGACGGCATCATAATCGAGAGACGCAGCCTCGAGCAGCTTCGCCAACAGTCTTGTGCCGATTCCACTGCCCCTGTACCCCGGCAGCACGGCGACCGAGAGCTCGGGCGTAGCGTGGTCCACATATCCGAACCCCTTGTCGTCTCCCTTCAACGAGCGAAGCCACGCCGCACCTATGGGGTCCCGGCTTGCCGGGTTCTCGGCGAGAAAGCCGCTGTCGCCCGCGCGTCCCCAGTCACGAATGTATCTGGCGAGCTGCGGATGGTAGACCACTTCCCGCTCGGGAGGCGCTGCCCCGTCTGGCACATAGATGGCGTGGTAGAGCATCTCCCAGAGGACAGCCTCGTCTGAGTGGAGAAGCGGCCGGATCAGACAATCCAGTTCACTGCTCACCAACGTCCGGGGATCCTCAGCCATGATCGTGCTCGGTTCTTTCCCGGGGAGTGCGGTTACCCACAGGCGCGGCTGTCATTCTTGATCGCCTTGCGACATCCTCTCGACAGCCGGTCGCAGGAATACCGAGACGATCAGCCGATCCAGCAAAGCGGGGGCGATCAACTTCAGCCAGAGGAAAGGACCGCCGGGCCACATCACCACCTGGCGCTTGCGCCGGCGAGCCGCCTCGAGAACGATCCGCGCGCAGTCATCAGCCGTCATCGTTTTCTCGGTGTAGATGGCTCTGCCACCGGGCCCTTTGGGCTTCCCGTCCTTGTCCAGGTAACGCTCGTGGAACTCCGTCACCACCCAGTAGGGACAGATCACCGTAACACTCACGCCAGACGCTTGCAGTTCCATACGCAGCGCATCGGAGAAGCCGATCAAGCCGAACTTGCTGGCCGCGTATGAGGTGTTGTAGGGGATCGCCATCAGGCCCCCCAGGCTGGCAACGTTCACGATGCGGCCTCTGGTCTCCTTGAGATGAGGCAGCGCGTAGTAGCAGCAATGCACCGCGCCGTAGAGGTTCACGTCCATGACTTGCCTCAAGAGATCCAGATGGGGCAGCTCTTCGAGCTTGGCGACGACTGTCATGCCTGCGTTGTTGACGACGGCGTCAATACGGCCGTACGTATCTTTGGTGCGCTCTATCAGCCTCCGGCACTGATCTTCGTCGGCCACGTCGGTCGGCATCGCCGTAGCCCGACCCCCGCGCTGCTCGCACTCCACCGCCAGAGAATCGAGCCGCTCAGCATTGCGGGCGGCAAGAGCCAACCACGCCCCCTCGTCAGCCAGCCGGAGGGCCAGGGCCCTGCCAATCCCGCTGGAGGCACCGCTGACGATCACCGCCTTCTCTCTGAAGTCTTCTCCGCCCATGGTTCGTTTGTTCCTCCTACCTTACCTGCGGCGCGGTGGTCCTCGCGTCGAGGCCGCAAGCATTATAGCACCGTCCAGGGGAAAAGACCACGGGGCCTTCCCGGTGGGCCATGGACACTTCGAGCCAGATACACAAAGCCGCTGCCAGTTGACAGCGGCTGTTACTCGATTGTGCCAGAAGCCCCTCAGGACTGGTCATTCAATCTGGGTCTGAGCTGGTACCGTGGCGTTTCAGGGAGCGCCCCACCGGCACCTGCTGGTCGGATTGTCAGGTTGGCGGCAGGCAAGAAGTCCGCCTACGACTCCTCCAGTATCCGAGTCACCTCGGCTTACAGCACCGGAACATCATCACGAGCGGTTAGCCACACCGCGTCGAGATCCACTCCAAAGTAGTCGTGAATCAGCTTGTCCCGCATGCCCGCTATGTCCTGCCATGGAACGTTCGGGTACTTGACCCGGACTTCTCGAGACAGCCGCTTTGTGGCTTCGCCGACGATCTCGAGTTGTCGAATGACGCCATCCTGAACCAGGGTGCCCTGGCGAAAAGTCTCTTCATTGACGCCAGCCAGATACTCTTCGATCCTCCAAATGGCATCAGAGGATATGGTGGAAGTAGACCGAGTCGTCACGTTCCATAGACGACCCGCACTTCTCGCTTGACCCTATCCCGCAGATAGGGGCTGATGGCGCTCTCCGTTAGCAGATCGACCTTTCTGCCGAGGGCGGCTGAGACCTCGCGCTCCAGCCTGATCATTTCGAGCAAGCTCTTCCGCTTGGAGAACCTCACCAACAGATCAACGTCGCTGTGTTCCGTAGCCTCGCCTCTTGCCATGGAGCCGAAGACGCCGGCCATCGCTATATCATTCTGGCGGCAGATCTCTTCCAGTTTCTTGGTGTCGAAAGGTAGCGCTTCCATGAAATGCCCCTGGGCGACGCAGCACAGACGCCCTTTTAACATTCTATCCCGGCCCCATGTGCTGTGGCAAACCACGGCAACCCCCGCCGAGAGTGCCGTCCGGCATCTTCTCCAGAGTCACCGGCTCTGGTCCGCGCTCCGCCACCAGATGACTGTGCCGATCACACCCGCCACGAAGGTCAAGGCCAGGAGCACGTAGCTATGTGGTCCGAGCAGCTCGGCGCGAGGCCCGGCCATCCCACTGAACAGCATGGGCACGGACCATGGAAACCAATCACCCCAACCCATCACGGCTGCGACCTGGGCCAGGGCCAGCGTGAGAAAGGCCCAACCCAGCGGAGGCAGGTAGCCGCGTCCCGCGCTGGCCACCAGGGCGACGAATGGCAAAAGCATACAGGACAGGAGAGCGGTGTTCAAGAGGGACCAGAATGACGTCCAGGCCAACTCCGGGGACCAGCCGGGGATACCAACAGCCGTGGCCACACCAAGCCCCATGACGAAGACAAAGAGCGTGAGCCCCAGTATCCAGAGCGCGGTCAATACGAACTTCGCGCCGACGATGATCCAGCGCGGGGTGGGAAGGGCCAGCAGTTCCTTCGCGGTGTGATCGGAGAACTCCCGTCCAAAGACCCAGGCGGTAATCATCGCAAACAGGATCGTTCCGCCAATGCCGTTTCCCTGAGAAAGCACGTCGAAATACGTTGGCCAATCAGCCACCCCCGCGGTGAGAAGCTGCGCTTTGGCGCTGATCAATCCCATCGCCCGCGCTCGCTCGGGATCCTTCAGGATGATCATGAACAGTCCACCCACCAGGGGCAGAAGCGACAATCCAGCGGCCGTCAGCAGAGGCACTTTGGAGCGGCGCGCTTTGAGTATCTCGGCCCAGAGTGCGGCACGAAAAGCGTTCATTCCTTTCCTCCGGTCAATCGAAGGAAATGGTCTTCAAGGGTCTCTTGTTCCACAGCCAGCCTGGTGGGAGGCGCTCCCGCGCTGACCAGGAGGGTGGCGATGTCTTCAGGAGCTTCGATGGCGCGCGGTTCGCTCAAGACGATCGTGCCCTCTCTTGCTTTAGCGACGAAGCCGGCTTCTGCCAGCGCGCTCTGCGCCGCTTGAAGATTGCGCGCTTTGATCTCCAGTCTGGGTGACCGCAGTTCTTCCAGCTGTTTCGCGTCGAGCTCTTCGATCAGACGCCCTTCATGGATGATGCCGATGCGCGTGGCGATGCGGTCCACTTCCGTGAGGATGTGGCTGGACATGAACACGGTCACGCCTTCCTGACGGGCCAGGCTCTCCAGCATTTGGCGAATCTCAACCATGCCCGCGGGATCGAGTCCCTTGGCAGGTTCGTCCAGAATAACGAGCTGAGGTTCATGCAGCAAAGCACGCGCCAGCCCGAGGCGTTGGAGGTTGCCTGAGGAGAGCGCGCCAGCTT
>Ga0307376_10004815_pt1 | contig 12278 bp, 25 predicted proteins | sample TR2MG_FD_202536 | JGI IMG/M metagenome (GOLD analysis project Ga0307376, IMG submission 202536) | Soil microbial communities from Risofladan, Vaasa, Finland - TR-2 | ecosystem: Environmental > Terrestrial > Soil > Coastal area > Acid sulfate soil | place: Finland: Risofladan, Vaasa | collected... | reverse complement strand
TCATACACCCGGTCGGTCTCGACCGACATGAAGTGTCCCCCCGCTTCCGTCATTTGAGTTCGATCGAGGCGTAGATCCAGCTCTTTTCCCCATCGTCGACACGGATATCCTTGATATCTTTCATGTAGGGTTTGAGGGCCGCGTCGAGAACCTTCCGGAAGGCCCCGATTTCGTTCTCCACCATCCGCTGGTACTCGTACTCGCCCGTCTCATAGGCCCCTTCCTTCGGAAGATCCGAGCGGTACGCCCCCTCCACCTCGCGGAGGTTCCGACTGATTTCCGCCTTGTTGAGGTCATAGCCGCCCATCCGGCGCAGCGCCAAATTCAGGGCTGTGGCGATCTGTTCCGCGTGGATCTTCCGTATGGCGTTCTTGTTCTCCTCGCCCTTCACCCCAGGCCACCCCTGGAGCTGGTCGAGGAAAGCCTCGACGACCTGCTTTGGGGATTTCACGGGGTCCGTGTTGTAACCCCTTCTCAGGAGAATATGGCCTTGACTCTCCACGATACTGACTTCGGCTTTCTTGTTGTGGTTCGGGACCCCAGGGTCCGTAACCCGCCAGACGATCATCAGGTCGCCCCGTTCCTTCCACGGGATTACCTTGAGATTCTTGGGATCGACGAGCTGGGCCTTGATCCCTCTCGTGATGGCTGCCGAGAGCTTCTTGAGAGGTTCCGAGAGGGACGTCTTCGAGTCTGTCCGGATGATTTTCCGGGCGACCTCGATGTCCCTGTCGAAGTCCTTGAACACCTTTTCGAGGCTTTTCAGGATTGCCGGGATAGCCTTGTCCGTCGGGAGAGCCCTGAGGGCCGCTTCCAAGCTGGTCTTGGCTGCTTCAACCTGCTTTCGAGCTTGAAGGGTCGAAAGCAGGATGCCATTAGCCGCGTTCGGGTCCTTGGGGACAGCGGCGGAGACAGTACGGGCCAGATGCCGATCGGCGACCCTTTGGACCAAAGTGCTCACATCCAGGGGAGGAATAGAGAAGAAACCGGGTAATGACAAGCATGGCCCTCGACTGCCCCGAGTGTGGATCCCCGATGGCACTCCGCCCCAGCAAGTTCGGAGCGGGACGACAATACTACGCTTGCACCCGCCAGGGTTGCCGAGGAGCACACGGAGCCCACCAGGACGGGACGCCGCTCGGGATCCCGGCGAACCAAGCGACCAAGAATATGCGGATGTCGGCCCACGCGGTCTTCGACCCCCTCTGGAGGAACGGCCACATGAGTAGAGGGGAAGCCTATCTGTGGATGCAGAATGCCCTCGGGATGCCCTCGGGATGACCGCAGATGAGGCCCACATCGCCAGGTTCGACAAAGAAACGTGCTCCCGGCTCATCCGGGCTGTGTGGGCGCTAGGAGATTAGCCTGTTTGAACCGCTCCACGGTGTCCTGATACACCATCTTGGCCCTCTCTTTCGGCCCGTTCAGCAATCTCAGGATGTACGAGGGATGGTAGACCGGGATCACCGGCACCCGGCCCTCGTACAGGAGATTCCGATCGAGCAAAGCCCCCATCGCCCCGAACTGCCCGGAGAGCCTCGACGCAGCGAACCGGCCGACGGCGATGAAAACCTTGGGCTGGATGACCTCGATCTGGCTCCGGAGCCAGATTGAGCAGGACCGGATCTCCTCCGGCTTCGGATCTCGATTCCCTGGCGGCCTGCACTTGACGATATTGGTGATGAAAACCCCGTCACGGGACATCCCGGCGTCTTTCAGAATGCGGTTGAGTAGCTGTCCAGCGGCCCCGACGAATGGCTCCGCTTGCTCATCTTCGTTCTCGCCGGGCCCCTCGCCGACCAGCATGGTGTCCGCAGCCGCCGGGCCGACTCCAGGGACGACATTCTTCCGGGTCTTGGATAGCTCACAGCTCTGGCAGTCCGCGAGGGAGAGGGCGTCCAGGGCTCTCTGGGGGTCCTTGGAGGGCTCCGGCCACGGCGGGGTCTCCTCGGACTCGTCGAGGTCCAAGAGAAGCTCCAAGGGGGCGTCAGGGGGCTGAGAATCGATCCAGGCAGCCAAGGTCACTCCATGACACGGCCGGGGAACACAAGAGCAGCCGAGAATTTTCCCCCTGAGGCTCAGGACTGCATGTCGGAATGCGGGGTCTTCCTCTACACGGGCGAAGAAGTACCGTTCAAACTGTACCAGGCAAGCGGCCCTTTGTTCTTCGGTGGCTTTGGGTGGGAGCTTGTAGGGATTGCCGAACGGAGTGCCCCGACCGATGTACTGGTCGAAGTGAACGTGATGGTGCCGGTTGACGACCTTCGTGGTCATCTGTCCCTCTTCTGGTCTCTCGCCACCTTGCGCCGCTCGATGAGATCCTCAGAGTAGTTGATCCACCTGACGTAGATGCGGCAGCACTTCAGGCAAGGGAGTGCCGGGCCGATCCGGGCGGACCAACGGTGCCCGCACCCGAGGCACTCGTACTGGTTCAGGAAAAGGTCAGTCACGGGTACGACCGCTGGATTTCCACGGCCAAGGCTTTTGCCCCTTCTTCGGTGGTCTCGAAGAGGAACTCGTCATCCTCGGCGTAAACGAGGAGTTTACCGTCCCTCTCGATGACATACCGGGCCATGGCAAACGGCCCCTGGAGACGGCGGGCGAGCCGAGCTTTGAAGTCCGTATCTCGCAAGATACCCGGAGCGGGTATCCCTACTCGACCTTTGATCGATTCGGGATCCTTGGTGATTGTCCACGAGATTGTTCTTTGATCAGCGTAATGGGCCCCTTTCTCTCTGACCGAGAAGTTGATGCCCCTCGTGTAGGTGCTGCAAACCTGGCCTGTCTCCATGCTCAGGAGACGGTTCAGCAGATCGGAAGGGGGATCGGCCTGGAACACAAAATAGACCTTGTGATCCGCTAGGGACCGGACAACCCCGTAGACGCACATCCAGGTGGTCGCCCCGATCCCCCGGTAGATGTTTTTCCGCCTGGCATCCGCGTATCTCGGGTCGGTCTTATTCTTCTCTACGGCCTGCCGGGCGAACCGCTCGAAGGGGTCGAGCCCGAGCTTCTCGTAGGCAGCTCGGACATCTCCAATGAAGGAGGCCACAGGCTTCCTACTCGAAAAGGGAGCCGCTCCGCTCGTCGGGGGAGGTTTCAAGCTCTGAAAACTCGTAGGGGGCCCACGTTCCGTCAAGGTGCCAAACCCACCAGAAATCAGGGTAACCCTTTAGAGGGTGGTCGAGGTGGCCGAGATTACCTTCCCGTCGGAGGGCAAGGAACTTCGGGTCGGCGAGGACAGCTTGAGCCGAACTCAGGCATTTGACCTTGACCCGAAGGCCCGACTTACAGTCAGAGATGTCCATTTTTCATTCTCCGGCTACGGAGACTTGAGATGGTTTTTCGGCTTCACGGGGGTGCTCGGCTTCGCCCTGTCGGAGGAGGAACTGGATGCGCTCGATGAGCCTATCTTGCTCGATGCCGATGTCGTCGAGCCGTTCGAACGCCCGGGTGATCTCGGCTTGCCGCTCTTGAGGGGTCATGGAGCCACCGTACCCTCCGAGGAGTACCGGATCCAACGGTCTTTGGACCAATCCTCCTACTTTCGCTTCCGTGGTGGGCGGCCTGAGCTATGCTCTCCTCCGGCGACCGCCACCGATCCCTACGGGGTCGGGGTCTTCTTACACCCGCCGACTCTTGTCGGCACCCTTGGGGTTTTGACGCCATGGGCTCGGCGTTGACCCTAGCCATCCATGTGCTTCCTAACCTCCTTGCATCGAGAGGGGCCTGCGTGCCTGCATTGCCCCCGCCATCCCGGCTGTTTCCTCTTACGTGTGTCCTACTCGGAAGTCCGGGCCGGTTAGCCCGAAATCGCCTCCCGGACCGCATCCTTGCCCGCCCGGCGGTTCTGCCGGTTGCGGCGGACGCGGGACACCTTGCCCTTGTCCTCGCAGCAGGGGCAGCGGACGCCCCCGGGCCGACGTGGCGGTGGTCCTTGCTAGAGTTGATCGTCAGTCATGTCCTTGAGATCCATCTTCGTTTTCTTTCGGCTGAATCGGGTGTTTTCCTGTCCCCCACATTTAGGGTCCTTTTTCCTTTGAGAGTCAAACCCAGCACCCCGCGTACCGTGGGCTTCAGATAGTCCAGCTCCAGGAATCCCTCGGCTACCAAGTAGCGGATCACCCGGCTGATCCCCGAGAGGCGACACCCCCATGCGTGATGGTTGGGGGCTTTGTCGAGCCACGCCCGGATCGAGTCCGGGACTTCTCTGGGAGGGACCGAGGCATAGGCCCGGAGCACTTCGAGTTGCCGTGCAGTGAGATCCGGGAATGTCATGGCTCATCCCCAGTAGGTTGCCCGAGGGGCCACCCGCCCCATTCGAGGGGCTCATTGCCGAGGAGATCCTTCATGTCGATGAACTGCACGGTGCCGGTCAAGGCGATCTCCATTTCCGCGATGTGGATCTGGAGTTGGGCCGTGGTCAGCCTATCCCCGTGCGGGGAGATATTTCCCCGGTTCTTCAAAACCCTCCACCTGTTCTTCAAAACCCTCCACCTGTCGGGCTCGCACTCCAGAGCGATCAGGTCAGCCTCGAAGGCTTCGCCCGGTTCTATGGGGAGATCCCTAGGGACCGCTCGACCGGGATCCACCCCGGGAGCCAAGTCCCGGCGTCTGAAAAGGCGGTAGCGGCGACGGTCCATCAGATCGCCTTACCTCCTGGCAGGGCCGCCAGGGCTTCACGGATCCCGTCGCCCACGTTCCGACCATGCGACCAGCTATCCCCGGCCTTCATCATGTAGGCGTTTTCCTGGTCCCGTAGGTAGCTCCGGAGCATCATCAGGACCCGGCTTCGAGGCATCCCCGCTTCGAGAGCGTCTCGGATGCCGTCGTTGATGAGCCCCGAGAACCAAACATCGAGGTCGGCATCTGGTCCTTTCGGGGGCCGGTTTCGGTTCATGTTCATGTCTCACCTCGAAGCATCGCCGTGAGGTCTTCGGCCTCCTCCATGGAGATCGGGCGATTGAGACGGGCGAGAAGACATCCCCGGTCGTTGTTGCCCTCCCACTCCGCCACTTCGGCTTGGATCTGTCGGCAGACCCAGGCGGCGATCTTCTCCACGGCGGCGGGAGGCTTGTAGGCATTCACCCCGGTGAACAGGATGCCGTCTTCCTGGATCTCGGCCTTCATGGTTTACCTCTCTCCTCTCCTGAACTTCTCGAATTCAGCCCAAGCCTCATCCGGGCTCAAGTCCTTCCGGACCTCGAAACTGATCCCGGCGTCCCGGTTCACGAAGGCCCGCCAGCCCTTCCCCTCCCACACCCAGTAGCGCCGGTAGGTGTCGAAACAGTAGTCCTGGCGACCCCAGATCGACTTCATGTACTCGACTGCACCCATTTCTAGGGCTGACGGTCGGGAGAGAACCCAAGCGGTCAGAGCTTGGAGCCTGTCCCGCATTTTGAACGGGTCCCGCCCCTGTTGGATGATGTTCAGGATGGGGGTGCTCTCCCACTGGATCCGCTTGCTCACCGCTTCTTCTCCCTACGGAGGGTTTCAGCGATCTCCGGGTCGTTCCCGTACAGGTTGATGAGCCGTTCCGAGAAACCACACTCGGGGCACGGCGTCGAGTCGCTGAGTGCCTCGTAGACGGTGCCACACCCGAAGAGGCTACACACCTGCTGCCAGGAACCGGGTGTCCGCGTCGTGGGAAGATAGGAGTATTTCATGCCCACCCTTCCGGAGGCTCAGGGACGGGCTCCCACAGCGATTCGTCAATCGGGGGCTCGTTGGCCCACGGTTCCCACATACCCATCACGGCATCGATGGCGTCCAGAGGAGCCTTGTGAACCATGACGGTCCCATCCGGATGGGTCGTCTGCCTCCAGCCAAACTCCTCGTCGCAGCGATACGTGACCTTTCGGCCGTCGTCTCGAAGCCACTCGGGATTGCCAACATCGAATCTCATGTCCCCCTACCTACCCGGAGAGATGATCCGGTTAGCCCGGAAAAGTGTCATTTCCCATCCCGTCGAGCATGGTGGCGCAGTAGCTACTGAGGGCGCTGTTCGCTTCCCCCTTGAAACCGAAAGGACCATGGAGCTGGTATGCCTCGTCCCAGAAATACCAACCTGGACCGTCCCAACCAGCGAGATCGGCGTCCTCAGGGGCCGTGGTCAGGAGCACAACGCTCTCAGCACGAATACCCTGCGGAGCAGGGGCCGTATCGAATTTGCTGAAATCGATCATTCCTCCCCTCGCTTTTCGAATGCCTTGATCTGAGCCTGATCTCGATATCGTTCAAGCTCCTTGGTCAATGCTTCCCACTTCGCTTTGGACATGACGACTAGGGAGTCGTCATGTCGCAGCTTCGCAAGCCTCTCACGCAGGCCACGTTTGTAACCCTGCACATAGGCGGTTTGGGCGAGGTCGCACACCTCACGAGGACGCATGTTCGCCCACCAAAACTGGAATTCGCCCCCACCGTCCTGCGGGTCAGTTGTGTGGTCTTCCCAGTCCGTGACCCATTCGATGTCGGTGCCCACGTTACCTCCTCACACCCTGTCGGCTAGTTTGGTTAGGGGGATGTTTTCCCTATTCCGAAATGCCCCGCCAAAGAGAATTGGAAGGCGTCCTCGATGTGCCGTTTTCGTAGTCCTTCGATCACCTCCTTCTGGAGATGTCCGACCTTTTTCCACATCGAACGGGAGGGGATCCCAAAAAGCTGACCCAGTACAGAAAGCCCCGCGAGCCACGCATGTCTGTCCGTTTTGGGCCGGATGGCTCGCATTCGTGCGATTTCCCCCTCCGTGTTTCCCCCCTCCATGAAGTTCAGTGCCATGCGGTAGCCTCTCCGGGTGAAATAGACGGGCTCATCATCGAATGAGAGGGCGTCCACAGGGGACGTTGTCCCCTTCAGGTAAAGCAGAAGACCCACCACTTGATCCAGATCGATCGTTTCCACACTGTATGTGGTGTTTTCGTCCTCCCAGAAACCCTCGGTTCGGAGCCCTTTCTCCGCCTCCTCGCGGGTAGCAAAAAATCTCCCGAGAACACGGGCGTTTTCACCCCCCGTGTTGAGCGCGGTGCAAATCGGAAAGGTTGAGTCTTTCGGCCCGGGTTGGGCAATGTGGTAGAGCGTCGGGTTTAAGTTCATGGTGTGCCTACCCGTGAAATCGGTCCGGTTAGCCCCGAAAAGGACCCTATGGTCGGCCCCCGAGCATGTCCCACATCTCGTCGATCCCGACGATCTTCGTGCCGTAGGATCTTGCCTTCTGGGCCTTCCCGCTCTGGCTCGATGGATCCCTGGTGACCAGGAAGTCGAGCCCCTTGCTCACGCCCGACTTGACCGTCCCGCCCTGCGCCTCGAAGGCGTCCGCCATCGGCTGATCCCGGAAGCCCGTCTGACATAGGGTCTTGCCGGACATCGGCCCGACGATCGTCTTCTGGATCTCGACCCCGTTGGTGAGGAGCTTGCCGACCAGGAACATCTTGTCCCAGAGCCCATAGACGAAGGACTCCGCCTTCGTCTGCCCGACCCCGGGGATGGCCGCGATCTGCGTGATCCGGGCCTTGGACATCTTGTGGAGGCTGTCAAAGCCCGCGTCTGCGATGGTCTTCGCCATCGACCGCCCGATGAGCGGGATGCCGAGAGAGCCAACGAAGACGTGGAGGGGGAGAACCCTCTTCAACTCGATCTGCTTCATGATCCGCTTGGCGTTCCCGCCGACGGTCTTCCCGCCGAGGTCCACCTGAGAGAACTCGGTCTCGTCCAGCGTGTAGAGCCCCGCCGCGTCTTCGATCATGTCCTGCTCGATCAGAGCCTCGATGATCGAGTCCCCGAGGTGCAGGATGTTGACCTTCTTCACCCACCTCTTGACCGCGCCCGAGGCCTGGGCCTCGCAATCGTCCGACTTGCAGACGAGGTACTCACCGTCTCGGGTCAGAGCCCCGCCGCAGGACGGGCACTCAGTCGGCGTGTCCAGAGTCGAGCCCTTGTCCGCATTGGTGGTGATTAGGGCTTCCACGTAAGGGATTACATCATTTCTTCGGGAGACCAGGATCTTGTCCCCGACGTAGAGGGCTGATGCCCCCCCGTCCGAGCACAGGGCTTCGATGTTGGAGATGTTGTGCAGGCTGGCCTGCTTGACGTTCGCTCCGGCGAGGTTGACCGAGTCGAATTCCGCGACCGGGGTCACCCGGCCGGAGTTGCCTACCTGCCAGCGGATGTTCTGGAGGATGGTGGGTTTCTGCTCATGGGGAAACTTGTAGGCCACGGCCCCCTTGGGCCGGTTGTTCCGGTCGCCGAGGTTCTCCCGTGCGTCCTTGTCATCGACCTCGATCACGAGTCCGTCGATGTCGTAGTCGAGGGAGTCCCGCTTGGTGTCGATGTAGTTCTGGTAGACCTGCTCGACTTCGGCCAGGCTCCGCAGCCTGGTGTATCCGGCTGTCTGGAAGCCCCACGACTCAAGCTGTGCCATCTCGTCGTATGACGAGTCGCGGCCCGGGACGATCCGGTACGCCATGACGGTCAGGTGGCGACACTTCTCGGCCTTGGTCCGGTCCTGTCGCTTCGCGGTTCCGGCAGCGGTGTTTCTCGGGTTCGACTCGCCCTTGAAGTGAGCCTTGAAGTCGCTGTGCCAGGTGACGATTTCGCCTCGGACGTACCCGTCGAAGCCGCCGGGAATGACCTTCACGGCCCCCTGCATCAACCTCACATTCGGCGTGATGTCCTCGCCCTCGGTCCCATCGCCCCGGGTCACAGCCTGGACGAGACGCCCGCCCTGATACCTCAGAGAGATGCTGATCCCGTCGAGCTTCTCTGACAGCGTGACCTCTGCCGGGGAACAGTCTTTCCACCAGGACGCCAGCTCGGTATCGACCTGAGCCTTGTTCAGGCTGGACATCGGCTGCCCGTGCTTCACCTTGGGCCATGAGCCGCCCACGGGGGCCATGGCACCGATCCGTTTGAGGAAGGGGTTGCCCGGGTCGGCCGCCCTAAGCTCGTCTTCGAGGGCGTCATAGACGCTGTCGGGAACCTGCGGGTTCCCGTTGTAATAGCTGTCCCTCAACCCTTCCAGGCGGGTGACGAGGGCTTGGATCTCGGTTGGCGTCATTGCTTAACCTACTCGGTTGAGGCTCCGGTTTAGCCCTCTTTCGTTAGTCGCCGCCCCATGCGTAGTTTCCGTCGGTGGCAAGCCAGTCATGGAGGGCTACGGCCCTTTCCAGGGATTTGTCGGTGCCTTCCTCGGTCAGCTTCTCGATCCGATCCAGCACGAACCGTCGGCCGACATGGAGCCGGGTCACCCGGCTCAGGAATTTTCGGTCTTCCTCGTGCATCTCAGTCTCCGGGGCTCAAGCTAGCCCGAAATCGTGGAATCCATGCCGCATTTGCGACAGCGACAGTGCCGGGTCCGACCGAGCGTGCCGATTTTCATCAGCGGGCCCCCGCAGATGAGGCACGCCTGCACATCGTCGAATCGTCCTCTGAGATCCTCGATCACGTCCGAGGCATCGAGGTCGAAATCAACGGGCGTGTCCTTGTGACACGTCACCAGGCCCGCGTCGGTCAGGATTGCCACGGCTTCGTCCAGGGTAATCTGGTCGGACGCCACAGCCAGACCCCCATCTGCGAGATGATCGCAAGCCCAGCCTCGGAGCAGATGCTCTGGAGGGGCACGATCCTCGGGGTAGAGAATTCGTACATAGAATTGTTCTGGCATGGTTACTCCTCCTCTGTCTGGAGATTCTTGATCTCCGGAAATGCCTCGCAAAGCGCCTGGCCGAGGCAATCCTCGGCGTGATTCAGCCTCCGAACCGACGCACCGCGTCGAAATCGAGCGTGAAGGTTTGGGTCGTGCGTCCGTCTTCTCGCTGAACCCGGACCTTCCGGCCCCGAGCATCGACCTTCCGGACCACGCAGCGGGTGTCTGTGGTCAGCCCAATCGGACACCCCGCCACGGAAGTGATGGGGACAACGATGTTCCCAGCCTTGAAGGTTGCCACGACCCTGTTCGCCATCTCGCTGGCCAGCCGCCGCTTGCCGATGTCAATGACGGTGCCCTCAGGGACCTCCTGCTCGGGATCCTGGACCCGGATTCCGTTCATCTTGACCGCCCCCTGTTGGATCAGGCGGCGAGCCTGGGGGTTGGAAACGGTCGTCTCGCAGACGATGTCGAGGAGCTTTGTCATATCTCCTCTGTCTACTCGGAACGGCAGTCCGTTTAGCCCTCGAAAAGAGGCTAAATCGGCTCCCGCTCTGGGTAGTGGGATCAAGATGGCGAAAGTGGAAAAGGGCACCCTGCTCAAGACCGACGGCTCAAGCGAGAGCATCGCTCCCGCGACCCCCAAGCGGGGATACTCGCTCTCGGAGCTTCAGGGGCATGTGGGCGGCTACATCGAAGTCGTCCGTCTCCCCAAGGGAAAAATCATGCTCGTGAACGAGGAGGGGCTCTTCATGGGGCTCCCCATGAACGCCCGAGCATCGGAAATCGCGGGGCAGGTGATCGTCGGCAACGCCGTGGTCATTCCCAGCAAGGACCTCAAATAGGCCCGGGACGGGCTAAAAAACTCAGACTTCCGAGTGGAGTGACCGAACGGAGGCAATGAAGATGGCCAAGACCCCGATGCCCGAAACCGTCCCGACCGTCGGCATGGGAGCCACCATGTGTGGGTGGTCGGACCGGCACGCCTACACGGTGTGCGAAGTGGTCAACCCCCGGAAGTGCTTCGTCCAGAAGGACCGCGTCAAGAGGATCGACTCCAACGGCATGAGCGAGTGCCAGGAGTGGGACTTCACGCCGAACCCCGAGGCGGCTCGGGTCCTGATCACTTTCCGCAAGGACGGAAGGTGGCACGAGGGGACGACCCTGGGGGGCACCCAGTTCGCGGTGGGTCACCGGAGCGAGTATTACGACTTTTCGTTCTAGCGAGGGGAGGAAGGGGCTAAACGGCCCCTTCCTCCCGAGTAGGAGATTCAGAATGAGGGACGGCAGCTTCAAGAAGCCTTACACGACAACGAGGACGAGAATGCCCGTCTCAGGATGGAGATCATTGCTCAGGCACCTGAACAACGAAAGGACTTATTCCGGGTCTTCAAGGAAGAGACGAGGAAAGCCCTTGACAAGCCGTCGATGATGGAACGGAACTACATCGGGTATATATCTGAAGGCGAACTTCGGAAAACGGAGGACGGCGGTAATGGCAACCAAAAAGGCCGAGAAGATCAAGTGGGCCTGCCCCAAGTGTGGAGCCGAACCGGGCAAGCATGGGAAGGGCGGGGACTCGAAGTGCGAGTACACACAAGGCGGCGGCGGCGGGTGCTGCGGCTTCCTCTGTGAATGTGATGGGGATGACACCCCGGAGCACGGCTCCAGCTACGCGGACCCGTGTGGGAACGCCGTCTGTTACCACTGCGGCTGGTACGGGGTTTTTCCGAAGTTGCCCGGCAAGTTGCCTGCGTGGGCAAAGAAAGCCCTGGCCGAGGGCTGGACGCCGCCTGATGGGTGGACCCCGTGAGACCGGCCCCCGAGATCCCGCAAGGCTGGTACGTCCTGCGGCCGAACGAGACCGTCGAGGAAACCGACAAACGGTGGTCTCACTACGGCCAGTGTTGGGACACCATCAAAACCGCCGAGGACAGGAAACTGCTGGTCGGACAGCGGGCATCATCGTCCCAGGTGCCTCCGCCGAACATCGTCATCCGGAAGGGGAAGCGCCCATCCCTCGAAGGCTGGGATGGATTCCCCCTAGGTGGGCCAGGGGATGAAAAGTGACCATCACGAAACTCTCGCGGTCCGATCTGCTCGACGAAGCCACGGCGATTGCCGAGGACTACAAGTCGCAGGGATACTCACTGACGCTGCGCCAGCTTTACTACCAATGTGTTTCGAAAGCCCTCATCGACAACTCGGACAAGAGCTACAAGCGGCTCGGCGACACCATCGGGACGGCCCGACTGAACGGTGAGTTCGCCATGGATCTCATCGTGGACCGGGGCCGGGAGGCCGGAGCCTCTCTACACCACACTTGCAAGCTCGATGTGGTCGAGGCTCTGTCAGAAGGGGAAAGCTATCTCCGGTCCCTCCCCTTTTGGACGATCGAAGTAGACCGCTGGTTTGGGCAACCAGCCTACGTCAGTGCGTGGGTGGAGAAGGAGGCTCTTGCGGGCGTCTTCGAGAAACCTTGTGAGGAGCTTGGCATCGGATTCTTCGCCTGCAAGGGTTATCCGAGTCACAGTGCCTTGTGGCAGTGGCTCCTCAAGCTCTCGGAGGCATGGGAGACGAGCCTGGCCGTCGTCGAGGATGACGATCTGCGGGAGATGAGTCCCGAAGTGATCGACGA
>Ga0307376_10004814_pt1 | contig 12279 bp, 14 predicted proteins | sample TR2MG_FD_202536 | JGI IMG/M metagenome (GOLD analysis project Ga0307376, IMG submission 202536) | Soil microbial communities from Risofladan, Vaasa, Finland - TR-2 | ecosystem: Environmental > Terrestrial > Soil > Coastal area > Acid sulfate soil | place: Finland: Risofladan, Vaasa | collected... | reverse complement strand
CCCGAACTTCATCAATGCATTGAATCATTCTATCTGCCGTAATCCTGTCCGGACATCGCACAATCGTTTGATCGACATCTTCCCTAGAAATTCCATCCAGATCGATAAAAGGTGCCTCAATATCTCCGACGGATTGTACCCAGGCGACGATTTCTATCCCGAATGTTTCAAACAAAAACTTATCGGCGATGGCACCTGCAGCAACACGGCCGACAGTTTCACGGGCACTGGATCTGCCGCCGCCGCTTGCCGGCCGGATTCCGTATTTCATCTGATAGGTGTAATCGGCGTGTGAGGGACGCGGAATAAATTGCATGGCGTCGTAGTCGCCCGGTTTCTGATCCTTGTTTGCAACAAGCAGGGCAATGGGCACACCCAAGGTTTTGCCGTTCTCAACACCGGATAAGATCGTCACCCGATCGAGTTCTTCCCGCTTCGTTGTCAACTTACTCTGTCCGGGTCGGCGACGATCGAGCTGCCGTTGAATATCGGCTTCAGAAAGGTTCATTTTGGAAGGGCAACCGTCAAGAACTGCACCCACGCCTTTGCCGTGGGATTCGCCGAAAGTCATAACTTTTAACAGGGTGCCGAATGTACTGGACATGTTTCAAATCCTCGTCTTTGTCATCTTTAAACATGTTTTTGCGATCAATGCCTCCGGCGATGGCAGAGCCCCGGGTGCATCTATTCTTGGTTTGCGTAACACCTGTTTTTATATCAAGAAACCATTGGTCATGTCAACTTTTGAACTTATGTACATCCCCTGTCTTCAGCCTGTTTTTTTTACATAATGCATCAACTTTTGGCCGAATTCGGAATCGATCTCCAGGGAATCAAAACCATCGGACATTTTCATCCATTAAAAAGAAGGAGAAGGAAATGCATCCATAATCGTTTCAAAGAAATCATCTCCGACGACAAACCGCTTCAAAAAACCCACTCCTTTGATTAATTGCTACGACCAGGATTTGATCGTTTCCCACACCTAATCTGACGCCATCACCCACTTTTTTGCATCTTCAAGATGCCTGAAGATTCCTATTTTTGCAGGCAAGTCCGCCACAGCAACTTGATACATTCTCGACAGACCATATTCCAAATCACGGGATACGACGATGGCCGCCTTGTAATCCACACGATTTTTTAATTGCGCCTCAAAGTATCTGGCTGTCCGTATAACATCTTGCTGATAGAGTTTAGATGCATCTGCATTTTGCAAATCCCATATAACATGCGTATCTTCGTGAAAATCCGGATGTGTGAGGGATGATTCGAATGCAGATTTGATATCTTCAAAGGTCAATTCTCCGATTACGGTTCGGATCATCAATCCGATTTTTTTATCGATAACGGTCTCGACCGGCATAACATCACCTCCATCGATTTTAGAACCTATCTCAAAATAATCTTTTGGCCCAATCTCGGCGTTTGGCCCTCGTTTTAAGTCCTCGACATACTTCAGTATGCCTGCGGGTTAAAACTCGGCCCCGCCTTGATCTTGAACCAAAATCTTTATTTTGAGATAGGTTCTTGTCTCTGTATGCTATGGTCTGTCTTTTAACTTCTCTCCCGTGGGGGGTTTTAGTGACAACCATATGGGTGCCGCCAATGATTATTGCAGGCCAATCCTCTCGACATATCGCAAAATAGCGCGAAACAAAGAAGCACTATGGCCAATTTGAACATATGCCTCTTGTTCGGTTAACAGCCGCTTCTCGTCTTCGATTTGATATCCTTTTTGGATTGAAAGATTGGCGATTCTTGCGATTTGCTTGGCCAAATCTTCTTCGGATCTTATTTTTATGGGATAGATTCTGATCTTATCCATATTATCAAAAACCGCGTCATTGATAATACTGTCTGTGGTCGCATGGTTCTTTCGATTGTAGGCATTATACAAAGTATTGTGAAGCGGCTGTGAAAGATCGCCGACATAATGCGCACAAAAGGCCAGATGATACTCACCGTATTTTCCTTTATGCTTTTCTTTCAAATAATTTCGAAATGAAGCGATGATCGCACCATAGAGATGGCCCGTCACATCGGTTTTTTTATTATAATCTTTTACCTGCCGAAACACCATTTCAGGCATTACCATTGTTTCTCTGGGGTTGCTCACATAGTGATTGGGTCTTTCTATTCCCATGGCTTTTGTCTTGATCATATCCGCACCTGCAGAATTGTACCATTTCTTGTACCCCGCTGCTTTTGCGATGGCCATATGGGTTTCATCATGCCATGGGTATGAATTGCCTGTAAAACCGACGACAAAAAATATGGCAAGGATTGTAACGATCGAATATTTTGTTTTCATTTCATCATTTCCATGGAACGTACCTTCGGCGGTCTATTCACAATGGGGCGAGCAGCGTGGTCCTTGATCATAACTCTCCGCTTTCTTTCATTTTTTGAATCTCTTCTTCTCTTAATGCACGCTTAAAATATTTCTCGGTCACCGTCAGCGGCAAATCATCCCTGAATTCAATATATTTGGGAACCGCATAAGCGGCCAGTCTTTCCCGGCAGTAATCGATGATATCCTGTTGGCCGATCTTTCCTTTATAATCATCTTTCAATCTAACAAAAGCCTTAATTCTCTCACTCCCCGGTCTTTTGGAATCCGGAATACCAATGGTTACGGCTCCGGCAACCGCAGGATTTTGAAACAAAAGATCGTCAATTTCTATGGAGTATACTTTCATCCCGGAAATGTTGATCATATCCTTGATTCGGTCGACCACATAAAAATAACCGTTCTCATCCATCTTGCAAAGATCACCGGTTCTCAACCACCCGCCGTCTTCAAGGCCGGAACCCGGCTCCGGCCAATAGCCCTTCATCACTTGGGGGCCCCTTAACCAGAGTTCACCGACATCACCAAAAGGAACCTCTTTTCCGGTTTCCGGATCAACCAATTTCACCTCGGTATCGGGTACGGGGATTCCAACCCCGGGTATGGCCGAAGTTGCAAATCGGGTGATTTTTGAAAAAACGCTGATATTAATATGGCTGATGCATTCCGTAAGACCATAGCCTTCCGATACCGGCATCTTAATTTTTTCCTCGATTTTTTTGGCCACTTCCGTGGGAAGGGGCGCCGCTGCCGAAACAACCATCACCGGCATTCGTTTAATTTTTGTTTCCGATTGCGCTAAATTTAAAAGCTGGGTGGGAACCATGCATATGAGAAACGGGCGATATTCATTCATCAATTGCGCAATCATCTCCGTATTCCTGGGATCCGGGACTAAAAACACTTTCAGTCCCCAATAGATGCACGACTGCATCAAATAATGTCCATAGGAATGAAAAATGGGAATGGGCAATAAACTTGAAGCTCTCCCTCTGTAGGTGGGAAGCGGCGCCATCATCCAGGGGAGTCCCTGAAGGATACTGGCCAACCGTTGAAAGTGGGTAATCATCACGCCCTTTGGCGTTCCGGTGGATCCGCCGGTAAACGCCAGAACCGCAAGATCTTCTAGGGGATCGATTTCAACCTCCGGCGCTTTGGGCGCATGATCTGCAATCAATTTTCTGAAACTGTACGTGCCTGGGATCTCTGTCACCGCTTCGGATTGGGCAGGAGAATAATCTTCCACCGAAGTGACAATAATGTTTTTAAGCCGGGTTTTTTCTTTGACGGAATCGATTAAATCCAAGTTCTCATCGAGGCAGAAAATTGTTTCAGCGCCCGATTCTACTGCTTGACGTATGAGCTCGGGTGCTTTTAAAAGTGGACTGCTGGGGACAAGGGTCGCACCGGCCTTAAGTACGGCAAAATCGCTGATGATGAACTGGGGACCGGTGGGAAGAAAGACGATGATGTTGTCCCCTTTTTTAACGCCGAGATTTGCCAATGCGTTTGCCAATGAATCCACCTGACGCTTCAGCGTTCGATACTTCATGCGATTCCCAAAATAATCATACGCATCCTTCCCGGGAAACTTTTCTGCGATTTCGTCTAAAATTGAAAATAAAGGCTTTAGGGGATAATCGATGGTGGTTTTGAGTTTAAAGGCTCCGATCTTATAACTCTTCAACCAGGGTTTTTCCGCATAAGAGGTCATTGTGCTTCCCCTCCATAAATCTGTCCGATGACATCATCCAGTCTTAATTCTTTCAGCTTTTCCGGGGTCGGCTTGCCGGTGGCCTTATCCCATCCGCGGAATTCATAATAAGGATCCAAAAGAACATCCAGGTGATTGACATGCCCTTGGGCCGGGCCCTCCGGAAGGGGGTCTTCCAATAATCTTTTAGGCAGTGTATCGTCCGCCCGGGTGAGTCCTTCTCTGATATTGAACGCCCTTTCCAGATTGTAAATTCTTTCGCCGATTTTTCTGAACGCTTCGACGCCAAAATCCCAGCCGGTAACGGCGGCAATAATCCGGGTAATCTCCTGGACATCTGAAGTCATTCCCATGAATTTACACAATCCCACCGCATCAAAAACCGTCAGGGCATCTTCTAAATCTTTGACCACCTTGGCTTCTTCGGGATTTTCAATGAGCGGGTCTTCGATCTCACTTTCTTCGATGACCAAGAAGGGACTGGCAAGATAGGTCGGGCCCTGGACATAGCCGGTGATATGATCACCGCCCCGATTGGCCGTGGCAAAAGCAAGACCGGTAATCTTTGCAGCCCGTGAATCATACGCCGGCAATTCAAGTCCCTTGACATTCATGGCAAACCGCTCTGAGCCCTGCCCCAGTCTTTGAGCCATGACCCGTGTTCCCTCAGCCAGAAGATTTCCCACCCCTTCCCTTTTGGCAATTTTGTGAACGAGCGCGACAATCGTTTCGGAATCGCCAAAACATATCTCCATCCCTCCGGCGTCGTCTTTAGTAAGAATCCCCTTTTCAAAACACTCCATGGTGAAGGCAATGGTGCTGCCGCATGAAATGGTATCCAGGCCATAATCATTACAGAGGTAGTTGGCCATGGTAATGGCTTCCATATCGGAATTGTCACACATGGCCCCGAAAATCGCCACGGTTTCATATTCCGGGCCTTCTCCTTTAAGGCCTTTATAAGGGCCTTTCTTGATTTCAGTGTCCCGACCGCATTTTATGGGGCAGGCAAAGCAGCCGACAGCTTCAACAAGGACCTTTTCATTCAAGGCCTCCCCGTTAATCTCCTCGGTATAGGTGCAGACACCGGTTTGCCAGTTTCGGGTCGGCAACCCCCCACAGACGTTGACGATATCCAACACCAAATTCGTCCCATATCCTTGTAAACCGGCACCGAGTATATTCTCACCCAGGAGATCATATTGTTTTTTAGACACTTCTTTAAAGGTATTTTTATCCGCAATTTTGATTTCTTTACGCCCTTTTACGGCAACGGCTTTCAACCTTTTGGATCCCATTACAGCCCCCAGCCCGCATCGACCCGCTGCCCGATGGAGATCATTCATGATCGCAGCGTATTTGACAAGATTCTCTCCGGCGATGCCGATACTGGCGACATTGAATTTATCCCCCAATGTTTTTTTGAGTATCCCGGTGGTTTCCGAAACATTTTTCCCCCAAAGATCACCGGCGTCGCGGAGTTCAACGTCTCCATCGTCAATTACCAGACAAACAGGCTTTTCCGAAATACCTTCGAATATAATTCCATCGAAGCCCGACTGTTTGAGATCCACCCCCCATCGGCCCCCGGAATTGGACTGGGCCCATATATGGGTCAACGGAGATTTCGCAACAACACTGTAGCGGGCAGCACTTGGAGAAAGGGTTCCGGTCAGAAGGCCGGACATAAAGATCAGCTTGTTTTCCGGTCCTAACGGTGATATTTTCGGTTTAACTTCATCAAAAAGATATTTGCTGGCAAGACCCCGTCCGCCTAAATATTTCTTTGCCATTTCTTCGGGAATCTCTTCTTGGAAAATATTCCGATCCGTTAAATTCACCCTCAAGATCTTTCCCATTAATCCAAACATGGTGTCACCTCCCGGGCATGGCCTCAAATACCAAAATCTGTTTTCAATTCTTGGAGAAAGGCTTTAAACCCAAGAAAAGCTTCCGGTTCCAAATCATCCGGGAATTTATCGCTCACTTCCCCCGCCAGATCCACCAATCGGATGGCCGCTTGGGCAGCCGCTGCCAGTTTTGCCGCTTTCTTGAAATTGAAAGGGACCAATTTGAGTTTATTGGTGGCGATCTCTCGGACGACGTTGAGATCCTTTTTCAACACCCTTTTCCATCGTTCATAACTTGCTTCAAGAACATAATCGGCACTTCTTCCGACATCACCGGAAACCATTTTAACCGAATGGCACTGCCCATGCCATAAGTCCATAATAACAAATAGATCCGCATCCAGTCCGGACGCTGAATCCGCCTTGAAAACCAGCGTGACGGACCCCTCCCAGGTTTTGGCAACCTCTCGATACCGGCTGTCATTTTGAATCTTTTCTTCAACTTCAGACGCCCATTCCGGACTCAAAACCATGTAAGGTTTTGATTGGGATGCTTTTCTGTCCGTTACCAATTTAGCGTATTTTTCTTCCCAGTCTTCGGATCCGGCATTATACATAATTTAATCTCCTATCATGTTAGACAGTTGAATAATGCTCCAAAAGAAAAGGACACCTGTTCATCCTCCGGCAATAGCCGGGAAAAGCGCCACTTCATCTTCCGCTTTCAATGGGGTATCCAAGCGATGGGGCAAGTAGATGTAGTGACGGCCGTTCACTAAAACGCGAACATAAGAGTGTATCATATCCGTTTTTGAATCAAAAATCGCATCCTTGAAGTCCTTTCCAAATATTTCGGACAAATCCTTTAACACATCCTTTATGGTGGCGTTATCTATTTCCATTTCAAACGCGGCGTTACCCCCCATCGTCTTTTTCAAGGAGAGATATCCTTTGACCTTGATCTTCATTCAGACGCTCCCGTATCCTTTCTGATAGGATGAGGTTGTGCGAAAATTGGATGCGAAACTTAAATTCAACAGGATCCACGGATTGTTTCATTGAAGCATACGCTGGAATCGATTTGCATTCAAGCAATAACTCAAGCTTCGCATCCGCACTGTTACGTAAACGCATTTTCTGGTTATGTTTTTATCTCATTTTAGCAGTGAAGGATTATCGTCATGTGTTTTCTGAAAATCGATATGCTTGTGGAAAGCACGAATTGTCGCAGTGACCCGATATTTAGGATTTATCGCATCTTTTCTGTTCGAATGGACCTCCCGGCCCCTCGCATTCTTGACAAGCCGTCTCATTTTCGGTATCTGATCTATAACTTTCGCTAATGCCGTTTTCAAAACTAGGATTCTATTCAAATGTGTAATGCTTTCACCGTCGAAACTGCTTGACCGTTTTGGGGGAGTATTTTCAGGAGGTTTTATGAAAGATTATAGACCCATCACCAACAACACCCGACTTTACGCGATAATTGGGAATCCGGTTGCTCACAGCCTTTCTCCGGCAATTCACAATGCCGCCTTCGCTGCGCTGAGTATCGATTCCGTTTATGTGGCCTGTCGGGTGGAAGATGTAAAAAATGCATTGGCGGGCATGAGAGCGCTGGAGAATTTCCACGGCATGAGCGTCACCATTCCGCATAAAATGGAAGTAATGAAATACGTAGATGAAATTTCGGAGATAGACCGCAACATCGGCTCGATCAATACGGTTATTAATGAAAAAGGAAAGCTGGTCGGATTGGGTACCGACGGACCGGGTGCCTTAAAGGCCATGGTCGATGCGGGCATCGAAATTGGCGGTAAAAATATTTTAATGCTGGGTTCAGGCGGTGCGGCAAGGGCGATTGCCTTTACCCTTGCACAAAATACCACCCTGGGAAAACTTTCGATTCTGGATATTGACGGGCCGATGCTTCGGCAGTTAACGATGGATTTAAAGGCCGGAACGGATGCTTCCATCAAATCTGAGTTGCTCGACGAAAATTCTCTTGCCTCAGCCATGGAGATTGCTGATTTAATCATTCACTGCACGCCGGTAGGCATGCATCCAAAGGAAAATGCCTCCCTGATTCCTGCCGAGTTATTTCGATCCGGGCAGGTTGTCTTTGACATTGTTTACACACCCCTTGAGACGAAACTACTTGCCGACGCAAGATCCCGAGGCCTTAAAGTAATTTACGGCGTCGAAATGTTTATCAACCAGGCGGTGCTGCAGTTTGAACGGTTTACGGGCGTTGACGCGCCTGTGGAGGTTATGCGTCGTGTGGTGATGGAGCATTTGGGATCATGAATATCGTACTGATCGGATATCGGGGTACCGGAAAAAGTGTGGTGGGAGAACTTCTCGCATTGCATCTTGGAATGCCGTGTATCGGTATGGATGCCAAAATTGTCGACAGGGCGGGCATGTCAATTCCGGACATCGTCGAGAGATTTGGTTGGACCGAATTCCGGGACATAGAATCTGAAATGATTTTTGAATTGTCAGGTCTCGATAATATTATTATTGATACCGGTGGCGGGGTTATTGAACGACCTGAAAACATTGAGGCACTGAAAAGGAACTCCCGCATATTTTGGTTACGGGCTTCGGTGGATACCATCGTCCGGCGGATTCAAGCGGATAGCCAGCGGCCCGCCTTGACCACTGGAAAAACTTTTACCGAAGAAGTGGCAGAAGTCCTCGATCAAAGGATTCCCAAATACAAGCGCGCCGCTCAATACGAAATCGATACAGACGCATTAACGCCTGAGCAAGTCGCAGAAAGGATTATCGAAATCTTTGAGAAAGGATAGCGCGTAAAGGACGTGGCCGATATTTCTTTCAGAATTTTACTTCACCGAAGTGAGAAATGTATTTTCATAACGCTTCTAGGGTTCAATGTTTTTATCATAAAGGCATTAATACATGACCGCTACCCACACCGTCTCGGTGTCCGGATCAGTCCATTCAACCCTGTGTTTAAGATGGGCGGGGATATTCAGGTAATCACCGGGTTTTAACTCCAGTATGTCGTCCGCGCCTTCAAACAACAAACCGGCACCGCCTTTGAGCAGAATGACCCATTCATTTTGATCCTGATCATACCAAAAACCTTCGGGTGAAGAATGTCCTTTGGATACAATCCTTTCGATTTTGAAACGGCCTGTTACTAAAATATCCTGGATTAGCTCCACAGGAATATCAGCAGGAATGGATGAATATATATTCCGGATATCGTTCATCGCTCAATATCTTTCGTAAAAATTTAGGGAAACACGCCGGTCAAAAACGCATAAAGAAACCTTTTAAATCTCGATCTTCCCGGCGATTAATTGTTCTACGAAAGCGGTATCCGCCGGTGCAAATTCAAATTGGTCGAGTTCGTGTGTAAATACCCATCTGATTTCATCATGGTCAAGCAATTTGAAATCTCCTTTTTCCCAAAAGGCTTTAAACGCCATCAATTCTATGGTAGCAAAATCATACGTATGTATGTTCGACCCGAGATATTCACCAACAGTAACATCGACATCAAACTCTTCTTTAAGTTCTCTTTTTAAACACGCCTCCGGTGTCTCATTCGGTTCAATCTTGCCGCCGGGAAATTCCCATAGATTCGGCAATCGAGCCGTTGGTTTGCGTTTGGCGATAAGGAGCATTCCATCATTTACGAATATTGCCGCCGTCACTTTGATAATTTTATTCTCCACCTTTAATTTCCCCTCGCCAACCTAATTTTCTTTGGTTTTATCATGGTTCACGGGCAGTACCGTCTTTGTGTTTAATTCTTGCCAGGGCAGACAACAGTCGTTCGGGTGTCGGGTGGTCTGCCGGATTAACGGCATGGTAACTAAAACGAACTCTACCTTCGGTATCGATGATGAATACTCCCGGTAGTTGAAGAACATCTCCCTGAGGTAAACCCATCCCGAGTCCTGAACCGAGGGCTTTCATCCCTTTGACGAGCATCGATGGAGCGGCCATTTGAAAGAGACCGGCCCGTTTCAATTCATAGGCTTGGTACAGGCGGCGCTCCGGATCGCACACGATGGATAGCTCCGGAGCAAAGGTTTTGCGAAAGGTCTCGGTCTGTTCCCTGTTTCCCATGCCAACCAGGATAATCTGCGCTCCGATTTTATCGAATCGGCTTTTTGTGTGACGCAACTGCGCCACTTGCTGTCGGCAAAACGGTCAGCCGAAGTGTCGCAGAAAGACCAAAACAAGCGGTTCCTCTTCCCATAAATCTTTGAGTTCTTTTCTGGAACCGTCTGAAAAGAGCACCTGCATACTGGGAGCTTTAAGATGGTTATTTTTCACGATGGTTTTTCTTTCAATCGAATAAATTTAAAGAAGAGTTAAATTTTTTTGGTATAAATCAGTCATTTTCATACGCTCAAGCTTTTGGGGTTTGGGCTCAGTGCTTTGACGGATCTTTTTCGCTGTCCGGATCGAATGAGATGGCTTTTTTGATTTTCTCGGCAGCCGCCTCCCTCAGACCCAACGCATTCAAAGCAATTCCCCAGCCGTACCATGCCGATGGATGGTTCGGACTGATTTCTGCAGCCTTTTCAAATTTCTCAATGGCTTCATCGAACTTCTTCATCTCTATCAGGGCCACACCCCAGCTGCACCATATCTCGGCATTTTGAGGATCATGTTTTAAGACCTCTTTGAACTTTTCAACAGCCTCATCAAACGGCAACATTCGGCACCTCTTTATTGGTTATGGGTTCTTGGTTCAGGGCTCGAAGGTAAATCCCGAATTTCGTGTACTCCTGCCTGAAAACACCTGCGTTTATCTGTGCCCAAAGGCGTTTTTCACCAAACTGCGGCGACAGAATTCCACGGCGGTCTCTTTAATCCCTTTGACTTCTTTCAACTTCAGGCCCCGCTGGCGGATCAGGCCGTTGAGCAAGGCGTTGAGCAGGTTCACTGTGGCGTCCACAGGCACCGTATGAAATTCGCCCTGCTGAATCCCCTTTTCCAGGCATCCGGCAAGATAATCCTTGAGACGCCGGCGCATCTCTTGGATGCTCTTACGGCAGATGCCATCCGGATCCTTGAGGCGGGACGGGCAGGTACTGACCGCCAGGTAGATCTCGTCGGGCATCTTTTTGACAATATCCAGGTGCAGAACGATGAGGTTTTCGATCTTTTCAAACTCGTTCTCGGTTTTCGACGGCAGGGTGTCCAAATGCGAAAAAATTTTTTCAAAGGTAGTATTGATGATGCGGGTAAACAGGTCGTCTTTACCCCTAAAATGGTAATAGATCACCGGCTCGGTAATCCCGGCCTCTCTGGATATCTGCAGGGTGGTGGTGCCGTCGAATCCCTGTGCGGCAAACAGACCGGTGGCAGCCTGGAGAATTTCCTGTTTCTTGCTGACTCTCAAGTGGGCCATGGTGCTCCCCTTTAGGGTTTTCGATTCCATCACACCGGACATGAAATATCCGGATCGCTAAAAAAACGATCGGTCCCGTAAAGGTCCGAGCAAGATCAATTTCAAAATCGGTGGAGGACCAGGGAAATACAGGTCTATTTTTAGTACAAACTAGAATGAGGTTCATAGCGCAGGAATCAAGGAAATGCAAGGGTTTTTATGGATGCCGCCGGATTGTTCGCCCAGAACCTTCCGGGTGTTTATTCCTGGATTTCGCCCAATGTGCATCCGGATACGACTCCAGAGTTTCAACATTGGAGAGCTTTATTTTATCCTGTCGTTCTTCTTCGCCTTCTCTAACGCGGTCTCGGCAATCTCCTTCCCAAAGGAAAACAATTGAATTTCTGAACTATAAATGCTATTTTAGAATACCATCAAATCGAGATAATAACCGGCAAACTTAGGGTCAACCTTAATGTGACCTATAACGGCTCATATATGGCATTAAGCTGTACCAGATTATAGGCCTTTTTTTTGTTTATTGAAGGATTCTAAAATGTTGGATAAGCCGACCTATGAAAAATTAGAGCTAAAAGTCCAAGGGTTGGAAAAAGAAGTCTCAAAGCGCAACCCAACATATTCCAGCGGACATGACATTGGAAGCGTGCCACCACTTACGCATCAGAAAGGAAGATTGCTCGGGAATTATAAATGACTACATTTAAAGTTTAGATCCGGAAGATGAAAATTCGAAAAAAGAGATCATCTCCCGATTAGTTGTAGTTTATTAGGGTAAAATAAGTGTGTCATCTCCAATTGAGCAGGGGTGATTATAGAGGATTCCAGGATTCAAGGATTCAAGGGTTCGAGTGACCCGCCACAAAACAGGCGGATAAAAATGCTAAAGAATTACAAAGATTTGAAAGTCTGGCAAAAGTCATACGAACTCTGTTTAGAGATAATATAGAATAACAGCAAAATT
>Ga0307376_10004813_pt1 | contig 12280 bp, 10 predicted proteins | sample TR2MG_FD_202536 | JGI IMG/M metagenome (GOLD analysis project Ga0307376, IMG submission 202536) | Soil microbial communities from Risofladan, Vaasa, Finland - TR-2 | ecosystem: Environmental > Terrestrial > Soil > Coastal area > Acid sulfate soil | place: Finland: Risofladan, Vaasa | collected... | reverse complement strand
TCATTGGTGCCAGTCCATTAGAAACCAAAGAAACCATCCGGGATACAGTACGAACAGCTAAAAAGATGAAAGTGAGTCAGGTAATGTTTAACATTGTATCGCCATTTCCCGGTACAAATTTTTATGAACTGGCTAAAAAAAGCGGCTGGATTAGAGGCGGTGAATACCGCCCCACTGATGTGCAACAAGAATCTATACTTGATTACCCTCACCTCTCGGGAAAAGAAATGGAACGTATCCTGTTTTGGTCAAATTTCAGTTTTTTCATGCGACCAGGGATCATTCTCCGGCATCTGAAACAATTTCGCTCCTTCAGAGATTTTTATAGTGCACTCAAATCATTCAAGGTTAAAATGTTTGGATAATGAAACTAACCATTGTCATTTTAACTTGTAACTCATTAGCATGGATAGATTCATGTGTTAAAGCACTTTTAGATACCGTCAGAGTATTTCCAATCGAATGGATAGTTGTCGATAATGGCTCTGTTGATAGTTCACCTCAGCTTATAAAGAATTTATTACCTCAAGCTAACCTTATCCAAAACCATCAAAATCGAGGAGTTTCAATAGCCCGCAACCAGGGTATTATGGCTTCCACAGGACAATATGTTCTATTACTGGATGATGACACAAAAGTTCTTCCAAATGCTATTGACGCATTATGCGAATATCTTGATCAGCAGCCTCAATGTGCGATGGTAGGTCCTCAGTTACTAAATCCCGATAGCTCTCTTCAATATAATGCTCTTCCGTTACCCACAGTGAAAGTTAAATACAATCGCATAATTAATAAACTGTTAGGAAGGCCTCTCAAAAATCCTTATCACGACTATATTGAATCTCAAAAACCATTTCAACCAGGCTATCTCATTGGGGCATGTCAATTAATCAGACAGGAAGCAATAAATTCTGTAGGACTGCTGGATGAACAGATATTTTATGGACCGGAGGATGCTGATTATTGCCTTCGCCTTAAAAAAAATGGTTATGAAATCATCTGTTTGCCGACAGCACAGGTGATACATGCTTATCAACACCAATCTTACCGGATGAAAAATTTAAGACTATTGTGGTCTCATCTTACAGGATTATTATATTTTTGGTGGAAACACAAATAACAAGCTTATTACGATTAAAGAATTTAACCCGGTCTCATCAGATAGTTCTATATTATTAGTCTTATCCCATAGTACAAAAATCTTAAGAATATTTATTGATGGGCATAAATCTTAATAAATTGTCAACTGAAGAATTAGGAATCCTCTTCCCGATCAAAATTGTTGATTATAATCCTCTTTGGAAAAATCTGTTCGTTTCAGAGAAAAAGACTATTCAGAATGCTGTCGGGCGAAACAATATAGTACGAATTGAACATATCGGGAGTACTGCAGTTCCAGGGTTGTGTGCAAAACCAACTATTGACATGTTGGTACAGATAAAGGATAATGCTGATACTACATTGATTACTAAGAAGCTAAAAAAAGCAGGTTATCATTTCATTTCCAAACCTGAAAATCCACCACCTCATATAATGTATGCAAAAGGATACTCTGTTAAAGGATACTCAGGACAAGCATATCATATTCATTTAAGATATCGTGGCGACTGGGATGAAATACTTTTCAGGAATTTTCTAATTCGCAATCCAAAAAGTACCAGAGAATATGCAGAATTAAAAATAAAACTAGCGGTAGATTTTATGAATGACCGTGAGCAGTATACAAAAAACAAAACAGAATTCATTAACAGGATAATAAAAATAGCAAAGGAAAAATTAAAAGATATTGAGAAATATTAAAATCAAATTATCATATACTATGCAACGGATAATTTTACTTGCCTCATTATTCATATATCAGGTTCTTTCACCAAATGGGGCTTTCAGTCTGCAAGAAACAAAAAATATTCAAAAAAATAATGAAATTGTAATTCTTACATACAATGTACGAAACTGCCGCGGACAGGATAATAGAATAGATTATCAAAGAGTGGCTGATATTATTAATAGAATAAATCCGGAGGTGGTTGCACTGCAGGAACTTGATAGCTCCACACTGCGAAGTGGCAAAATTATAGTACTAGATGAATTGGCTCTTCGCACAAGATTATTTCCAACCTTCGGAGCTTCTATTGCATATCAGGGGGGTAAATATGGTATCGGTATTTTGTCAAAAGAGAAGCCAATATGGTGGAAATCAATAGCACTGCCAGGAAGAGAGGAAATTCGAAGCCTCCTGATTATTGAATTCAAAGATTTTTTGTTCTGTAGTACTCATTTCTCACTTAATGAGGAAGACAGGTTGAAATCAGTTGAAATCATAAATGATCACTTTTCAAAATATTCAAAACCTGTTTTTCTTGCCGGTGATTTAAATGCAGTACCTGAATCAAATGTAATTAAAAACATCGAGACCAAATGGCAAATGCTAAATAATCCTGCTGATCCAACTATCCCAGCTGATAATCCGAATAGATGTATAGATTATATTTTTGTCCTGAAAAACAATAAAAATTACTTTTCGGTTGGACAAAGCACCGTTGAAAAGGAACCGGTTGCGTCAGATCATCTTCCAGTTTGGGTTAAGATAAGGATAGATAAATAACTGTTAACCTGTTTTTTATTAGATATTAGAAGCCAACTAAATTATGAATTCCCAAATTTTAGAGAATTAAACCCTTGTAATGAAACAAATTGCATCTATAATACTTGAAAATGACAAAGGAGAGATTCTGCTCTATCTGAGAGATAACAAACCGGATATCCCATTCCCGGACTATTGGGATCTGATAGGTGGCCATATTGAAGATGGAGAAACACCAGAAGAAGCACTGGTTAGGGAGGTTAAAGAGGAACTTGATATTGAACTTCTAGAGTACTCATTTTTTAAAAAATATGAATGCCTTACCGGTGATGCTTATCCGAATATTAAATATATCTACTCTGGCAGGATAAATCTGCCCATTGAAGAAATTACTCTGCTTGAGGGAGTGCGTCCCTGTTTTTTTTCGAAAGATGAAATTCCAAATGTTAAATTTGCAAATATCCTTAAGTCAATTGTAATGGAATATATTAATGAATAAAGAATGATGAAGCACATTTACCTGAAGAGCATTATTGCAGTATCACAATGTATTTTGATTGGATGTAATAATACTTCAATAAAGGATTCCGAGGCTGATCGTCCTAATATTTTAATTGCAATGGGAGATGATATTTCATTTCCCCACATGGGAGCATATGGTTCTGCATTTGTTAATACTCCTGGGTTTGACAGAGTTGCAAGAGAAGGGATACTCTTCAACAATGTCTATACGCCTAATGCCAAATCATCCCCCTCACGTGCCTGTTTCCTTACCGGGAGAAATAGCTGGCAGCTTGAAGAAGCCGCTAATCATGTCCCCGTATTCCCTCAGAAGTTTATAACTTTTATGGAATCATTAAATAACAATGGATACTATGTCGGATATACTTCAAAGGGCTGGGCTCCGGGAGTAGCTGTTGATAGTTCAGGAAATCCACGTGAGCTTACAGGTAAAGCCTTTAATGCAAGGAAAACCAACCCTCCTGCTACAGGTATATCCAATTCAGATTATGCGGCTAATTTTGAGGATTTTCTCAATACTTCAGGCGAGAGGAAGATACCGTTTTGTTTCTGGTATGGATCATATGAACCACACAGACAATATGAATTTGAGTCAGGTATAAGGAAGGGGGGAAAAAAACTTTCTGATATTATTAACGTCCTGAAATTCTGGCCAGATAATGATACAACCAGGAATGATATGCTTGACTATGCCTTTGAGATAGAGTATTTTGACAATCACCTTGTAAGAATGCTGGACATTCTTGAAAAGAAAGGAAAACTCGATAATACAATTGTGATTGTCACTTCTGATAATGGTATGCCATTCCCGCGAGTTAAGGGTCAGGAGTACGAGTATTCAAACCATATGCCTATGGCAATAATGTGGGGAAAAGGAATAAAACACCCTGGACGTATTTTAAATGACTATATAAGTTTTATAGATATTACACCCACAATTCTCGAAGCAGCCGGGATTGAACAGCAGAACAGCGGCATGCAACCTATTGAGGGTAAAAGCTTTGTCAATATTTTATTATCTGCTAGAGATGGAATTGTTGACAAAAACCGCGATCATGTACTGATAGGAAAGGAACGTCATGATGTTGGGCGACCCGAAGATACAGGATACCCGATAAGAGGAATTATCAGTGATGGTTTCCTTTATCTTAAGAACTTCAAGACTAACCGTTGGCCGGCAGGAAACCCTGAAACAGGTTACCTGAATTGCGATGGCAGCCCAACAAAATCAGTAATCCTTAATATGAGACGAAGTGGTCAGTCACAAGAATTCTGGGATCTCAGTTTCGGTAAAAGAGTAAATGAGGAATTATTTAATATTGTAACTGATCCGGATTGTGTAAATAACCTCGCACAGGATTCAGAGTTGAACTCCCTGAAGCAAAAACTAAGAGAGCAGCTTGAAAAAGAACTCTTGGAACAAGCTGATCCGAGAATCATGGGTAATGGAGATATTTTTGATAAATACCCTTATGCCCAGAAGAATGGAATTGATTTTTATAATAGGTACATGAAGGGTGAGCTAACCCGAAAAGATGCCAGCTGGGTCAATGCTACTGACTTTGAAAATGAAACTATTAAATAAATAATCAGATATGAACACAATTAAACAATCACTCTTAATAATTTTTTCCTTTATCGGAGTAATAACCTATGGTCAGAATATTACTGTAACATCTCCCGATAAGAATATTGCCGTAACAATCGGTAACGGTGACAGCCTTACTTATTCAGTAGCATATCATGGCCGCATTATTGTCAATCCTTCAAATCTTGGATTCGAACTGAAGAATGAACCTGCAATGAATGGGAACTTTGCAATTCTTGATCAATCGAATAAGAATTTCAATGAGACATGGATCCCGGTAGTGAAATCGAAGCATGCAGAAATATTGGACAATTATAATGAACTGCAGCTGATCCTTAAAGAGAAATCGGGTCAGATGAGGCAAATGGAATTTTATGTAAGAGCCTATAATGATGGAGCTGCTTTCCGTTACAAATTATCAAGAAGTGCCAAACCGGGTGACAGGCAGATTGTTAAAGAATTAACAACATTCAGCATACCAGGTGATCCTTTGGCCTGGATTGTTGAATACAAAGGCTACGCATCTTCAAACGAAGCTGAATTTTTTGAACATCCATTGAGTTACTTAAATGAAAATTCTATTGCAGGAATGCCTCTGTTAATGGAATACGGGAATGAGTGCTGGGTAGCTATAACTGAAGCTAAAATTGAAAATTATGCTGCATTTTATATAGGTACAAATGGAACTCCCAATCATCTTACTACCAAACTCGTACCTATTCCTGGAGAAGATGAGTCAGGTATCAAGGTACGCTTTAACGATGAGCTGTTTACCCCCTGGCGTGTTCTGATGATAGGAAAAACACCAGGGACTCTTATTGAATCTGAGATAATCCAGAATCTTAACGACCCATGTGCCATTATGGATCCTTCGTGGATTAAACCAGGGATGAGTGCATGGGACCATTGGTGGAGTGGTGAAGTAAAAATGGAGATGCTCGTCATCAAACAATATATAGATCTCGCTTCTGAAATGGGATGGCCATATATGCTTGTTGACTGGCAATGGTATGGTAAGTTTAATAATCCGGAAGCGGATATTACAAAATGGGCCCCCCAGATAGATATGCCTGAAATAATAAGCTATGCGAGAGCTAAAAATGTTAAGATCATTGTCTGGCTCTATTCGAGCGATGTCAACCGGAATGCAGCATATAAAAGAGCATTCCCTTTATATGAAAAATGGGGGGTTGCAGGAATAAAAATAGACTTTATGGATCGCGATGACCAGCAGATGGTAAATTGGTACCATGACATTATCAAATGCGCAGCTGAAAGTCATCTTCTGGTAGATTTTCATGGAGCATATAAGCCCGATGGTATAATCCGCACATGGCCAAATATGATCACTCGCGAAGGGGTGATGGGCAATGAATATTATAAATTTTCAAATAAGATGAGTCCCGAACACAATGTTAAGCTCGCATTTACACGCATGCTGGCAGGACAAATGGATTATACACCCGGAGGATTTCTGAACGTTACAAAAGAACAATTTAAACAACAAACTCCTGCTCTTGTATGGAATACCCGTGCAGCAGAACTGTCGAAATTTATTATTTATGAAAGCCCGCTGACTGTTGTTTGCGATCATCCTGATAATATTCTGAACCAGGCAGGTGCCGAATTCCTGAAAATTGTTCCGACTGTGTGGGATGATATTAAATTTATAAGTGGATATCCTGGTGATTATGTGGCCCTTGCCAAAAGAAGCGGTGATACATGGTTCGTTGGAGCGATGAATAATAGCATCGGGAAGAACATTGTGCTCAAACTCGACTTTTTGCCTGAAGGTGAATATGAAGCTGCAACATGGTCTGATACCAGAAAATCAAATAGAGATCCTAAGGATATAAAAATTGACAATAAGAGAGTCAGATCGGGTGAAATATTAAAGATTACCCTGGCTGATAACGGAGGGTTCGTTGCTGTCATAAAGAAGAAGTGAATTATTATTGAATATGATTGAAGGTATAAGATATCCATCAGTAATTGTATCCTTGTTAAGATATATTACGGTGCTCTGCACCTATATTTCTATCGGTAAATTGCATATCTGTCAGACCTGGCCTGTGAAGTCAGAAAGCTTCTGGTGGATTTGCAAAAGATTGAGTAGGCAGTTAAAGATCGGTTTAAGTATTTTAAAGGGGGGGTCGCTTATTATTTTTCTATAAACAGCAATAAGTTTTTTAAAACATTTTTTTAAGGAGTGGAGGATCAGATCATGGTTGATAATGCTAACACAGAAACATGGACACTTGACGATGGGAAAAAGTTAACACTTCGCCATATAGCACATGGCGATGCTATCATAGAACAAACATTCGTACGTAAACTTTCAGTTCAGTCGCGCTACCTGCGCTTTCACGGATCAATCATAAAACTAAATAAGGAGGATCTGGAGAGGTTTACGAATCCCGACCCGCTCAACGAAGAAGCCCTGATTATTATATATAAAGGAGAAAAAAATGAAGAAGAAATTGGCGTTGCACGATTCATAATTGATCCGGATGGCGAAGGCTGCGAATTTGCAATTGTTGTTGCTGATGAATGGCAAAAGCGTGGACTTGGAACAAAACTGATGAAAGCGTTGTTAAGTCATGCTCAATTACGCGGAATAAAACGAATTCATGGCTCCGTACTTAAAAATAACTCAGGTATGCTCAAGTTCGTCAAAGGATTGGGTTTTAAAGAAACTGTCGACCATAATGATCCCTCGGTTATGCTGGTTACAAAATATCTGATGGATTAGTCAGGATAAAAGTAGATAAATGAACAACTTGGAGAATTTGAGGTGCAGAGCACCGATAATATTTGTAGCCGTATGAATGAAATGCTGGCTAAAGGTGCAGAGCACCGTAATATCTTTGTGAATATATTTATCAATAGTAAATACAATTTATCAGATAAATCTTGAAGAAAGACTGGAGAAAAACTCAACAACATCTGATACCAGAGGTGAAAACAATTTTACCCGAGGGAAATTATGATATATATCCTGTATTTAAGCTGGACGAGGACCAGATTTATAAAGGATTTGAATCATTGGCTGCTACTCTGATGGAATACCGGACTATTATCATTGATGGTTATATTGGTGTCTTTTTTGACCTATTCCGTGAAAGAACAGAGGAGTATTTGAATAAATTTGGGTCCCGAACTACCTGGAAAGAGACATCTGACTTTTTAAAGCCTCCTGATATTATTGATGAAATGGTTTCACCCTTCACCGGTGGAGATGATCCTCTATTTGGAACCCGTACTAACTTGAATCTTGAAGATTTCTTTGACCTTCGCCGCCTAAAAGAATTATCGCCAGATCCTGATGCTGATATCAATTTAATAATTGGCCCTGGAGCTGCACTTGCAGGTTGGAAGGGATTGCTTGTATATTTAGATCTATCAAAAAACGAATTACAGTTCCGGTCATGGGCAGGAAGCATTAAAAATCTTGGAGCAAATGCACCTTCTGAACCAAAGGAGATGTACAAACGATTCTACTTTGTCGATTGGATAGTCCTGAATAAACATAAAAGAAGCATTCTAAAAGCAATTGATCTGTTTGTTGATACCCAGAGACCTGAAACTCCATTCTGGATGAATGGCGGGCTTCTGAGAGAGTCCCTGTCGGTGATGAGTCATAACCTGTTCAGGGTAAGGCCATGGTTTGAACCTGGTACCTGGGGCGGAACATGGATCATGGACCACATCGGGGAACTAAATAAAGAGGTAACTAACTATGCATGGTCATTTGAATTGATTGTCCCGGAAAATGGACTTCTCTTCGAAAGTTCCGGCAAAATGCTCGAGGTGTCATTTGATTGTCTTATGTTTCTGGAAGGAGAAGCTGTTCTGGGTGATTGCCATCACCGTTTTGGTACAGATTTCCCAATTCGATTCGATTTCCTGGATACTTTCGATGGAGGTAATCTGTCGATCCAGTGTCATCCCAGACCAGAATATATGAAAAAACATTTCGGTGAGAATTTCACACAGGAAGAGACCTACTATATAATTGATACTAAAGATAACGCAATAGTATATCTTGGTTTTCAAAATGATATAGATCCAACTGATTTTAATAATACCCTTGAGAATAGTTATCAAAAATCAGTACCTGTCGATATTGAACGGTTTGTTCAGAAACATTCTGCATCAAAACATGACCTATTTCTTATACCATCTGGTACAATACATGGCTCAGGTAAAAATAATCTAGTTCTCGAAATCAGTTCTACTCCCTATATTTTTACCTTTAAGATGTATGACTGGCTTCGTCCCGATTTAGATGGAAAACAACGTCCCCTTAATATCCAGAGAGCTATAGAGAACCTTTTTTTCGAACGAAAAGGTGAATGGGTGAAAAAAAATCTTATCTCTAAACCTGAACTCGTTGATCAGGGAAATGGTTGGGCATTGTACCACTTACCTACACACAATACACATTTATATGATATACACAGGTATCATTTTTCAAAGTCTATCTCAATCAATACTGAAAATAAATGTCATATATTGAGCCTTGTAGAGGGTAGCAGTATAAGCGTTGAAACAGAAAATGGTCTCTCATACATGTTCAGTTATGCAGAAACCTTTGTCATCCCAGCTGCAGCCGGAAGTTATAAAATAACAAACAATTCTGCAACTGAAGCCATTATTGTTAAAGCATTTGTTAAATAAAGAGGGATCCCTGTGATAGGAAAATTTATTCCTGAACAAATGGCTTAACAGGATGTAAAATAAGTATGACAGAAGTTAATCCAGGCGGGGAAGCCTGTTTTGAATCCTGTTTAAAACATCGCACCTTTTGATTACAGTTTCCACCGGATTATAAATGAGCCATTAAAAGCGTGCATTCATTGTTTAGATATTAACCATTAACAAAATTATTATTAATATTATATAACTTTCAAAAATATAAAAAATGAAGATAATTTTTCATGAGACAGAATCGTTTATTATTGCCGAATTGAGTGATGAAAGTTTCATTATTACTGAAACTCAGGATGCAGTTGATCTTTTGGCTGAATCAAGTGTGGTCAATTGCAGCAGGATAATTGTCAGGGAAAACAACCTGCACCCCGATTTTTTTAAGCTTCATACCCGACTGGCAGGAGATATCCTTCAAAAATTTTCCAACTACAGGGTGAGACTGGCAATAGTGGGGGATTTTTCAAAATACAAAAGTAAAAGCTTAAGGGATTTCATTCGCGAGAGCAATAAGGGCAACAACATATTTTTTGCTAAAAACATGAATGATGCTCTTGGCAAACTAATCATGTAACAGACTCAAAGACTCATCTTTAATGATTATATCTAATCAAACACTTCAGAACTAACTGCCAAGTCAATTTGCTCTGACCCGGGTTATATTACCTTTTTCAGAATGCCAAGTACTCCCCTCATGAATGTTGCACTTGTTAAAACTTTAACAACAGGATTAATTGTTGTTCTTCTCCTCCCCTTTGATGATGTACGTCTGGCAGGTTGAGTGGGGCGTCTCTTCATTTCTTCCTTTCTCTCTTTCTCATATTCTTTTCTCATCGCCTCCTCTTCATTCTCTTTTTCAATGGATGATATTTTTCTGTTCAGAATTTCATATGCGCTTTCGCGATCAATAATCTGACTATACTTCTGAACCAGGACAGATGACCTGTTTATCGATGAAATTTCATTTGGAGTCAGAATATCCATCCTGCTCATTGGTGCCCGTAGCATAGTAGCTGCCAATGGTGTAGGGATACCTTTCTCATTAAGAGCTGTTATAAGAGCTTCACCTATACCAAGACTTGTAATAGTTTCATCAGTTTTATAGTAGTCTGACAGGGGATAATTCTCTGCAGTAAGTTTAATAGCTTTCCGGTCGACCGCAGTAAAAGCCCGGAGAGCATGCTGCACTTTAAGGCCAAGCTGTGACAAAACACCTCCAGGAATATCAGTAGGATTTTGTGTCACAAAATAGATGCCGATCCCTTTTGAGCGTATCAACTTAACAATATTTTCAATCTGGTCAAGGAGGGCTTTACTGGCCTGGCTAAAAATAAGATGTGCCTCATCAACAAAGATAACCAGTTCGGGTTTTTCTACATCCCCCTTTTCCGGCATCTGACTGTATACCTCTGCAAGAAGCGAAAGCATAAAGGTGGAAAACAGTTTTGGTTTATCCTGAATATCAGTCAGTCGAATAACACTGATATATCCATTACCATTTTTATCAGTTCTCATCAGGTCGTTAATATCAAAGGAAAGTTCCCCGAAGAATAATTCAGCACCCTGCTGCTCAAGTTCAATAATCTTTCGCATTATTATTCCTGTGGTTGATGTTGACATCTTCCCGTAATCCTTTTCAATCTCTTTTTTCCCCTCCTCTGTAACAAACTGTAAGACCTTTTTCATATCCTTCAGATCCAGTAATGCAAGCTGATTATCATCACAATATTTAAATATTACAGAAAGTACCCCCTGCTGGGTATCGTTCAGATCGAGAATTCGTGAAAGAAGAACAGGTCCAAATTCAGATACCGTTGCCCGTAGTCGTACCCCCTCCTGTTCTGAAAGAGACATTAATTCTACAGGGAACCCTTTCACTGAATATGGTAAATTTATTTTGGCGTGTCTTTCCGTAATGAATGACTTCTCCTCTCCAGCCATTGCAATACCACTCAGATCACCCTTAACATCCATCAGAAGTACAGGTACTCCCTTTTCGGAAAGCTGCTCCGAAATCACCTGCAATGTTTTAGTTTTTCCTGTTCCTGTTGCCCCGGCAATCAGGCCATGCCTGTTCATCGTTTTCAAAGGTACCCTTACTAATGTCTCGCCTATCACCTCTTTGTCAAGTTTGGCAGCACCAAGGATAATACTGTCACCTTTAAAGGTATAACCCTCATTAATGTGGATTATAAAATTGTTTTTTCTGTCCATAGTTATTTTTTTCTATATGATGAACAATGGCGCAAGATAAATGTTTACCTAATATTAATCAAGATTAAACATATATGATTTATTACTTTTCAAAAACGAGCCCATTGCCATATTAGCCCATTAATTAATATTTATTTTTTAACTTGGTTAATTCATTTATCATATATCAATAGTTTAAACTAATTCTAACTTTATTAAGAAAACAAAATGAAAATGAAAATTTTTGCAACAATTTTATTGCTAATCGGATCAGTAAGCATTACTCTCGGACAAGTTACCGAAGCAGAAAAGAAGCTTCGAACCGTGACTGCTGATACCACAGAAGGATGGAAAAAAGGAGCTGTTTTGTCTGTCAACCTTGCACAGACTTCCCTGACAAACTGGGTTGCAGGAGGACAAAATTCTCTTGCTATAAATGGACTTTTCAGTGGTTTTGCAAATTACAAGAAAGGTAAATCTGTGTGGGATAATTCGCTTGACCTGGGTTATGGCCTGTTAAAACAGGGGAATGACCCTTCCAAAAAAACTGATGATAAAATCGATTTTTTGTCAAAATACGGACAGGAAGCATTCAAAAATTTCTACTATGCTGCCCTGTTTAATTTCAAGACACAGATGACTCCGGGATATAATTATCCGGATGTAACAAATAAAATATCTGA
>Ga0307376_10004811_pt1 | contig 12282 bp, 11 predicted proteins | sample TR2MG_FD_202536 | JGI IMG/M metagenome (GOLD analysis project Ga0307376, IMG submission 202536) | Soil microbial communities from Risofladan, Vaasa, Finland - TR-2 | ecosystem: Environmental > Terrestrial > Soil > Coastal area > Acid sulfate soil | place: Finland: Risofladan, Vaasa | collected... | reverse complement strand
TTTCACCTTAATTATGTGTCCATTTTTTCGGGGTCATTCCACTTTACTGTCAGAATCCTATTTGTTTGATACATCTATAGTCGTAGGGGCTGTGGATATGTGGGTAACTGGCAATGTTCAGTTATCCACATATCCACCAGCCCAGAATTGGCATGATGACTTTTTTATTGAACACTAAAGGGTGACATTGTCATTGAACGTCAACACTAAGTGCTTTTTACGAAAGCTATTCTCTGAGGAATCATTGCACCTGCAAACAGATTGGGTAATGTTAACTTTAATATGATCTCACGGCCCTGGTTCAGTCGCAGGAGTATTACCGGAAAGCTACTTCCGCGCACGCCCATGGATGTCCCCATTGTGCTCTTACTTCTCACGGCCCTGATGGGCTACCTTGTCGCCATTGATCGGGCACTCTCCCAGACCAAGCTGATCTGGTTTGTCGTGCAAGCATGCGTCTTTTATATTCTGGCAATCGGACTGCGGTCGGAAAAGAACATCGGCCGGGTTGTCCGACTACTGGTTATCGGCACCCTTGTCCTGGCCTTAATAGGCCTGGTCGGCACAGACTGGAGACAGGTGCGTTTGATAAATCTTCCGGGGCTTTATGACCGTATTCCCAGATTGCTGAGTGGACTGCCCAGCAGCGGCATCGATCCCGATCCTAACACCTTCAACCCGCGTCGGATCGGCGCCGCCATAGCCATGTTATTACCTTTATCTGTCGTCTTGCTCTTCTTTGGCCGTCCCCGCTGGGACCGCTTATTAGCCCTCGTTACTTTGTTAGTTGGCACTGTGGTCTTGATTTTATCTCAGGCGATAATGGGCCTCTTTGGTCTCTCCGTGGCCCTGTTGCTAATTGGCGTCTGGTGGCGTCGCCGGCTGTTGTGGGTCGCCTTGGCCGGGCTGGTCGCCCTGGTGGCTGTTATCATACTCTATGACCCCCGGCAAATAGCATTGGCTCTACTAGATATCAATCACCCTTTAGGTATCGCCATTCTATTACGGTTAGACATTTGGAGTCGATCTCTGGCCATGATCTATGATTTGCCCTTTACCGGCATCGGCCTGGATAACTTCCCCCTGTTACAAACTAACTTTTATATTGGGCATCTTCTAGGCCCAGAACCGCACGCGCATAATCTAATCCTGCAAACTATGAACGACTTAGGTATCTTTGGATTGTTGGGCCTTATATGGTTACTGCTGGCCATATTCTTTACTGTATTCCAGGGCTACAGAACCACGACCAGCCGGCATATGCAACTGCTTTTACTTGGTCTGGCCGGCGGTATCCTGGCCTTTATCGCCGGTGGGTTGCTGGACTCAATGGCTTTAGGTGACCGGCCGACACTCATCCTATGGGTAATGATGGGCCTGTCGACTGCGATAGCAATTAACGCGAGAAGAGAGGCGGCTGCAACCCATAACATGTGGTGGGATGTAGCTACCAGCCGCTGGCTACTGTTTGTGCCCGCGCTGCTCCTGCTCTTGGCCCTGTTATTCTTACCCAGCGCTCGGCAACGTAATGTGAGTCTGGTAATGGCCCATCAAGCAATCTACAAGGCTCGTACGACAGGCGAGCTTCAGGCTGACAAAGCAAAGGCGACCGTTTCAGAGTTGAATCATGCCCTTATTTTGGATGCTGACAACCCGGAACTACATGGAGCGCTGGCCAGCTTGTATGCCTGGCAAGGCGCCGAAGAAGCTTCTCTGAATGCCTTGCGGCGACGGGTGGCCCTAGACAAACACGATCCCCTGAGTCGATACGCTCCCTTCTTGAAGTGGCGTCTTCAATTGACCGGCGAGCCGCTTCCAGGACCTTCGGAAGGAATGCTTCAGATCTATAAACCCTGGCGAAACCGATTTCCAGATCGTGCTGAGACCTATGCGCTCACGGCGCTCGTATGGCAGGAAAGCATGGGCAATACCGAACGAGCAAGCTCCTTCCTACACGCTGGGCTAGACAAGGGTGCCGAACCTAGGGAACTGTTGCTGGAATATCTTAACCAAATTAAAACAGATGGTTAGTTATCAAAACAGATCTGACGTCTTTGTTTCACAAAGATCCGCTATTCATGACGATCGACCCACCAAAATGGTGACCTATGATACCTTGAGATCATGGAGCGTTTCATATAGTATTTATGAAGTGCCACACCGGGCTACGCGTCTGCTAGGTTAGCGTCTTAATAGAAGGAGATATTCTGATGAAGTCAACAGAAATTCCGATAGCGAATCCCGTGGCAGTGCTTCGTGAGGAGTTCGATGATTGGGCCGTCCTCTTCAATCCGGACACGGCCGAGGCCGTAGGCATCAATCCCATTGGTGTAGTCGTCTGGAAACAAATGGACGGGAGACAAAACCTTGACCAGATCGTGGCGGCGGTGAGAGAACGGTTCGCGGACGTCCCAGAGCAAGCCGGCAAAGAGGTGTCCGTCTTCGTCGACGATCTGGCCCGGCGTGGTTTCGTTGGCTTTGAGATTGAGGCGGCGACCCTATGAATGTGATGGAGAATGTGCGAACAGATTCATCGCCACAGGTGATGCGCACGCCGAGGAGCCTAAACATCGAGCTGACAGCTCGTTGCAATCTACGCTGTACTTATTGTTACTTCTTTGACAATCCTGAGGTCGACTATCGCGACTTGCCAACGGAAGATTGGCAACAATTTTTCGAAGAGTGCGGAAGCCTCGGTATCATGAACCTGACTCTGGCTGGCGGTGAACCTTTTATGCGTAGGGACTTGCGGAGGCTCCTAGACGGGATAGTACGTAACCGGATGCGCTTCTCCATATTAACGAACGGTGGTCTTGTCGACGACGATATCGCCACATTTATCGCCAGTACGGGTCGCTGCGACTACGTACAGGTTTCCGTGGATGGGGCCAGCCCGGAAACTCACGATGTTTGTCGGGGCAAAGGTTCTTTCGAGCGGGCCGTTGCCGGCATCCAAAATTTGCAACGCCATGGGGTTCCGGTAACAGTCAGGATGACGATCCACCGTCATAACGTAGATGATCTGGAAAATGGAGCTCGTTTTCTTTTGGAAGAGCTGGGGTTGCCTGGTTTCAGCACCAATGCGGCCGGCTACCTGGGATCGTGTCGTTACAATGCCAATAGTGTTATGCTGACGCTAGAGCAAAGACAGAAAGCAATGCAAACCCTGCTCGAGCTCAATGATCGATATAATGATCGCATTTCTGCAGACGCCGGTCCATTGGCTGAGGCTCGCATGTGGCGCCAGATGGAAGAAGCCCGGACCCAGGCTTCCCCGCCAATGGCTAATCGCGGCCATCTCACCGGGTGTGGCTGTCACTGGAGCAATATCGCTATTCGGGCCGATGGCGCTATCGTAACCTGTACGATGTTGGCCCATATGGTGCTAGGATGGATAAATCAAGACTCCCTTGAAGAGATCTGGCTTCGAAGTCCGGACTTGGCCCAGATGCGTCAACGACACCTGATTCCTTTGACTAACTTTGATTCTTGTCAAGGATGCGCGTATATCGGCTACTGCACTGGCAACTGCCCCGGATTGGCCTATACGCTGAGCGGCCAGGTTCACTATCCTAGCCCTGATGCCTGTCTGCGCCGTTTCCTGGTCGAAGGGGGGACGATACCGAGGCTGCACGCCCCAATCCACGCGCAGACAAGCAGGACCAGAGAAGAGGTACCAGTATGACGGCCGGAGAGAATGGAAATAGCCCAGATCTGGCTCATAACGGCTCACCAGCCCTTAATCAACTATATTTTTACCTGACGGCCGGTTGCAACCTGGCTTGCCGTCATTGTTGGCTGGCGCCAAAATTCGATCCCGAGGCCACTCGTTATCCAGTTCTACCGCTGCATCTCTTTGAGACGGCAATCCGGGAAGCCAAACCTCTGGGTCTAAGCGGCGTCAAACTCACCGGTGGTGAACCATTCCTACACCCGGATATCAAGCGAATGCTGGAGATCGTGCGCCGGGAAAAGCTCAGCCTGGCTATCGAAAGTAACGGTATCCTGTGTACTTCTGAGATGGCTGCTGAGGTGGCTAAGGCAGACGATCGCTTCGTTTCCATTAGCCTGGATGGGGCCGACGCGGACACCCATGAATGGGTACGGGGCATCAAAGGTTCTTTCGAGTTAGCCAAGGAGGCCGTGCGCAACCTGGTAGATGCCGGTATCCGGCCGCAAATTATCATGTCCATTATGCGCTGTAACGCTGACCAGATTGAGGCCATGATCCGCCTTGCCGATAATTTAGGCGCCTCTTCGGTGAAGTTCAATGTTGTTCAACCCACCGGCCGGGGCGAGATGATTCACAATGGCACCAATGGTTTAGAAGTGCCTGAACTGGTCGAATTGGGTCGCTGGGTGGATGCTGAATTGTCGGCCCACAGCCAACTAACCCTTCATTTTGACTACCCCATTGCATTTCGCCCACTAAGCCGCATTGCTACCGAGAATGGCGCCGGCACCTGTGGTATCGTTACTATTTTAGGCGTTATCCCAACCGGGCACTATGCACTCTGTGGCATCGGTGAACATGTGCCTGAGCTGGTATTTGGTCTTGTGGGATCCGACTCATTGGACCATCTTTGGCATCACCAGGCTACTTTACAGCGGTTGCGTGGCGGGTTACCCGAACGGTTAGGCGGCGTTTGTGGTCGTTGCTTGATGAAACACCGCTGCCTGGGCTCTTGCGTAGCCCAAAACCACTATCGAACCAGTGATCTTTTCGCCCCTTTTTGGTTTTGCGAACAGGCCGACAAAATCGGGTTGTTCCCAGATTCACGCGTAAGGGATTAAAGGAGATTCTTATGGCACTATTATTGTGCCGGGAGGAGTAAAAATGACAAAAGAGATGTCGGCTAAACGTATTTATGAAGCCCCGATGATGATCGAACTTGGAGAACTCGCCAGAGGATTTGGGCAAGGGGATCAATGCTCCCCCGGTAGTAACGCTAGCAGCCCAGGCGCCAACGCTTGTACAGACGGTGCCGTAGCGGACTGTGGGCAACCTGGACCACCTAAATGTTGTCAGACTGGCACTGCACCGGTGTCCCCTCCCCTTGGATCAAGCAGTGGCGGGGGTTCGGGCTTCGATACGGGTTCAGGTTCTGGAGACGACTCAGGCTCTGGCGAGGGTTCGGGATTTAGTGTTCCATAGACCGGCGATCCACACTGCCCCATTAGAAATACTACCCATAGTCTCGCTGACCTTGGCGGATGGTAGTGTCTGGTTTTGCTCGGCCGGGGACGAGCCGTCAACCTACACCGTCTCGCGACTAGCAGCAGCGATGCAATTGAAGCCAGTATCTGGCGAGACAGATGGCTGGGACACATTTACAGGGACCGCAATTCACCGGCTCAATATCTCTACCAGCTTCCCAGCGTTTGAGACGGGGACTGTCGGATATGATCTCCAAGATGCCGCTATCGATCACAAACACAATAGTCTAAAAGCCACCGATCTTGGGCACCATGCATTACTCCCGTGGGTCAGATCAATCACCAGGCAGGCCCATGTTACAAAGTGCGTCCTGAACCCCATCAAAAACGACGGTATGCTTGCGTCGCAGCTAGCAATCCTATCATTGATTATTGCTAGAGAAGTGGAGCTTGGTAGCGGGCTATTGCTACATGGTGCTTTGGTAGAACGTGATGGAAAAGGTGTGATTCTGGCCGGTCCGAGCGGGTCCGGCAAGACGACAATCAGCCGCCGGCTCCCGCCCCCTTGGCGTTCTCCATGTGATGATACAACGCTATTGATTCGCGATGATCAGGGAGTCTATTGGGCCCATCCCTGGCCAACTTGGAGCAACTTCATGTTCGGTGGGCAGGGCGGTAGCTGGGATGTGCACCATGCAGTCCGACTGGAAGGTATCTTTTTTCTAAACCAGGCAACCGAAGACATGGTAAGCCAGGTGGGGTCGGCAGCAGCCACATGTTTACTCAATGAGGTTGCGGAACAAGTTTCCCGACTTATGTTGTATACCATGTCACCAGACGAGGTACGAGCCCATCGCTTACGACGCTTTGAGACCATTTGCTCCACTGCAAAACAAGCGCCTGTCTTTCGCCTGAGAATGAGCCCCGCCGGGACCTTCTGGCGCGAAATTGAAGAAGTTCTGCACCAGAATGGGGGAATATCTTGAGCAAGAAGTTGATGCCGAAACTTCGATCTCTAGATCTGGGGTCCGACCCTATCACGACAATAAAGCCTAGGTCACAGCATGGTTTCGCCAATGGTGGCTATGACAATCCGCTGATGTTGTGCCACACAGGGGTTAGCATGATGCCAACCCTGTGTGAACAGGATCTGCTAGAGGTTCAACTTTGCAACGATTTGTCAGTACGAGTGGGCGATGTCATCGTCTTCCGAATGCCAGGACAACGGACGATCACCGTCCATCGTATCATAGGCATCAAGCCGGATGGTATCCGCACCAAAGGTGACAATAATGATTATGAAGATCCCTGCCTTCTTAAGCCCGATGATGTAGTTGGTTGCGTCGTAGCTGCGTGGCGAGGCCATCTTCGGCGGAAGATCACCCGAGGCAAAACCGGTCTGATGGAGATTGAGTTCGCTCGCCTGCTTCGGATCATTGACCGACGCGTTTGCACCTTACTCTATCCTCTCTATGTTCTGCCTGCTCGCGCTGGTATTATCCAGCGCTTGTTGCCCGTTCCTCTACGTCCCCGAGTAGTGGCCTTTCGATCTGGTGGGCGTCAGCGGCTACATCTCTTGCTCGGTCAGCATTGTATAGGTCATTATGAAGAAAATGGCGGATGCTGGACCATCCGCCGGCCATTCCGATTGTTTGTAGACGAGAGGCTATTACCCTGTCATCGCGACTTTATGGATAGCTAGCTAAAGCCCATTCAAAGTGTCAAAACCTTAACACCCCTCACGTCAAACCCATGATCGCTAAAGCTAGGGCACTTTACAAAAGAATACGGCCGGTTCTGACCCAGCTGGCATATATCCCACGAGCGCTGAATCTGGTGTGGGCGGCCTCCCGAGGCTGGACTGTGGGCTGGCTTGTTTTGCTGGTCATCCAGGGCCTGCTGCCGGCCGTCAGCGTGACCTTGTCCAAGCTGTTGGTCGACAACCTTGTTATTATGGTCGATTCCGGTGGAACCAGAGAGACAATCCAACCGACCCTGGGCTACGCTATCTTGATTGGCGGCATCATGGTGCTGACCCAGTTTTTGAGTAGAGCGAGTGAGTGGGTGCGAACCATCCAAGGTGAATTGGTGCGCGAACATGTCGCCTCATTAGTACATCAACAGTCGGTTGCTCTGGATCTGGCGTTTTATGATTCTCCCGAGTATTATGATCATCTCTATCGTGCCCGCTCGCAAGCAAGCTTCCGGCCGGTCACACTCCTGGAGAATCTTGGCAACTTTCTGCAAAACAGCATTACCCTGGTGACCCTTGGGATTCTTCTGGTCCCATACGGTTTATGGGTGCCGGTTGTTCTCTTTGTAGGAGCACTACCGGTTTTTTACGTTATGCTGCGCCACAGCCGATACCAGCACGACTGGTACATGCGGACAACGGCCGATCAACGGCGGACCTGGTACTATGATTGGTTGTTGACATCCCGGGGACCGGCGGCTGAAGTTCGTTTGTTTCGACTAGGTGAATATTACCGGCTTGCCCACCAGACATTGCGTCGTCGCTTGCGTGACGAGCGTTTGGTTTTGACCCGCAAGCAAGGACTGGCCGAATTGGCCGCCGGTTTATTTGCCTTACTACTTGCTGCAATCACCATGATATGGATGGTCGGGCAGGTATTACAAAGATTAGCTACTTTAGGTGACTTAACGTTGTTTTACCGGTCATTCAGCCAGGGTCAGGGAGCGCTGAGCTCGCTATTACGCAATGCAGGACAGATCTACACTCACAGCCTCTTTTTGGAGCATTTCTTTGAGTTTTTAGATTTGGAACCTCAGATACAGGATCCAGCCCATCCATCCCCGGTCCCGATAGTTCTGGAGAAAGGCATTCGATTTTCTCGGGTCACATTCCGCTATCCCGGCGTCGAACGAGCAGCATTGTCTGACTTCGACCTGACCATCGCGGCCGGCCAGGTCACCGCCATCGTCGGCAGCAACGGCGCCGGCAAAAGCACCCTCATCAAACTGCTTTGCCGTCTTTACGATCCTGAGTCTGGCTGCATCGAAATAGATGGGTTAAACATCCGTGATTTTTGTGTCTCCGATCTGCAAAACCAGATCGCCATCTTGTTCCAGGAACCCTTCCATTTCCAGGCTACGGCCAGACAAAACATTGCCATCAGTAAATTGAACGGCCAGAATAGCAGTAGCGACGTCCAGCGAGCAGCTCAGGCGGCCGGAGCCGACCAGGTCATCGCCAGATTGCCTCAGGGCTACGAGAACATGCTGGGTAACTGGTTTGAAGGGGGCACCGAGCTCAGTGTTGGCGAGTGGCAGCGCATCGCCTTGGCCCGGGCCTTCTATCGTCGGGCGCCAATTATCATTCTCGACGAACCCACCAGCGCCATGGACCCCTGGGCCGAGGCGGATTGGCTCTGGCGCTTCCAAGAACTGGCCCAAGGACGCACGGCCATTATCATTACTCACCGCTTCACGACGGCCAGGTTTGCTGACGTCATTCACGTCATGGATCAGGGTCGCATCGTCGAATCTGGCACCCATGTCGAGTTACTCAACCAGAGTGGCCGTTACGCTAGTTCCTGGCGCCAACAAATACAACACCAGCGAACTTCCTCGAGTGATCCCCGAGTCTAGCCAACTCTAATCCCCTTCAACACCTTCAACTTGTACTAACCGTCTCCTATCAACTACACTTAGTGTATTGTGCCACGTCAGAATAGTGCGTTACCGGATGCAAGCTACCAATTCTTTCTGTCTGGCTTGCGCGGTCACTGGGATCCGCCAGCTCTAGAAACTGCTCGCCACCTGGTTGAAGAAGGGATCAGCTGGCAGCTATGGTTGGAATTCGTACAGAGACAAAGATTAGCTCCTCTTCTCTATGAGACTCTCCGTGGCCTGAACCTGTTGCCTCTGGAAGCAGTACAATCTCTACGACAGGTCTATTTATGGACAGCCGTGCGCAACAGTTTGCTTCTGGATGAGCTGGGAATGGTGCTGGACGGCTTACAGACTGCGGGGGTTTCTGTGATGCCTATAAAAGGTGGCGCCCTGGCCGAGACAGTTTATGGCAACCCGGCCGTGCGCCCCATGGCTGATCTGGATCTTCTGGTAACACCGGCCGGCGCAAACGCTGCTTGTGCTACTCTGACCGCACTGGGGTACACCACAGATAGCCTGGAACCCTGGCCAAATCATGCCCGGCGATACCGCCAGGTTCTTGAGTTTATCCGAAAGGCCGAGGGAGGTCTATACTTTCTCGTTGATTTGCATTGGGGGGTGGTGGATGTCCCATATTATGAACGCATTCCCATCGATACCTGGTTTGAGGGTGCCGAAACAGCAATTCTCGGCGGCGTTGAAACCCATATTCCCTCAGCCGAAGATCACCTGCTTCTCCTATGTGCCCACCTAGCGTTTCACGAAAGGTATTCTAACGACTTGCTTCGGCATTGTGATTTGGCAGCCATAATTCATGCGGCTGGTGAAACATTAAAATGGGAGACGGTATTTCGCCAGGCCGCCGGCTGGCAAATGGTAATACCGCTCCAACGGACCTTGTTACGGTTGGAGAGTATTTGGCCGAGAACCGTATCCCCAAGCGTCGTCCGGGAAGCGGATAGATTACCGCGTTCGCTGGCGGAAAAACAATTTCACCGCTGGGTGCTTGATCGCCACCGAAATCCAACAGCTGACGTACTGCTGTTCGTGGCATCGACACCCGGTATATTACGCAAGTTCGGTCTCTTTCTAGAACAAACATTTCCCAGCCCGATTTATATGCGCCAGCGCTACCATCTGAGGTATGCCAAACTCTGGCCTTTAGCCTATCTCTGGCGCGCCGCTCTGATAATAAAAAATCTGATGAAACGGGATCGCACGTATGAAAGCGGTAGCTCAAGCAATGGTCCGGCCGGCTGAGTCTCACCCTAAATTCCTGCCACATTTTCCCAACTGGGTCTTCGGGGGACGAAGCCATTCTCTAACCGCGAATTAATATATCCTCCCTAACTGATCGGATATGGTGTCCCATCTCGGCCAGAGATATTAGGCTGCCGGGATTGGGCTGATAGAGGTGGATGATCAGAGCCAATCAAATTGCGCCTCCATCCGGATCTATTGCTGGCGTTAACTTTAGCGCCGCACCACTGGTAGGAATATCTGTTGGGGATTTATGATCACAAAGCCACTAATCCCATTGTCGCCTTCATCACTTTCAACGATTTGCGAACTATTATCGATAACCACCCAGTATTGGTGTAGTCCAGGAGAAAGATCTCCCCAGATCGCTTCGGCCATAATTGTCCGTCGGGCACAGCCGGGAACAGGGAAGCCGGGGGAATCAGTGCCCGTTATCGGTACCGATGTGGAGGCAATAACTTGGGTCAGATCTGAATCGGCGTAAAATGTCACAGAAAATGGCACGGAAACATCGATATTGCCATTATTTCCAACAATCACCTTCAATTTGGCTGCGGCCGTCCCCCCTGGATCACTGGTAAAGGCAATCGAGCTACTCAATCCGTCAAGTAGAAGATTTGGGAAAAGCTGTTCGGTTTTAGCCCAGGCACGGTAGCGATCCCCGACAGGTGTCAATCCAGTCAGGCTACCCGATTGATCATCAAAGGCGACTAAATCGCTGATGTTCCCAACCGACGGTGTGTTAGCGATACTAAACCAAAGCCATTGTTGGACCAGCCGGTTGTCATCCAGGGCGAGACCAAACGTTTCGTTTCGGGCAGTGGTTAGAAAAGCCAGCGTATCATCCATATATTCAAGGACGCGGTCTTGAGTAAAGCACTTACCAAATTCATCCTGCAACCAGCATGTGGCGCCATCCTGCTCATTAGGATATATCAGTGAAAATTCCGACATGATCAAGGGCTTGGTCCGCTGGCCGTGGTTGGCCATCCATCTCCGCATAGCCTCAACTTGCTGGGCAAATATGGTCACTTCATCATGCTCTGCGACGCAATATACTTCCTCCAAATCGCATGTATCCCTATTGGATAATGGGCCACTTCCGTCGGGATCATAGCTACCTTTCTTGCCGATGGCCGGGTCCGTGCCCATAGCGACGCTGGCTATCCCATTGGCCTGGCCTTGCGAATTTACCTCAGGGAGGATGTAGATATGCATGTTCCATACGTCCACGGGCATAGGAACATGGTAGCGATCCAGGTAGCTATTCCATACCAGATCAAGGTATGACAATCTGCCGGGAGTGACTTCAACCAATCCCGAAATCGCAACCAAAGCTGTTGGATCGCGATCTTTAATAAAGTGATAAGCTTGATGATAAGCTTGGGCATAGATTTCTGGAAATGTGCCTCTTGGCGCCTGCGAACCAGGTTGAGGACCACGATCTACCTCGCTGCCAACAATCCATAATGCCCCTCGTCTGTCAGCGATCAAGCTCCCCAGCCCTGCCTCTGTAAGTTGAGGCGAGATGCTGAACGTGGGTAGATATTCTCCAGCTAATCTATGTTGCTGCACCCAGATGAGGGGGACAAATTCGGAACCATTCGGCGCCTCCCCGCCTGCGTCAGTGTTAAAGCTCGAAAACCAACCGGCACCAAGATCATCAAGCCATTCAAGCTGAGATGATTCGTCAACGGTGCTCCCGTAGGTGACGCCATACCGGCAGCCTGGAAACCCAATCTGCGACTCCGAAATAGTTGAGGTCCGATTTTCATCGAACGATGATTCAGCCTTATAGAAATTTACGCTAAGGGTCAAACTGGCCGTCACCCCCAGCAAGAACAGCACCAGGATGATAAACCCAATATATTTATCATTGCGCATCATCAATCCTCTATTTCTTCGTTGCCGTAGAATTTTCTATCAAACATTAATAGCCGTGACCCCAGTTAAAATCGCAACCCATGGGTACTGGGCTGCCCGAAACCGGTATTTACGAACCGCGGTTGTTCGATTGGCTTACTTGATTTGTAATATAGCTCATGGGGGACAGCTCTGCCAACCATTACGCTCCTGTGATTACCGCCGCTAAATAATCCAGACGCACTGTCCACACCGGCGTGGCAAAACCACGTTGGGCTTGTTTGGAGCCACAAAAGGCGGTCAGGGCTTTTCTAGGGATATCCCTTTGGCCATCTCCTTGGCCATTGCCAGTCCAGCACCAATAAGGCA
>Ga0307376_10004807_pt1 | contig 12298 bp, 15 predicted proteins | sample TR2MG_FD_202536 | JGI IMG/M metagenome (GOLD analysis project Ga0307376, IMG submission 202536) | Soil microbial communities from Risofladan, Vaasa, Finland - TR-2 | ecosystem: Environmental > Terrestrial > Soil > Coastal area > Acid sulfate soil | place: Finland: Risofladan, Vaasa | collected... | reverse complement strand
AACGAGGACATTTGTTGGTTGTGCATTAACAAATCAATATGACGTTGAGCTATCCAGTGATGGTAAGATTAGCTTAGAGTTTAAAGGTCAGACTGCTGTTTAAAAAAACAACAAGTTTTGCCATGGAAAATTTTTCGTTCTCCATGTTTTAAATTTTGTTTTTCCATGGCAAATTTTAAGCATTAAAACAACTTAATAGGTATAGAAAATGCAAGAAGAAATAATCGTATCGTTAGAAAACCCAATCTGTTTGACGGTTTCAGGTAATGAAAACTACTACAGAGAGTTAGTTATTAAAGCGCCAACTAGCAAACATCAGAAGCATTATTCTGTGCTTAAATCTGCTTTATTGAAAGCATTGAATAATAATGAAAAAAATGAAAAGACAAACAACGATGAAAGCAAACAATCAGATGATGACAATAAAAGCGATGCTATCACTGGCGAGCAAATCGTTTTGCTTTTAATGATGGCAGACGTTGACACTGATAAGCTTTTTGATGCTTTTAAAGGCATTTTATTTACTCAAAAAACTGCGATGTTTGATAATGTGATTGAAATGAATCAATTACTTTACGACAAGCTTTCTATTGCAGATTTAGAGCGCGCGCTTGGAGAATATATAAATGTTTTTATACTTGGCTCGTTGAAAAAAGCGAGCTAGACAATTTGATTTATAATACTTTGTATTTTTACAAAGGAGGTGTGAGTTATACTGAGGCGTGTAACATGCCAATCAATGAGCTTGCTAATGCGATGGATCAAGCAAGCAGGATTGCAAAAGAAATAGAAAGACATTCAAAGCAAAAATAGCTATCATTTTTTGCCATGGCAAATTTTCCTTAACTATCTCATTTTTTTTTGCCATGGCAAATTTTTTGCACTCAATACCAAACAATACCAAACAATACAAAAAAGATAATTTCATACCTTTGTGCTAGAATGTAATCAGTGAATTTAGCAGGATATCAAAATGGCTTTTAAAGTTTCTTACAACATAACTGCAATTGATGGATTCAGCAGGGTAATAAAAAAGATTCAAAAGAACTTTGCAGAATTGAATAAGAAAATATCTGGGTCAGGTGGCGTTTTTAAAAACGCAAATACTGGCGCTGATTCTCTAGCTAGTAGCTTAAATAATATTAAGCAGAAGGGAGCGAAAGCAAGCCAAGCGCTTGGTAAAATGTCATCAAGCATCAACACAAGGCAGCCTAGCGCATTTAATCGAATGATGCAAAACATCGGAAATAGTGCAGGCGTTGCGTCTGGTAAGATTGGCAGAATGTTATCTCACATGAAACCAAAAGGTTTTGGTGATGTTGGCGTTAGAATGGGGGCAGCAGCAGCAGCAGGTTATGCAGTAAAAGAGGGATCAGATATTCAGTTAGAGCAAATGCGACTAGCGCCATTTGTAGGCGGTGCAGAGAAAGCAAAAAATGTTGTCAATGAATTGCGAGTAATATCAATAAGCACTGGGCAAAGTATAGACGGACTAGCTAGTGGCTTGCATAGCTTTTTAGATGTGGGCATGAAAACACCAGAGGCGATGCAAAGATTAAAGCAAGCAACAGATATTGCAGCGTTTGCTGGTGGTAGCGTTGACGAGCTTTCTAGGATTTTTGGAGATGTTAAATTCAAAGGCAGAGCGGGTGCTGAGGCATTTCAAGTATTAAAAGATAAGCATCTGGACTTACGACAAGAGCTAGCGAAAAAAATGAACGTTGATATTTCAACTTTGGGCGGGCAAAAAGCACTTGACGCTTATATAGCGTCTGGTCAAGTAACGACCAAAGCATTTTTTGACTTATTGCAAGCAAAAATGGCGCATGACAAAGTGACAGGTTTTGCATCAAAAGCAGCGTCGCTGCCTATGGGCGAGCTAACAAAATCATGGACAGCGATAAAAGATAGCTTAACCTCAATCGGTGAGATGGTTGGCAATACACTGCTACCAGTTTTTAAGCTTGTTTCATTCGTTTTATATGGAATAGCGTCAAGTTTGCGATGGATTAAAGACAACTTCCCGAATTTAGGTGGTGTTATATTCTCTAGCGTGTTTATTCTAGCGTTCATTGGTAAATTGCTTGCTGTTAGAAAGATATTAGGCGGAATAAGGGGCATATTCATGGGCACTAATACAGTGCTTGGCGTTCTTAAAGATGCAGCAAAAGCATTTGTTAAACCGTTTGAATTGTTATGGAAGTTCTTATCTAAAATACTCGGGTTTTTAACTAAAATCGTTGGCGTTGCTGCGAGCTTTGGACTAGGTGCAGCAAAGAAAGCAAAAGCGGTTATAGCACCAGCAGCAGATACAGCAATAAAAGCAGCTGCAAAGTCACCGATATCAAGAAGAATAGCAGGAGTAGCAGGTGCAGCATTGGCAGCAAATCCAATCTTAGACACTGTAGCGAGCATAGTGATTCCAGACACGATGGGCGACTCTACTCGACTTGATAAGCTCAAAGACATGCAAGTGGTTAATATGGCTGATAAGTATCAACAAGCTATATCAAGTGCTGAGAATGTAAACAAGTCACACGTAAAAATTGAGTTTGAAGGCAAAGATGCAAAAATAAACGCAATCAAGCAAAAAGATGATAGTAAAAATACATTTTTTGACATGAGCGCTTTGGGTTTAAATACTTTTAGAGGGTCATATTGATGGATTTATCGCAAGAGTTATACGAAGCAAGCCTTGATGGTGTGAAGTTTTTAGTCACAAGCTCAAGCACAAAAGGCGGTAGACGACAGGCTGAATTTGAATTTATTTCCACAGATAGAAGACAAGTTCAGGATTTAGGTCGCTACTTGCGTAAGTTTGAAGTTGTTGGCTATTTGCAAAACAACCCTAACACCAATCAGAATTATTTCAGTAATAGGGATGCACTTTTAAAAGTGCTAGAGACTGGCGGGCAGCACATTTTAACGCATCCGTTTTATGGTGAAATAAAAGTAACCACTGGCATTTATTCAATCAAGGAAGATATAAATAAACTAGGGCTTGGTGAAATAACATTCACGGCAACACAAATAAGCGAAGAAATAAACGCTCCACTGCCTAAGACTAATCAAAAAGTAACGTCAAAATCTGTAAAAGACCAAGCAGCTATAGTAAACGATAAGATTAAATCTGATAGCGCTAGCAAGTTTAGCTTAACTAAGAAGTTTAAAGATTCCTATCAGTCTGCCAAAGACATGTACACAAACACAATGGAACAAATTCAAAAAGTTGTAAAGCCTATTGCGGACGAAGTAAATGACGCAGTTAACTTTGTGAAAGACGTTGAAAGCGACATCGATCAAGTTAATACTTTACTGAATAACCCAAGTTCACTTTTTGGCACGATTATTGACGATATAACAGGAATAGACGGGTTTACTAATAACATAAATACAGCAATCGCAGGATTAAAACGATTTAACCAGTTTGGCGATTCTTTAAGAAGTTTTGGCTCGGGTGTGCCAACGACTGACCAAAGCGGTTTTGCAATTGAGAATTTAAGCCCATTTGTGCGTGTGCCAGAAAACCCAATCACGACACAAGAGACAGAAATAAAAACAAATGCTGATTTAATCAGTAACTCAGTTAAACAGTCATCACTTTCAAAGCAATATGAGCTTGCAATGCAAGTTGACTATGCAAACACTGAAGACCTTGATCAAGCAATCATTGAATTAGAAGATCAGTTTGATGTATTGCGTGATAGTGTTGGCGACACTGTTTATAATGATTTTGCAAAGTTGCGCGAGTTGTCAAATCAAGTTTTAGAAGCTAAAAGGCAAGAGACTTTGCGGGTTTCTGATTTATTTGTTAACGGAAGAAGCGCCTTATCATTGGTTGCTTATAGCTTATATGAAGATTCTACAAGACAAGACGATTTAATTAATCTAAACAGTGTTACAGATGCAACAAATATAAACGGTACAATAAAGGTGCTTACAGATGCTGCAAATACGAATTAACGGTGCAGTTTACTCAGGATTTACGACTGCAACTGCAACTAAGACGATGCAATCATTGTGCGGCAGTTTTGAGTTTTCAACGTCAGGTGGTGATGAATTAACATTGATCACTAAAGACATAAAGCTTTTTGATACTGCTGAAATTTACGCAGATGGCGTTAAGGTGATGACTGGTTACGTTGAAGTTTTAAACATTTCATACAGTGCAGACAGTTACAGCGTAGTAATTTCTGGACGTGAGCGAACTTGTGACGTTGTAGACACTAGAATCACAACGAGCTTTGTGAATACGCAAACGAAAAACTATTTAGATTTAATAACTCAAGCGTTTAAAGTGGTTGGATTTTCAACACCATCAACGAATGTTATTAACATAATAAACAATAGCACAACTTCTAGCGATGCTTTTAATTCTACAGATATGCAGATAGCGGGAGACGGTCAAAGCTTATACGACTTTCTTAATCTGTACGCGCAAAAGCAATTTATTGTTTTAATCACTAATGAAAATGGCGATATAGAATTAGCAAACTCAGGTAATGAAATATCTGGATACGATATAATCAATTTTAAAGGCGTTGACGTAAAAAACAACATTTACAAAGCGTCAGTGACTTATAATGTTTCTCAGTTATTTAATACTTACCAATACAGATGCAATCCTAATTTCATTGATGTTTTTGATCAGCAAACGTCATCAGCTGAGCAGTCAACAATAGTCTACACATCGCAAGCAGATGATAGCGTTAGAGTTGGCAGGCAATACATAGACATAGACAGCGAAATTTACACGCTATCAAAGCTAAAGGATAGGGTAGCTTGGAAGATGCAGACGAATCAAGCGAACGCAAGACAATACAAAGTTACTTTAAATGGTCACACGTTCACGCAAACGTTAGAGCCAACAAATATAAATAGTTTTTTAGATACTGAATCTTTAGTTAAGCCATTAAAAATCAATCAGCTTATTAATGTAACAGATGATATTTGTGGTATTAATGAAGTGATGCTAATCGATGAGTTGATTTATAAAATGGACGAGTCTGGCAACACGCTAGACATAACGCTAGTTAATAGAAACGCTTACACATTACAAGCAGAAGACACTATACTAAGCAATAAATTCTACGGTGCTGGCAATGTTTGATAAGATCATAACAAGACTCAAAAACATGATTAGAATTGGCTACGTATCACTGCCGACAACAGACGATTCAGGCGATAGGCATATAGTCACAGTATCTAAAAATAGCAAGCAATTTCCTGTTTTTGCTGTTTATCCATACGGTTTTAGTGCAAATGCTCCAGTAGATACAAGCCAAGTTGTTTGTTTCAATGTTGGCGATTCAAACGCTAATGTTTGCGGTATTCCAGTTAATCAAAAGATAAGATTTAAAGATTTAAAAGCAGGTGAAGTAAAAACTGGCAATTTTCTCACTACTAGCAACACTTATTACGAGTCAAGTGGTGACATTACAATCACAAGCGTTGGTAATTTGTTTGAGAATATCGCGCAAGATATCACGATAACAGCAAACGGTAAGATGACTAGCAACATAACTGGTAATGTTGAAGTTAATTCGCAGGGTGAAGTTAAAATCACAAGTCCAAGCAAGATAACTTTGCAGGTTGGTGGAGCAACGGTTGTATTAACAAGCAGTTTGCTCACTTCAAGCGTACCAATACAAGCGCCAAGCTACTCAGGTTCAGGCGGTGGTGCTGCAAACATGACAAGCGGCATAAATATGAGTGGTCAGAATATAAGCTCAGTAGGTGCGCTAACAACAACTGGCGGGGTGAATCTAAGCACACATATACACAGCACGCCAAGTGGCAACTCTAGTAGTCCTATCAACTAACGCTATTCCAGACTATCTGCTATAATATTGTAAGTTATAATAAGCTTGGTTTGAATCGTGGCAGATATAATTGATATTGCATTAAGCAAAAAGAACAACGCGCATTTTTATGATATAGATTTTGAAGGTAATGGTGACTTTGAGACGGTAAGCGGTTTTGAAACATCGCTAACAATGAGCTTATTTACTGATAAAAGAGTGAGCGAATCAGAGCAATCAGATCCGACAAGGCGAAGGGGTTGGATTGGTGACGAATTATTTGCAGATACAGGATTCAAACATGGGTCAAAGCTATGGTTACTTGATCAAGCAAGAATCAATTTTAATACACGTAACCTTGCTATAACTTATGCAAATGATGCGTTACAATGGTTTATTGATGATGGTTATTTAAAAAACATTGTAACAACTGCTACAATAACAAGTAGTAACGTAACATTAAATATAAATGGCGTATTATTAAACAATAGCAAAACGTCATTTTCGTATGAACTTTGGCAGAACACGCAAGGAGCTTTTTAAATGGCTGTAGATTTTCCAAGAAACGCTCAAGAAGTCGTTAACAGATTAAAAGCAGACGTTCAAAACGAGCTGCCAACAGCTAACCCTTTTCTTAAAAATAGCTTATTAAATGCGCTAGTTACTGCCTATGGATATAGGAATTTTGATGTTTATAAGTTGGTTCAAGAGCAGCAAAAGCAGTTTTTTCCTCAAACAGCTACAGGAAAATTTTTAGATTATTTTGCGACATTGCAAGACATCGAGCAGACACTGCCAACGTCTTCAAGTGGGAATGTTGTTTTTAGTGGCAGCACAGCGGGTACATTGATACCGCTTGGCACAAGCTTATCATTTTCATCATTAACATTTACGACACTTGCGGAATGTGTTTTATCAGCAAATAGTGTTGCTGTTTCTCAGATAACGCAAACTGGCGGGACTGCTACAATAACATTTGCTAACAATCACGGGTTAGCAACAGGCGTACAAATAACAATTGCAGGTGCAGCACAATCATCATACAACGGAACGCACACAGTAACAGTTACAAACGTACTTGAAGCGACTTACACTGTTGACGCTGCAACAACAAGTCCCGCAACGACTGCAACAACGATTACAGCGTCTTTTAATGTTGCGACTGTTAAAGTGCAATGCTCAGAAAGTGGGTCAAATACGAATGTTTCAAGCGGTGGGAAGTTATCACTACAAACAACTATATCTGGTGTAAATAATAACGCATACGTTTCACTTAATAGCTTGTCAGGCGGGGCAGATCAAGAGACAACAGATAACTACAGGTTACGAGTTATTGATGCTTGGCAAAACCCAGTCGCACAATTCAATGAGGAGGCGATAAGACGGCAAGCATTAAAAATAAGCGGAGTAACTCGCGTGTTTGTTATGCGATCGACAAAAAGCACGACAACTGGCGTTTACAATAAAGATGATGCAGGATTTGTTACTGTTTACTTTGTAAAAGATAATGAAAACACAATCATTCCAGATGGAACAGCGATTTCAGACGTTAAAGCGTCAATAATGTCAATTGCACCAATGACAACAGTTAGCGCAAATGTTTTTGTAGAGGCACCTCTAGCAGTACAAGTTAACGTCACATTTACGAGCATTTCACCCGACACGACAACAATGAGGACATCGATACAAGAGAATCTAAGGCAATTTTTTAGAGCTTCAAACGATATGAATGGCGTAAATACTGGCACAGAAACAAACGGAACGATCACGTTAAATGATATTAATTTCGCTATTTTGCAGACAGTTGACAGCACGACTGGGAAATCGCTACAAGATTATACGATATCCACACCTGTTGCCAACATTGTGCCAAATGATGGCGAAATAACAACGCTTGGAACGGTGACATTTATATGAGCGATTTATGTAATTTATTTAATATTTTAACGCCAGATCAACAGGCTATACTTTTAGCTAAGTATTTGCCAAGTGGTAAAGCACTTATCGCAAAAGACAATATTAATTCTAATCTTTATAAATTCATTAAATCACAAGCACAAGAATTTAGTTTGATAAGCTCAAAATTAAACGAAACGATTTGTGAGTATGATGCACAAAAAACGACAAAGTATGTTGAAGAATACGAGCGCATGCTTGGTATTCCAGAAGCAGGTTGCTTCAACACAAACGTTACTATAGTTAGAAGACGTAATCAGATATATGCAAAACTTTTAGCGATTGGTACACAAACTTGCGATGATTTAGTAAAAGTTATTGCAGCGCTAGGAATAACTATAACATGCAAAACAGGTTTCGAGTGTGGAGTTTTCCCTGTAAGTTTCCCTTGGTGTTTTTTTGGCGATACGGTTGCAGCGTCGCACACGCTAAGAATAACATTCATTGGATTTACAGACTCGAATCTTTTCCCTGTAAGTTTCCCTTGGTTTTTTTCGGGTGAGTCTTATATAAATAACGTAAAATGTTTTATTGAGTCGTTAATACCCGCAAATTGTAGGGTTTTTTATGCGTTTACAGATTCAAAATCTTTTAATTTAGAAGTTGAGAACGGCGATGAATTGATAACGCAAGATGGAAACAATTTAATAATATCAGGAGTTTAAAACGATGAAAACAATACCTACACAAACAGATGGACAAACAAGCCTAGCGGCTTCAGATTTTAACCAAATACCAGATGAGTTAGAAACAGCAATCACTAGCTCGGGGCAAACGCTCGATGGTAACTTCACTAATCAGTTATCAAGGTCAATTATTGATCTTGGTATGAATGCGGGATTTTACACTGATTCCGGCACTGCAAATAATATTATTTTATCGAATAGTAACAATCCGACACCTACAAGCCTGAGAGATGGAATAGAAATTACTTTCAAAGCAGGTTCTACAAACACAGGGGCAACAACGATTAACCTTGCAGGCTTTGGATCAAAGTCTGTAAAAAATGCAAAAGGTAATACCTTGTCAGCAAATGAAATCACAGCTAATAATATCTATAATGCAATATATCAAGCAAGCACAGACGATTTTTTAATAATTGCAAAATATATAAAAACACCGATTACAAACACAGTGTCATATGGAGCCATAACAGGGAGAGGAAGTTATGCTGTTCACATAATAGAAACATCTCAAGGATATGTTGAGCAAATTATATTTGGTTTATCTGTTGAGACTGGTGTTGATATAGATTTACCTGTTACTTACATAAGTAGTTATCAAGTTTTAGCGATGGAAAACTCAGGGTCACAAGGTGAAAATATATCTATTACAGCATTAAAAATATCTGGTAATAAGTTTAAATTATACGCTAATAGAGCTGATACAGGATCACCATGGACTGGCACCTTTGGCCCTTCAATCAGGTGTTTTGGGATCGTGTAAAATTTTTTTTACAAAATCTATTGTTGTTTTAATATTTTCAGCTATTGAGTCATCAAATTCAACTCTAAATATTTCTAAGTTTTTATACTCACCTGAGTTTAAAAAGTTTTCATTATAAATAACATAGTCGCACCATTTTCTCCCAGTGATCATCATTAAAAACTGCATTTGTATCACGTGCGCTTTATCAATGATGCCGTTTCTTGCGTCAATAATTGACCTCAAGTGGTATGCATTGTTTTTACATTTAACCTCAATTAAACCGTCATCGCCCACTAATCCGTCAGGTGAGCCCCCTACTAAGTCGTCAATCTCAATAAAGCCAACTTGTTTCACAGTGTTAAAAGTTTCAATTTCATATTCAGCAATAGCACGTTGTTCAAGTTCATGGCCGCGCTGTATATGTTGGTTATTAGATAGATCAGGCGATTCATCTATGCCAGTTAATCTTTGAGCCATAAGCTCATAAATAGCGTTTAAAGCTGTTTCACCAAAACCGTCACCTTTTCTGTTTTTAGTTATAAACTTATGCATGATTGAGCCTGTTATGCGACCCAATCGCAAAGCTTGCCATTGCTCAGTTTTTTGGTCAATATCGTGAATAATCATTATTATTATTCCTCGTCAGTAACAATCGCTTTGATGTAATCAGTTTTGTACATATCAAAGTTATCAACTACATTCTGCCACTCTTCAACTGTTTGAAAGCTTTTGAAGTCCATAAATCCTGCAAAGTCAGTAGTGTTTATTTCTGATTCTTTGCATTTGTCTATGATATCCGACCTAAGATATTTAATTTCAATTGTTTTTCTTTCTGTTGCATCTTCTCGGCTGTCATTATTGATAATATTTATTTTTCTATTATTTTTCTCAAATTTTCCTCCCTCAATATCTATTATTTCATCATTTGATTTTAAACCTAAAAGAACTTCTGGCGCATAAGCACGACCAAAGAAAGACGCAGCCCTATATTGCAGCATAATATTTGGCATTGTTTTCCACTTGCTGCCATTTTTTGAAAACCATCCTTCCGATTTTGCCATGCCAATATTTACAGGTACAGACTCTAGTTTTTGTCCGCTTTTTTTATCTGTTGATACAGCAATACATTGATAATCATCGCCTTCACCTGAATATTTGAAAATAAGTGGTGTAAATCTGCCGCATGAGTTAATGCATGCGATGATAAACATAGAAGACCAGCTGGGCTTACCATGAACGATATACATGTTTTGCATAACCATCATTGGATCCATGTTCATTCTAATAGACATTTCAATAGCGATTATGCAGTTTGAAACATTACCTTGGAAATCTTTTGGTGTTAGATTGCTAGCTGCATAAGCTTTAGATTTTCTTTGCACTAATTCAAAAATTTTAGATTCTTTTTCTATATCGAAACCACTATCATTAATTGTTACGTTTGCCATTTTTATCACCTTATTTTTTAGTTTTTTAATTGTTTTCGTGAATATCTATTAATGCGCTCATAATATCGTAGTTTTCAAATGCGCTTGATAATACACTGCCAACGTCATCGCCATAATTGTTTTTTAAATACTTATCAAAAGCTTTGTTATCAATCTCAGCAAATACAGTTGTTGGCGTTACATTGTCGCCAAAGTCTTTTCCGTATTCATAGCTTACGCCATTATTAACAGCGTCTGAAAGTATATTTAAGAAGTTAGTTTCTATGCTCATTTTGTATATTCCTTTGCGTTGTTGTCGAAAGTTATTATATATACATTGATCAGCTTTGTAAATAGTTTTTTATATAAAAACAAATAAAAAATCATGCATTTAAGTTATTTTCAAAGGACTCATATTCATTTAGAGAAAAGCAATTGCATGCTAAAACGCTTAAAAACTTGCTTTGATTTTTAGATTTTATTTTTTTTAATAGTTTGTATTGTTCATAATTCATCAGACACCTCACACATATAAGCTATAAAGTTCTTTTGTGCTAAGTTTAGCAGGTGAAAAGATGAATTTTTTTATTACGTCATCTAGCTGATTGTTGCGTGATTCAATTTCAATCAATAACCTATCTAGTTTTGTTTCTGCGTTTTCCATTTTTAAATATCCTGTTTTGTTGTTTTCGAAAGCCATAATATATAAAAAATCATATATAGTCAAATAAATATTTGATTAAACATAGTTTATGTTATACAATTTAATAAATCAAACAAATAACAGGTAACAGATGGATATAATTAAAGAAGAATTGAGTAACACGATAAAAGAAACAAAGCGGAAAATAGACTTGTTGAACTTATCAAATTTAGCAAGAAGCATAAATATAAGCATAAACCACATACATTTGACTTTGCGCGGTGATTCTAAAATTTCTTATAAAATTGCTTATGACATTGCAGAATCGACAAACAACTTTATCACAATGGACGAAGTTATTGAATTTAGTGAATACACGTTTAAAAAAAAGCAAGGAGATAAAAATTAAAAACTATAATGAATTAACAATTGAAGATAAGTTAACTTGCATTAGCCTTTACCCAGAAGAAGCTAAGAGCGATGAAGCCTGGCATGTAAGATTAGCAGCGTATAGAATTTTAGGATTTACGGAAGAAGCAAAACTAGATGAAGCCTGGAATGTAAGATTAGAAGCATATAGAGTATTAGGATTTACGGAAGAAGCTAAGAGCGATAAATACTGGAAGATAAGAAGAGAAGCAGAAATATTTTTTATAATAAAACGGTCAAGTAATAATTCTTAAAACATCAACAAAATAAAAGGGTCATAAAATGGCTAAAGGTACAGTAAACAAAGTAATCGTTATGGGAACAATTGGCAAAACACCAGAGGTACGTTACATGCCAAGCGGAATAGCTACAGTTAATATCAGCATTGCAACAAATGACGGCTACAAAGACAAGCAAACAGGGCAATATATCGATGTGACCGAATGGCATCAAGTAGTTGCTTTTGGTAAGCAAGCTGAGGTAATTGGTCAGTATTGCGAGAAAGGCAACAAGATTTATATTGAAGGACGTATCCGCACAAATAAATGGCAGGATAAGAATGGAAAAGAACGCCAAACAACCGAAATAGTCGCAACTGAAATACAGTTAATGGG
>Ga0307376_10004806_pt1 | contig 12299 bp, 11 predicted proteins | sample TR2MG_FD_202536 | JGI IMG/M metagenome (GOLD analysis project Ga0307376, IMG submission 202536) | Soil microbial communities from Risofladan, Vaasa, Finland - TR-2 | ecosystem: Environmental > Terrestrial > Soil > Coastal area > Acid sulfate soil | place: Finland: Risofladan, Vaasa | collected... | reverse complement strand
CGCCAGCAACCGATACGATACCGACAGCGGCGGAGACGGCAGGAAGCTGCCGTCCCCCAGCCCGTCCACGATCTGCTGCGGCGTGAACCAGCGCGCATCCTCCAGTTCGTTGTCGCGCCGGGTGATCTGGCGCGATGTGGCGGTGGCCAGGAAACCCACCATCAGCGAGGCCGGCATCGGCCAGGGTTGCGAGGAGTGATAGCGCACTTCGTCGACGATCACGCCGGCTTCCTCGGCGACTTCGCGGCGCACCGCATCTTCCAGCGACTCGCCCGGCTCGACGAAGCCGGCCAGGGTGGAATAGCGGCCGGGCGGCCAGCTGCCCTGGCGGCCGAGCAGGCAGGCGCCGTCGTGCTCGACCAGCATGATGACGGCCGCATCGGTGCGCGGAAAATGCAGGCGGCCGCAGTGCGGATTCGTGCATTGCGCGCGATGGCCGGCGCCGACCAGCTGCAGCGCCGTGCCGCAATGGGTGCAATGCCGCGTTTCGCGCTGCCAGTGCGACAAGCCCTTGGCGTAGGCAAACAGGCCGGCCTCGTCGGCCGGCAACAGCAGGCCGGCGGCGCGCAGGTTCATGCGGCGTGCGTCGAGTGCGGCTTCCAGCGCGTCGACCTGGCTGGCATCGCCCAGCGCCAGCATGAAATGCGGGCGCTGGTTGGCCATGCCGAGCAGGCTGGCGGGCAATGCGCCGAGCAACAGGTTGCGCTCGTTGGCGTCGAGCCAGCGCAACGCGTCGTGATCGCGCCGCATGAAGGCTTCGCCGGCCGGGTCCAGCAGCAGGTAGCGTGCTTCGGCCGAGCGTGCCTGCGCGGCGACCCAGTCCGGTTCGTCGCGACGTTCGGCGATCCGGTCCAGGATCAGGCTGAGCCCGGCAAAGGTGTTTGGACGCGGCGGCGTGGACCGATCCATGGAAACCACCCGCTCAGGCGGTGAACGACGAGCCGCAGCCGCAGGTGGTCTTGGCGTTCGGGTTGCTGATGACGAACTGCGCACCGCTGAGGCTTTCGGCGTAATCGATCTGCGCGCCGGTGAGGTACTGCAGCGACAGCGGATCGCACAGCAGGGTCACGCCTTCGCGCTCGATCGCGAGATCGTCCTCGGCCTGGGCCTCGTCGAAGGTGAAGCCGTACTGGAAACCCGAACAACCGCCACCGGTGATGTACACCCGCAGTTTCAGGGCCGGGTTGCCTTCTTCGGCAATCAGTTCATGCACCTTGCGCGCGGCCGCGCTGGTGAACACCAGCGGTTCGCCGCTGCTGCGGTAATCGGGAATGGCGACAAAAGTTTCCATAGCGCTCAAATGGGGATCGGGGTGCCTCGATGCAAGCATACTTCGCTTCAGGCAGGTACGGGTTCGTCCAGCACGTCCGGCGACGGCAGTTCACGCTGCACTTCGTCGGCATCGGCCTGGCGCGAAATGCGACCGTTGACCTGGGCGCCGGCCGCCATTTCCAGCGTGTGATAGCGCAGGTCGCCATCGATGCGCGCCTGCGCCGCCAGTTCCAGCCGGGCACTGATGTACACATCGCCGATGACATGGCCGTTGATCACGGCATGCGGCACGTGGATCTCGCCATGCACCTGGCCATGCTCGCTGAGGGTGAACATCGCATCCTCACCCTCGGCCTGCACCGTGCCTTCGATGCAGCCATCCAGGTGCAGGGCACCGCTGAAACGCAGGTCGCCGCGGATCAGCGTGCCCCGGGCGATCAGGCTGGTTTCATGGCAGTCGGTGCTGCGGCGATCGTTGCGTTTATTACGGTTGAACATCGTGATCCTCCTGGGCTGTGGTGATATTGCCGCTCAGAGCGTCGCTCCAGGCCACCGTGCGGGTAACCGGGCTGTCACCCCCGGGCTGAATGCGGATGCGCAGTCGCATCGGACGAAAGTCCGCAGGCAGCACGATGGTGCCGTGCAACTGCTGAAAATACATGAAGCGAAACGGCAGGCCGTCCTTTTGCGCGGCATCGCCAAGCGCGGTCCAGGCCAGCTGCACCACCTTGTCGCCGCGCAGGCCCTCCACGCTGACCGTTGCATTGCCGGTTATCACATCACCGCGCTTGGCATTCTGGGTCAGGCTGAGCGTGAGATTCCACCCGTGAGAATGTGCAATGGGTTGCAGTTTTACCTCCTGTACCTTCAGGCCATGGCGCTGGCTGTCGCCGCCGACCAGGCGCGAATAGAAACCCAGGTCGGCGCGCAGGCCGCTGATCTCCTCTTCGCGCTGCGCCAGCGTGCCGCGCAATGATCGGGTAGCCACGTCATTCACCTGTGCGGAGCGCTGCAGGTTGGCGACCTGCTGCTTCAGGTCGTCGATTTGCGCGCGCGCTGTGCGCAGCTGTCGGTGATCGGCGAAGGCCGGAGCAACGTGCCGGGTCAGCAAGCCGACCAACAGGCCGGTCAGCAGCAGGCTGGCCAGCCAGGCAAGGCCCAGCCATAGCCAGCGTCGACGGCTGCCGGGGGCATCATGTCTGCGCACAACAAAACGCGGTGGAGGTCGTGAAGCCATGCGCACAGTTCCGGACAAAGGCAGTGGTATAGCCCGGTACTTACGAAAGCGTCAAGGAACGACGGCACGCTTCAACGCGCCAGCTCCCCGTTCAGGCGGCCTCGCGGCCATCGTGTGGACCGTCGGGTGGAATCTCGGTGCCGTCGCGTGGCGGCACGGTGCCGAGTTCGACACTGAACAGGCTTTCCACCAGCGGTGCGAAGTGGCGCAGCGCGCGCTCGTAAACCTGTCGCTTGAAATTGACCACGTGTGCCGCCGGGTACCAGAAATCCACCCAGCGCCAGATATCGAACTCCGGCTTGTCGCAGGCGTCCAGCTTCAAGGCTTCCTCGCCGCCGACCAGCTTGAGCAGGAACCACACCTGCTTCTGACCGATGCAGGTGGGGCGCTGGTGGTGGCGCACATACCGGTTGGGCAGGCGATAACGCAGCCAACCATGGGTGGACGCGATCACCTCCACATGCTGCGGCGCAAGCCCGGTTTCCTCTTCCAGCTCGCGATACATCGCCTCCAGCGGTGTTTCGTCGGTGCGCATGCCGCCCTGCGGAAACTGCCAGCCATCGCGATTGATGCGGCGCGCCCAGAACAGCCGGCCGTCCGCGCCAAGCAGCACGATGCCAACATTCGGACGGTAGCCATCGACGTCGATCATTTCGCCTCCTGGCGCGGTCCGGCGTGGAATCCGCCGTTGAAACCGCATCCAGTCCTCTGCCGATTCAACCATAGCGCGTCAAGCCGCGGCAAGCATCGGCAGCGGCACCGGACTTGAACCGATCCGTCGACACGACTACACTGCCGCGCCCCGCCCTGATCCTCGCAAGCCGGCATGGCGGGCATCCCAAGGCTATGTAGCTCAGCCGGTTAGAGCACAGCACTCATAATGCTGGGGTCGGTGGTTCGAGTCCACCCATAGCCACCACTTCTTTCGGCGAATCAAGCCGTTGGATGATGCCAGATAACCCCGCGTAATGGCGGGTTTTTTTGTGCTTGGGGGATCCGGTGGCCGGCAAAATGACGCTCATTCGGATGGGGCGAGAGATGTGTGTTCACCCGCCAATTCTGGTCCCTGTGACCATTCTGTGACCAAACTTTGTGACCACGGCTCTTCGGATAGGCTCATTTTGAGCACAGCACTACTTTCCCTGCTGTGACCACCCAATGTGAGGAGGGTGGGTGACCCCTCAGCATGGAGTGTCCCGTGTCGACGACCTCCGGCAGGGTCAACCCTGCGTCCCTCGGAATCCGCACTCATTCAACACCTCGGCCACAATGCTGTGGCGGGTCATGTCGAAGATCGACGGCGCGTAGGTGAAAGATCGTTGGATCTTGGGATAAATATCGTAAGGTACCCAACCAATCCAATCGCAGCATATGAGAATCGTCGCTGTTCTACTGCTTAACATTGCGGCAGTGAAGGTAGAGCCATGCTCGATCGTGGAACCGAGGCAATTGCTCATGTGCGCCAGACCAGCGACGGCTGGCAGACGCACTCGCTCGACGGGCATCTGCGCGCGGTTGCCATGCTGGCCGATGCGTTTGCGTGCGGTTTCGGTGCCAGTGACTGGGCTCGGCTTGCTGGCCTGTGGCATGACTTGGGCAAATACGCCCCCGACTTTCAGCACTACATTCGCGACGCCAGCGGCTACGAGCGCGAGCAGGCGCACGTCGAGGAAGGTCGCGGCGTCGACGGCAAACCGCGCCAGCGTGTCGATCATTCCGCTGCAGGGGCGATCCATGCAGTCGATCGACTGGGAACTGCCGGCATCGTCATCGCCAACCTCATCGCTGCGCATCACGCTGGCTTGTACGATGCCACCGATTTGGAGCGTCGCCTGCAATCGCGTGACCGGCTCGACTTGGCGCTGAGTGCAACGCTTCCCTCCGGTGTTCTCGATTCCGGTAATGCGCCCGCACTCGCGGTGCCTGGTGGTGCCAGCGCGCCAGGGGCATATGCGCTTTGGCTGCGCATGCTGTTTTCCTGTCTCGTGGATGCCGATTTTCTCGACACCGAACGTTTCATGGACGAGGGAACCAAGGCCGGGCACCGTGCGGGTTTTCCGGCGTTTCCGACATTGAAAGTCGCTCTTGATCGGCATCTAACGGTGGTCGCGCAACAGTCCAAGCCCACTGCAGTCAACCGGCTGCGCGCCCAAGTGCTGCAGGATTGCCGCCGTGCCGCCGCCGAGCGAGCAGGACTTTTCTCGCTCACGGTGCCAACCGGTGGCGGCAAGACGCTCTCCAGCCTGGCCTTCGCATTCGATCATGCCGCGGTGCATGCGAAACGTCGCGTCATCTACGTGATTCCGTACACCAGCATCATCGAGCAGGCCGCCAAAGTATTTCGCGATGTGCTGGGCGATGCGGTGGTCGAGCATCATAGCAACGCCGATGCGGCTGGCGATGGGGAGACCAGCAAAAGCCGTCTCGCCAGTGAAAACTGGGATGCACCGGTGATCGTCACCACCAATGTGCAGTTTTTCGAATCGTTGTTCGCCGCGCGCACCAGCAGCTGCCGCAAATTGCACAATATCGTCGACAGCGTCGTCGTGCTGGACGAGGCACAGTTGCTGCCGCCGGCTTTCCTGCAGCCGATTCTCGACGTGCTCAACCTGCTCGCACGTCATTACGGCGTTACCGTACTGCTGTGCACCGCGACACAACCAGCACTGGGTACGAAACGCTATTTCGATGGCCGTGGCCTGCGTGGTCTCGACGATGTGCGAGAAATCATGCCCGATTCCGCAGCGCTCTATGCCGCATTGAAACGTGTCGAGGTGGCATTGCCGGAAGACTTCCATGCACGCCGTTCGTGGGTCGATGTCGCGCAAGAAATGGTTGGACACGACGATGTACTGGCCATCGTCAACCGCCGCACCGATGCGCGCGAACTGCACAGCAAGCTGCCGGAGGGCACGCTACATCTGTCCGGGTTGATGTGCGCTGCACACCGCACCAAGGTTATCGACACGATCAAGCAACGCCTCGAATCCCGGCATCGCGGCGAAGACAAGGAACCGCTTCGCGTGGTCAGCACCCAACTCGTCGAAGCCGGCGTCGATATCGATTTTCCTGTGGTCTATCGAGCACTCGCCGGTCTCGATTCGATCGCCCAGGCAGCCGGGCGATGTAATCGGGAAGGGCGGTTGTGCGATGCGAGTGGTCAGGCACGGCTCGGAAAGGTGGTCGTATTCGTGCCGGAAACCGCTGCCCCGCCCGGATTGTTGCGTCAGGGCGAGCAAGCTACCATCAGTCTGCTCACTGGCTACGTCGGCGACCCGCTCGATCATCAACTGTTCGAAGACTATTTCACGCAGCTCTATCGCGGCTGCGACCTGGACGAGAAGAAGATCGGCGACGAACTCGACCCCCACAAGTTCCGCCCCGGCACGCTCAACCTGCGCAGTGCCGCCGACAAATTCAGGCTGATCGACAACGAAGAATCCGGTTACCGCAGCGTGTATGTGCCGTATCGGCGCGATGCTGCCGATGAGGAGTTCGCAATAGCGGTCGGCACGCTGCGTAAGGATGGCGTACAACGATGGCTATTGCGAAAGTTGCAACGCTACAGCGTCAATCTGCCGGGGCGACAGTTCGATCTGCTGCTGCGACGGGGTGACCTTGATGAGGTGATTCCCGGCATCTTCGCGCTCAAGACAGATGCGCAATACGATGAATGCCTCGGGTTGCTGCTGAACGAACCGCTGTCACCCAGCCAGTTGTGCGCGTAATCACGTTACAGGGGATTCAAATGCAAGGATTCTGTCTCGATGTCTCCGGCGACTACGCCTGCTTCACGCGTCCGGAAATGAAGGTGGAGCGCGTCTCGTACGATGTGATCACACCGTCCGCGGCACGCGCGATCTTCGAGGCCATTCTGTGGAAGCCGGCAATCGCCTGGCACATCGAGCGCATCGAAGTGCTCAGCCCGATCCGCTGGATCAGCCTGCGCCGCAACGAAGTCGCTTCGGTGGCCTCTGCACGCAATGTGGAAGCCGCGATGCGCAACGGCAGTGGCCAGCTTGGCCTGTATGTTGAAGAGGAGCGCCAGCAGCGTGCCGGTTTGTTCCTGCGTGATGTGCGCTACCGCCTGCACGCTCGGTTCGAGCTGACGCCGCGTGCGGGCACTGGCGACACGCCGGCCAAGTTCGCGGAAATGTTTCGCCGTCGTGCGTTGGCGGGGCAGTGCGTCAACCAGCCTTATCTGGGCTGCCGCGAATTTGCTGCGAACGTCCGGCTGGTCACCAACCTCGCCGAGGAACCCGTGCCTTGCGAGGCGGCCAACGATGACCTTGGCTGGATGCTCTACGACCTCGACTACCACCATGCGGATAACCCGACACCGTTGTTCTTTCGTGCCCGCCTGGACAAGGGCGTGATGCAGGTGCCACGGCGCGACAGTGCGGAGGTGCGCGGATGATCCTGCAAGCGCTGCATCAACTGTACGAACGACGTGCCAACGCCAGCGACCCGGCAGAAAGACCGGCGCCGCTTGGTTTTGAAGAGAAGGAAATCCCGTTCGTGATCGAGATCGATCGCAACGGTCGATTGGTCAAGATCCGTGATACTAGGCGCATCGAAGGCAAGAAAAAAATCGCGCGCGCCGAGTTGGTGCCGCAGGGCGTCAAGAAAACCTCGGGAGTAGCAGCCAATCTGCTCTGGGATCCTGCCGAATATGTGCTTGGCATCGACGTGGAGGTCAAAGGCAAGGTCGGCAAGCCCGAACGTGTTCGCGAACAGCATGTTGCGTTTCGTAATCGCGTCCTGTCGCTACCGGAAGTTGTTTTGCAGGATGCCGGTGTTGCCGCCGTCGTTGCCTTCCTCGACGCGATCGATTTGGATGCGTTGGTACACGAGGCCGTGTGGGAGGAAATCCGTACCACCAATCCACTGTTGAGTTTCCGATTGCAGGGTGATGCCGAGTTGGTCTGCCAGCGTTCAGCGGTGCGCCAGGCATGGCTGGACTGCGCGAGCAGCGACGTGTCGGACGGTACCTGCCTGATCACCGGAGAAAGTGCCGCCATTGAGCGTCTGCACAGTGCCATTAAAGGCGTATGGGGCGCGCAGAGTTCCGGTGCCAATATTGTTTCGTTCAACCTTGATGCGTTCAGTTCCTACGGCAAGCAGCAAGGGGCCAACGCGCCGATTGGCAAGAACGCCGCTGCCATGTACACCACCGCGCTCAATGATTTGCTCGCGCGCGATTCGCGTCAGCGCATCCAGGTGGGGGATGCGTCTACCGTATTCTGGTCAGAACAGAAGAGTGCGCTTGAGGACGATTTCGCACTGCTGTTCGGCGAGCCTGGCAAGGACGATCCGGCCCGTGACATCGACAGGCTAAAAGCACTGTATCAATCGATACTCAGCGGTAAATATGTTGAGGATGCAGGTGCAGCCACACGTTTCTATGTGCTTGGGCTTGCCCCCAATGCAGCACGCATCTCGGTGCGGTTCTGGCATGTCGACACCGTCGCCGGATGTACGGACAAGGTCGCACAGCACTTTCGCGACATTGCCATGGTGCATGCGCCGCATGAGCCTGATACACCCAGCTTGTTTCGATTGCTGGCGTCATGCGCCGCCCAAGGCAAGGCCGACAATATTCCGCCCAATCTCAATGGCGATGTGATGCGCGCCATTCTGGGCGGCGCGCCGTACCCGCAGTCTTGGCTGCAGGCGGCGCTTCGGCGCTGCCGTGCGGAGCAGGAAGTAAGTTACCTACGCGCCGCAGTCATCAAAGCCTGTCTCAATCGCTCGATCCGCAGCCGGCATACCGGCGAAAAGGAGCTGACCGTGTCCCTGGATGAAACCAACCCGAATGTCGCCTACCGGCTCGGCCGACTGTTTGCCGCGCTCGAGAAAATTCAGGAAGAAGCGAACCCTGGTCTCAACGCCACCATCCGCGAGCGCTATTACGGCGCTGCGTGCAGTGCCCCGGTGACGGTATTCAGCACGTTGCTGCGCTTGAAAAACCATCATCTGGCCAAGCTCGACAGTCGCGGCCGCGCCACCCATTTCGAGCGACTGATCGGTGAGATCGTGGGCGGCATTGCGGATTTTCCGGCGCAACTCGCGCTGGCCGATCAAGCCCGCTTCGCCATTGGCTACTACCACCAGCGCCAGGCTTTCTATAGCAAGACCGACAAAACCAACGATAACCAGGGAGAGATCGCATGAGCCTCGAAAACCGCTACGACTTCGTGTTGCTGTTCGACGTGCAGGACGGCAACCCCAATGGCGATCCAGATGCCGGCAACCTGCCGCGCCTGGATGCCGAGAGCGGCCGCGGTCTGGTCACGGATGTCTGCCTCAAGCGCAAGCTACGCAACTACGTCGGCCTGGTGAAGGGTGAGCAGCCGCCGTTCGAGATCTACGTCAAGGAGAAGGCCGTCCTCAACAACCAGCACGAACGTGCCTATAAGGCGCTGGACATCACGCTAGACGCCGATGCCAAGAAGCGAAAGAGCGGCGGCCAGGACAATGTGAGCAAAGCACGTCAATGGATGTGTCAGAACTTCTTTGATGTGCGCACTTTCGGTGCCGTCATGTCCACTGGCGTCAATTGCGGGCAGGTTCGCGGGCCGGTGCAGCTGACCTTCGCCCGCTCGGTGGATCCTATCGTCGTGCTGGAGCATTCCATTACCCGCATGGCGGTAACTACGGAAGCTGAAGCCGAGAAGCAGGATGGTGATAACCGCACCATGGGCCGAAAGCACACCGTGCCCTACGGCCTTTACGTTGCGCATGGTTTCGTCTCAGCCTTCTTGGCCGACCAGACTGAATTTTCCGAGGAGGATCTGCAATTGCTGTGGCAAGGTCTGAGCCAGATGTTCGAACACGATCGTTCGGCGGCGCGCGGCCAGATGGCGACACGTGGCCTGTACGTTTTCAAGCATTCCTCGAAGCTGGGCAATGCGCCGGCGCACGCCTTGTTTGAACGCATCACTGCGAAGCTCAATGATGGCGTTGTCGCGCCACGCGCTTTCTCTGATTACGCTGTCAGCGTGAATGAGGCCTCGCTACCCAACGGGATCACGTTGCAACGCATGGTCGGATGACGGTGCCCGGCGAGGATGCTTGGATGCAACGTTCACGCTACCTCGGCGTACTCGCCCTGGCGATAGCGCTGGGGCGCATCGGGAGCTGCGGGCCATGTCGATCAAAATGCCATCAAAGCGTGGTGTGGACGAGAGCGGCATGAGTTCCGATCCAGGCAACCCCATACCCATTTCGGCTCTGCAGCATTGGAGTTATTGCCCGCGCCAGTGTGCCCTGATCCACGTCGAGCAGGTATTTGCCGACAACCTGCACACGGCGCGCGGCAATGCGGTACATGCGCTGGTCGATGAGCCTGGCGCGGAACGTTCGGGTACGGTTCGTATCGAGCGCGCCATGCCGCTGTGGTGCGATTGGCTTGGCTTGGTCGGCAAGGCCGATCTGGTCGAGTTTGCACGTGACGGAACGGCGTATCCGGTGGAGTACAAACACGGTCCGCGCCGCAAGCATGCGCACGACGAGCTTCAATTGGCGGCGCAGGCGCTGTGCCTGGAAGAAATGACCGGCAAGCAGGTATCCAATGGAGCAATTTTCCATTTCAGTTCGCGGCGACGACGGGAAGTGCAGATCGACGATACGCTACGCCGTGATGTCGAACAGGCGGTAGTTGCGGTGCGCGCATTGATCGCTGCCACTGCGCTGCCGCCGCCGGCCAACGATGTACGCTGCCGCAACTGTTCATTGATCGAGCTGTGTCAGCCCAAGGTGCTTGCGGAAACTCGGCGCTATCACACGCTGCTTGGAGAGTTGTTCGAGACACGATGAGCGCCTACACACTACTCAATACCCTGTACGTCATGACGGCTGGTAGCTACCTGCACCTCGACAACGACACCGTGCGTATCGAAATCGAACGCGAAACGAAGTTGCGCGTACCGCTGCACCATCTGGGAAGCATCGTCACGTTAGGCGATATCCTGATGTCGCCGGCATTGATCGGGCGCTGCGCTACAGATGGCATTGGCCTGACCTTGCTCGATCGAAACGGCCGCTTCCGCGCGCGCGTGGAAGGGCCGATCAGCGGCAATGTGCTGCTCCGTCAGGCGCAGCACGAAGCGGCACGAGACCCGCAGCGTGCACTTGTCCTTGCGCGCAATCTTATCGGTGGCAAATTGCGCAACAGCCGCAATGTTCTGCAACGCGGCGCACGTGAGGCCAAGAATGACGATGACCGCCAATGGTTGGATGCCGCCGTCGTCAAGTTCGAAGCCTCATTGCGGGCAGCGGCCGCCGCGGTCGATCTGGATACGTTGCGTGGAGTAGAGGGCGAGGCGGCACGAACCTATTTTGGCGCGGTCAACCGCATGATTCGTTCCGACCTGCGCGAATCGTTCGCGCTCGACGGCCGCAGTCGCCGACCGCCGCGCGATCGCTTCAACGCGCTGTTGTCGTACATCTATACGATGCTCACGCATGATTGCCACAGTGCGCTTGAGACCGTTGGCCTCGATCCGCAATTGGGATTCCTGCACGCGCTGCGACCCGGGCGGCCGGCGTTGGCATTGGATCTGGTGGAAGAATTCCGCTCGGTACTTGCCGATCGTCTCGCGCTCACCTTGATCAATCGCGGTCAATTGAAAACAGACGACTTCCGCATCACCGAGGGTGGCGGGGTATTACTCGCGGACGATGCACGTCGTTCGATCAGCATTGCCTGGCAGGAAAAGAAACAGGAAACGCTCACTCACCCGTTACTGGAAACCGAAGTACCCTTGGGTTTGCTTCCACAGATCCAGGCGCGGCTGCTGGCGCGCACCTTGCGCGGCGAAACCGAAGCCTACCTGCCGTTCCTTGCGCGCTAAGCCATGCTCGTCATCGTCTGCTACGACGTCTCCACCGAAACGCGCGCCGGCCGAAGGCGCTTGCGCCAAGTCGCGCGCGCTTGCGAGGCGGTCGGCCAACGCGTGCAACAATCGGTATTCGAATGTCGCGCGGACGCAATGCAGATCGAAGAGTTGGAACGCTGCCTGCTGGACATCATCAACCTGCAAGAGGACTGTCTGCGTTTCTACCGCCTCACCGAACCCGTCGACCTGCACATCAAGGAGTTCGGCAAGTTCAAGGCCGTCGATTTCGATAAGCCATTGGTTGTCTGACGCCAATGCGCGAACCCCCAGTGACCTCGAAAACCCGGCCCCTTTCGCGCTCGAGCGGAACCCGCGCCCCGTCTCATTCTGCTCATTGCCGAATGGGTGTTGGCCGTGCAAAATCAAATGAGCCGCACCGGTTCGCGCAAACTCCGCCAAATTTGTCGACGGGACAATGCGTTGCCGCCACGGCGTCGCCCGCTCATTCGTGAGCGGGCGTGGATTGAAACGCGGCATTCTCGGCGGCAAGCCGCGCGGCCTCTTGTCGCCCGCTCATTCGTGAGCGGGCGTGGATTGAAACCAGGTTAATCGACGCCGGGCAACTTGTGCTGAAGGTCGCCCGCTCATTCGTGAGCGGGCGTGGATTGAAACATACCAACCCCTCCGCCTTGTCCACCTGCGACTGGTCGCCCGCTCATTCGTGAGCGGGCGTGGATTGAAACATGATCAGGTCGCCTGCGATCTGCATGATCTCCGGGTCGCCCGCTCATTCGTGAGCGGGCGTGGATTGAAACCCTCGCGTTCGGCGCGCTCCTTCGCGGCCTGTTCGGTCGCCCGCTCATTCGTGAGCGGGCGTGGATTGAAACCTGCATCGAGGGGCGCAGCATGAAAAAGAGCCAGGTCGCCCGCTCATTCGTGAGCGGGCGTGG
>Ga0307376_10004804_pt1 | contig 12302 bp, 17 predicted proteins | sample TR2MG_FD_202536 | JGI IMG/M metagenome (GOLD analysis project Ga0307376, IMG submission 202536) | Soil microbial communities from Risofladan, Vaasa, Finland - TR-2 | ecosystem: Environmental > Terrestrial > Soil > Coastal area > Acid sulfate soil | place: Finland: Risofladan, Vaasa | collected... | reverse complement strand
GAACTCAAAAGTTTTGGTGAGACCAAACATGAATATTGTATATGGTAATGCTAAATGGAACTTATATGGTCTAGAATTTTCTGCTGCCCAATTTTCATAACCATACTCTTCTAATTTTCCTATACTTTTTAAGGACTCAACTTCATTGGCCATATCTCTATCGACTGAGATGGTTCTATATGCTGGAGGTTCCTCAATGACAATAACATGCCCACCTTCATGCTGTTCATAATATCTACAATTCGGAGGGAATAGGTGATCAACCTTATACTCACATGGTTGAATATTAGAAGACATTTTTAACTTTTCAAGTAATCTATTGGTTCTCATAACTCTTTGATTTATAATTGGTTTTGATTCTGAATCATCTCCACTTTCATATTCAGCTACAGAGAAAGTCGAATAATTGTGGTTCAGCCTTACTTCATTAAGCTGCTCTGTCATACTATTCTCCTCGATAAAATTTCACAAGTTTTGCAAATTGATACATAATCTTCTTTGCGCTATTGCCTTCAATCTTATGGACTTTAATTTTTCTAGCAGGTCTATCCTTGCCCAATCTAAATGACCAATGCACTCCAACATAATCCTCTTCTGATTCTCTTTCAAGAGTGAGGAAACCAATCTCTTTTTTAAGAAAACCTGAAACTTCAAGAATTAAAAATTTATTTGGACCTTTTGGTGCGTCTTTCATATTTTTAGTTTTTGGAGTTTCCTCTTTCATGATTATATCACATATTTCACGAATTTGTTGTGTCATATTTGACGAAGGAATCTCACTAATAATTTTGTCTAAAGTCGTTAGTTTCTTTTTAACTAGTAGCTCCGTCATATTTCGCTCCTAACCTTTTAATTGGTTGAACTTTATATCGTCTGTTTCCAGCTTCTATATATTCAACTGTGTTAAATGGCACCGATCTCCATGCTCTTTTTTCAAGATCATATACATGAAGAATACCACTGTTTTGCATTAACTTTAAAATATTTGGAAGATTAACTTTCTTAGGATGATGAATTTGTGGTATTTTTTGAAAATTCAATGTAGCTTTCATGAATCTGATCGTGCCGTCTTTTTTTGTAAATTTGATTCTGGTTTCATCTTCGGAATTTAATTTAGTCCAAAGTTGTAATGCATTTTGTATTACTTCAGGATCAAATTGTAATGGTTCAGCCATGTTACTTCCTCCTATCCAGGTGCACTAAATCTGCTGGACCTAGATTATTATCATCAATATATTTACTCATTATATGACAAGTATGATTGCATAACTTACAATATTTTTCTTTATCTCTTTTAATTGCTGAATAAGAAATTGGGTGTACCTCATTTGTTGAGTCTGAGAATAGATTTTTAAGGGTTACTAGGTTTGGAGTATAAACTCCTCGTATCCTTAAACATAGACGAATAGTTCCATCAGCATCAACTGAAACATTATGAAGGTTTTCTTCAATCTTACAATCCATATTAGATGGAAGTATATCCCATATTGCAGGGATTAAAACTCGTTTCATATGGACATCAATTTCATTATCATCTGATAATAATTGAAATTGTTGAGCTAATTTTGCTGTTTGCCTGACTAATAAATTGGTATCAGTTATATTTGAAAAGTCATAATATGGATTCTTTGCAATATCAATAAATGTTATATCGCTATTTATTCCGTTATGAGAAAGATTTTGTACCAGACTATACAAAGTATTTACATTTTCATTCATAACTGTTATTTCAGCAACAACATCTGTAACATAATCATGCATCTTTACAAGAGAATTGAATCCTTCCCTACTTTTTCGGATTCTATCAAAGCTGCTATCTGATTGTAAAACAGGATCAACAGATGCTGTAAACCCTTTTATCTCATCACAATCTTCAAACAGTTTCGTAATCATTGGTTGAATTTCATGAGTATTGTTTGAAATTATTGTATAATGGATATTCTCTTTATTACAGAAGTTGATTATGGTGGCAAGATCTTTTCTAAGCATAGGCTCACCGCCATAAAATATATGAAATGCATCGGGATTGTGTTCTTTAAATCTTGTCAGCCCATCAATTACGTCAGTCGTTGTCATTTCATTTTTAATATAGTGTGACATCTGTGGATACTCATCTGGCATATTTTCATAATTCTTGACTATCGCACAGTAGTCACACTTTAAATTACATCGTCTGGTTAGCAACCAGTTAACAATTCTAATTTGGCTCATCATCTACCTCAATTTTTAGTTTTTGAAGTTGTGTGTTCATAAACCATTTATTAATATCCTCTTCTTTTAATCCTTGTATCCGATTATTGCCTTCTCCGCTTACCTCAAATACTGATAGTAAAAACCCCTGGTCATCACAAATGTCATTCATAACTGAAAAGGTTCTATAATCGGTTCCATCATCTCCATAAAACCAAAGATTATCTCCGCTTTTTAAAACATCAAGGCATTCATAAAAGTCAGTTAATATCATTTGCTCTGTTGGTTTTTTATTATCAGCATCCCATTCTTCATGATCATGATAATTATAAAGATTAATTATTTCTTTTGGATCAGGAATAAATTCATTAGGAATACAAACTATAAATGCAGTCGATGAGCTGTTGGTTACAAAGTCTGTTTTGATTTTCATTAAGAAAAACTTTCTATGATGTGATCTTTATAATCAATATCAAATTTTTCACATACGTTATAATCAACCCAACATTCAACAGCAAAATGTCCTTCTTGAATTATTTCTTTAAGCTTTTTATAATTTTCTTCACCAATATTATTAAATCTTGGACCAGTTGGTTTTTGTGCCCAATCAAGAGGACCGGCATTTGTATGTTCATCAAGAACATCAATTGAATTAGTTTTTAGATAAACTCTTACTCCTTCATTACCAGCATCTGGATGGCGATTTAATTTTTTCATATATTTGGTAAAGTCATCAATATCATCTCTTGGAATGGAAAGAATAAATCCTGCTGATGAACTATTTGTTACAAAGTCACATTTTATTTTCATTTCAACTCCAATATTTCATCTGCTTCTAATTGATCTACTTGAGTATGAGAAATCAAATAGATTGATTTTCCCACTTTCAATTGCCCTAATATATTTGAAACAAATCCAATATTTTCTTCATCAAGACTATCAAATATTTCATCAAACAATAAGATGTTTATATTAACATCTTGAATACTTGATTGAAGATCTCCAAGGGTTAATATAGTTGCAATATCAACTATTCTTGTTTGACCGCCTGATAATTGAATCCTTGAATTTGCTCTTGTGTGTGTATCGAGAACATTGACTGAAATTTTGTCTCTGAACTCTCCAGCTTTAGTTGCTGCCAATGTATCAAATGAAACAATATATCTTCCATTTGTTAACCTGTCTAAATATTCAGAAACCTTTTCATTCATAAATGGGATTGATTCATCAATTAGCATTGATGGTATTCCTGTTGGAGACCATGCTGCTTTCCAAAATGTAGACAACTTTTCATCACTTTGAAATTTAACAACTTCTTGATTCATTTCTTGAATAGATGATTCAAGTTGTTTCTTTCTCATTTGATATGCTGCCAATTGACTTTTATCATATTCTTGTTCTTCTGTCATACTCATTTGAAGTACAAGCCCAGTCATATTTCTTTCAAGGTTTGTAATGGTTTCATCTATTTCTTTAATTTTTTCGGCAGTGTTGAAGACAACTTCTTTAATTCCTTGTAATTGACCAAGTTTCTTATTGAGGTCGGTAATGTACTTGTTATAGTCTCGCTCAATTTTAAGAGTTTCAGTCCTTGCAAGTTCGTTAATTTTTTGTATGGCGGCATTGATTTTTCCTTCAATTTTTAATTTATCACTTTCTTCTTCTGCATCCAAAGCAACTCTTGCATTATCAAATTGTACTGTTAGACCTTTTTGTATTTCAATATTTTGATCTAATAATATCTGATAAGTTTTTTGAGATCTTTTAATAGAAATTTCTTCTTTTTCAAATGACTGATATTTATTGATAAGATCGTTAACTTCTTTTTCAAGATGTTCTCTACATTCTTCATCAATATCTCGTAAACAAGTTGGGCATGAACCGCCAGTAAGTTCAAGACTATCATTCAGTTTATCAATATTAGTTTGAATGATTCGCTTCTCAGTTTCTTTTGCGGATAATGAAGATCTATTATCAGTCATACCTTGTTTCGCTTCATCTGCTTCACTGACTAATTTTTTAATTTCATTATTATAACTTTCATAGAATAAGTCATATGTTTCGCGATGTTTTTTAGTTAAAGCTTGAGTTGCTTTATTTGCCGCATCTTTCATTTCTGAAATTTTAGATTCTGCACTGTGTGATAATTGCAACATTTCTGTTGTTTTTTCACCTTCATGATGAGCAATTTGTTTTTCAACATCAGTTATTTGAGACTGTAAATGTTCTACATCATGATCCGTAGCATCTAACTTCAATCTGTCGGCCTTCCAACTATCTAAAAGTCTTTGACTTTCTTCAATACTCTTTTTAAAGTTAGATATTTTCTCTTTTTTAGTTTCTTCATACTGTTGAAATTGTTTAAATAGAACTCCAATTTGAATTTCATTATCATTGAGGATTCCTTGCTCGATTCCTATTTTTTCCATTACCTCTTGTAGTTCTGATTTAATTTCCTTTAGATCCGAATCAGCTGATTTATACCAAGTTGTATAGATATCTAGATCTAATATTTTTCTGAATATCTCTTTTTTATCAGAATCGACAAGATCAGTAAAGAAATCTTTAACTTTTTGCCCAAACATTAAAGTATTCATAAATGATTTTTTAGAACATATTAATTTTTCAATTTCGGGCAATACTTCCTTATGTCCTTTTAAATATGGATCTTCGCCATTTTTTCTGATGGTTACTGTAGTTCCCAGCTTCGTATATTTATGATATCTATCTACTAAATATTCATCAGCGTCAATTGAAAATTTAACCCAGGTATGACAGTTTCTACCAACTCGTGTATTTACAACATCATCACCCTTTGCTTTTTTGGATGTTTCTCCATAAATAGTAAATGGGATTGCTTCAAGGGATAATGTTTTTCCGATACCATTGGGGCCAGTAATAAGAGTTAACTTATCATTTTCAAATGTCAGAACCATCGGTTCAACATACGGTCCAAAATTTTGCATTCCTACTTCATGAAATGTTATTTCTCTCATATTTTATCCCTCACATTTATCGACTAATTCACGAGCTTTGACCATATATTGCTCATGTTCATCATCAGGAATTTCTTTTATTTCCAAAAACTTTTTAAATTTATCATCCTGAGACATTGATCCTGTAATACCTCTATTGGTTATATCTCTTTCTGTTTTATCAACAACCATAAAGTCATTATCTTTTCCGAGATCAATAGTTTCTCTCTTTACTACTTTGACCCAATGCCCCGCTTCTTTTGCCTCTTTAGCGAGTTCAATAACTTCCGTCTTGTTTGAATTTGTGACGTCGAACTCGATATGTTTTTTGTAACCTGTGGTGGGGATACTTTCGACTTCCAAAGTTTCTGTATCCACAACCAAAAACCTTTTTTCATCATTCTTTTCCCCCCAATCTAATTGTATTGGCGAACCAACATAATATAGTTTTATATCATCTCTGATTATTTCTTGTGGTTTGTGATAATGCCCTAATAAAACTAGTTCATATTTACCAACCAGACTTTTCAAAGAGATTTCTGATACAATACTAATACCAGAGTTCATCACTCCCTCACTTAATCCGAAATGAGATATTAATGTTCTTGCACTTGCATTTTTTATTACATCAACCATATCTGGTCCGTATGGTATCATCAACATATCTCCAATTCGTAAAACTTCATCAAATGGAATCCAAGTTACACCAGATACATGTCTTAATGATTTTAATGCTGATACAACTTTATGTCCTTTTCCAGAAAGATCATGATTTCCATCCATGACATAAAACTTTATCACATCTCTCCAATTCCAGAAATAGTCTAACATAAGATCCTGAGCGATTGCATGAATTATTGATTTGCCATGAAGTATATCTCCGCCAATAACCATTACTCTGATATTATTTTCAACACAATATGTAGCAATGTTATCAAGTACAGTTTTGAGACTATGCAATCGCTCAGGAAGGTTTGTTTCATCTTCTATTTTATCTTGTCCATACTTGGACAAATGTATATCTGCGGTAAAAGCAAATTTCATAGTTCACTCCAATTTTTCTAATTGATTTGATTTAGGAAGCACTTGTTCAATTGCTGGTTGTTTTTCTAATTTATCTATCATTTCTAAAAATTTAGGAACTGCTATTGCTGCTAAAATTGCAATAATAAAAACAACAATCATTAACTCAATAAGTGTAAATCCTTTATTTTTTTTCATTTTTCACCTTAAGTATTCGCAAAATCTCCAATTGAAGCTTTCAGAATATCCTCCATCTCTAAGAATATAGTCAAATACCCGTCCGATTAATGTTCCTTGTTCATCTCCAAATACAACATAGTTTGCCCCTGGTTTAAGTTTTTCATTATTATTTTTTGCAGATTCAATTAAATTTTCTTGTGTAAATAATGGCTCATTTCCATACCAATCATATTGTGTTTTAAATTCGTCGATTAGTTGTGGGTTTTCTTTTACAAATTTTATCAAGTCTAATTTTTTATCTGTATTATTATAAATGATAAATGCAGTTGAACTGCTGTTAGTTACAAAATCAGTTTTAGTTTTCATTTTAATTCCCCGAAATAATATCTAATGCTACTTGATCATCGACTTCTTTCATTACATTATCTTTTAAAAATAAATATCGAATTGGCCATCCTTTCTTTTGATAGAAAGTTCGTCTCCCGTAAAATGTTCTTCCTATTTCAGGACAACTATAATCAACCATATCAATTACGAGTGGTGTCTTTTTATCCGGAACTAATCTACAAACCCTTCCAACCATTTGTTCAATATTTTTGATTGGCGAAGACATTATAACACAATCTTTCCAAGTTGCATCAATACCATCTCTACATTTACCTGGTGTGCTAAATGTAATTTGTTTTTCTAATGTATCTGCTTTAGCTGAACCACAGAATTTTGATTTGCTTACATATGTGGTTTCATTATAATGATCTTCAATTATTTTAACTCTTTCAACCATTGCTATGAGATTTCGATCCTTCCCTAATTTGTTAATCAAACCCCTCATTGCTTCTCTGTAAGGCGTTGATTTCTTCATGAGGTTAAGGTATCGGGCACGTTGAAAATCACCTTCCCACCGTATATACTTGTACCTGCGTGGTGTGTCTATCTCATAATCTAATAATAAAACCGTGACCTTAGCATCCATTGTACCTTCTGTATCATCATCCTCAAATATAGGCCCTAAATGATATTCAATAATGTCTCCATTTCCATCATATCTATAAGGAGTAGCACTTAATCCGAATGTACAAGCAGATGGTATATGAATTGAACATTCGGAAAATGTTGGGGCACCCACAGTTGTATGAACTTCATCTCCTATGAATACCCCAATATTTGCCTTGTTTAATGCTATTAAAAATTCTTCTCGTTTTCTTTTTAACAATGATAGAAATGTTTGAACTGTTCCTATGATAATTGGATACGTTAAGTCAGATTCAAATGTATTTGAATTTAATCTGGACATGTTCTCTTTTTCGTAATTCGTGAATTGCAAAAATCGGTCTCTCCATTGATCTGCTAATGAATCACGATGAACCAGTATCATAGATTTCTTTTTTCTTTCAGCTATTGCATAAATTGAAATAACAGTTTTTCCAACGCCTGGAGCTAATTGTATTGTACCGCTATTTTGATGTTTCATATATTCCATTGCTATTCGCTGAGTTTCAGTTCTGGGTGTAATATTATGCTCTATTTCAATATCTTCTCCGCTTTGTGTATAATTTTTTATAGTCAAATTGGGAACATATTTATTTAATGGAAAATACCTCGGTATCAATAAAAACTTTTCAGACTCTATATAAAAGATTTGATATTCATAATTCGAAGTTTGAAATGCTTTACTTCTCCTTGCTAAATGTTCTTTTACTTTTATATAGAATTCTTTATGCTGATATTTCCGAGGAATTAACAACCCAGATCGTCTTATAACTTCGATCATTGTTTTATCCTCTTAATCTTCTGAATATGTTGCTTGTGATCTATCGGTCTCATAAATAGTAATGAAATCCATCTCGGTGTTTCCTTCGTATTTACTAATTTCTAATCTAAAATACTCATAAATATCTCTGGCCATATTCTCAGCAGTTGGTTCATAATCGACTTCAAGAACTTTTAAGAATGGCATTGCGCTTCGAAGTTTCATAAAATTATCATGATCAGATCTATTTATCATCATAGCATGATCAAAATTTTTGAAGTAATTCTCTCCGATAGCTTTAATATCTCCAAAGTCCATAACCATACCATTTGGATTTAAAAATGGACTTTTCAATCCAACAACAATGGTATAATTATGACCATGAAAATTTTTACATAGACCATCATGACAACTAAGACGATGACCCATAGAAAAGGAAAATTCTTTAGATATCCTATACATATTTTCTCCTACCTAAAATTGGAATATTGTTCAATTAAGAACGAGTCTAAATTGGCGAGTGTTTTGGTTAGTTCTTCTTTTTCTGTATATAATTCATCAGAATCGGTATCTAATGTTAATAGCTTTTTAATTTTATATTTGTCAATTAATTCTCTGGCGCCTGCATCATCTGTTAATATAGTTGCTCTTTTTATTTCGGTCATAGTTGTTTCGATATCCCACCCTCGCCCAATACAAGCTGCTAAAGTAGGTCTGATTATATCTAACAAATTATATTCTTCAATAATATTACTGACTCTGGTAATCTCGTCTGATAACATCTTCTGAGCCATTGTATGAAACATATTGTATGTATCAAGAAGAAGATTATCAATTGATTTTACTTTAACTTTATTGTCAGTACCAACAACAGTAATTTCAAAAGAGATAGCGCCTTTTAAAACCTCTTTCAATTTTTCTAAAAACTCTTGGTAAATTTTATCTCTGTTTCTTTCTCTGAGAACTTGAAAAACTATTTCAGTTTCGGTTGATGATAGATCAGTAAATCCAATCAACCCAGCCTCCAATTCTTTACTAAATTTATTTAATATTGATTCAAATCTTTTTCCGGGTGGCCATGATTTTAATATAACTTTATTTTGTTTGGGATTCTCTTCAATAATCCCTTCAACATTTATTCTCATTTTTCCGGTTGTTAATAGCTGCTTTAAATCTGCAGTTGAAGCTGTTATTTTACAATCAGAAATTGGTACTGGGACAACCTCTGTTTTTCTATTTCCAAGCAACCACATTAATCTATTTTTCAAATCGGTATAAGAATAACATGGAATAAATGTTTTATAACCAAACCCAATTCCTTGAGTATACTCATTTCCTAACAAACATATTGGAATCATTGTTGGTAAAAAGCTTGGTTCTGTGTCACCTAATTCAGTAGGTATTTCAGGAGCATATTTTATATACTTGAATGCCAAGTCTATTGTTCTTGGATCAATTCTACATTCTGTATATCTTGGAGCTGCTGGCCCCACCGGTTCAATCCCGACATTTGAACCAAAGTTTCCTTGACCAACTAAAAATCCTTGTCGAACTAATTGAACTATCGTTCCATAACACTCGCCATGTGGATGATAGTGTCCAATTGTATAAGCATCAACTTGGCGCGATTTTACAAATTTAGCTCTCGCAATTTTATAAGCTGATAATAATACTCTGCGCTCGACTGGTTTTAGTCCATCAATGTCTAATGGGAAGTTTCTCCAATTTGAATACTCCCCATATTCCTTATACAGTCTTGGTAGCGTTTGGTCCATATCCTACTCCCATTTTTGGAAATTTTACTATCATATCTACTCTTGCTTTATTTAAATCTTCACCTTGCATAATTAGTAATGGATAAAACATAATCTTTTCTCTCATTGAATATGCATAAACAGATCCTGATTGATTAGCAAAGAAATATGAATAATCAGTTAATTTACTATCTTCCCAAGGCCAAGGCCAAGGGTGTCCTGAAGATTCAACTACTCCTTGTTTCATCATTAAATATTCAATAACTGTTTCTTCATACATAATGACATTCTTTTGAATTAATATTTTGCATGGTACATTCCATGGATTAGCGTCTTTATATAGACTACCAATCCATTTGGGTTCCCTAATTCCGATATAAAAATCTGCTCTAGTTCCCATTTTTCTAATCTTTCATTTTATCATTTTATCAAGGATGTTTGTAAAACTGGGCACGTCTCCATTTTCTATCATCTTTTTGACTTCATATGGATCCAATATCCTGCGAGTTAGTTCTCTCTCTGCTCCATGTACACCATCAATCCATTCTGATATTTGTGTATAGCTGATTTTGGTTTTTAGAATAAGTCGACCAACTAATTCACATATGGTGTAGTTTAAATCACCTTTGGCATTAATAATCTGTGTCAAAGTTTCAATTGATCTATCAAATTTCTCTCTGTCTTCATCTAAAATGTATGGCATCATTTACCTCTTCAATTTACAGTTTATTGGCTTCTTGCCTTTGTGAGGCTGTAATGCTTTGGATTCACCTTTACCCCATCTACACATAAACTGATTGTTTTCATTGACTTTCATCAAGTCACATTTATCACAATCCATCGTTAAAGTTTTTCTTCTCATAGATTTTTCCTCTTTTTCATATCTGGACACCAACCCCAATCTTTTTTATTTGGAGGTAGATCAAAAGAAGTCCAAGTGGGTCTGTCTGGATTCTTTGTACAGCTATGACTCATTCTGCTGAACCTCCAGTATATACATGCAGGACAATTTTTTCTCAGTCTTTTCTTTTCCATCATTCTCCCACTTTATCTAATTAGTTGTGTGGATTCCATTCTTACCAAACTATATGCGGTTGGTATGTTTAAATCTTTATTAAAGTTTGCACTGTAAGCAAAATATGAACCCTGTTTTTGCTTAGTAACTAAATTAACATTTGTAGCTGTTAATTTTCTCATTACTTTATTAATAATTTTTTTATCTGTTTGTAAATAGTTTGATAAATCATTAACAGTTAATTTAACATCGGATTCATTTAGTAACCACAGAATTTCTTCTCCTAATGTTTTAAACATTCTTTTTGGAGGTTGAATTACAGTTCCGTCGATTACTTTAAGCATTCCTCTTCGCATTAACTTTTTTTCTAAATGTTTCTTAAGCATTACCGCGTTCATTTTTCAACCTCCTTTATTATATCCCCACCAATTTTCGTTTTTCTTCTGCACTTGAAAATAATTTAACCAGATCATCAATATTTTCACTATATGTTACTGGTGTAAAATGGCGAGTTGCTTCATCCAATAAACATATTTTTAATTGATGTGGTGATAATTCACCAAGTCCCTTGAATCGTGTGATTTGGCGATTAGCTGCTCTTGCAGCATTCAATTCTTCTTCGCTCCATAATGGTTGAAAAGTCTTCTTCTCATTGATTGCATATAGTGGAGTTTGAGCAATATAATAATGACCTGATTTTACAATCTCTGGTAGAAGTATTGCCATACACATTGAAACTAAACAAGCAATATGACTTCCATCATAATCAGCATCGGTGGCACATATGATTTTAGAATATCGCAACTTTGACAATTTAAAATGAGGACCAACTCCTGTACCAACTGCCATAACCAATTCTTGAACTTCTTTATTATTTAAGATGTCTTTCTTGGTTGTTATATTTGGAATTGATTTTCCTCTTAATGGCAAGACTGCATGAAGTTTAGCATTACGAGTTTGAATAATAGAACCCCCTGCCGAATCTCCTTCCACAATATACAATTCACCATCTCGTCTTGTACAATCCCGAAGTTTAGTGAATTTTGTAGATGCTCTTTTACCACCACTTCCATTTTGAACTAACTTTTTGGAATCTAGTTTTCTTCGATAATCTTGAAACCTTCCAAGAAATGTTTCGAGTCTATCGCCTTGTTCAAATATTTTTTCAATTTGTGGACGCATCTGTTTTGTGAACACTTCCATATCAGATTTCAAATTGATAAGACGATCTTTTGTTTGACCTGAAAATTTTGGTTCTTTTAAATTAAGACTGAAATAAACTCTTAATCCAACAAGAATATCATTTATCTGAAATTCAAAACCAAGCTTCTTTCCTTTTATTGAAAAGTACTCTTTCAATTGATCTAGAAAACAATTTAAATGAACTCCTCCATCTGTTACAGGAAGTAAATTTA
>Ga0307376_10004800_pt1 | contig 12307 bp, 21 predicted proteins | sample TR2MG_FD_202536 | JGI IMG/M metagenome (GOLD analysis project Ga0307376, IMG submission 202536) | Soil microbial communities from Risofladan, Vaasa, Finland - TR-2 | ecosystem: Environmental > Terrestrial > Soil > Coastal area > Acid sulfate soil | place: Finland: Risofladan, Vaasa | collected... | reverse complement strand
GTGTTTTTTATGGGTATAATACTATTAATGGTAGGTATGAAGATTTAGAACATCAACCAGAGGTTATAGATTTTGAAGAGGTTATAAATGTTAAAAATTTAGATTATACTAATTGGCTAAATAAAGAGGAAGAAGTAGAAATGCCCGATAAAATAGAAAGTGCAATTATACAAAATTTAGATTTTGACAATGAAGTTGATTTAGAAGATACACCGTTTTAGTTATGAGAGATATAAAAACAAAAAGACAATTAGAAATTCAAAATAAATTATCTATATTAAATAATAGTTTGAGATGGTTTTGTGTTGAAAAAGATTTTGAATGTAAAATAATGATACTACCAAGAGATTGGTATGAAAAAGTAAGTACAGGTATATCTAAAAAAGGTAATTGGATTCATACCGTAAAATCGAGAACAACTAAAGAATTTTATAGGTTGTCAGATGTTGACCACAAAAATATAATAATTAAATTTAAAGATAAAAATAAACACTTATGAAAGTGAAAATAAAAGCATTAAGCATTAATAAATGCTTCAAGGGACGAAAATTTAAAACCACAGATTATAAAAATTATGAAAGAATATTATTATTAATGCTACCTAATACGGTAGAAATACCAAAAGGAGCTTTTCATCTTGATATAGTATTTGGATTATCTAGTAAACTAAATGATATAGATAACGGATTAAAACCTTTTATTGATATTCTTCAAATTAAATACGGTTTTAATGATAGGGATATTTATAAATTAACAGTTGAGAAGGTTATAACGCCAAAAGGGAAAGAATTTATAGACTTTCTAATCAAATAAAATTTCAAAAGCAAGTTGAAAATCTTGGATTCAACTATTATTTAGTAAGGGATTTAGAAAGTTTTAAAAATATTATTCTAAAAAACACTTTTATATAATATTTATATATATATTTACATTCTAATTGAGAAAGAGCCACTAAGGCAATTAAGCCGATAACAAACTTCTTTATATGGGTCTGTGGCTCTTTCTTATAAAACTAAAACAATGAAAACAAAACCAGAAATAAGAGCCGATTCAATGGTAAAATCATGGGGTAAAGAATCAGCAATGATCATCCAATTTACTAACATTGAAAAATTAAAAGAATACAATATAAATTCAGAATATGAAAACAAAATTTATGAAGAAATTAAAAAATTGCCCTATGAATAATTTACTAATGTTTTTACTGATAGCTTTTTTAACTGCTTGTATTGTTACATTGAAACACGAAAAACAAGGATTGAAAGAAAAACTTGAATCACAAGACAGCCTTATTTTAGAACTTCAATCAAGTAATAGAATTTATATTGATAAGGCTTTAGGGAATATCTAATGGCAAAGACTATGTTTACGCTTTTTCGGTGAAATATAGCTGCTTGTTAGGAATAGTTTAATAATATAAAAATAAAGATATGATTACAAAAGAACAAGTATTAGAAGCGTTAGAAGTGATTGAAAAATACAAAATACAAGAACTTAGTAGCGTAAAGCAAATAGAAAGGAAAACAAATGAAGCAATAGACAAAAGAAGTATTGTTTGTTTAGGGTTAAAAACAAGAGAAATAAATTGCTTAAAAAAAGCAGATGTAAACACAGTAGGCGAGTTGTTAAATGTAGATAGGTTTGATTTAAGGAGGTTTAGAAATTTGGGAAGTAAAGGAATTGTAATGATAAATGAAGCACTAAAAGAAGATGGAATTGAAACGGAAGTTTTTGTTACGCGGTAATTAAACCTAACACTAAATGTATGATTAGTTGCGAACTTAAAAAACAAGACAAATGATTGAACAAGCAGAATACTTAAAAGCAAAGAAAATAGTTACTGAATATGAAGAGCAATTAAATATACATAATGTTATTGCGAGTGATTTTTTAACATCTCGAAAATTACCCTATGGTAATACAATGAGGGCAATATTTAAAAAGAACCCTAATATGTGGGAAATAGGGATATACAATAAATGTGAAACTTTCTTGCACGAAGGGTATATGTTAGCGGTAAGGCGGTTAAAAAATAATTCGCTCTAACATCAAGCGTATGTAACGCCTTTTCGGTGAAATATAGCGGCTTGTTAGGAATAGGATTAACAAACTAAAACTTAATTAAATGAACTTATTAGAATTATTTGCAGGATCGAGAAGTGTAGGAATTGAAGCGGAAAAACAAGGGTTAAATGTTTTTAGTGTTGATTGGACTGCATACGAAAATATAGATTTGTCAATTGATATTGGAGAACTAAAAAAAGAAGATGTGCCTTTTGTACCTGATGTGGTTTGGGCTTCTCCCGATTGTACGACTTATAGTATTGCAGCCTGTAGTACTCACAGAACGAACACAAAAGAACCTAAAAGCGAATACGCTATAAAATGCGATACCATAAACCAACATTGGATTGGATTGATTAAAGAATGGTTATTAGTTAACCCTGACTTAGTATTTTTTATTGAGAACCCAAGAGGGATGTTAAGACATATGGAGTGGATGCAAGAGTTTGAAAGACACACAGTATGGTATTGTAAATATGGAGACGATAGAGCAAAGCCAACTGATATTTGGACTAACTCTAAAACTTGGAAACCAAGACCAATGTGTAAAAACTTTAAATATAATAAAGAAACTGGAGAAATAATAGACAAACATTGCCACCACGAAAGCGCAAGGCGTGGAGCAAGAACAGGAACGCAAGGAAAAAAAGGAAGTTACAACCGATCTAAAATACCAAACGAACTATGCAAAGAAATTATCGAAAGTACTAAAGTAGTATTGTAGGTAACACCAAACCATGTAACGTCTTTTCGGTGAAATATAGCTGCTTGTTAGGAATAGGATTAACAAACTAAAAAAAATAAATATGAAAGAATGTAAATACATAGCAATTAAAGTAGAAGATTTTAACCATTGGCTTTGGTTTAAAGCTGAAAAGGTAACAGAAAAAAATGGTAGGTTTATTGGTTTGGCTGGATGGGGCTTAGATGGAAATTATACCGAGATAGATATAGAAATAGGATTTATTGAAGGTAGGATACATAGCGACCACCCACAGTATAGGTAATTAAACCTAACATCAAGCGTATGTAACACCCTTTCGGTGAAATATAGATGATGTTATTTGCTTTTATTTTTAGCGGTGGCAAATTAATTTGAAAAATTAAAATAGATGATACAATTATTAAAAGGCGATTGCTTAATAGAAAGCGATAAAATAGAAAGTGGAAGCGTTGATTTGATATTAACAGATTTACCTTATGGGACTGTAACAAATATTGCAAGTAGTGATACAGTAAAACACGGTATGCAAAATAAAACTAATTGGGATTGTGTTATTAAAACTGAAAAGATTTATGAAATAGCAAACCGAATACTTCGCAGAAATGGTAAAATGGTTTTATTTGCTCAACAGCCATTCACAACTGAATTAATAAGCAAGACTCATAAAAACCTACCTTTTAATTACAGTATGATTTGGGAGAAAGACCATTTCGCAAATAGTTTGATTGCTAAAAAAGCACCGTTAAATTATTACGAAGATGTTTTAGTTTTTAGTAAACAAAATGATAGTGAAAAATTACACCCTTTAAGAGATTATTCATTAAAATTAAAAGAATGGATTGGACTAAATTGTAGTCAAATAAATAAGAAATTAGGAAATAGGAGTGCTGTTCATTTTTTTTCAAATAACTATAATCAATTCAAAATATGTAATAAACAAACTTATGAATCTTTAGTAGAATTATTTGAAATAAATAAATTTGAATATTTTTTAACGTATGATGAATTAGCGAGGAAAAATAGTGGCTATTTAAGCACTTTTAATTTATGGGAAGGTAAAAAATACAAAAGCAATATACTGAAATATAAAAAGGATTACAATGGCTACCACCCAACACAAAAACCAGTTTTATTATTAGAAGATTTAATAAAGACTTTTAGCAATGAAAATGATTTAGTAGTTGATTTAACTATGGGAAGCGGAAGTACTGGAGTAGCTTGTAAAAACACAAAGCGTGATTTTATAGGAATTGAAATGAATGACGAATACTTTAATATAGCTGAACAAAGGATAAATGCTATTAAATACGAACTGTTTTAGTATTATGCACAACACCAAACTATGTAACACCCTTTTCGGTGAAATATAGATGATGTTAGGAATAGGATTAACAAACATGATAACACTAATAATAATTTTAACAGTATATTTAACCTCGCTTTGGTTCGCACTAAAATGGTTCGCTAAATCAAAGTATACAATTAGATTAGATTAACCATTAAAAATAAAATGATTATATTTGAAGATATCAAATTTTTATCAAGATGGGAGAAAAAGCAGAGATAATAAAAAACGGGCATGGTGGGGCTAGAGCTGGATCAGGTAAGCCTAAAAAAAAAGAAAGTGAACACGTTAATTTTATAATTAAGAAGGCAATTAGATTGCTTTACAGTAAAGAAACTGATGAAGAAGCACAAGTGGAATTTATTAAAGACTTTGCTCAGACACCAAGAGGGCAACAGTATATTGCAGAGAAGTTGTATGGAAAAGCCCCTCAAATAATAGAACAAGAAGGAGCTATGTTTATTCAAACGCCATTAATCGAGTTTATAAGTGAAGATAAAAATAAGCGATAAATATCAACCATTATTCCAACGGCCTAATGGTGTAGATACTTACATTGTTACAGGTGGCCGTTTTAGTTCTAAGTCTTATACAGTTGCTATAGCAGCTGTTAATTGGGCTGCAAGGTTAAACCATCGTATCTTATACGGTAGATATACTAATGTATCTGGTAAGGATTCCACATTTCCAGAAGTAGAAGAAAAGATAAAATTATTAGGATGGGATGCCGCTTTTAACATTACTATAAATAGAATAGAATCAACACAAAACGATTCTAAAATAGTATTCAAAGGTTTTAAAACAGGATCAAATACCCAGACAGCATCTTTAAAGTCCTTAAAAGATTTCAGTACTTTAATAGTTGAAGAAGCTGAAGAAATACCAGACTATGATACCTACGAAAAGGTAAGCCTATCCATTAGGGGAAACGATAGCCAATCACAAGAACCAAACATAAAAGTATTAATACTAAATCCTGTAACTAAAGAGCATTGGATATTTAAAGAGTTCTTCGAATCAAAAGGCGTTGAAGCTGGTTTTAATGGTGTAAAAGATAATGTTTGTTATATTCATACATCTTATTTAGATTGCCTGGACTTTGTACCGGATGATATTGTTAGGGCTTTCGAGAACATGAAAATCAATAAACCCAAAAGATACGATCATATTGTAATGGGTGGGTGGCTAAATAAGGCTGAAGGTTGTGTTATTGAAGATTGGAAAATTGGAGAATTTGACGAATCATTACCTTCAGTTTATGGTATGGATTTCGGTTATGTTAATGACCCAACTACATTAGTTAAAATAGCAACAAATGATAATAATATTTATACCGACTTAAAACTTTATAAAAAGGGAATGAGTACAGATGATATTATCACCTTTCTTAACAACAATGTAAATAGAGAAGATTTGATATTAGCAGATTGTGCTGAACCAAGATTGATTGAAGAACTTCGTTATGCTGGTTTTAATGTTGTTGCTTGTCGTAAAGGTAAAGATAGTATAAAAAACGGTTTAGCACGTTTAAATGAAAAGACAATCATTTGTAAAGAAGAAGATATTGAACTTCATAAAGAATTAAACAACTATGTTTGGAATGATAAAAAGAGTAATACACCTATTGACAATTGGAATCATATTATTGATGCACTTCGTTATGGATATGATGAGTTGGTTCAAGATAATGATTTTTACTTTGTATAATGCCAATATCAAATAAATAATAATTACTTTTGTAAGTAACAAATTAATTGCTAATTAAGTTTAGTCCTAATTTTATTGAATGAGTATAATAGATAAGTTATTTAATTTAAAGAATACAAATGATGTAATAACATTATTTGAAAAGTTTACAACTAATAACGGTAACCTAACTAAATTAATTGAAAAAAGCTACGAATCTAATGTTGATGCCTATTCAGTTATTAAAAAAATAGTAGATGTTTATTCAAGTGCTAAATGGATAGTTGAACAAAAAATAGACGGTGAATGGGAAGAAGTATTAGATACTACCGTTCATAATCTAATGGATAATCCAAACATGGCCAAAGGTTATACCTGGAAAGACATAGACGAACAACTATCAACCTACTTACTTACTTCTGGAAACTCTTATACCTTAGGAACTGAACTAAATGGTAAGATTGAAGAAATTGATATACTACCAAGCAATCATATAGAAATAAGTTCAAACAATGACTTCTTTTTGCCTAACCTTAAATATACATTTGAGATAGGGAAAACAAAAAGATATTATGATGTTGATCAGTTAGAACATATTAAACTATTCAATCCATCTTATCAATCAGTAGAAGAATCTTATAAAGGGCTATCTGTTTTCCAAGTAGCTGCAAATGTTATTCAAGTAGGAAACGACAAATGGGATGCACAAGCTCACTTACTACAAAATAGAGGTATGGCAGGAATGTTGAGCGATCAATCAGATAGACCAATGACAGCTCCAGAAGCTAAACAGGCTCAAATATCATTAAACAAAAGAATATCAGGAACAGAAAAATATGGTGGTGTTGGAATTACCAACAAAAACTTAAAGTATATTCCGATGGCTATGAGTGCTACTGATTTACAAATAGTAGAAAGTGGTGTAATAACTCTTAGGGCTATGTGTAATGTATTAGGATTAGATAGTTCACTGTTTAATGATCCAGCAAATAAGACTTTTAACAATAGATTAGAAGCCGAGAAAGCAATGTATACCAACGTAGTAATTCCTTTAGCTGATAAGATTGCAGCAAAACATACTAAATATATTGTTAAGAATCATTATCCAGATGGTAACTATAGAATGAGAAAAGACTTTTCAAGAGTTGAAGCATTGCAATCGGATAAGAAGCAAGAAGCTGAAAAGGATAAGATAGTAATGGAGGGTATTAATATCATTCTAATGATGCCTATTGATAAGGATAGTAAGATAGCTTTATTACAAGAAAACTATGATTTAAGCGAAGAAACAATTAATGCTCTAAACAAAATAAAAGATGTACAACCTATTCAAAACTAAAAATATAGAATTATCAGTAAAGGATATTGATACAGCTGGAAGACGTGTTAAACTTATGCTATCTAAATTCAACAATATTGATTCAGATGGTGATGTAATTGTAAAGGGTGCATTTACTAAATCAATCCAAGAACGTGGGCCAGAAAGTATGAGTAACAGAAAAATAAAATTTTTACGTTACCATGACTTTGAACATCAAATTGGAATATTCAAACAAATAGAAGAATCGGCAGATGGTTTAATTGCTTATGCTGATTTAGGAAGAAGCACAAAAGGTAATGATGCTTTTTTAGATTATCAAGATGGAATAATTACAGAACATTCTATTGGATTTCAAACTATTACAGATAAGACCGAAATAAGAGAGGATGGGATTCAATTATTAAAAGAGGTTATTCTTTGGGAGGGTTCAGCTGTTACATTTGGATCTAATGCAGATACACCAATGTTAACAGTTTCAAAGGGTAATAGTGTTGAATACTTAGAGCAACTTAACCAAAAGATGTTTGGACTTACCAACGCTTTAAAGAATGGTAAAGGTACAGACGAGCGTTTAGAAGAAATTGAAATGAATTTAAGAGTATGCCAAACTAAATATAATGATGTAATAAATTCACTTATGGTAAAAGAGCCAACGAAAGTTACTCCAGAACCAAAGCCGAATGATTACAATGATTTTTATTTAAACTTAACAAAATAATTAATAATAATTTAAAAAAATAAAAATGAAAAAATTTAATTTATTCCTTGAAAGCAAAAGTATTTCAATGGAGCAATTCAAAGAAAAAAGTGCTGAAGAAATTGCTGGACTTTACAACGAGTACAACGAAAAGAATGCTGAAGTATTAGCGGAATTAGTTGCAAAAGGTCAAGAAGATAATGTTGAAGCAATCAAATCTTTGAAAGAAGAAATATCTGCAAATCACATTTTACAATCTAAGTCTTTAAACGAAACTTTAAAACAATACGGTTTACAAATTAAAAAACTTACTGAACAAGAAAAAGCTGATGGTGCTGGTGTTGTTAACTCTGTGCAAAAAGGATTAGAAGCTAATAAAGAAACTTTATTAGAAATGAAATCTAACAAAGGTGCTAGAATGAGCTTCAAAGCTGCTGGGACTATGTTAATTTCTACAAATGTATCAGGGGGTAATGTACCAGTTGAACAACGTTTATCTGGAGTTGACAATATAGCTTCAAGACAAATCAGATTATTAGATGTAGTTACAAGAGGTACAGCTGAATCAAATGTTATTTCTTGGGTATCTCAAGCTAACAAAGATGGTGCTGCTGGTGGAACTGCAGAGGGTGTTTTAAAGAATCAAATCGACTTTGATTTAGTTGTTGTTTCTGAATCTGTAAAGAAAAGAACTGCATTCATTAAAGTATCTGAAGAAATGATCAATGATATTTCTTTTATGACTGCCGAAATTAACAACGAGTTAATGAGAGAATTATTGAAAGATGTTGAAAACCAAGTTTATCAAGGTAATAACGCTGGATCTAACTTAAACGGTATTAAAACAGTTGCTACTGCTTTCGCAGCTGGTGCTTTTGCTCTTGCAGTTGATAACGCTAACGAAGCTGATGTATTGACAGTTGCAATGAATCAAATTCAAGTAGCCGAACAAGAAGATGCAACTCACGCTTTTGTTCATCCTAACACAATTACAGCTTTGAAATTAGTAAAAGCATCTACAACTGATAGGCGTTACATTGACCGTTTAGCAATGGTTGCTGGTCAACTTAGTTTAGACGGTGTTGCTTTAGTTCCTACAACTTTAGTAACGGCTGGAGAGTACTTAATTGGAAACTTCCCATCTGCTACTGTTTATGACAAAGGAGAAATTTCTATAGAAGTTGGTCGAGATTCAGATGATTTCACTAAGAACTTAGTAACTGTATTAGCTGAGTGGAGAGGTTTATGTTTAGTTAAAACTAACAAAAGACCTGCATTTATTAAAGGTGTATTTGCAACTGATAAAGCTGCTTTAGAAACTGCTTAATCTTAAACACTAATCAAACAGCCCACTATTAAATTAGTGGGCTTTTGGTGGTAAAATCTAATAACTATGGAAAATAAAAAACTTAAAAACAAAGTGATTAAGAAGGTAGAAGTTGATTTGTCTAAATTAGATGCTCAAGTTTATATTATTGCTTTAAAAGATAAGCACCTGGAAGAAGGGGCAACTTATCTTGTTACAAGAGAAACAGCAACTATCTTAATCAATAAAGGTTCTGCAAAACTAAAATAAAATGAGTATAGTAGTCAACACAGATTTTACAGGAGAATATAACATTTCAAAAAATTGTTATGACCAAATTGATTTTTATATTGAAAAGTATGAAAAGAAATATTTATTAAAACTGTTAGGTGCTGAACTATACGATTTATTTATTGCAGATTTAACTGTAAGCGATCCACAAGTACCACAAACTCAAAGATTCTTAGATATATTCAACTCATTTAATATAGATGAAAGTAGTTGTGTAGTAACTAGCGAGGGAATACGTAAGATGTTAACTCAATTGATTTACTTTCATTATGTGAGAGAAAACCAAGTGATTAATACAGCAGGTGGTACGGTATCAAATAGCGTTGAATTAGGGCTTCCTGCATCTTTTAAAGGTAATATTGTACAGGCATTTAATGAAGGTGTTGACAATAGCCATTCAATACAATGGTTCATTTGTGATAAATCAGATATTTATCCAGAAGAAAACATTCAACTTTTAGAAAATATTAGTGGGATATGAGAACGGCTGATTTATTAGATAATGTAGGCGTTGGAGTTCAGCAAATAAGTGCTTCAATCAATCTTGAACAAAGAACTGACTGGAAACTATTTATTGAATCTGATTCTTTAGATGGTGTACCTGAATTGTTTGTTGAAGAAATTGGCCAAGGTGGGAAACATTCACCAGCACCAACAACAGGATATACTATAATTTGCAACCCTAATAAAGCTGATGGTCATTTTCCTATTAATGACAATATTATTACAATAGAGAAAACTGATTTAAAAACTAATTGGTTTAGGGTAAGAATAGAACCAGGAACTAATTCGACTGGCAATGTATCAATTAAATTAGTTTATAAGACATACACATGATTTGCTACGATTTAGATAATATATTAGCATCTGAAGAAGTATTAGATGAACAGAAAGAATCTAATACTTTATTAGAAGCAATTAGATTGCTTTCATTAAATCAAGATTTATTATTAAGAGATGTAATAATGGAATTAAAAATTAATAATAGTTATTTAAGCCAATTTTTAGGTGATAAGATAACTGAATCAGATATTGAAGATTAAAAATTAACAACTAAAAATAGATGAAATGAAAATAGAAGACGGTAAAGGAAAAAATGGAGATTGCTCCGTAAGTGTTGCACAAAGATTAAACGTATCAGCAAAAACTAGAGATAGATTGTATTACGTTAGTAGAGATGACGAACAAGCATTTAACGCTGTAATGCCTACCTTTAATGCTGCTGCTGGTAACTATGCTTACTACATAAAAAATACAAGCTCATCTAAAAATATATTCCTTCATAGTATAGAGTATCATTCAGTTGAAAATGTACATTGGAAAGTGTGGCAAGTAACTGGAACGGCTGCTGGTGGTACTGAGATTATTCCTTCTAACTTAAACTTAGGTTCAGGAAGATTAGCAGAAGCTACTTGTATGGGTGGTGGTGCTACAATTACGGGTTTAACTTTAGGCCAGCAAATTGGAACTCATAGAACATCTGCTTTTGGTGAAGCTAGTATGAATTGGGGAGAAGGTTTAATTCTTGCACCTAATACTGCTATTATGGTTGAGTATGACACTGGAACAACTGGACTTTGTGAAATTGATTGCATCTTCCATTTTGAACCTGTTGGATTTAGTTAATAGATGAGTCTTGATATTAAAATAGGAGACGGAAAAGGGAAGAAGAACTTTGCTGAAGTGACTGACGATAATGAGCTTATTGTCATTGCTTCGCCTTATCCTCCCTTTGCTCCTCAGAAAGTTAGACCATTTAGGCAATACATGACTGTAGATGGAACACCAAGCGGCTCTAATGATATGGGTGTAGATGGTTCTGTAACTAATGTTGATTTTTGTATTCCAGCCGTTGATGATTTTGATAGATATATTACTTCTATTAGTATTCTAGTAGGCTATGGAACATCTACACAACCGTTTAAATTTGCAGATACTAACGCCTTAACTAATGGTTGTAAATTACATTATAATTCTTTATTTGGAGACGTAGATATTCACGAGGGTTTAAAATCTAATCAAGATATGTTTAGGTTGACTGATGATCCTATTACGTCTTTATGGGAAATTAGAGGTATAAACTCATCTAATGATTATGGTTATTTAGTTGCTTTTGATTTAAAAGTTATTGGTTCACAATACGGAATTAAATTAGACCAAGGAAGCACACAGAAACTAGTGATGACTATTAGAGATAATTGCACAGCAGCAGACTCATTTAATGTAATCACTTACGGATTTGAAAGGTTTAAATAAATTAAAAAGTACAAAAGTTTAAATAAATAATGGATTTACTACAAATAGCACAACCGATTAACGCAATTAATGACGTAACATTTACTCTTGGTGATTTAATTACTATTGGAGGTGGTGCAATTGTTACAATAACAACATTTGTAAAATTACAATATGATCAGAAATCAGAAGCAAAGGCTACATTAGTAAGGTTTGACACAATGGAAAAGGAGCAAAGAAAAGAAAATGATACTCTAAAAGAAAACTTGCTTCATGTTACTAATGGTAAACGTACAATGAAAAAAGAAATCATTGGCCTTATTGAAAAGAATGCAGACATTTCAAATGTTAGAATTGATAAAGCTAATCAAAGAATGGATGAAGATAGAAAACAAAATCAAGTTGAATTTAAAGAAATAAACGAAAAACTAAATCAGATTTTAGGGTACTTTAAAAAAGATTAGAAATGTTAATTTGGTATATTAAGTTTAAAAAGATTAATTTTATAAAAACTAAAAAAGTTGAATAAAGAAACTGTAGATATTGTAGAAGATTTAATTGCTCAATTGAGTATTGTAGTACCATTTAATACTATTACAGATAACTTAGATGGTACTTATACGATTGAATCATGCAAT
>Ga0307376_10004798_pt1 | contig 12309 bp, 16 predicted proteins | sample TR2MG_FD_202536 | JGI IMG/M metagenome (GOLD analysis project Ga0307376, IMG submission 202536) | Soil microbial communities from Risofladan, Vaasa, Finland - TR-2 | ecosystem: Environmental > Terrestrial > Soil > Coastal area > Acid sulfate soil | place: Finland: Risofladan, Vaasa | collected... | reverse complement strand
AGGATCATTGTGGTGATCATAACCCTGTTCAAATGCATCCCTTAATTTCTCCCGGCTTACTTCAGCGGCGTATTGTTTAACTACTTCAACTTCTCTCTTGAAATATTCCATTCCTTTAGGTCTATCGCCACCACGTTCTCGGTAGTTAAATAATGTTTGTTCATATTCATCGGAAATACAAAGTATATCCCGGACTGCTTTTTCTGCTGCTTTCATATTGTTAGTTTTTATAATGCTACCCTTTCGTACACTCGACAACTTCTTTTATTAAGAAAATAATAGTTCTTCTTGTTGGAGTATCATATTAACACCTATATCAAAATCAACAAATATATCACCTTTTTCAATAAAACTTATTTTTCCGTTAAGCGTTATTTCAGGATATCCAAACTGATTTAAATGATTAGGATCATTTTGAAAATCTTCTAATCGTTCTTCTGGAATAAAACGACCACTCACACCAACTTTCATACCAACATAAATTCTTTTTCTCATTTTGATTTGTTTGTTTAAGCTGCGTAATCTGTTATTAAATTATTCGTTTTTGGTAATGGTAACGGAATTTCCGTTCCGCGTTCTGCGTAATAGGCCACAATCTTTTCTACGGCCTCTGAGAACTCCTTGGTAGTCATCTGGGAAAACCTTTTTCCGGTGATATATATCACATCCTGCCCCTCAATCGTCTCTACCCAGGCCTCATTACCTATCACGTTAAGCCTTAAAAAACTATATACGGCCTCTTTAGAGTGCAACACACCAGTTGTCTCCAGTAAATACTGGATTACAGCAGGCACACATACACCCCAGATCCACCGGTTCTGCGCCAGGCTCCGCTTCCGATAGAATTTCTTGAAGGTTATCTCCAAGTCTACTCCTATCAAATGCTTCCACAAGCGCACCGCACGGGGAGCGTTCGTTATCTCCAAACTTCTACCGTCCGGAGATAACGTACCACTTACCGTATATTCCTGATTACTCGTCATCGACCTCGTTCAAATCGTCGGCTACATTGCGCTTAGGACCCGCCCCACGCTTTGGCGTATCGGCCGCTGTTGCGGGTCTTCCTGGTCTTGCAGGTGTACCTGGTCGCCCAGTAGATGCCGGAGCAGCTACTTCAGCTTCTTGCTCAACCGGCGCCTCATCAACAGGTGCTGTTGTTGCAGCAGCTGTAGCAGGTCTACCAGGCCTTGCCGGCTTTGGTGCCTCTGTAGTAGGGGCGTCCTTCTTCAAAGAAGCTCGTACTTCCGGATAACGATATACATCATCAGTTTTCTCTGGAATAGCTTCGCCATATAGATAATTACCTATAACGGCATCCATATATTCATCAGTATACAATGCCGCCTTGCAAATATTCATCAGATCAGGAGTGTTTCCTTCTCCGTAGTATTTTGCAGGCATTGGCATAGCGTCAGCCTTACTGGCCTTGTACAAGGTATCTCTTCCTGATCCAGTCTTCTCAAGTATAAGGTTGAATCCTTTTTCTCGATCAAACATAAGATGTCCGCCTCGGGTAGAGGCCTCATGATTGATAGCTTTCATCAACTGGGTCTTGCAGTTAAGTACCATAGGCGCCTTATTTCTTACGAACGTATCAATAAGATTCAAGTCATATTGGTTATCATCAGTATAAATACCAATGATCTGGTCCTGCTCATCAATTTTCCAATCAAGTACCAAAATAGGGATCCAATACTCAATTTGCTTGCGCACCTTGAGGCTGCCCCACTCATTCTTGGCATTCAAAAGTTTTGTGATATCCGGATCATTCTGGCCTTCAGCGGCGCTGATTACATCCTGTATTAAATCACCTTCACCGAATATTTCAGGACATATTATTTTCGTCTTGCCTATCCACCATACGGGGATTTCTAACGAATAAAGCCCATCCATATTGGGCAGAGGATCAAGGATACGGACATCTACCGTACCTTTGATTTTACTAGCGTTAAGAAAATTATCAAGACCTTTGGATTTGTCCTCCAGGTCTTTTTGAAAAGCTTTTACTTTTCTTGGATCAATTGGCATAATCATTAAGTATTATAAAAAAATTAAACATACGGTTCTAAATGGCCCCAGCTGGTTTTCGAAATTTCAAAATCAGCTTTCATAGGCAATGATAATTCACGGTTAAAATAAAGGTCAATCGGTAGATTCTCCATTACATGCTTTATGATTTCTATTGTCTCCGCAAGAATATCATCTGGTATGTAAAAAAGAATACTATCATGGACGGTATTGATAAATAATACGCGATCATCCAAAATGTGTTGTAAAATAGAAAACGCTAAAATGGTCATTTCTCCAGCCGTTCCTTGGATCGGAGAGTTAAGAGCATTTCGCTCGGCATGTCCTACTTTAAACCGGTTATAGCTGTGTAAGTCAGGCAGGCGTACTTTCCTACCAAACAGTGTGCGCACATAGCCGTACTTATATGCCTTGGCCTTATACAGTCTATGGTATTTACGGAGGGATGGATACAATTGGAAGAACGCTTCACGCTCTTGCTCTGCTTTCCTTTTGCTCAAAATGATACCATACTTTACTCTGGCATAATCCCGGTAACCGGGTGCGGACATTTCATAAATCAAACCAAAATTCTGCGATTTGGCCTCAAATCGGCCTCTTGCATACTCCTTTTCAGGAAGCTCGCGGAACTGTTCTAATGACAACTTTTTAACAGCAGCAGCAGTTATTTCGTGTAAGTCGAGATCGTCCTTATAGGCTTTGAGCATTGCTTGGTCTTGTGAATAATGAGCCATTAACCGTAATTCGGCCTGACTGTAGTCTGCTTGGGCAAGTGTATAGCCGGATGGGACTTTAAATGCGCGTTTGACGAATTTTACTACTTCTTCTACTATTTTATGTTTAGTTCGAGTTATTACATTCTGCAGGTTTGGCTTGTCTGAACTTAGCCTACCTGTCTTTGTTACGTGTTGATTGAAAGTGGTGTGGATATAGTGTTGTGGATCAGTTTTATCCCTTACCGAAGTCAAATAAGTGCCAAGGATTTTACCCAGCTGTCGATAAGCCAATAAGCTATCGATAAATCCACTCTTATCGGATATGTATGCTACTATATCTTTCCCACTACTTTTTTGGGGCTGGCCGGTCATTGGATTTGTTGGGACCTCAAAATTGAATCCCCGCCTTTCATACAAAAGCTCAATTATCTGGCTGGGGCTATTGAAATTAATAGGCGCCTCCAGGAAATCTGCTCCGGTCTTTAATCTATCTATATCATAAGTCATTACAGCTATCCGCTTGGTGCTGTTTATGCCCGCTTGGGCAGTTTTATATACCTTCTGAGATTCATTTAAAATTTTCTCCTGTAACCTTTTTATGCGGGCCTCTACGGCCTTACCATTACAAAAGGCCTGGAATGCCTTAACCTGCTTATATCCGCGCAACTTATCTTCTTGCTCAGCTATTATCTTCTCTGTATCCTTAATAGCCTGACCCAGGTAAGCCTTATCTATAATCATGCCTCGCTCTTCAGCTGCGAATAGGGCCATGGTGGCCGGGGCGGATATATTGCGATATAAATTATATATTCGTTCTTCTTTGTTTAACAGGAAGTTCGTGAACATGATATAAAGCCTCAGCGTTAAATCCGAGTCAAGCGCCGCATACCTGGCCAGCGGTATAAGTTCCATATCTTCCCATCGGCCCTTCAGCTCATCCTCATAACCGCCGTAAGCAGGTAAATATACCTTAACCAAATCTTTCAATCGATTTGATGTATTCTCGTCAATCAAATGAGCCATAAGCATGGTGCAATGATACTGGCCCAGGAATTTCTTTACTCCCATAAACGCCGCACAATGCATATCGAACTTAACATAATGGCCAACCTTTATTACATTGATGTTCGCAAACAAACAATCTTCAAGAATCTCTGCTACCCTTAAAACATCTCCAGGGGTCATAGCCTTTAGATTAATGATTATAGATGATCCATGCTGGAATGATAGGGCTAAGAGCCTAAGTTTGAAGCCGGGATCGAATGTTCCCATATCAGTAAGCGTCGTAGTTTCGAAGTCGAATGCGCATGCGCTTGCGCTCCTGATAAACTCAGTGTATTTAAGTAGCTCGTCTACAGTATTTACTATCACATGCTCATTACCAGGGGCTTCATGTTTCTCCCCGGTTACTATCCTGTAAGCTACCTGAACATCTTCTGCATAATCCTGCACGGATCCTGGATGACTTTCCAAGTGCCCAGGCGACATAAGTGGGACTACTTTGTGGTCGTGCCAATCCATCAATTTACCAGAAAATCTTTTGATACCCTTCATTCTAAACATCTGATTAAGTGCAGGCTCCCCGCATACTATTGTAACATCCTCGCGCGCCCAGGTCATTATTTCTTTAGTTTTGTCAACACTCTCCCAGTAATGTTGCTCAATATCCTCAGCAGGGATATCAAGCACATCGATCATGATATTGTACAGGATACTACGATAGTGTTCCTGATTTGGTCCACTATCGTTGAATATCAATAATTTAGGCATCTATAATAATTTTATTATCCCAAGTACATTTGAGACTATTCTTTTTTAACGCTGTCTCAAGGAATATTTTTACTGTATAATCGTCCTTAGTATTGGCCAGGCCTTTAATGTAAGAAAACAGTTCATCATATGTCATCGGTTCTCCTGAATCCTGGTACTTACGCACCACTACTATGACCTTGTTCCAGTTTATACCTCGGAAATTAGTTAGATCCAAAGGAATGGTCTCTTTGTCGAATTTCTTTTTGGCAGGAATAACAACGGTCTCCTGGAACACAATTCCGCAAACATCAACGTCTGCGCATACCGAACACGCTCTATGCTGGGGGTCCCAAAGCTTTCCAAAACAGTCATCACTATCGGCTAACGCCAAGTCATTCAGGTTGATAGGCTTTAAAAGACTTATTTCAGTTTTTTTATCTTTTTTCGTTCTTTCCATCTCGCTACAAATATAGGTATAATATATTACCCTTGCAAGGGCATTCATTTAATTTTTTTAATATCCTCTTTTGCATAATGTAAAGTTACATCAAGCTTTTCTTTCCTATACGTGGCTATACGGACCTTGGAATGAGCCTCTACATATCGCCCTATGTCATAGAAATCGTGCATTGTGAATGATTTTAAACCCTCATGCCTACGCTCTCCTCTACCCATCCACTGCTTTATATCCACCTTGGACTTGCCTCCAACAGCATTTATTACATTTGAGATGATGGGAATGTTAACCCCCTCCTTCAGAATGGTAGTGCTGATTAAGGTCTTGATCTTGCCGGTTTTAAAGTCTTCGATTTTCTGAACTCGCTCGGGATCCGTGCCATGGACAAAAGTTATCGACTTATTACCCATTAACTGCAAACCGGTACATAATAAATGTCCATGCTCAATCTCTTTTACAGCTATCAAAGTGGATCCATCATGGTTATGTATGATTTCAGACATAATCCCCACACGTTTTGCGGAGTTATGGATCTTGTTATGCCTGGCCAACTCCCAATTACCATCAAGCGCTATTGGTTCGTTACATAAATGAATATGTATCTTTGCCTCAAGGCTAATTCCTTTATCCATTAGCTCCCTCTTGGACACATGGATGAGTTCCGGACCCGAGCTACCAATAGCCAGCATTTTATTAACAATGGCATCAGAATCAAAAGGGGTGCCGGATACGAATACCCGCACAGGGGCCGGAGTATTCAGCAATACCTTTACATAGGTTTTACTACCAGCCAGGTGCGCCTCGTCCACCGCAACCACATCAAACCCAGCTAAATCCTTCTTAACATTAACACTCTTGGTTAGGCGGTTGTATACGGTTTTTATCATGCCTATTGTAATATCCTTTGGATCATATTTCGTGGCAGATATTATACCCACCTTTCCATAAACATCCTCAAATGCCTCCACCAGCTGATCAAATATAGTTTTCCTGTGAATAAGTACCAGCATGGTGGGGCTGCCAACCAAATTCAAATGTACTCCGGCGATTACAGCCGTTTTCCCCGCATTTGTTGCGGCGTTTAGGACACCTCTTGGGAACGGCAAGCTGATACCCCTGAAATTAATGTGCGCATCCATGGCCTGTATTGAGCGCTTCTGGTGTTCGTACTCATCGTTCACCTCTATTGACCCTATGGTGGATATAAACTGCTCTTTAAACGCAGGCATAGGGCCCCTGTCATCTATAAGCTCTACCGGTAGATCCGGATAATCGCGGTCCAGGTGCTTCAATAAGAATGGAAGGAAGCCCGTGGCCATCTTACCGGTAGGGGTTAGGAAATATTTCTTGCCGTCCCAAATCTTTTTCTTGTATTGCGGAGAGAACCAGGCCCCAGGCACATCTACGGATAGGTAATCCCGCAGCCCATTAAAAACCCCTGGACTGTGGAGGTCGTCATGCCCTCCTGAAATTACTTTGGTTACTATGTTATTTACGACGATCTTCACGCATTTGGTTTATAAAATCATCCAACATATTTCTGAACGCCGGAGCATGATAAGGTCCACTATTGTCAATAACGGCATCAAATGTATAACCATCTAAAGCCCTTTCTGATATGTGGGTATCACCGGTCTCTACCTGAGGCCTTAAAACTTTGATGACATATCCACCTAATTCCTTAATCGTATTATATTCATTAGGAAACCTGGTATCAGGTATCAATACAAAATCACAATAACTTGCTTTGATTGCCGCAACCGTGCGCTGGATCCAAAAATCTTTGTGTATAATATCGCGGAAACAATTGGTTCCTATTTTCTGTAACAATTCACGACCGGTCATATATACCCCAGGGGCTATCAGAAATTTCTCATCTTTAGCCCCATCGTCGAAAAAATAATGGTAGGGAAGGCCTAAGGAAATAGCCGTAATCTCCTTTAAAAGCCCGGCCCAGTATAGTGTAGTTACATCCGCTCTAAGTTTATGACGTAGATAGTCAGCTGCGGTGTCTTTTCCGGATCTCTTGATCCCGTTGATTCCAATAACAGTTTTTTTCATTTTCGTACAATTAAGGTATCATTTTTATATTTATCAATAAGCTCATTTATCTCTTTGGTAACAAATTTCATTGTTCCTCGTATAATTTTACGATTTACTCCATCGACATCATACCAGAATACATACTCATTTCCAGCAGGCATGATTTTACTAATGTTTACGCGGCGCCTTTTTCTTTTTTCAGTCTTCATAATAGTTTGTATTTATTTTTGATTCCAAACCAGCCTCTAGTATAGCCGTCACCATTTTATTATATTCTTCTGGAGCCATATCGAACCGGTACTCCATAAGCTCTTCAAAATCTTTGAACTTGACTATCTCTTCAATATTCATCTTATCCAGCTTCTCATGACACCCTTTATGATCATGCCAGTCCTGGCACCTGGGGGTTATGTTCCTAGGATCTGTTTCCAGGGCCTTAAATCTACCCTTAGGAAGGTTATGGCTGTGGCCCCAGGATTTACCTGTTACATTCATATGACAACTTCCACAGCGAATGTATCCGAAGTCCTCCATCATATCCTGATCAATCTTCTTGCAAACTCTCGCGTATTCGCGCTTAATTGCCGCTTCTTTGCCGCTTGACTTTTTGTATGGGTATTTTTTTGCCATCTTTTTTTACTGGTTTAAATTCTTTTTCCTTTCCTGCCATATATTTCACATAATTCATTCCGGCATTGTCTCCATATAATTGAGAAAACTCAGGCATAGAATTCATAAAAGTCCACCTATCAAACTGAGCATCTATCCAGTCCTGGTATTTAGCGCCGGCTTTATCCGCCTGCTGCCTGGCAAGAACCATGGAAGCATACTGATCATCATTTATATCCATCTCCAGTCCGTGGAAGGTTTTAAGAGATATGGCCCAGGCCTCTGCCATTTTTTTAGTTCCTTCTGGATCCTTGTCTTCAAATATCAGGTTAAGATTCATGTACCTGGTTCGGATCTTAGTATCTGCTCCCTTCAACCGGTAAATAGAGAAATTCTTTCCTAACAACTTTATACCAAGGTCCAAATAGTATTTAAACGCCTCCTCAATAGACTTAATGTCGAATTCCTCCGCAAAATTTACTGCGCTTGTGGCCACCTCTTTCATGGTGAGATATGGCCTGGTACCCTTACGTATCGCGGCAGTATTTATATGATGCTCGGACATCGCCGAACTATATACCCGGTTAAACTGCGCCACTATGTCATCTCTGGTGGACGTTGTTCGTGCCACTTTGGCAGATGCCCCGGCTTTGGTGGTTATTATTACCCTATTATGCAATTTGTGTTTTACACTTTGCGCAAAAAGGCTGTTCACAAAATCATCCGGAAAAGTTATTCCCTCTTTCTTGCATATCCTAAGCAGATCCGATCGTTTTATATGTATTGCAGGATCTCTAAGCATATTATAAATTTAAATGTGAATGTATTCGTTTAATTTTATCCAAAAATTCATCGTATGGATACTTACGCTTAAAAAAATTACAGCCCTTACAACATGATACCACATTATTAATTGTATATCCTTTAGTGTTGTCGATCCGATCAATCCCATTGTAAATGTATGGACCATTACATCTAGGCGGAGAACTTATATTTGAAGGAGGACTACCACAATAGTAACAATTTTCTTTATGGATTGCTATAATCTGCTCATCAGTTAAAACCTGTTCAATATTTCTTCTTTTAGCATTATCTTTATGCAGTTGTAATACTCTATTACGAGCAGACTCTCCGTTAGGAAATTTCTGTTTTTTATAGAACTCTTTCTGTAAACAACCACAACTTTTAGTATGGCCCCCTTTTAAATTACCGCTAGTTGTTATTGTTTCTTCTCCACAATCACATTTACATTTCCAACATGCGTCTCTATATTTATCAGCATGAGAAAACTCAATTACTGTAAGCCTGCCAAACCTCTGCCCCACTAATTTTAATCGGTTATTCATGTCTCAGTTGGTTATATAAAGACGTAAAGTCCAATGGGGTAGCGGTTTGTGCCAACCCTTCTATTACCTCAGCCCCTATTTCATTAATATCTGTACCCCAGTCACCGAGCGTTTTCAAATCCAAAACTTTGACAATCTTAAATTTATATAACTTCAAAGCCTGCTTCAACCCCTGCTTGTATTGCCCCGCGTCCAACACGACAACAATCTCTTGAACAGGGGAATTTATTATTGTGCTGGCTTGAAACACGCCCAGGTCCAGGCCCTGCATCGATATCCCCTTCGGACCCATAGTCGCGGCATCCGCCCAACCCTCTGCAAGGAATACTCTATCCTGCAGGTATAAAACCTCTTCATTGAATAATAATTCGCTCTTGCCGACCCCAAACCTGGACTTAGGAGGGTTTTTATAACGTAATTTGTTTCCAATGAAATCTCTACCGATAAAATAAGCCAGCTTACCCCGGCGCTTGAATGGAATAATAATGTATCCAAAATAATCATCTTCACTATCATGATCATTACAATATCCGATGCCAATATTGTCCAGGTAATCAAGGTCAAACCCTCTACCACTCAAATAATTACGCGCCCGGTCGCCTAGAGCTCCCCGCCCGCCAAGTATGCTTTTATAGCCTCTAGGAAGCTCTACAGGCGATATCTCAACTATTGTCCTATCAATGAACGTAAAATCTAAAGGAACCGACTCGTATGACTCTAAAAGTTCTTCTACTTCAAAATGCCGGATATCCTCATACTTAGCAATAAAATTTTTTATGAAGGTCTTCTCAAAACACCCCTTCCAGCACCGCGCTAGAAAATAATCAAAACTTACAGCCATCTTGTTGCTGTCGCAGTACGGGCACCTGGCCTCATACCAGCCGTTGGTTGACGGCTTTAACGGGCCATGGTTCCTATCGAAATAAGCAAACGCCTGTCCAGGATCAATCATCGGTTACCTCCTTGTTGTATTCGTCTTTATCAACTTCTTTTACTACCATACGTGATTCGTCTATGCTTACTATGCAGTGGTTGTGCCCGTTATACCGCTGTCCCTCACGCTGGACAACGGGTAATATGCGTCGGATACCCATCTCTATCTCGTCTTCAGTTCCGCACACGGCAAATATAGCATGAGCGTTCCACGACTTGCCGAAATCTTCGGCCAGGTCCCGGACATCAAACACCTTTTTAGAAACAGCAACTTTATTAACCTGGGAGGGGGCTATGGCGAATGTTTTTAACTCGTTGTTAAGGGCTATGGCTTCGTGGTATACTTTCTGGATCTGGATTCGTGTGTCGCGCTTTTGATCTGCTGGACTGGAGGGAAGGAAGTGGTCAATGGAGTCCCATATTATAATATCTGGGGCAAACTTTTTAGTCTCTTTTATTTGAGCCAGCCTATTTTTCACATCATTAATTGTGGCCGTGCCTGCCGGAAAGAAATCAATGAATATATCGCCTCCCATATACTTATGAAAATTTGCCATGGTAATATCTAGCTCATCGGCCATGTCGGCTTCATATAACTCGCGTAGCGTACACTCCATCATCGCCATCTTAGCCCGGTTTCGTATAGCCCTTCTCCCGTTCTCGCCGTCAGCGTAATATACATTATAACCATCTCTGGCATACTCAACCGCAAGCTTAAGAATAAAACCGGTTTTAAACTGCTTAGGCCCGGACAGGAATATAATCAACTGGGGGGAATAAAAACCCCTGGCAGATGTTAAAGCATTAAGTCCGTGTAGGAATGTTGGGGCCCCGTCTACTTGATCGTCGATATGATCGTGACGATCTTGTATAAGAAGATTATCCAGGTCTAAGGCGCCGCCACCTTGTTTAAGTGCGGCCAGTTGCCCAATTTTTGCGGATAGCTGATCCAGGGAAAGCGCATGCTCCCCATACGCCATAATAAGCTGATCTGTCTTCTTTTCCTGAATAGACTTAATCAGCGTATCTCGAACATAATCATGATCAATATGGTTCATACTTACCTGTAAACTGTCAAATAGCTGTATTAGCTTTTTGTCAATATCATCTGGTAAAGGGGGAGAGTCTTTTAATTCTTCGTCAAGTAATTGATTTACTATACCCGCGCTAGGCAGTCTGCCATAGCTTTTATAATACTTAGATAAAATATCAAACGCAATCTTATGATCTGCGAGATCAAATATGGAACTATCTAAGGACGGGAAAAAATGGTTACCCTCAGGGGTTTGTATCAAGTACTTCAGAAGATTCTTCTGAAAGTCCGTTGTCATACACTGTGTTTTTTGCCATTGATTTGATTGCCGTGGTTGCTTGACGAAAGCCAAGTAAGCCCGACGATACTACAGTACACGTAAGAAATATTTGTGAAGCCTCATCTATTCCACCATCTATTTTTAAAATAAATATGGAGAATATTGCTCCAGCTAAGAATATCACAGCCGCCATCAGCTTCGACCAGGTTAAAGTAATTGCCCATTTCATTATAATATAACTTTAAGAATGAAAATAACAACAGCGGCCCCTCCAGCGCAGGTCCATATTATACGCTCAATGCGCAATATTCTACGATGATGTTTATCGACCTTTTGGCGGATTCCGTCTGGATGAAATTCATCGCCCACAATAGCGTTCTTAAGCTCTATTTGCCCATGTTTTAATTCAAGCATAGACTCCTTTAGTGTTGTAACATCTAAAGCTGTCTGATCAATAACATCGGCTTTATCACACTGTAAACATTTGGGCTGCGGGCGTATCATGCTTTATTTACTTTTTAACTGCTTTTCTGGCGGCTACTTCTTTCATTTCTACTATATCCTCTACGTATTTAGCAGGAACGAGACCCTCTAAAAAGTCCCAAACAGGACCAACTACGATTGGATACATGTTTTTACCAATATAATCTTTTATTCTGGTAATTTCTTCGGATTTCAGATCTACATCGCCGCCATCGCCAACCTTCAAAGCAAGCACGTAATTTTTGTATTTTTCGTCTCCGGTTGCTTTCTCGTCCATTACGTGGAGCGCGTTTCGGCAAGCTCTTGCCATGGTAAGATCTTTTCCGTCACCGTCTTTTAGAGGTTTACCCTCTAAATTCTTAAGCACTACATCAAAATTAATTTTTGCCATCTTAATTAAGTTTTATGAATCGTTATTTACTGTACAAAAGTAAACATTATTTTCGTAACTTCCAAACCCATCTCGTTAAGCCAATTGATATATGTATACGTGTGAACTAGTCACTCCAGAAGCGGTAGTTAAAATATGATGGGTTATTGGATTACCAGTTGTATTATTGGGTATTGTAAAATTCTGTGTCCTATTTCCAGTTCCAGTAGTACCTCCTGTCAAATATACACCTCCGGAA
>Ga0307376_10004796_pt1 | contig 12310 bp, 8 predicted proteins | sample TR2MG_FD_202536 | JGI IMG/M metagenome (GOLD analysis project Ga0307376, IMG submission 202536) | Soil microbial communities from Risofladan, Vaasa, Finland - TR-2 | ecosystem: Environmental > Terrestrial > Soil > Coastal area > Acid sulfate soil | place: Finland: Risofladan, Vaasa | collected... | reverse complement strand
ATCATTATACAGGTCTAATCCTTATAAAAATGACACAGATGATGATTTATTATTAGACATGATTGAAACAGATTTTACTCTTACTAATCCAATAAAAGCAGATACAGACACAGATGGTTTAGATGATTTTGAGGAATACTATTTTTATGATACTTCTCCTGTAATTTCTGATTGTGATGATGATGATCTAAAAGATGGAGAAGAATATCTTACATATGGAACTGATCCTTTGAATAATGATTCTGATTTTGATGGTATGAGTGATGGATTCGAAATTAAATATTTACTAAATCCATTGATGAATTTAGATACACTATTAGATCCAGATTTTGATGAATTAACTAACCTTCAAGAATTTAATTATAACACTAATCCCCAAAATAACGATACTGATTATGATAAAATAGATGACTTTACTGAAATAATGGTATTTTTCACTAATCCAAATAATAATGATTCAGATGAAGATAATTTGGATGATTTTATTGAAGTTTTTCAGTACTATACTAATCCATTAAATGCCGATTCTGATCAAGATGGTTTGACCGATTTTGATGAGGTTATTAACTATAATACCAATCCAAACGATCAGGATACAGACAAAGATGGTGTTAGTGATAGAGAAGAAATTTTATTGGGATCGGACCCAAATGATGCAAATGATTTGCCAACAAGTAGCTGGATGCAGAATATTACTTGTGAAATAGGAATAAATTATCCAATTTTAATCGTTTTAGATCTAGTATCAATGATAGTTATTATTTTATTTAAAAGAAAAAGATTCAGAGGTTGGGCAAATTGAAAGTAAAACATTCTATTTTAGCCTTATTAGCTATTAATCTATTAATCAGAATACCAAGAATGTTATATGCCCATGGTTCTGATGGTTTTTTGGCTATGTGGGAAGCTCAACTAATTCTAAATGGTAGTTATTTTAGCAATGGATTTAATTTTTTGACATTACTTGGATTGGTTCCATTTTCAGGCTATCCCATAGGATTTCTCTTTACTTTGTGTTTTTTCCTAATTATTTCAGCTAGAAGAATTATGATAGCTACTCTTTTATTCGATTTAGTATTTACTACGGTATTTGTTATTACTACTTATTATTTGTCTTCAGAATTAGAGATTAAAGATTCTTCGAAAATATATTTCTCTTTAATATTAACAACTTTACCAAATATCTTTTCTTTTAGCTATTATCAAACATCATCCAGATATCCTATTTTTGCTTTAATTCCCTTAGTTTTTTTCTTATTATTACGTTTTATAAAGAAGAAAAAAACAGCTCCATTATTTATTGCTTTGTTCTTGAGCATCTTACTAAATCTAATACATCGCATGGCAATAGTTTTGGTTGGAATCGTATTTCTAGCAATAATATATTTCTTCATTGAAAAATTTTCAAAAAAAGATATTCTATCGAATCTGCACAATAATAAAATTGAATTGAATATAGAGAATATAGGTAACACCTCAAAGATTAACCGAAAAAAGAAATTCAACAATTTTCTTAATTACCTAAAAAAGAGAATATGGATTTTTAGTATTATTGTATTCTTTTTTGTTGGATTCGCTATATTTGGAACAAATCTCTACAACGTATATTATAGATCAAAATTCAACATCTACTGTTATGTAATTGCAATAATTGATTGCGATTATGTATATATGTTTGTTCAACCAATTGTAGATCAATGGTTTCATTATGGTATTCCATTTCTGCTTTTCTTAGCTACAATCATTATGATGATATTACCAAAATTTAATTCTATATTAGAAAAAATAAATTACAATAAATCAATTCTCTATCTTATTTTCTTAGTTTTACCTTTTGTGTTAGTTTATCAATTAATTTACTCTTATTATTTCCTCTGTTATATCATTGCTATAGTAAGTATGATAGCAATTCAAACATTTGAAACAAATAAATTTAGACATTATTTATGGCCAATAACAGGATTAATTGTGGGTGGTTTTATTATAATCTATCATTTCTTTACTGAAACTAAGGTTTTGCCATATTTTATTATTTCACTGTTTATTACTGGAGTGTCAATAATAGCAATTATTTTATTAACAGTTCAAAAGACAAAAGAAAGAATCACATACAAATTTGGTAATTTTTATAATAAGAATAAGTTATTTGTAATATTCTTCTTTAGTATATTGATTTTTAATAGCATGTTTATCGTTGATAGATCTAATTTATTTACTAAAAGAAATCAATCAATTTATGAACATATTACTGTAGAAGAACGTGATATTGCTAATTTCCTAATACAGAATGGCTACGGAACCTTTGAATCTTTTGATTATACTTTTAGTACACATATTGCAGTATTAACTGGATGGTTATTTATTCAAGATCAACATAATATTGGAGTATTTCTTCTAGAAGATAGAACAGTAAACAATATTAGTTGTTCATTTTCACTTATTAGTAACTGGCCAAATATGGATTTCTTTAATTGCAATCATACAAATGGTAGAAATGTTCTATATACAAAACTCTATAATTCTGAATGTTATTCTCTTCAAGCGTTAGTTATTCTTAAAGAATATAATATTAAATATTTCATTTCTTCAATACATTCAAACAATTCATATACTTGGGAATACACAACAAATTCAAAATTTATTGAATCACTTTATGGGTATGTTCCAATAGCTTTGGTAACTGAAAATTATTATGTTTGGAATACAACCACATTATTTTCATAGTTACGCTATTTTTACTAAAATCGAGATATACAAATTATAGTCAATTGGTGAATTATAATTCAAAATCTAATAACATATAAATTATTAATGTAAAACTTCAAAATAATGAATGCTGTTTAAACAAATTGAACTTTTAATACAAATAAAAAAGCTGAGTTGATTATGTTCCTAAAGTCATTATTAATTGGAATAGGGTCATATTTGCCTAGGTTCTCTAGATTATTAAGAAATGCTGGAACTGGTGGTACAATAAATGCAAGATATTGTTACTCTGTATGGTTAAGACATTTAGTTGTAGCAGCTAAAAATGGTTTGCCAACACAACCAAAATCTTTGTTAGAGATTGGACCAGGAAATTCCCTCGGAGTTGGTTTAGCTGCTTTATTAACTGGTTCGATTAAATATTTTGCATTAGATATATTCAAATTCACAGAATTTAAAAGTAATTTAACAATTTTTGAGGAACTTGTAGATTTATTTAAAGAAAGAGCAAATATACCTGATAACAAAGAATTTCCTATGTTGAAACCCGATCTAGATTGTTATGAATTTCCAGGTAATATATTAAGTGATACCAGACTTGACAGTTCTTTAGATTTAAGTCGTTTGTTAACAATAAAGAATTTGTTATTAGGAATAGATACAGGTAAAGAAACAAACATACAAATCTCTTATTTCGCCCCATGGTATGATAAAAGAACTCTAAAAGAAGAATCTATTGATTTAATTTTATCACAAGCTGTTTTAGAACATGTGATGGATATTAATGCAATTTACAATAATTTTTATCATTGGTTGAAACCTAATGGATTCATTTCTCACCAAATAGATTTGACAAGTCATAATACTGCAAAAGCATGGAATGGTCACTGGACTTATTCGGATTTTATTTGGAGATTAATGAAAGGAAAACGACCATTTCTTCTGAATAGATGTCCTTATTCCGTACATATAAAAGCTATACAAGAAGCTGGTTTTAAAATAGTAAATGAAATAAAGAATAAAGAAAAAAACTCCTTAACTTATCAAAAATTAGCTTCTAAATTTAAAACTCTTAATGAAGTTGACCTGACAACTTCAGGGATATTTGTTCAAGCTATAAAAAATCATTAATAGGCTATAAAATTATTTGCTATAATCTTAAGAAGATATTTTTATAGATATCTTTTTTATGAAAAATATGGGTTGTTTATTGTTAAATATAGAAAAAGAATTGCAAGATAAAATAAAAAATACAAAGGTTTATTGAGGAATTACAAGTTTGAACTTACTAGTTTTAACAACCACATTTCCGAAATCCAAAGAAGATTATGGAACACCACGTTTTGTATATGATCTAGCTTATAATATTTCAAATCAAGATATTAGAACAATAGTACTAACTCCCGATAGACCTAATAGTGAAAAAATGATTGAAGAAATAAAATCAAATTTTATTGTTCTTCGTTTTAGATATTTCTTTAAGAAAAAACAAAAATTAACTTCGGGAGAAGGAATAATTCCTAGTATTAAAAATTCAAAAGTTAATATTTTCTTAATCCCTTTTCTTGTTTTGACACAATTTTTCAATACTAGAAAAATTGTAAAGAAGTACAATATAGATATAGTAAATTCACATTGGTTAGTTCCATCTGGATTAATTGGAGCATATATTCAAAAAAGGTTCAAAAAAAATAACTATGTGACTGTACATGCAGCAGGATTATATCTTTTAGAAAAAATTCCTTTTGGAAAAATGTTTGCTAAGTACATTTACAGAAATTCTACAAAAATAATGGTAGTAAATAATTATGGTAAACAACGCATATATGAGCTTCTTTCTAGGCCCGATATTAAATTATTTGATCAAATAGTCAAAGTAATACCTATGGGGACTTATCTTGAAACTATCAGTGATACAAAAAGACCCAAAAATTTCAATCCAGAGAAATTTAATTTACTCTATTTGGGAAGAATTGTAGAAAAAAAAGGATTAAAATATGCTATTGAAGCAATGAAAAACCTCGATAACAATAAAATTCAATTTCATATCTGTGGGGATGGAACATTAAAACAAGAATTAGAAGAATATGTAACTAAAAACTCGTTTAATGATAGAGTTATTTTTTATGGTCAAATTTCAAAAGATGAAAAGAACAATTTTTTCAACTATGCTGATGCTCTTATAGTACCATCAATTGAAACATCTGAAGGAGATAAAGAAGGATTACCAGTTGTTATTTTAGAAGCATTGGCTTATGGTTTACCAGTTATTGCATCAGATGTTGGTGGCATAAGTGATGGAGTAAAACATATGGAAACAGGTCTATTAGTTAAACAAAAAAATACTGATGAAATCACTAAAGCAATTTGTATTTTGATGGAAGATAAAAATTTGGTTAAAGAATTTAAAAAGAAATCCAAAGAATTTGCTAAGAATTTTGAATGGAAATTAATTGCTAATTATTATATTAACGAATTTACTGCTATTGAGAATGAAAATTGATTTCGTTATAATAATCTTTTACGAAAAAATCATTAATAATAATTATCTGATTTGAAGATAAAAATAAGGAAATGGTTGAGTTGATTCATATATGTTATATAATATGGAAATTTAAATCGCCAAAAAATTTTATTGGAATGGGAGGTGCTGAGAATCAATTATTAAAAATAATTGAACACTTAAAAAATAATAGTAAAATAAAAATAACAATTATAACAAAACAAACTCCTAATGATTTAGTATATGAAAAAATAGCTGTTAATAAAGAAATAATTAGATTAAATGTAGCAAATATTCCTTTGATTTCAATGATAATTTTTACAATTTCTGCATTTTTTATGTTGTTAAAAATAAATAAAAGAAATGGAATTAATATCATTCATGTTCCTTTACCTGATTTTTTTATTATTATTCTAAATTTTTTCTCTAAAATTATGAGGATACCAGTTATAAATAGAATAGCTGCTGATGAATTATATCCTAAGAATAAAGGAAATTTTTGGTTTATTAATAGAATTATAGTTAGGAAATTAATGCTAAAATTAGATGGTATTCAAGTATTAAATCCCATAGCTAAAAACTATGCAAAATATCTGAAATATCCAGATGAACGAATTTTTTTAATTCCAAATGGAACAAAAATCCCCAATAAATACAATATATACAATGATTTTACTTACAATCTGCTCTATATTGGAGCGATGAGATACCACCCAGAAAAAGAAAAAACAGAACAAAAAAATCTTCTTTTTTTAATAGATGCTTTTTATGAATTAGCAAAGAGGGATAATCGATTAAAGTTAATAATGGTTGGGGATGGAAATTACCGAACAACATTGGAATCAAAAGTAAAAGAATATAATATAGAGAAAAAGATTGAATTTACAGGATATCAAAGAAACATTCAGAAATATCATCTTAAATCAGATATTTTTATTAATCCATCATGGAAAGAAGGTATGCCAAATACAGTCGTAGAAGCTATGGCTTCAGGTATGGTTGTATTTTGCAGTGATATTCCTGAACATCGATTTCTTATTAAAAGTAATCTCATTGGTATTTTATTTGATCCAAATGATAAGGAGAATTTAGTAAAAAAGATAATTAATCTTTACGAAAATAAAAATGACTTTCAAAAAATATCAGAAAATGCTAGAAGTTATATAAAAGAAAATTTATCAATAGAGAAAACAGTTAAAGCAATAATTGACATGTATTCCTTTTATCTACACTAAAATTACTATTTTAAATTAACATAACAATGAATTTATTTTGGTACTATTCCATATAATTTATATTTTGTCAAATATTTTGAAGTTTAAAGAAGGAAATGGTAATTTAAAATTGAATGAAAGAGTTGAGAATTATAAATATTTTTCATCTAGCTTAATTTTTCTTATATTATCTAATGTTTTTTCAATTTTAATAAGAATGGGATCGAGAATTATTATTGCTAGGTTTTCTACAGTAGATCTTTATGGATTATATAGTGTTATTTGGAATGAAATGACCTTTGTATCAACTTTTGCATTGTTAGGTTTAGGACAACAACTTACAATAAATCTACCAAGAAAAAATAGAGAGGAGAAAATCCAGTCAATAACATCAACAATAATTTACTCGAGTATCATTAGTATAATAACATTAGTAATTTCAATTATTCTATATAGTTTGCAAGTTGATAGCTCGTATAAATATTCCACACTTATTTCTGCGTTTTTCACCTTATTCCTTTTCATTCAATTTATATTAATTGGTTTGAAAGATTTCTTAGGCTATTTCATTCAAACAGCAATTCAAAGTATATCATTATTTATAATGATAATAATTTTCAGAAATTTTTTATCAATAGATCTTTTAGTTTACTTTACATTTGGCAGTATCCTTCTTTCAATCCTAATAACAGTAATATACAAAATTATTAGATCAAAATTTGCGATTAGAAAAATATCATTTGCCAACATAAAAATTTTTGATTTCTCAAAAAAACGAATTAATCTGTTTATTGTTGATATAGTAAATAGTATAATTATTTACCTTCTTTTAAAATTACCACAGATAATTGTAAATAATTCACTAGCTGGTTTTATTAATATTGCATTCTCAGTCATATCATTTATTATAATAATTCCTCAAATGATTTCGGTATCATTAGGTCCAAAAATCTCAAAAGATCATTTTGATAATGAGCATTCTAAACTTCATTATTCATTTAGAATTTCTTTATCTTTGCTATATATTTTTCAAGGAATAGTGATTATAGCTTTCTCTTATTTTGGTGATTTCTTCATTGAATTGTTATATGGAAAAGAGTATGTGATTGGTTCAGGATTAATTTTTTATGGGTTTATTTTATCAGTGATTATTGACTCACTTAATTATCCTTATGCACTTTATCTAAGAAATACTGATCATGAAGGATTATTTGCTATAGGAAAAATTATTTCCCTACTAACATTTGTAATTCCAGAAGTAATTTTATTGTATACTTTGAAATATTACTTAGAATTAGCTGTTCCTATTGCTTATTTAATATCAACAGTTTCTCTATTATCATTTTACTTCTTTTATACTATGAAATTGAATATTAAATTCGATAAAAAAGATACTAGAAATATTCTTCTTTGGTTATTATTCATGTTTACAAGTGCATCAATAGCTTTTACATTAAATCATTTTATTGTGAATAAGATATACCTACTGCTAATTATGCTATTAAACCTAGTATTATTTTTTGGTTATTTATTAATTAATAGAACATTAAAACCGAAGTCATTGATATCAGATATTAAAGAGATGATTTCGTTAAAAGCAAAAAATAATGAGCAAATTAGAATCGAATAACTATTCTTCATTCTTTAGTTCTATGTGTCCTTTCCAACCTTCTGATGGTTCAAATACCAGCTCATTATTTTTAACTAAATCATGAATGTCACTAATTTTTGAATCATTACTTATAATTCTAATATCTTCCGGATTTAAGATTTGATTTATGTTCGCTTCTGAATTTAATGTAAATATTAACGAAGGAATTTTATTTGGATCAAAACCAACCAAGTAAGATGAAGCTAAATCATTCGCAAGAAAATCTTCACTTATAATAATATATCCAAGTTCTTTTCTTGTTGGATGAAGAGGACCTTCTTTTTCTCCGCCAATAACAGCATCAGTTATTGCTAGAAATTTCCTCTTAGGTTTCAAATCATCTAATGAACCATTTTTTGATGCAAAATTGATTATATAATTTATATCAACAAGAGTCCTGGGAATAGTTTTATTGCCATACCAGCTTCCTTGCTTAAATGAATCCTTGTATAGGAAGATTTTTTCTGTAAGGTTAATAAATGATTTAAGTAAATAAATGAAAAAACAATATATGGCACTTGATGAGTGAGCTCTTTTTTCTTCTAAATTTGAAAGGAATTTCTTTCTAAAAGATTTAAACAAATACTCATCACCACCTTCTTCAAGCGATCCTCTGCGATGATGAGGTAAACAATCTTTAGTACCATTAATGCCTATTAAATTCTTTAAAGCACATGTTAACCCAGCTTTTCGATGAGATTTTAATTTGGGAAGAGAGATAATTACATCAGCTTCTAAAGCAGATGCTGCGATAACATAAGCATGATGATTTGAAAAGTGAAATTGTGTCATCTTTTCTTTATCATAATTTGTTACTCTAAATAAAGAAGATTCATCTGTAATTTCTATGAATTTACTTTTATTCCCCAAATCAATTATTTTATAGCCCTGAGGATCTCCTGAAAGATCTATTCTTTGAATTTCACGATATTTTTTATTGATTGACATTTCCATTCTAAAATCAATAATTTCAATTTTAATTTTTGTTTTTGCTCTATAGATGTTAATAGTATCTAAGATATTTAATTGCGATAAAATTTCATTAAAATCAGCTTCTTGAATTGGAGCATCACCAATAATTATCTTGCCTTTATCCTTTAAGGCTAAAATAACATAATCTAAAATTGCAAAAATAATACTAGGATGTGTAAGTAACGTATTTAATGAATTTCCTTTATTAAGTGACTTATGCAAAACAAAGTTAGGTTTCATTAATACTGTATTGCCTGGTTGAATAATTTCCTTTAATGGATTCCAATTGTGCTGATTGATATTTTCTTTATCAAAACCTAACAGAATAAATGCTTCTCTAATTGCATCAAATACGCTATTTTCTTCATTTATCATATCATGTAATTGTAAATTTTGAAATTCAGGATAGTAATTTGGAGGAGCAAATATTGAAGGATAAATTGTTGAAGTTTTAATAATTGCTACAGAGGGACGTTTATTTTTTGTTTGCATAATATTATCATAAAATAAATGTTTAATAAAATTACTAATATTTGGAATTATTATACTAATTCTCCATAGATGAAATTACATTTTGTAAATTAATCCAATTATATAACTGAGTGATTAGCTAAAAGATAACTTAAGAAATTTCAGAATAAGTGTAAAGATATTTCCCACTAGGGAGATTAGGGATTTCCATAACTTCATCCCAAACTATTCTACAATTTTCACCCATTATTTTCTTTATTGATACCTCAATATCGTTTTTGTTATCTTCTAAACCCTCTTTCTTGCCAAGTATGTATTTAATAGTAATAAGATCATAATCATTTTGAATAACTTGAAATTTTGATATTATACCTTCATTAAAAACAACACCAATAAAATGTATGAAAAATTCCGCAGGAATGATAGTACCTTCTTTTGTTTTGAAAACACTCATTTCTCTTCCTTCTATAGATTTTATTAAAGGAAAACCGCGACCACAATTGCAATTAATTTGCTCTGAAGGGATTGCTAAATCACCAATTCTATATCTTATAAGTGGCATAGAATAATTTGTTAATTTAGTAATATAGATTTGACCTATTTCACCTGGTTTCACAGATTCTAGATTTTCATCAAGAATTTCTACATAATTATTAATGATATTTACATGTAAGCCCATATTTTCTTTGCAAGAACAAGCAATATCACCTGTTTCTCGAGATCCATATCTATTTAAAACTGGGCAATGAAATACCTCTTCAATTAGCTCTTTCATATCTGGGTAAAGAGTTCCTGCTGAAGTTATTATTCCAAGAGGTGAATGAATTTCAAGATTATTATTTTTAATAAAATTTGCTAAAGAAAAAATTGATTGTACATACGCTTCTATTATTATTGGATGATATTGGTTTATTTTTTCAACATATAAAATCATGTTTTCTTGAGTCATAATAAAAGAATTTAAAACCATTTTTTCTTGAAGAAAATTCATCACTCTTTTCTTAACAATAAATTTGTTTTTTATTATATCCCTTTCAGACCCCCATAAAGAAATGTTTTTGCATGGATAATTTGTAAGAAAAGTAAAATACAACCATTTAGAAGCAGTTTCGATTGTTTTGTATTCGTAATCTTGAATGAATTTTGCGGGAATTCCCGTTGAACCACCTGAAGAATTAAGATACATTTTTTTCAGATATTTTTTATTTGTAGTTTGTAATAAATCAAAATTTTCAGCCAAGGTTTTTTTATCCAATATTCTAATATTTCTAAAATTTTCTAAGTAAATTTTACCATCCTTTACTACACCAGCTTCATCTAATATTTTATTATAATATGGGATATAATACCATGAATATAGAAGCAATCGTTTCAAATTATCCTGTTGTACTGTTAAGTTTTCCTTTAATGAGTTAAATTCGTAAATCTTTAATGATTTCAATTGATCAAAAATCTTCATTCTTGAGCGAAGGTAAAAAATAAGATTTAAAATCATATTCCGAATTTTTCTCAATTCAAATCATCACAATTTACGATTTATCATAGATTTAATTAATTTTTCAAAGTTTTTAAGATATAATTTTGAAACTAACTCAATTCGATATTTTTTCTGAACAGTTTCAATATTAATTTTTTTGATATTTACTAGTAGATTTTTATTTTCTATTAAGAGCATTATTTTCTCAGCTAATTCTATAGGATTGGGATTTATTGTAAAACCATTTTCTTCATGTAGAATTTCTGATACTCCAGCTACATTTGTAGCAATAATTGCTAATCCGTTTGCCATACCTTCCAAAATAGCATTCGGTAATCCTTCTGTAATTGGGAAGTTTCTATCGTCCGTTGAAAATAGTAAGATATCTTGTTTTTCTAGAATAGCTGGTAAATCTTTGTTTAGTATTTCGCCAAAAATTGTAATATTTTCTATTAAATTGTAGGATTTAATTAAATTAGATAATTTCAACCAATATCCAGAAGATTGGTTATTATTTCCTATAAGAGAAAAGTGAAATTTGATAGCTTGTTTTTTTATTAAGAATAACGATTTAAAAATTATTTCAATGCTTTTTCTTGGTTCAATTCGACCTACATAAACCAAATTAACTGGTGTATTATAATGAGGTATTTTAGTAGTAATTTTTTCAATACCATTATAAATAACAGATGAACTAGCAGTATATTTCTCGTAGTATTCTTTGAGAAAATTAGAATTAAATATAACATAGTTACATTGTTGTAAGATTAGTTTATCCAATTGTTTTAATAAAAAATTAATAAAATAAAATAAACGAATATACATTTTTCTTGGAGATATTTTTTCAATAATTCTTCCAGCATAAAAGGGATGATAAATTGCTCCCACCCTCATTACTAAAGAGATATTTTTCTGTTTGACTAGTAATGAAAACAAAGTAGTAAAATAAGGATCAGATGTTAAAATAATCTCAGGATTAAATTTCCTTATTGTTTTTCTTAATATCCTGTATATTTTTAAATAATTAAAGAAAACATTTCGAGTAATAAAATAATCATCAAAAGAAAAAATCTTTACTTCACAACCATTTTTCTCAAATTGCTTGGACATCTTTAGGTGTTGTAAAACCATACCACCTTTTTTCTTCATTTTATGAAGTACAATCAATATTCTCATCCAAGCCACCACTGTTTTCTACTAACAAAAGGATGCATTATTATTAAATTTATTAGGAAGAAATAATTACTCGATAGATAAAAATGTATATGCAATGTTAGCAATTCTTAGAAAAATCACTCATATAATATTTCCAGTAA